>ERZ1370068.8321-contig-7185_pt1 | contig 81459 bp, 130 predicted proteins | sample MGYA00561227_ERZ1370068 | MGnify/ENA primary metagenome ERZ1370068 (study PRJEB38410, sample SAMEA6850437) | metagenome | study: Metagenomic assessment of the ecological functions of the soil: analysis of the soil microbiota associated with the...
GATGTACTTCGTTCGTTACGTATTGCTGTGCACACGCGCGAAAACTCGAAGAAGCGCATATCGCCTGCGACAAGTCGCCTCGACGGCCGGGTGCCCCGCACGGATGCCCGCCTCGACCGCGGCCGGCCCCGCCGCGCGCTGGAAGAGTATCTGGCCCACATGGAGTGAACCATCAAAGCGGTGCGCGACTACGGCCCGCGTTCGCTCGGCTAAAGCCCGCGCCCTTCCATCTTCGTCCCCCTTCCTGCCCCTCCTGCCCCTCCTGCCCTTCCTGCCCCTCCTGCCCTCCCGCCGTTCCTAGCCCAGCGGCCCGACCCTTCCAGCCTTGAAGGGCCCGGCAGTGTCTAGTGTCTGTGTGAGCGACGACGACCTGGTCGCACGGGCCCGGCAGGGCGACCCTGCCGCGTCTGCGGGCGCTGGTCGATCGTCACCGCTCGGCGGTGTATCGGGCCGCGCTGGCCGCCCTCGGGTCGCATGCCGGAGGCCGGAGGACGCTCGCGCAGGAGGCGTTCTTGTTGGCATACCGGCGGCTGACCGGGTTTCGCGGCGACGCGAGCTTCAAGAACGTGGCTGCTGACCATCGCCTGGCACCAGGCGCGATCAACCGGCGCCGGTCGATGACGCGTCCCGCTGCGGCAGGATCGTGCAGCCGGCGCAGCGACGGCGGATCAGGAATCGCCGCTCGAACGGCTCCCAGCCCGCGAGGCGTCGCCCGAGGTTGCGGCGGCGCGGGGCCAGCTGCACCGGGCGATTCGCGCGGCGATCTCGATCGCTCGCGCCGAAAACTGCGCGACGCGCCGCTGCTGGCGCAATCCGGCGACCACAGCTACGCCGAGATCGGGGCGATGCTCGACGATGCCGGTCGGCACGATCAAAGTGGCGCGTGTCGGCGCGCGAAAACTGGTGAAGGCGCGGCTGCGGTGAACGCGGATACGACCATGGGATGACGGAGCGCCAGATCGACGCGGCGATTGTGACGACGGCGGCGCGTCAGATGACCGCGGGCGAGCCGGGCGCCGATTTCCTGCGCGCGGGTCGATGGCGCGCCGATGCGAGGATCGCGGGTCTGCGTTGCCGGGTACCGCTATGGCAGATTTCTTCCGTGGCAGTCCGGTTTCAGCCATACTTGAGTCGCCGCGCTGATCGTCATCGTCCTGGCTGCTTCGCGCGATTGGCAAACAACCTGCGAGCGAGATGGCTTCGGCGCCGGCATTCACGATCGTGCGGCCTGGAGCCGGCCCCATCGTTCAATGTCCGGCTGAAGCCGGACGCCACGCAACGAGCCGAAGCCCGGGCTCCCCTGGTCCGGCTGCCGCCTTCGCCATGGCGGCTTACTGGCGGGCCAAGGAGGTCAACCCTGCTGGTCCGGCTAACGCCGGACGCCGCATGCGACCTCGAACCGCTCGAGCACGGCCGCCGCTCGACCTGGACTCGGTGCCATTGCCGATGACCGCGCTGGCCGCCAGCGACTCGATTTCGACATCGAACCCGTTACCACCCGCCCCGCCGATCGCGCAGACGCCGCAGCGCTCGACGTGGAGAACGAAGGAGATCGACGATGATGACGCGGCACGTTCGTGCTGATGATGGGCGTCGGCGGCGCTGGCGATTGCGCCGGCGCTGGCGCAACAGCCGGCTCCCACCCCCGCGCCGCCGCGTGCAGCGCCGGCTGCGATTTGCGGCCGCGGCCGCACCCGGTGCCGCGCCGCCGCCGCGGCGAGACCAGCCGATCAACGTGAAGATCGATCTGTCGATCAACGACCAGCGCGGCGGCAGCGGCACGCGGCGAAGCGCACGCTGAGCATGGTGGTCGCCGACCGGGATGGGTGGCTCCATTCGATCGCAGTCGGAAGCGCTATGGCCGTCGGCCCGGTGCCGCTCAACGTCGACGTCGCTACCGGAGTTGCTGGCCGACAAGCAAGATTCGATTTGAGATCTGACGCTGCAAACACGACTCGGCCCGCGCCGATGGAGGCCGGGCGCGAAGCGCCGCGCGGAACGGTCGTCAAGACCGCGCTGCGCGACGGCGTGACGCTGATTCTCCCTTGAAAACGACAAAGCCGATGATCGCCGCGCAATCAGCCGACCGATTGGCGACAGGCAAGTCACGGTCGAAGTGAAGGCGACGATCCTGCGATAAGCACAATTTCCTTCAGGCATGAGAGACAGCGGGTAGGATCGCGCAGTCGCCTTGGTTTCCCAAAGAAAAAGAAGAAACGCCACCAAAAGGTCTCGGGCTTCGCCACTTGCCTCCATGACCTGCTGATCTGGCTCGTGCCCATGCACGGCCGCGCCGGTACGCCGCCGCTCGGCAGCTCGATCACGATCCGACGCTCCGGGACCGCTGCCCTCGCCCGCCGACCTGTTTCTCGCTTGCTCGACACGGCCGATTCGCCGACGTGATCGCCGACCGCATCGATACGGGCGGTCTCAGCGCCGGCGAGGCCGCGCCAGGTCGGCGCCCACGGCAGCACATGGACGCAGACGCTGTTCACGCTGGGCGACGTCGACATCACACCGATCCGAACGGCAGCGGTCACGCCGCTGCTCCTTCCGGGCGGCGTGGACGCGTGGGCGAGACGCGCCGACGTCGCGACCGGGATGATGCCGCTCGAACGGAGTGCGCCGGGCGCTGCGCGATCGCGCTCCAGCCCGCGCGCGCCGGGCTGCCGACATGGATGCGCTCCGTGGCGACGTTGACCCGGATCGCCGCCGGGCCTCAACGCGAACGGCGTTCGCGGACGAGGCGCCGCCATCGCGCACACCACCTGAGACTCGTGGCTGCTACGGGAAACGTCTTCGTCGCCGGACCCGATCGGTCAGCGGACCTTGGAAAGATTTCCGGCTCCTGGCGCACCGTCGCCGCCACGCGCTCCCACCCATCTCGAACGCGCGAGTCACCGGGGTCATCGATTCCAACGTCGCGCCTCCGCGTTCGTCAGCCTGACCGGGACGCGCCGCGAGCGACCGGTCCGGGTGCGCGCGATCGGCTGGCTGCAGCGCGCGCGCGATCCGGTCGCCGGTCGCGCCGGCCCTGGGCCAGCCGAACGCCGGTGAAAAGCGCATGGCGCTTTCACGGTCAAGCCGCCTGGAGTCACGAGCTCGCCGACCGCGACGGCGGCTGCGCGCCCTACGGCGGCTTCGACCCGTCGGCGCAGCAATACCCTGGTGCCCCCTTCGTTCGTGTGGTCGACGCGTGCACGAATGGACCGATTCCGAATCTGCTCGACGCCGGGCCAGGTGTCGATCGTCTGTGGTCGGCCGGTGTGCGGATACACCTGGAGGCTTCATGCCCCGCCCCTGCATCGGCGCCGGAGTCCGGCGCGGCTCACGATGACCGCGGGTCTCGAAGCGTCCGGGGCATCGACAACGGCCCAGGTACGTTCGCCGCGGTTGTCGGCGAACTGATCGACGCAGCATCCCGGCTCGCGTATGGCAGTTCACCGACCCGGTGGCCGTTTCGCGCTGGCAGTCGACGACAGTGGCGGGGTGCGTGGGCACGACCGTCGCCCTGGCGCCGCGCAGGTGACCATCGACGGCGGCCTGCGCATGGAATCGATCCGCGGCGCGCGGAACGGCGAGAGCGCGCGCCATCTCGTGGCGCAGCCTGCTGCCGCGCGCAGGCGCGCACCTGGTGATCACGAACACCGCACAGTTCGCGGCCTTCGCCCAGTACAGCCGCTACGGCCATCGCCTGCCGCTGCGCCGACCTCGCCGTACTGGCGATCCGACGGCGCCGACCGCCACGATCTGCTCGCTGGTCCGCACCGGTTGGCGCGACTACGCTGGCGCCGGCGTCCATCGGACCGGTCTTTCAGCGGCTCGGGCCGCGTGATCGAATGGCGATCCGCTGTTCAGCGCCATCGACCCGGAGCTACGGCAGCCGTTCATGCACGAGAGTGATTCTTGGATTCGAGGCGCGGCCCGCTTCGATCCACGTTCATGCGGCTCGCCGCGATTGGACGCCGCGAACATCACCTCGTCGGCGTCGTCGACACCGGCGTGCCCGGCATCGACCTACACGCGGATTGGCATTCCGGATACCGGCGTCGACCTCATCGGCGCCAAAGACGACCAGACGCTGTTCTTCTACGATCGCTCGCCGGCCACGTTTGGTGCGGACCGGTACTGCTCACCAACCCGGTCGCGCATGATCGAAGTTTCGTCGGCGCCGATCTCGCGATCAGGTGCGGCGGAGCCGATGGTCGATGCTGATGGGCATCACGGCGGGCCGCTCCGGGCGCTGTCCGCCAACCGCGGGTTTGGGCCGCTCGAGAACGACACCGCCCTGCTCGGCGAGGGTGTTCATCAACCCGAACGCGGGCACGTTCGCGAAGGGCCGCGTGTTCACGGAACGCGGCTACACGATCAAGATCGCCGAGCACGTTTCAGATGGGACACGACGTCGATGTCGGCCTGATCGCCCGCTATCAGGACGGCCAGCACTTCGCCCGCCTGGTCATCATGGAGGGACTGAATCAGGGTGCGGAAGCGGTCCGCGCGCCTTCCCGAACGGAAAGACCCGGTTCACGCGTTCTCTGGGACGCTGGACGCCCGGCTCCAGAAGGCGCTTCCGTGCCGGCGGCCGCCGCGTGACCGTTGTCGCCGACGCGTACAGCCTGCTCAGCCTCGCGATGCGAGAGTCGAAGAGTTCTCCGTCACCGGCGCCACGTCGCGGTTGACCTCGGCCGTCCAGCCGCCTCGCGTCGTCGCAGGTTGGCCTGAAGCTGTCCTTCTGATTCTCCACGGTGTCAACGATGTCTGAGAGCGTCTCCTGATTGTGGTGGCGCTGTTGTGGTCGGTCGCCGCTGTTCGCGCAGAGCGCCCGCGGCCTGCCCGACAAAACCGGTCACCTTGACCATCGGCGGCAAGGAGGTCCGATTCGGTGTCGATTTCGTCTTCGCCGGCGTTCACGACGACAGCCAGTTTCCGACCATCGGCCGCGAGCGGCGAGATCAAAGTCGCCTACGCCAACCTGTCCTTGGGCACCGATGTCGGCAACGCGTTACTCGTTCCTTCAGGTCGTGATCAATCCAGCGGACGACGCGATCGTGCCCAAGCCGTACGCATTCCGGCGCCCGGCGATCGCCGGACGTAGCTTCTTCCCGAACCAGGCCCGAAGGGCGGGGGCGTCGTCGTCGGATCCGATGGCATCAAGGACGTCGACGACTACAAAGTGCTCGGGCTTCGATCCGATCATCCAGCAGGGCGTGCTCCGGGTGGCGTATCTCGACATCCACACCGACGGCCGGCATGCTCGGCGCGACGATCGGCCGCACCTACGTGCCGCAAGGACTCGCGCTCGACGAGCTGACCTGGTTCACGGCGAAGGACCTGACGCACATCCAGCGGATCAACGCTCAGGCGGACAACGGTCTGTTCCTCTACTACAACGCTCGCCGCGCGTGCGCGTCGATCGTGGCGGCCATCTCGGGCAACGGCAACCCGTATCACGACTACGGCTACTTTGATTTCACCGATCCGACCGAGGACAAGAACTCCGCGCTTGGGCCGTCGGCAGCATCCGCGTCAAGCTGCCGAAGTTGGTCGTCGGCGCGAGCTCTACCGCAAGAACTTCCTCAACTCGCGGGTCGAGGATTCGATTTCGCTCCAGCTGTCCGAAACACAACGACGATGCGGTGATCGGCTTCGTGTCGTATCGGCCCGCGCCCATACGTTCCGCGTCTACGGCGAAGCGGTGAGCTACAAGTGGGGTCTCGCGAAGACGTCGGCCGATCTGCTGCCGGGCCCGAAGGTCGAAGACGCCGGTCTACAAGCCTGGCTACTATTGGGCGGTCTGACGTGACGGCGCCCGACACCAGGTTCGGAAAATGGGGACTGACGATCACGCGCGAAGAACTCTCGCGCGACGATTCGCTGGTCGCGCTGGCCGCGGCCAGACAGATGTTTGGCGTGGTCCTCGGCAAGAGGAGAAGGGCACCATCTTCAAGGGCCAGGTCCAGACCGGACCATTGACGATCTTCGGATTTCGGCAACTATGTGTCGAACCCGTTTCCCGAGCTCTCGGCGCTGGTGCCGATCTCAGGGCCCGGAACTCAAGAACAGGTCACCAACACGAAGGTCGGAGTTCGGGATACGGTTCCGCTTGTAGCACCTGCCGAGGCACGCGTCGTGCAATCCGCAGGACCATGCAGACGCGAATCCTCCAGCTCATCGCAGCCAGTGCGGCCATCGCCGGACTGGCGTTGACTCCCCGTGGACATCGGCGCCGGCCAGGCCGCGCGTCAGAAGTCGAGGCAGCGGCCGCATGCGGCGCGAAAACCCGCGCCGCTGCCCTGCGGCGATTACATGGCATTTCAGGTCCTGCTCGATCGACAGGGCTTCTCGCCTGGACAGATCGACGGCCGGCCGGGCGCGAACTTCGCGCACGCGCTGCGCGGCGTTTCAGAATGCCAAGAAACTGACGGCCGCGCCGCAGCCCGATTGCGAGGCGTGGAGGGCGCTCGAAGGCGAGAGCACTGAGGCGACGACGACGTACACTGATTACCGACCCGGACGTGAAAGGGCCGTTCGAGGAGAACATTCCCCGCAATCTCGTCGAGCAGTCGAAGCTGCCGGCGCTTGCATACCAGTCACCGGCCGAGCTCATCGGCGAGCGCTTTCACGCGTCGCCGGCGCTGTTGCAGCGGCTGAATCCCGGGACGACCTTCACCGCCGGGCAAACGATCAAGGTGCCGAACGTTGACGCCGTTCGACGTCAAGCGCGAAGCCGACGGCCGATCAGGCGAGCGCCGGCGTCGAAATCACAGGTGAGCGAAGGATGATTCGTCGCTGCGCGCCGTCGCAAGCCGACGAGCACGGCCGTCTTGTTCGCGCCCGGTGACCACCGGCAGCGAGCACGACCCGCTGCCGACCGGCGACTACAAGGTGATCGGCGTGAGCTGGATGCCGCGCGTTTCACTACAACCCCGATCTCGTTCTGGGACGCGAAGGCCACCGACGAGAAGGCCACAATCAAGCCGGGACCGAACAATCCCGTCGGCGTGCTGTGTGGATTTCGCTCAGCCTCGAACATTACGGCATTCACGGGACTCCCGAGCCGGGCAACGTCGGCCACACCGAATCGCATGGCTGCGTTCGTCTGACGAACTGGGACGCGGCGCGCGTCGCCGCGCTCGTGAAGCCCGGAACGCGGGTTCTGTTTAGATGAAAACCCGGCGGCCGGCACGTCCGTTTCCCCTCGGCGCGGTGCTGGTGGCCTTTGCGCCGGCGTGCTCGTGGACTGGGCGCTGCGAACGTGCGGTCCGCCGCAGCCGGTCGACGCGCCGACGCTGATCGCGCCGGCGCAGCCGGAGGCCCGGTTGAAGCCGGACACACCGCCAACCGCCGAGGGTGACCCGAGCAGCTCGGCCGACACCGCGTCGGCCGTGCCCAACCCGCCGGCCGGTCAAATCAGAACCGACGGCGACGGTGGGCGTCTCAGCGCTTCGCTTGCCGATCGACGGGATGAACCTGGACCTGGTGAAGGGCAGCTTCTACGAAGCGCGCGCCGGCCATCGTCACGAGGCGGTCGACATCCTGGCGCCGCGCAACACGCCGGTGCGCGCCGTGCAGGCTGGCACCATCGCCAAGCTGTTCTTCAGCCGGCAAGGCGGCATCACGCTCTATCAATTCGATCCGTCGGGCCGTCTCTGCTACTACTACGCGCACCTCCAGCGCTACGCCGACAACCTCCACGAAGGCGACGCGGTGGCGCAGGGCCAGGTCCTAGGCTACGTCGGCACGACCGGGAACGCTCCGCCCAACACGCCACACCTCCATTTCGCCGTGTTCGAGGTTGGAGACGATCGACGGTGGTGGAAGGGCAAGGCTATCGATCCTTATCCGCTGTTGAAGTCGTCACGTTGCGAGGTGAGGCGGACCCTACGGAATGGAATGATGATGGGTCATGATCGTCGTCGCTGCCGGCATCTGAGCCTCGCCCACACGGCTCCTGCCGCCATTTCTCTTCGACGCCATCTCGCGCGGCCGCGCTGCGTGGCACATGCCGAAGCGCGATCGCCCGACGGTTTACCTCACCTTCGATGACGGCCCGAATCCGACGACAACCCCGGACCTGCTGAACGTGCTCGCGCGTGAACAGGTCCATGCGACGTTCTTCCTGATCGACCGCCACATCACCGACCGAACCGCGCCACTGGTTCAGCGCATGTTTGCCGAAGGGCACGCGATCGCGCTGCACTCGGCCAGTCGCGCCTACATGCTCATGTCGCCGGACACGTTCGCCGTCACCTTGACCGAAGCTGCCAACCACATCGAGCGCGTCGGAGGCCGCCGCCCGTGCCGCGCGTTCCGCCCGCACGCCGGATGGCGGAGCTGGACGATGTACCAAGGGTTGAAGAAGATCGATTACCGGCTGATCGGTTGGAGCTGGATGCTGTGGGATTGGAATTGGTTCCGCGCCCGCACGGCCGACTCAGTCGTGCGGCGCGTCAGCCACCGCATCGGCGACGGCGACATCGTCGTGATGCACGACGGCGACGAGTCGGCGGCGCCGTTGAAGGATCAGCGGCATACCGTCGATGCGACCGCGCGGCTGATCCCGGAGTTGCGGGCGAAGGGGTTCGAGTTCGGGACCGTGTGCGAACAACCCGTAGGGGCCGACCCATCGACGCTCGTCCTGCGCTTGTCGACGGACGAGCTCAGGGCAGGCACATCCATCGGCCCCTACGAAGGTTTGCCAGCCTTCAGATCAATTCCCAGCTGCGCACACTTCTTGTAGAGGTGACTCCGCTCGAGGCCGAGCGCACGCGCGGTCTCCGGACACGCGGTATTCGTGCGCGTTCAACTCCGCGAGCACGGCCTCGCGCTCGAACGCGAGCACCCGCTCCGCCAACGGACCGGTCCCCGCCGCGGCGGCACCGCCCGCGCTCACGTGACGGCCGGTCAGGACCTGCCGCACAGTGGCCGCGTCTACCGCGTCGTCGGTCAGCAACAAGAGCCGTTCGACCACATTTCGTAGTTCCCGAACGTTGCCGGGCCAGGCGTAGCGCGTCGAGCTGTTCGATGGCTTCGGGCGCGAAGCCGCGCCGCTTCCAGCCGTTCTGCTCGGCGACGATGGCGCGCGAAGTGCTCGGCCAGCAGCGGCACGTCGTCGAGCCGTTCGCGCAGCGCCGGCATCGTGATCGGAAACACGAAGATGCGGTGATAGAGATCTTCGCGAAACACGCCTTTGCGCACGAGCGCTTCGAGGTCCCGATGCGTGGCCACGATCACGCGCGTGTTGACGACGACCGGGCGCTCGCCGCCGATACGTTCGAGCTCGCCTTCCTGCAGCAGGCGCAGCAGCTTGGCCTGCATCGTCGCCGGCATATCGCCGATCTCGTCGAGAAACAGCGTGCCGCCGTGCGCCTGCTCGAACTTGCCGAGGTGACGCGTCGCGGCGCCGGTGAACGCGCCCTTCTCGTGCCCGAACAGCTCGGACTCGATCAACTCCGACGGCACCGCCGCGCAATTCACGGTGACGAACGGCCGCTCGCGCCGCGGGCTGCGCTCGTGAACGGCCCGCGCGACGAGCTCCTTGCCGGTCCCGGTCTCGCCGAGGATGCAGACGCGCGACTCGCTCGCCGCCACGCGATCGACCTGCGCCATCACGCGGCGCATCGCTTCGCTCTTCCACACGATCTCGTGCCGGCCGACGCGCCGGCGCAGCTGGCGGTTCTCTTCCTCGAGGCGCGACAGCTTCAGCGCGTTCTCGACCGTCAGCATCAGCTTGTCGGCCGACACCGGCTTTTCGAGGAAGTCGACGGCGCCGAGGCGCGTCGCCCGCACCGCCATGTCGATCGTCGCCTGACCCGAGATCATGACGACCGGCGTCTGCAGCCCGATGTCGCGCAGCTCGGCCAGCATCGCCAGGCCGTCTTTGCCAGGCATGACGACGTCGGAGAAGACGAGATCGAACGCGTTCCTGCCGCAGGAGCGACGACCGCGCGGGCGGCGTTGTCGCAGACGACGGCCTCATGTCCCGGCCAGTCGGAAAGCGCGAGAGAGCGACGCCAGCGTCGCCGCCTCGTCGTCCACGATGAGTATGCGCGTCATGACCGTTCCGTTGCAGCTCGATGTGGAAGGTCGTCCCGCGGCCCAGGCTCGCTGTCCACCCAGATTCTGCCATGGTGATCGGCCACGACCGACTGCACGATCGCCAGACCGAGACCGGTGCCGTGCTGCTTCGTCGTGTAATACGGCGTGAACAGCGCGCTGGCGCTCTTCTTCCGTCAGCCCCTGGCCGGTGTCAGACACCTCGAAGCGGACGACCGCCGTTGGCGCGCCGCGTGCGGATCGTCAGCTCGCCGCCGTTCGGCATCGCGTCGATCGCGTTCACCAGCAGGTTCGTCAACGCGCGGCCCAACTGCTCGCCGTCGGCAGCAGATGACGCCCACCGACGAATCGAGATCCGTGGTCACGTGGATGGCTGGCCGATCGGCGCTGGCGAGCTGGGCGTGAAACAGCTTCACCGACCGCTGCACGATCTCGTTCGGCGACACGTCCGCGATGACTCGGCACGGGCATGCGCGCGAAATCGCTGAATCGCCCGACGACCGTGTTCAGGTTGGTCAGGCCGGTGTGCAGCGTGCCCATGCTTTCTTCGAACACCTCGTCGAACTCCGACGGCGTGAGCGACTTGGCCCGCCGCAGGTTGTCGATCGGTGATCCGCAGAGGAAACAACGGATTTTTCAGCTCGTGGGCGAGCCTGCGCGCCAGTTCCCGCCACGCGGCTACGCGCTCGGCCTGGACGAGGCGATCGCGCTGCTCGGCAAGCTGACCGGTCATCGTCGTGAACGCACGCGCCAGAGCGCCGACCTCACCGGACGCCTGACTCCGCTGCGACCTGTACGTCCCACTCGCCCGTCGGCCACGGCGCGCGCGGCATCCGCGAGTTCCTCGACCGGACGCGTCACACGCGCCGCGACGACGTAGCTGAGACCGCAGCCGACAACGAGACCGAGCGCACCGAACAGCGAGGCCGCTCCATCGGATGCGGCTGACGAGCCCCGCCAGTTCGCGTCCGGAGCTGCCAACGAGCAGGACGCCGAGGACGGCGCCATCGCGAGCCGGCAGCGGAATCGCCGACACGGATTCCGTGCCGTCCGGCGATGCAATCTCGTCACGAATCTCATGTGCGGGTTTGGCGCACGCGCGCGAGCAGCGGCTCGAGCGGACGGCTGTCGGCGACGATACCCGACGCGTCGACGAGCTGCCGATGGGCGATCTCGGCCTCGACGTCGCGATACAGCATCACGCGCATGCCCGGCGGCAGAACGAGTGCCTTGACGAAGCGCTCGTCGAGACGGCGTCCGCCGACGAGCACGAGCCGATGATCACCGGCACTGACGCTGCGCGTCGCCACCAACCCGAGCGCCACGTCGTTCGCGAGTTCGACTCGCTGCAGGTGCGCGTCCTCCGACGTCGGGCATCGCCGAGACTCCCGGCGGCAGCCACGGATGCCGGTAGCCGAAACGCGCGGGCGTGTGGCGGACGAGATGATCGTGCCCGTGTCGGTCACGAGATCGAGAAAGTCCAGCCCCTGCGCGGCCGCCAGCGGCGCGGCTTCGCCCACATACGACGCCAAATCGGCCTTCGATCGGCCGATGTCCGCGGCGATCCGAGCCACGCTGTCGCTCGTGGCGACGCGATCGAGACGCTGGACCACTTGATCGCCTTCCGCCGCGAACTCTTTTCGAATCTGCGACACCAGCACCGCGGTCCGCTGGCCATCGACCGACGCGAACGCACGACGAGCGCTCGCCGCCACCGTCTGACGTCACCAGCAGGACGGTCAGCGCCACGACAGCGCCGACGAGCGCGAATAGGCGGGTGCGAAGCGTCATGGTCTCGCGCGGGGCGCGGCCGGACGAAGCCAGACGTTCGCGACATTCCAGCGGCCGGTCGCGCCGACCACGTCGCCGTCCCACACGTCGACGGCGTCTCCGACGCCATAGAGATCGGGCACGCGAACGACGGGCACGACGCTGGAATCCTGGAGCAGCGCGCGCTCGAACCGAACGGCGTTGTCCAGTTGCGAGGCGGCAGTTGGCGCGGCGTCCTTTGGCGTCGGTTGCGGTGACGCGCGATCCCAGGTCGCTGCTCAGCCGGGCCAGCGCGCGATCGGGACTCGTGCTGTCGATCGTGACGCGAACGAGGCGCACATCAGGTCGTGGCGCGAGGCCGGCCGGCGCCTGAATCGTGACCGTAAATCCCACCTCGCGTGCGTCCACGGCGATCCGTTCGGCAACCGCGCGCGCGACGGCGTCGGACGGATCGACTCGCAACGTCACGGCTCGCTGCTCCGCCGGCAACGCCGTCACCGCCGGCCGCGTCGATCGCGGGATCGCAGCCGCGACGAAGTCCGGCGCATACCCGGCCAGCCACGACGGCAGCAGCGAGCGCGCCGGTTCACCGCGGCCCTGCAACAACACGCTGGCGACCGCAGCTCGATCGAGGGCGCCGGCAAACAGTTTGCGCGACGCCGACCAGGACGCGTCAGCGCGATGGGGTTCGAACACGAGCACGAGCAGATCGCGCGCCCGCGTCGCCGCGACGTGCAATCCACGCTCGGTGACGCGGCGAGCATCGGCCGGTTGCAGCTCGACGATGTCGGCGCGGCCAGATTCGAGGTCGGACAGCTGCGCGTTCAGACCGCGCTGCAGATCCACCTGCACGGCATCGACGAACGGACGGCCCGCCCAATGCGCGTCGTGCGCCTTCAGCGACACGCGACCACTCTCCAGTCGATCGATCCGGAACGGCCCCGATCCGACGAGCTCGCGTCGCCGAACGGCGAACCGCGACCGCATACCGCGGATCGGCCAACGCCCAGGGCACGTCGGCTTCGGGACTCTTCGGTTCGACGATGACGACCTCGCCGTCCGTCGACACACCCCACGTCGTCGCCGTCGTTCGCAGCGCCGCGGCCACTTTCCACGCTTCGAGCGGGCTGCCGTCGTGCAGGGTGACACCGGGCCTCAGGTGGAAGCGCCACCGCGCGCCACCGGGATCGGATTCCCACGAGATCGCCAGCAGCGGCCGCACGCCGCCGGTCGGATCGATCCGCACGAGCGTTTCGAAGCACCAGCGGCCGCAGCCGTGCGGCGAGGACTGGCTTCGTCGCGGTCGGTCGGGGCAATGGCGGGATCGAGGCTGCGAATCGTCGCGCGCGTCTGGATTCTCAGCGGTGCCGCCGTACTGGGCGGGCCGCGACCAGATCACACCCAGGCAGATAGTGGCGCAGCCGTCAGCGCTGCAGGTCGCTACCGATCGCAGGAAAGGCGGACTTGAAACGCTTCATGGCGTTCGACGTCGAGGTCGCGGACGATCGCCGTCGCAACAGTTGCGCCAGGCACGGACCAGAGCGCGGTCACGCGTCCCGGCAGCACGATCGGCGTCGCTGCCGGCGTCGCCCTTCGCGCGTCCACGCGTGAAAGATGAAGCGTGTCGGTGCGCGCGCCGGGCGTTGCCGACGACGTCACGATGTACGCGCCGCTTCCACATGCCGCCGTCACACTCGCCACATCGTCCGCCGTACCGACAGTACCGACTGACGTTCGCCTTTCGTCCATCAGGACGAGCGCATGACGTGGCTGTGACGAGCGCCGTTCGCGCGCCAGACTCGGGCGCGAGTTGCGGCCGCGGAGAAGAACGGCGTCCCCTCAGGTGTCTGAAACGTGTTGCGCAACGCGTCGAGGCCGGCGTTCTCAATGGCCAACGGCCACGCTTCGCGTTGATCGGCACACGACAGGTTGTTCAGATCGGGTGAGGTTCGACAGACGACGCCTGGAAGAAAGGCTTCGAGGGTCGTACCGGTGAGACGAAGACGCCCACGCACGTCGCGCGGCCACGTCCTCGAGGGTTCGATGGCACGTGCGGTCACCGGCTGCCCAGTCGTCCTGCGATGCGGCGATAGACCGTCAATCTCGCCGGATCCAGCACATAGAGGCGATCGTCCAGCGAGAGAACATCGAGAATCGGCGCGCGCTGGGCGAACAGCGGTGTCATTTCGATCGCCATCGAATGGATGGCGCGACCGACCGACCCCGGCAGGCCAGCGTCGTGCGGCTTGACCGCCGACACGATGTCGCGCGTCTCGCCGCGGCGGATTTCAGCCACGCACGCGCGCTCGCGAAGGTTCTCGCCGCAGCCGCCGACGATCGACACGGCAGACGGCGTGCCGGCGGCGACGACGCGCAGGCCGCGCGCTGTGAGGAGCCGAGCGATCTCACGCTCGACACTGCGATCGGCGTCCTGTTCGGTTGGCGGATGCGAGCGGCGTCACGGACACCGCGGTGCCGGGCGCGATCGCGGATGCGATCTTCTCGACGAGTGCGGGCAGCAGATCGAGCGATGCAGACGAAGGCTGCGCGAGCGCCGTCGCGCACGAGAGTCAGAACGACCGTGACGAGACCGCACACGCGCGCGAACGAGTCGCGGCCGTGGATGCCCACGGCCGCGCATGTTACCACCACGGGATCGCCGCTCCTGGTCCGGCGCCGCGTCGACATGGTCAGCGTCCGAAGAGTTGAAGAATCTCGGGCGTGCGTTCGGCGTGGAGTTCCACCACATCGCCGGCGCGCAGCTGTTCGAACAGTTGCTCGACGTCCTGGTTCCGGAGACGGATGCAGCCGTGCGATTTCGCGAATCCGATCGAGCGCGGATCGTCGGTGCCGTGAATGCCGAACCCCTTGACGCTCAAGCCAATCCATCGCGTGCCAATCGGATTGCTGGCGCCGGGTCCAATGACCTTGCCCGGCCGGTAGTAGGTCGGGTTGGTGACGCGGGTGACGACGCTGAACGTCCCGACGGGACTCCGGCGAGACCGGCGCGCCCGACCGCAATCGGATAGATGCTGACGACCTGCTCGCCGTCGATCAGCGCCAGCATGCGGTCGGGAATGCTCACCACGACACGCCGCGCAACACTCGGAGCGTCCGCACGCGCGCCGTCGGTGGCCCCTTCGACAGGCTCAGGGCAGGCCGAGGCCGTGGCCGCGCACGCCATGATGCCCGTCGTGATTGCCGCCATCCAGGTTGCTCGAGATCTGCTCATGTCGTCCTCCCGCGTCGGTCGAGGGAGGAGCAACCGCAGAGCCATCGCATCAAGTCGTTGATCTGACTGAGCCTTAGACCGTTCCTGGTCGTGCGCGAAGCGTGTGTGCCGGCACACGCCGTGTGCGCGCTGACACGAGCCGGGTCGGATCGGAGAACCCTTCCTGCCCTTCCGCCTTCCTGCCTTTCCTGCCCTATTCCGGCGGCAGTTCGAGGACTGCGCTGAATGGCGCGTGAAGAACGTCTGCGCCATCACGGCGTGGCCGCGCGTCGTTCGGGTGCAGATCGTCGGGTCCAATCAGCGACAAATCGCCGATCATCGCCGCGTAGATGTCGACCAGCGTGACCGACTCGCGCTGCGCGAGCGCGCGCACGCTGTCGTTGAACCCGGCCACCTGCGGCTGCGTGAACGCCCGTTGGGCGCCGGGCCGCTGCGGCGGGATCGTCGCCAGGAAGACCACGACGCCGCGCGCCTTCGACAGGCGAATCATCTCGGTGAGCGCCTCGATGGCGCGGTTCTGCCCCGCCACGCCGCCATTGAGATCGTTGCTGCCTTCCAGCAGCAGCAGCGCCTGCGCACGCGTGGCGCTGAGTTCGGCCGGAAGCCGCGCCTGCCCGCTGGGCGACGCGCGCTCGCCGTCGACGCCGGCGTTGGCCACACCCGGATTCTGCGTCTGATAGCGCTCTCGGAGCTGCGCCTGCAGGTGGCCAGGATAGGTGTCGAAGATCTGACCCAGGGTGATGCTGTCGCCGAACGCGAGAAAGTTCGTCGCCGACAGGCGCGGCGGACCGAAGACGCGAACGCTGAAGCTGCAGTTCACCGAGTCCATCAACGCGTCCGTCACCGTGCACGCGACCGTTGGTCATCCCAATCGGAAAGGCGGCGCCCGAAGGCGGCGAGCACGCAAAGCTCAATGGCAGGACTCCGCCCGACGCCTGCGGCTGGGCGAACGTAATCGCGCACCGGTCCGCCGGTCAACGATTGCGTGACGACCGGCGCGGGACACGACACGGTCGGATGCGGCGCCGCGCTGAGGCCGCTCGTCGTCTCCGCTTGAGTCGGTGACTGCACATACCGCTGATGAGTGCGCGAAAGCGCCGACCATTGCGGCCGCCGCACGAATCCAGATCATGATGTCGAATCGATGAGGTCACAGGGAAAACAGAATCTTAGCAGTGACCGGCCAGCTCGAGCACAGTCGCACGATTGATTGACGCGCGCAACAGGCGCATGATGTGTATCCCAGCCGTCACACGTGATGTATCCACCGGGGCCGATGAAGGAAACGATGCGCCAGCTCACGATCGTCGCGGCCCTGTCGCTGGCATTCGCCTGTTCCACCCGCATCGAGCAATCGCAGGTCGTCGACGCCGAGCGAGCGCGCGCGGAAGCGATCAACGCGGCGCGACGCCGGCGGCCTATCGGCCGGCTGGTGTCGCCCGATCTGGTCGTCATCGATCCCGACGGCGAGGTCCTGAACCGGGACGATCGGATCGCCGCAATCAGCTCCGGAGCAGCGTCCAATGCCCGGCGCGTCGAGAACGACGTGGACGTGCGAGTCTACGGCGACCTGGCCCTGGTGTTGGGCCGTTCCGACTCGCAGGCCAACGGCGAGTTGAACCGCGATTTCTTCATGCGCGTCTGGGCCAATCGGGACGGTTCGCTCAAAATGGTCGGGGCGCACTACACGCGCATCTCCGACCATGCCGTCACGCAGAACGAGTCGTTCGGCGCCGCGGAGCGCGCCATCGAGGAGTCACCGGTTGCCACGAACGCGCCCGACCGCAACGCCGAAGAGCAGGTGAAGCTCGCGATTCGTGAGCAGCATCAGGCCTACTGGCGGAAGGACCCCGATCGCTACCGAATGTTTGCCGGCGCCGACCTGCTGCGCGTGGCGGAAAACGGCGTCAGCACGCGCGAGCAGCTGATCACCGGCATGCGCGCCAATTCGCGCCTCCCGGCCCCGCCGTCCGACCAGCTCGACGTGCAGGTGCGCCTGTTCGGGAACGCGGCGCTCGCGACGTGGCTGGACCAGGGCGGGGACCTGCTCGGGCGGTTCTCGCAAGGCCGCTTCACCGTCGTCCTCGTGCGACGCGGCGACGTCTGGCAGATGGTCCACATCCAGACGAGCGGCGTGAAACGCCAGCCGGCCGCGCGAAGGCGCGATGTAGAATCCCGCGCGTGATCGGCGAGACGGGCGACGGGGACATGGATCGCGATCGCGTGGCCGACGCGCGCAAAAAGGCAGGATAGGCGGGAAGGGCAGGAGAGGCAGGAAGGAAGGCTTCTGTCTCTTCTAGTCGCGTATCTCCAGTTTGTCCACGATGGCCGCGGCGAACGCCCGCGCCATGACTTCGAATCCCTCCGGCGTCGGATGCTCGTCGTCGCGGCCGATGTAGCGGCCGTCTCCGCCCATCGCGGTGTAGATGTCGACCAGCGTCGCGCCTTCACGCTGCGCGAGCGCCTTGATGCTCTCGTTGAAGCCGGGAATCATCCTGGCCACGCCATTCCGAGGACCATTCAGGCGCTGCGGCGGAAGCGTGGCGAGAAAACCGTCACGCCCCGGCCGCGCGCCGCCCGCACCATCTCGGTCAACGCGGTCAGACCTGCCGTGGCGCCGGCGTCGCCGCCAAGCAGATCGTTGCTGCCCTCCATGAGGATCAGCGCGCCAGGCTTGTAGAGATCCAGCGCGACCGGCAGCCGCGTTCGTCCCGTCGCCTGCGCATTCTCGCCCGCTCGGCCGTCGTTGATCACCACGATCGTCTGGAACGGATAGCGCGGCGCGAGCTGTGCTTTCAATCTGGGTGGATAGGAATCAATCGGATCGGGCGGCGACGACCCGCTCGTCAGACTGTCGCCAAACGCGAGAATCGTCGTCGCCGACAGATGCGGCGGGCCGGCGACTTTCACCGTAAAGCTGCACGAGAAGGTCTGCTGCCGCGCGTCGGTAATCGTGCACGACACCGCCGTCGTGCCGACGGGAAACGCGTCACCCGACGAGGGCGCGCAGGCGATTGATACCGGCTGGACGGCGGCGGACGCTCGCGGATCCGCGAACGTCACGCGAACCGGCTGAAGGTTCGTCGACTGCGCCGTGACCGGCGCGGGACACGTGGCGGTCGCACGCGTTGGCGTGGTCGGGTCGCTTGGCTCGACAGACGATGCGTGCGTGCATCCGCCGACGACGATCGCAAGGGCGACGACGAAGAGACCCGCACTCCTCATACCGCGCGACAAGCCGGTGATACTACTTCCGAGCTCGTCTCGCCGCAGCTCATCAGTGACGTCGTCACGCGCTCAACGGTATGCAGACGTCGATCCACATCGGATCCGAAGCGAGAGCGAGAAGGCTTAGGAGAAGGCAGGAAACAGTGCAGCGCCCGTGAACGGGTCCTGCACTATCGCAGACTACTTCTTCTGAGGAACCTTCAGCTCGGTGAGATGCGCGACCAGATCTTCGCCCGACGAGCCGGGTTTGATGGCCCGGTCGATCGCCGCGATCTTGCCGGTCGGGATCGATGTAGAACGTCCAGCGCCGCGCGAGCTGACGCTCGGGTGGCGCTTCCGGACTGACAACGCCGTAAGCCAACGCGACTTTCTTGTCGGGATTCGCGAGCAGCGGGAAGTCCGCGTGCTCCTTCTCGGCGAACGCCTTGTTGTCTTCCAGCGAGTCGACGCTGATCATGAAGTACGCGATGTCGAACTTCCGAATCATTCCCCGCTCTCACGGAGCGAGTTGCATTCGGCGGTTCAACCGGCGGTGAACGCTTTCGGAAACCACGCCAGCGCAACCCATCGCCCCTTCAGATTCCCGCTGAGCGAATAGGTCTTGCCGTCGGTGGCCGGAAGCGTGAAGTCGGGCGCCTGATCGCCGACTTTGAGTTCCACGGCGCCTGCCGGGATCGGACTGGCTGCCGGCGCTTGCGCTGCGGCCGAGCCAGCCGACAGCGCGCAGACAGCCGCCACGATCGGCAGCGTCCATAACAGCTTCGCTCATCGACCCTCCTCAATGCGAAACGATATCATAGGTGTCTGATCGTGAACGGTCCGATTCGTGTCGTCGTTCGCCACGGTGGGATCGGCCCTTCTCGCCCTGACGCCGGGACCAGGCCCAGGCCGGCGAGCGACACGGGCAACGCGTTGTCGCCGACGGCCTTATCGCTGCCCGGCCCGGATCAGCCGCTACCGACGAGCCGAGATGCGGGCAGTTGTTCCAAGGCGCAAAGAACGAAATGACATCGAAGTTCTGCGCTCATCGTCGCGTGTGCGATTCTTCCGGCGAGCGCGTCGGCGAACCGACCGGCCCCCAAGCCGGAACTGCCCGCGATCGACGGCACGACGATCCGGCTCTCCGATCTGCGAGGCAAGGTGGTGCTGGTCGACTCTGGGCCAGCTGGTGTATCCCCTGCAAAGCGTCGTTCCCGGCCCTGGATGGTCTCCATCGCGAGCTGCACGATCGCGGTCTCGAAGTGCTGGCCGTCAACGTCGACGAACGGCGGCGCGACGCGGACGCGTTTCTCGCCGGGCGAACGCCGGCGATGACGGTAGTGTTCGATCCGCGGGGCGCGACGCCGTCGGCCTTCAACGTTCGCGCCATGCCGAGCTCCGCGGTGATCGATCGCGCCGGGCAAATATCCGCTTCACGCACGAGGGGCGAACAAGACACTCGAAAGCTACCGTCGTGAGATCGCGACGCTCCCGGCGGAGTGATGGCTATGACACGCTGGTGTTCTCTTTGATCAGGCTTCGGCGCCGCCGCGGCGAGGCTCGCCGGCTGCGCCACCGTTCTACCGTGACAGCGTGAAAGTTCGCCGATCGCTGCATGCAAATTCGACCCGAACCGGGCGCGTGAGCTACAGACGCATCGGCAGGAGTCGCGCGAAGGCTCGTCCGGCGGCTTCGAGCGTCACGATCGTCTCGACCGACGCGACGCTGGGCGACGCGATGTCGAAGGCGGCGTTCGTCCCCGGGTCGAAGGACAGCCTCGCGCTGGATCGAGTCCGATCCGCAGATGTCGGGCGTCATCGCCTACCGCAGAGCCGATGGCTCCACGGCGGTGGCGCTGTCGTCAGGCATCAGGATGCATTCCATCCGGTCGCCGGCGCAGCGCCTGGTCGAGCACTGTCGCGGCGATAACCAGCCGCAGCTCTCGGCGCGGCGCTCGACTCCTCGGTCTGCCGGCGCGGCGACACCATCCAGGCGATCAGGATGCTGATCAGATACAGCGCGATCATCGGCGCGGCGAAGATCGTCTGGTTCCACGGATCGGCCGATGGCGTGAGCACGGCCGCAGCGATGAAGATCAGCAGAATCGCTTCTTTGAAATGCCGCCACAGGAAGCGCGCCGTCACCAGCCGCATCTTTCGCGAGGAACAACACGACCGTCGGGATTTGAAAGACCACGACCATCCCGAGGACCATGTTCACGTACAGATCGAAGGTGTCCTCGAGGCGGGGCATGAAGCGCAGGCGGCTAGAACTGAACGTCGCGAAAAACGCCATCATCGCCGGGAACATCACGTAGTGCGTGAAGAGCACGCCGCCGAGCGTGCCGAGGGTCGTCAGCGCCAGGAACGGCACGACGAGCTTCTTTTCTTTCGCGTAACCCGGGCGCGATGAAGCGCCACACCTGATACATCACGAACGGCGCGGCGATGACCACGCCGCCGATCAGCGCCACGTTGAGGTAGAACGAAAACGTTTCGCCAGGCCTGGTGGCGATCAGGTCCGTCCCGGGCGGCAACGTCCTGAGCGTTGGGGCCAGCACGAAGTCGGCGATGCGATTGACGAACAGGAACGCGACCAACATCCCGGCAGCAAGCGCGATGCAGGCGCGAATCAGGCGCTGCCGGAGTTCGTCGAGGTGTTCGAGAAAACCCCATCCGGCCGTCCGGCGCCTCGTCATCGGCTGCAACCAGGCGGTATTGCGTTTCTTTAGCCACGCGCGATTGTAGCCACATTTCGGGAAGTGGCGCAGCGCTTTACGCTGCGATCGCAAGCCTAGCGCCGTTTCGAGTTGGCTGGTGGCGCAGCCCTTCAGGGCCGTGAAGAACGCAGGGCTGAAGCCCTGCGCCACACAAATCGAAAGGCTCTGAAGGCCGGCGCCACATCCCGTTATTCACCCGCAGCGCCTGAATCGGATCGACGCGCGACGCCCGGGCAGCGCGGGGACGGCCGTGGCCGCGGCGGCGGCCGCGAGCAGCAGCATCGGCACCGCGACGAACACGAGCTGGATCGGTCCGGCGCGATCGCGAACTGCATGCCGCGAGCAAGCGCCTGACTGAGCGCCAGGGCGAGCAGCGCAGCCGATCGGCGATGCCGAGGGCGGCGCGGATTGGAGGCCCTGGCCCATCCTGCCAGCCGGAGAATCGCCGGCCGGTTGGCGCCCATCGCCGCGATGCGGACGCCGATCTCCGACGTCCGGCGGTTCTCACCGCATACGCCATCACGCCGCACACGCCAGCCATGGCGAGCACCAGCGCCAGCGCCGCAGGCACGCCGACGAGCAGCGTCCGGAAGCGCGGCGTCGCCACCGCCGTCGACAACACCTTTCGCGTCATCGTCGTCGCGCGGACGGGCACGTTCGGGTTGGCGGGTACGAGTGGCGTCGGCGAAGGCGTTCGCGACGCTCATCGGATCGCCTGCCGTGCGCGCCGATGACGGCGAGCGCCAGTGGCCGACGCGCTGATGCTGCAGGAACGGCATGCACGCTACTCCGGCGCCGGCGGCCGCGACGGATCGCGCGAGCGCCACGTTGCCGGCCACGCCGAACGATCGTCATGAACTCCGGCGAATCGAGCCCGCAGGCGATGCGGCGGCCGATCGGATCGGCGTCGCCGAACGCGCCTGGCGCGCGAGCGCCTCGTTGACGATGGTCACCAACGGCGTCTCGGCGCGGTCGCGCGCGGAGAAATCGCGTCCCCGCCGAAGCAGGAATCGCCATCGTCTTGAAAAAGTCCGGCGTGACGACCGTGAACGTCGCCTGCGGCAGGCGCACGCCGACGGTTCGCGGATCCTGCCCGGCTTCGAGCCAGTAGCCGCCACCGTTCGACTCGCGTGGCTGAAGCGCGGGCGGGCCGCGGGCAGGCCGCGCACCGCCGCGACCGATCGCGCGCCCGGCATCGCGGCGAGCCGGGGCGGCAGCTGTTCGTAGAACGCGGTCGCCCGCCGCCGTGCGCCCGCGAGCGTCGCGCGACGAAGGCACGCTCGTCTCGAGGACGAGCAGGCGATCGGTCTCGAACCCGAGATCGACCACGCCGAGCGCCAGGGAAACTGCGGATGAGCAGCGACGCCCCGACGACCAGCGCGACGGCGACGGCCATCTCGGCGACCACCAGCGCGGAGCGCAGCCGCGCGCCGCCGCCGCCGAGGAGCGCCGCCACGCCCGCCGTGACGCAGCGACACGTTGAGATCGGCGCGCGATGCCTGGAGGGCGGGCAGCACGCCGACGAAGAGACTCTGACGACAATCGAGACCAGACACCGAGAGCGCGAGCACGCGCGCGTCGACGCTCACCTCCGCGAGGCGCGGCAGGTTGGCTGGCGCGATCGCCAGCAGGCGGCATCGCCCCCATCGCGCGAGGACCAGTCCCACGGCGCCCGCGACCAGCGACAGCACCAGGCTCTCCGTGACCGGATTGCCGCAGCAGCCGCGATCGGCCGGCGCCGAGCGCCGCGCGCACGGCGATCTCGCTGTTGCGCGCGCCGTGGCGCGGGCGAGCAACAGGTTCGCGACGTTGGCGCAGGCGATGACGAGGACCAGCGCGACGGCGGCCAGCAGCAGGTCGAGCGTGGATCGCGTGTCGCCGACGAGCTGATCCTGCAGCGCGAGTGACGGCTGACGCCGCTACCACGATCAGTTCGGCGCCGGATACGCCGCCTCGGAGCGACGCCGCCACCGCGGTCATTTCCGCCTGCGCCTGGGCGAGCGCGACGCCTTCCTTCAACCGTGCGACGACCCGATGGTTGTGCGCCGCCGCGCGACGTCGTTTCTGGCCGCACCCATGCCGGAAACCAGACGTGGTGTCTCGCCGGGGCTGCGGAAGCCGGCCGGCATGACGCCGATTCGATCGATGAACGTCCGCTCATGCCGAAGCTGACGGTGCTGCCCGACGGCGCCGGCGTCGCCGCCGAAACCGCCGCATCCAGAACTCGTGGCCGACGACGGCCGCCAGCGGACTGCCGGGCGGCGATTCGTCGGCCGGCTCGGACACGCGGCCGCGCTCCGGGCGCGCGCCGAAGACCGCGAAGAAGCCGGGCGTGACGCGAATGGCGGTCGCGCAGGGTCGCTTCGCGCCGCCCACCGCCACGCTGGTTTCGCCGCCGGTGTAGCAGGCCATGGCGTCGAACGACGACTGCGGTGTGTCGTGCCAGTCGTGGAAGTCGGGCGCCGAGACACCGCCGCGGACGCCTGCGTTGCGCCAGTTGCGTCGTGATCGCCACGACCCGCTTCCTGGATGCGGGTAGGCCGGCGGACGCCCAGCAGCCACCGCGTTGATCACCGTGAAGATGGCCGCGTTGGCGCCGATGCCGAGCGCCAGGGTCTCGCCGCGGCCACGATCGCGAACGCGGGCTGCCGGCGGAGCGAACGCCAGGCGTAGCGGAGGTCCTGGAGGAGGGTGTCCATGGCGGGCTTAGACGAGCGCGAGCGGCGAAGGTTGTAGCTTGGGCATCGCTCGTCCTGAGCCTGTCGAAGGACGATAGCCGGGCTCGTGGTTCGACCAGCTCACCACGAGCGACAGCGCGGGTATCATCGCGTCATGCTCCTGAAAGCCTTTGAACGTCGTCGTCGCGCTCAGCGATCGCGAGCTCGGCGGTTGCCGCCAGGACGCCCGATCGCCCCGACCGATCTCTTGGCCATGGCGCGGATCAGCGATCCCCAGCTCTCGCCCGACGGCTCGCGCGCCCTCTATTCAGTCGCCACGCCAGACCTCGGCGCGAATCGAACGGCGCGCGACGTCTGGATCGTCACGATCGCGACGGGCGTAGACGCGCAACCTCACGCACAACGGACGCGAAGGTGGCGCGCGCTGGTCGCCGGACGGCAAGACGATCGCCTTCCTCTCGACGCGAGCCAACGGCAACCAGATCTACCTGATCAACGCCGACGGCACTGGCGATCCAAAACAGCTGACCACCTTCTCGAGCGACGTCGACAACATCGTCTGGTCGCCCGACGGCCGGTCGATCGCGTTCACGCGCCGACGTGTTTCCAGATTGCAAGGACGACGCGTGCAACAAGGCGCGGACGGACGAGCGAGAGAAGAATCCGGTCAAGGCGCGGGTCTACGATCGCCTGCTGTTCCGTCACTGGACGTCGTGGAGCGACGGCAAGCGCGTGCATCTGTTCGTCGTCCCGGCGGCGGGCGGAACGCCGCGCGATCTGACGCCCGGCGCGGACTACGACGTGCCGCCGCGCGAACGCGAGGGGCCGCATCCGATCGCCTTCGCCCCCGACAGCCGCACGATCTGCTTCACCGGCGGTCACCGACGCCGTCGAAGCGACGAGCACCGAACGGCGACCTCTTCGAAGTGGACGTGACGGGAGACTCGGCGCCGAAACGGCTGACGACGAATCCGGGCTTCGACGGCGCGCCGGCCTACTCGCCTGACGGCAAGTCCATCGCCTATCACTCACAGGCGCGAGCCGGGCTACGAAGCGGACAAGTGGCGGCTGATGGTGCTGGACCGCGCAACCGGTCGAACCCGCAGCCTGACCGACAACTTCGATCGCAGCGTCGACACGCCGCGCTGGTCGAGCGACGGCGCCACGATCTACTTCAACGCCGAAGATCGCGGCGCGATGCCGGTGTTTTCGATCGCGGCCGGCGGCGCATCGAGCCACTGCGCCGCGTCCGATCACCGCCGGCATATCGACAGCGAGTTCTCTCATCGGCGCGAACGGATCGATCGTCGTCGCGCGCAGCAGCCTGGCGGCGCCCGCAGAACTGTTCGCGATCGGCCGCGACGGCAAGGCGACGGCCATTACCCGTCACAACGCGGCGCTGCTGGCGTCTCTCGATCTGGCGAAGCCCGAATCGTTCACCTTCAAGGGCGCGGGCGGCACCGAGGTCCAGGGCTTCTCGTCAGGCCGCCGGCGTTCGACGCGACGAAAAATACCCGGTCCTGATGCTGCTGCACGGCGGACCGCAAACGCAGTGGGGCGACGCGTGAGCTACCGGTGGAACGCGCAAACGTTCGCGTCGCCGGGATACGTGATCGTCATGATCAACCGCCGCGGCTCCACCGGCTTCGGCCAGAAGTTCACCGACGACATCCGGCTCGACTGGGGCGGCAAGCCGTTCGAGGACCTGATGTCGGGCCTCGATTTCGTGCTCGGCAAATACCCGTTCACCGATCGCGACCGCGTCGGCGCGGCAGGCGCGTCGTACGGCGGCTTCATGATCGATTGGATGGCGTCGCACGCCGAAGGACGCTTCCGCGTGCTGCGTCTCACACGCCGGCGTATACGACCAGACGAGCATGTACGCGACCGAGGAGCTGTGGTTCCCCGAGCACGATCTGGGCGGAACGCCGTGGACCAATCAGGCCGGCGTACGTCAGAGATGTCGCCGCACACCTACGCCGCGGAATTCGGCAAATTCAAGACGCCGACGCTGGTCATCGCGGGCGAGCAGGACTATCGCGTGCCGTACACGCAGAGCCTCGAGTTCTATTCGGCGCTGCAGCGTCAGGGTGTGCCGTCGAAGCTGATCGTGTTCCCCGACGAAGGACACTGGATCCTGAAGCCGCAGAACAGCGCGTTCTGGTGCATCGCGAAGTGCTCGGCTGGCTGGGACATGCATCCTGCCCGGGAGCGCGCGCGCCCCAGAAGAGCGCGCGTTGAGCGCCGTCGAGGCGGCCGGCGCTCGCACCTCCAACCCGTGGTACCGGGAGCTGACCACCGATCAGTGGAAGGCGTTCCTGGCGACCTTTCTGGGCTGGACGCTCGACGGCGTTCGACTTCACGATCCTGTCGTTTCTGATCGCCGACATTCAGCGCAGCTTCACGGTCAGCGCCGCGCTCGCCGGCGCGCTCGGCACGATCACGCTTTTCTTCCGCGTCGTCGGCGGATCGGTCGCGGGATCGGCCGCCGATCGCTGGGGCCGCAAGCCGCCGTTGATGGCGTCGATTCTGTGGCACTCGCTGTTCGCGTTCCTGTGCGGCTTCTCGACGTCGTACGCGATGCTGTTCGCGCTTCCGCGCGCTGTTCGGCATCGGCATGGGCGGGGTGTGGGCGGCCGGCATGCCGCTCGACGCTCGAACACTGGCCGCCGCGACTGCGCGGCATCGCTTCTGGGATGCTGCAGGGCGGCTATTCGACTCGGCTTCATCCTGTCGTCGCTCGTTTATCAATACGTCTATCCGCTCGGTCAACCAGCGCGCCGAACTTCGGCTGGCGCGGTGATGTTCTGGATCGGCGTCCTCCCGGCATTCCTCGTGCTCTTCATCATGAAGGGGCGTGAAGGAGAGTCCGGTCTGGCTGGAGCGGCAACGGCACCTGGCCCAGCACCAGCAGCGCGATCCCGTGTCCTTCGGCCAGTCTGTTCCGGCGCGACTTGCTGCCGGTAACGCTGCAGACGTCGCTGCTGATGACGATGTTCATCTTTTCGTACTACTCGATCACGTTCTGGTATCCGACGCTCGTCGTCCCACCATCTGAACACGCTTGTCGTGCATGCTGCTGCTGAACGTCGGTGGCGTCACCAGTGCGATCGCGTGCGGCCGGCTGGCCGAGACGGCCATGGGCCGGCGTGGCGCCGCCACGATCATGATGGCGATCGGGATCGCCGCCACACCGCTCTACGTGTTGACGGCGAACACGATCCTGATGTGGATTGGCGCGTTCGCGATGGGCTTCTTCGCCGCCGGCGCCTGGGGATGGTGCCGAGCTATCTCAACGAACGCTTCCCCACCGCGACCCGGGCCGTAGGGGCCGGCTTCGCGTACCACGTCGGCGCCGCGATCGGATCGTTCACCCCGACGATCATCGGCTACTTCAGGACCGCGGCATGGAACTCTGCGACCGCGATGGCGCTGTGCATCGCCGTCGCCGGCGTGCTCGTCATCGCGGTCCTCTGGATGGGGTCCCGAGACGCGCGGGCGCGTCTTCGACGCCGCGGTCTGACAACGATCAAACGCAGAACACGCGGAACTCGCAGAGCAAGCGTTTCTCCGCGAGATTCTGCGTGTTCTGCGTGCAACGTGCACTACGGCTCGAACCTGACAGCTCCTCCACAGCGCCGCGCTCTGTCACATCCGGCCGTCGCTGATCGTCCAGCGCACCCGCCGGATGTTCCGAATGTCGTCGAGCGGGTTCGCGTTCGAGCACGACCATGATCGGCGCGCTTGCCGCGCTCGATCGTGCCCGAGTTCGGCGTCGAGCTTCATCGCCGCGCGCGGGCACGATCGTCGCCGCCTGCAGCGCCTCCAGCGGCGTCAACCCGGCCTCGACGTACAGCTCGATCTCGCGGTGGACGCTGTGCCCGGGGATTCCTTCGTCGGTGCCGACGACGACCGGCACGCCGGCATCGTGGAGCGCCTTGACGATCCGCAGCCCGCGCTCGACGCGCGCTGCGCGCGGTCGGCGGCGTCGATCGCCGGCCGCGCCGGCATTCGAGAACACGCCGGTTGAGCGGCGGCGGAATCTTCGCGACGCCGGGCTGGAACGCCGCGATCGGCGCGCCGGCGGCGTGTCCGAGCAGCTCGTTCCACGACTGCGTCGGATCCATCACCGTCTTGTGATCCCGGAGAAACGCGATCGTCGCGTGCACCTCGTCCGATCCGGCCTCGCCGCGAATGGCCAGGTGCGCGATCTGATCCATGCCGGCGGCCGCGGCCTGCTCGATCGTCATGCCGTTGGGAACGTGACCGGTGACCGTCATGCCCAGGCGGTGCGCCTCGGCGCAGATCGCTTCGACGATCGGCGGCGTGATCGAGGCTGTAGATCTTGATCTGCTGGAAGCCGGCGTCGTGGTACTTCGCCGACCACCTGCTTCGCTTCGTCCGGCGTCGCCGCGTAGTAGACGCCGAAGGCGTTGGGCCCGCCGCCATCGATCGAGCCCGGCCAGCAGCGAGCCGCGGACCGAGCGGCGCGCCGCGACGCGATGGCGTCGCGCAGCGCAGTGACGAACTCGGAACTCGTTCCCCATGTCGCGGACCGTCGTGACGCCGGCGCCGAGATACACCGGCGCCCATTCGATCTGCGTCACGTGCGTGTGCATGTCCCACAGGCCGGGGACGATCGTCTTGCCGGCGACGTCGACCGATCGGCACGCCTGCGGGAATCGTCACGGCACGCGCGCGGACCGACCTCCGCGATCCGGCCATCGCGGATCACGACGACGCCGTCGGAGATGGCGCGACCGCCGGCGCCGTCGACGATCGTCGCGCCGACCAGCGCGTAGGCGCCGCCTTCAGTCGGCGGCGTGCGACGCGTGATCGTCTTCGAGATCCGCGATGCGATCGCGGGTCGCGCGCTCGCACGAACCGACAAGCGCCGGCTCGAGATCCTCGCGCACCGCCTCGAAGCTGAGGCCACCGGCGCGGTGATCGCCGGCGGCCAGCGATGTCACGCTCGTCGAGCCACAGCGTTTCGCGTCCCCAGACGACGCCGTCGATCGACGGTAGCGATCGAGCGCGAACGGCCTGCCCGGCCGATGCGATCGCTCGTCGCGGCCGCGCGCCTCGATGATCGACGTCGTTGGACGGCAGACCCGGCACGCGTGCGCGAGCACGCGCGGCTGGCCGTGCAGCTTCCAGTAGCGCAGCATCAGCATCTGCGCGCGCGAACGGCGCGTAGCCGTCGACGGTATAGAACTGCGCGCGGAAGCGTCACGCGCGTCTCGCCGCCATCCGCGCGCACCGTCGCCTCGGCCCTCCGCCTCGCGCTCGGCGCTCGGCGGACAGGGTGATGTCGATCGCGGAGTCGACATTCACGAAGCGATAGCTTTTTCCCTTCGCGCTGAAAGTGAACCGGCGTCAGGTCGGCCGCGGTCCGCAGCGTCGCCGCCAGCTGCACGCGTCCGCCGCGGTCGGTGAAGTCGAAGTCGGCTGTGAGCTGCAGCCCGCCATCACCAGGCGTTTTGACGATCTCGTAGCGCTCCGTCCCGATCGGTTTCTGCACGTAGTGCAGGCGAAGCGTTCCCTGTTCGACCGACGCCGGCCGCTCCTGCCAGGCCACGCCTGCCAGCCTGAGGACAACCAAAACTGCTGCTCGCTTCATCCGTCCACCTGCCTTACCTGCCCCACCTGCCCTACCTGCCCCACCTGCCCTACCTGGCCTATTTCACCGACACGCCCGCGCCGATGACCAGCAGCGTCGTGCGCGGGCTGCCCGGAAATCGAGGAACGCCGGACCCGGATTGATGGCGTAGAACCGCACGTCGAAGCTGAAGGCGACGTGGGCTTTCGCAAACCATCGCGCACCGCCGCCGTAGTTGATCGTCTTCAGCCGCGCGGACATCGGACGCGAAGGCCAGCGCGCCCCACCGGAATCACCGACCACGTCGATTGGCCGATCCCTCCGCTGATGTAGCTCCAGCCGTGGCCCGTGCCGAAATCCGAACGACAGCGCCGAACCCGCGAGCTGAACTTTTCTTCGGTTTCGCGAAGCGCCGTCGCGTCGCTCGCGCTCGAACTGCCTTGTCTGTCCGGCGGACTCTTGCGGCCGCGGCCTGCAGCATACTCGCCGCCGATGCCGAAGGTGACCGCACGCCAGCGGAAGAAGTAGACCTGGCCGCCGACCTGGACGCCCAGACCTCGTCCAGGCAGCTCGGCCACCACGACGTCGTGGCTGGCCGCAAGTGGAGGCGACGACAGGTGTTTCGGCACCGTCGCGTGAAGGTCGACGACGAAGGGTCCGATCTTCGGCGGTGGGTCCTGCGCGCGGGCGACGGCGACGGTACGAGAGCACCGCCAGAAAAATGAGCGAAGAGTGTTTGATCGCCAGATGACCAAATAATAGCGGGATGCACATGTCATTGCTGCAGTCCATGTTCACCCTGGAGCCGTCCGTCGTCGAAAAGGTCCTGCGTCCGATCCTCGTCTACGTGTTCCTCATCGTCGGGCTTCGGCTCGCGGGCAAGCGGGAGCTGGCGCAGATGAACCCGTTCGACCTGGTCGTGTTGTTGACCATCTCCAACACGGTGCAAAACGCTATCATCGGCAGGGACGACAGCGTGACGGGCGGCCTCATCGGCGCGGCGACGCTGCTCCTCGTGAATCACGTTGCGGTGCGGTTGGTCTACACGCACAAGCGCGTCCAGCAGATCGTAGGGGACACCAACGGTGCTGATCGAAGGTGGGACGGCACTGACCGCCAAGCTCGAGGACGAGTTGGTCACCGCCGGCTGAACTCGAAGCGGCGGCGCTCAAACAGGGGTTCACATCGATCGACGAAATTGAACGGGCTGTGCTCGAGCCCGGCGGAAGCATCACGTTTTACCACAAACGTCCGACGCCGGACGAGGCGCGAGACGAGGCCAGTCATGCCAAACGACTGGATCGAATCTCGGCGCAACTGGCGGCGCTGCGAGCATGACTGCGCGCACCATGCAGACGCAAAGCCCGCGAAGACCGCAAAGACTCTCTTGGATGATCTTCTCTGCGGCCTTCGCGCCCTTTGCGTTCATTGTCGTCGTCGGCGTCGCGCAGTCGCGGCCCGCGCGCGCGCGACCTCGGCATCGCGCCCGGCGTGATGCCAGCCGGGCCCGCTCAACGCGATCACCGACGTCGACGGCGTCCGCGTCGGACACACGACGATCATCGAGGGCGACCGCGTGCGCACCGGCGTGACGGCGATCGTGCCGCACGGCGGCAACGTGTTCCAGGACAAGGTGGCCGGCGCGGTCTTCGTCGGCAACGCCTTCGGCAAGCTGGCGGGATCGACGCAGGTCAACGAGCTCGGCACGATCGAAACGCCGATCGTGCTGACCAACACGCTGAGCGTCGGCGCGGCGATGGACGCCGTCGTGCGCTACACGATCGCGCAGCCGGGCAACGAGCAGGTGCGATCGGTCAACGCGCTGGTCGGCGAAACCAACGACGGCGGACTGAACGACATCCGTGGCCTGCACGTCACGCGCGAGCACGTCCTCGCTGCGCATTCGGCAACGCGAAGACCGGCGCGGTCGCCGGAGGGCGCGGTCGGCGCCGGCACCGGCACGATCTGCTACGGATGGAAAGGCGGCATCGGCACCTCGTCGCGACGCTGCGAGCCGACCGCGGCGGCTACACCGTCGGCGTGCTGGCGCAGACGAACTTCGGCGGCAACCTGACGATCGCCGGCGTGCCGATCTTCCGCAGCGCTGCAGCCGCCCGACGCGGCGCGTCGCCCGAGCGGCACGCTGCCGACGAGCTCCGGACGGTGCGCGACGTCCGGCGACGGCTCGTGCATGCTCGTCGTCGCCACCGATGCGCCGCTCGACGCGCGCGACCTGCGGCGGCTGGCGGCGCGCGCGGTGTTCGGCCTCGGCGCGCACCGGATCGTCGCTACAGCAACGGCAGCGGCGACTTCGCGATCGCGTTCTCGACGTCGCCCGAGCATGCGCAGCCGGTTCAACGAGACGGCGGCGCGCGCCCGGCACGATCGCTGCCGACCGACGCGACGTCGCCGCTGTTCGAGGCCGCGCTCGAGGCGCACCGAGGAAGCGGTCTACAACTCGCTGTTTCAGGCGACGACCGGTGCGATCGGCGAGCGGGACAGGCGGAAGCCATCCCGATCGACAAAGTTCGCGAGCTCCTGAAGCGATGATCGAACTTGCGGCCGCATACGCAAATGCAACCACGAAAACACGAAGACACGAAAAAGACCACTTTGTGCAACGCAATTCTTCTTCACGTGCCTTCGTGGCTTCGTGGTTCGCGTTATCATGAACTCGTTTAATCCACCTCGGTGCGTATCTATCTTGCGTGCACCGTTCGTGGCGATCGCGGGGGCGTCGCTGCAGGACGTGCGATCTGCGCGCGGCTGCGCCACCATGGTCACGAGGTCATCACCGCGCACCTGCTCGAGGACGATGTGGACACCGCGGAGTCGCAGCTCACCGAGGAAGCCGTGTTCCGGCGCGACCTCGACTGGCTGTCGAGCTGCGACGCGCTGGTCGCGGAGGCGTCGGGATCCAGCTTCGGCGTGGGATTTGAAGTGGGTTACGTCCTTGCGCGCTCCGATCGCACGGGACAGGAGGTCGTGCTCCTTTACGATCGGTCTCGCACCAAGCACGTGTCGCGGCTGCTCGTCGGCAACGTGCACCCCGCCTGCACGACCGTCGCATACGATTCAGTCGACGAACTCGTGGCCCTTATCGATCAGCGCTTCGCACGTCCGTAGCTCGCCGCCGTTCTTCGGCGCAGACGGCATACTGCACCGCGTCGCCGCCATAGAGCGCGGCGCCGGCGCACTCGCCCGCCGCGTTTACCGCGTAGAGCTTCACGTTGAAGGCGGGAAGCCCTTTCGTGTTCAGCAGATCGGGGTCGACCGTCGCGTCTTGAATCTCGCGCAGCGCCGCCATGCAGGCGTCCTTGGGCGACATGCCCTGCCGCATGGCATGGACGACTGCGAAGCTGGACAAGCTGTAGATATTCGACTCGCCGCGGCCGGTGGAGCCGGCGGCGCCGACATCGTGCCGCGCGTAGAGCCCGGCACCGAGGATCGGTGAGTCGCCGATGCGTCCGGGAATCTTGAACGCCAGGCCGCTGGTCGTGGTCACGCCGCAGATATCGCCACGCGGACCGACGGCGCTGCAGCTGATCGTTCCCCAGAGATGATTCGCGTCGATGAGGCCTTCCAGCGACATCTCGAGGCTGACCGCATAACCAATGCGCATGCGCTCGTTTGATGGCGCGGCAGCGACCCTGTCGCCAAGGCGCGTATCCAGGCGCCGCTTCCACTCATGCCAGATCGCACGCGAGTTTGGTGTCATCAGATCAGCGCGTCTCGAAGCCGCAGCTACGCGCGAACTGGAGGGCGCCGTCGCCGGCTAGGAGATGATGTGGTGTGTCCAGGAGGACGCGACGCGCGACCGCCGCGGTCGTCGCCACGCCCTGCAGCGCCGCGACTCCGCCCGCGCGGCGCCGCGGGCCATGCATGCAGCAGGCGTCAAGCTCGAGGACACCGTCTGCGTTCGGTAGACTCCCCAACCCCCACGCTCGTTTCATCTGGATCAAGCTCGACGATCGTGACGCCTTCGACGATGGCGTCCAGCACGTCGGCCCCCTCGGTCATCAGCCGGAACGCGCGTTCGACGCACGTTTCCGGGCCGCCATTCCTGAACTGATGTCCGTTTGCGGACGCGATCACAATGGGCTTCATCGACGCGGATCATTATGAACGTTGACGGCTTCGCGCAGGGGCGATTACGATCGCTCCGTCTTGCCGATCACGGTTCCCGAGCGACACATCCCACTCACAGCCATTCGCGACGCGGCCACGGCGGTCTACGCGGCGGCGATCTCGCACGCCGCTCGTCCGCGTCGAGCTGCGGGACAGCGGCGTGGCCGAGGACATCGAGCTCTTCCTGAAGCTCGAAGTCCTGCAGCCCATCGGGTCGTTCAAAATACGCGGCGCCTACAACACGGTCCGCCAGTTGACTCGCGACGAGCTGCAGGACGGCGTGTGGACCGTCAGCGCCGGCAACGCGGCCCAGGGCGTGGCGTTGGCGGCGCGAAAGTCGGTGCGCGCTGTTCCGTCATGGTCATGGACACCGCACCCGACGCTAAAATCCGCGCCATTGAGCGACTCGGTGCGACGATCGTCCGCGCCACCTACGACGAGTGCTGGCGGACCGTGGAATCGCATCGCATCCGACCGCATGCGCGGGCATTTCGTGCACCCGTTCGACGACGATCGCTTCATCGCGGGCAACGCCACGGCGGGCCTCGAGATCCTCGAGGATCTGCCCGATGTCGACGCGATCGTCGCGCCACTCGGCGGCGGCGGGCTGCTCGGCGGTATTCATGCAGCCGTGCACGAACTGAAACCTGATACGCGTGTCTTCGCCGCCGAACCAGAGACTGCCGCGCCGCTGTCGGCCTCTCTCGCCGCCGGGCCGGCCGGTGTATTTCGACGGCTGGCAGGCATCGTTCGTGGACGGCGCGGGCGGCAAGTCGGTGCTGGCGACGATGTGGCCGCTGCTCGCGCAGCTGTCCGGATCGATCGTCGTGTCGCTCGACGAGGTGGCGCGCGCGATGAAGCTGGCGGCCGAGCGCACGCGCGTCATCGCTGAGGGCGCCGCCGGCTGCGCGATCGCGGGGGCCATCAGCGGACGCGCCGGCGCCGGCAAGATCGTGGCGGTCGTCTCCGGCGGCAATATCGATCTCCACAAGTTCGCCGCGGTGATAGGCGCATGCGGCGAACGATGACATCTCAGGATTGCAGGACGGCAGAATTGCAGGATTTCAAATCCTGCCATCCTGAAATCCTGCGTTTGTGCAATTCGCTATGACCCGATATAGCGGCCTTCCTCCGCTGCCGGAGCGGATCGCCCGACTCGAAGAACTCGCCGTCGACTTGTGGTGGAGCTGGCATCGGGACGCGCGGCAGGTGTTCCGCACGCTCGACTACCGACTCTGGCGCGCCACCGCACACAACCCGTGCGGATGCTGCGGGTGATTCCACGGGACCGGCTGGAGGAAGCGGCCAGAGACGCGCAGTTTCTCGAGCGCTACGACCGCGCGATCGCGGCGCTGGACGACGCCCGCGGCGCGCAGAACACGTGGTGGTCGAACACGTTTCCGCACCTCGAGCGGCCGATCGATCGCCTATTTCTCAGCCGAGTTCGCGCTGCATCAGTCGCTGCCGATCTACGCGGGCGGTCTCGGCGTGCTCGCCGGCGACCACTGCAAGGAGGCCGGCGACCTCGGCGTGCCGCTCATCGGCGTCGGCTTCATGTACCCGCAGGGCTACTTCCATCAGCACCTGTCGGCCGAGGGATGGCAGGAAGAGAGCTACGAGCGCCTCAACTGGGCCGACGCGCCGATCGAGGTCGCGATGACGCCCGACGGCAAGCCGTGCATCACCGCCGGTGCCGCTCGGCGATCGCTCGGTGCTGGTCGCCGTCTGGCGCGTGCGTTGGGACGGGTGCGACTCTGTACCTGCTCGACACCGATCTCGAAGAGAACGCGCCGTGGGATCGCGAGCTGTCGGCGCGGCTCTACGGCGGCGACCGCGAGACGCGGATTCAGCAGGAAATCGTGCTGGGCATCGGCGGCGTCCGCGCGCTCAAGGCGCTCGGGCGTCGATCCGGCGGTCTTCCACCTCAACGAAGGCCACGCCGGCGTTCGTGGTGCTGCAGCGCATCCGCGAGCTCACCGAACGGGCGCGTCGTTCGATGACGCCCTCGACGAGATCCGCCGACGCACGATCTTCACGACGCACACGCCGGTGCCGGCCGGGCACGACGCGTTCCCGTTTCAGCTCGTGGAAAAGCATCTCGCCGGGTGCTGGGGCACGCTCGGCCGGATCGCGATCGCTTCCTCGCGCTCGGCGCGCGACGACAACGGCGGCGGCACGCAGTTCAACATGACCGCGCTGGCCATGCGATCGGCTGGCGCGATCAACGCGCGTCAGCCAGCTGCATGGCCGGGTGACGCGCGACGATGTGGGCGCCGATGTGGCCGGCAGATCGCCGCGGACAACCGGCCGGTCACGGCGGTGACCAACGGCGTGCACGTGCCGACGTGGATCGCGGCGGAGCTGGCCGACCTGCTCGGCGAAGTACCTCGGGCCGAACTGGATCGACCACCACGACGACCCGTCGGTGTGGGACGCGATCCTGGAGATCCCCGATGCCGAGCTCTGGGCCGTCCGGCAGTCGCTGAAACGGTTATCTGTTCACCTTCATCCGCGAGCGCGCGCGGCATCGGTGGACCGAAGAACACGTCGGCATTCCGCGTGTCGTCGCCGCCGGCACACTGCTCGAACCGGACGCGCTGACGATTGGTTTCGCGCGCCGGTTCACCAGCTACAAGCGGCCCGAGCTGGTCTTTCACGACGCCGACCGGCTGGCGCGGATCCTCAACGCGACCGGGCGCCCCGTTCAGATCATCTTCGCGGGCAAATCGCATCCCGCCGACGACGTCGGCAAGCATCACCTGCAGCAGCGTCTACCGGCGCGCGCTCGAACCGATGTTCGGCGGCCGCGTCGCGTTCGTCGACGACTACGATCTGCACGTCGCGCATTTTCTGACCCAGGGCTGCGACGTGTGGCTCAACACGCCGCGCAAGCCGCTCGAAGCCAGCGGCACCAGCGGCATGAAGGCGCGCCTCAACGGCGTGCCGCATCTGAGCATCGCCGACGGATGGTGGGCGGAAGGCTACGAGCGACGCCAACGGCTGGGTGATCGACGGCGCCAGCCGATCGAGGGCGATGCTGACGCGCGCCGACGCGGACGCGCTCTACCGCCTGCTCGAAGAGGAGATCGTGCCCGCCTTCTACGATCGCGGCGCCGACCAGGTGCCGCACCGCTGGATGGAATTCGTCAAGGAAGCGATCCGCACCGTGGCGCCGCGCTTCTCGGCGCGGCGGATGGTGAAGGAATACGCCGTGCGCATGCGCTCCGGCGCTCGAAAAAGCGCCGTCGCACGGCATGGCTGATGGCTGATGGCTCAATGGCTAAACATTGGGATGAACCCCAACGCTTAGCCATCAGCCCTTAGCCATTAGCCATGTCAGGTTTTCTGACTGATGGGCGGGTGATGAATGATCTGGATCTTGTTCCCGTCGGGATCGCTGAAGTAGCACGACCGGGCGCCGTCGCGATGCGTGCGCGGCTTCGCATCGAGCACGACGCCCTGACTCTCCAGAAACGCCGCCCACCGATCGACGTCATCCGCCGTCCGCACGATCAAGCCGAGGTGATCCAGGGCTGAGTCGCTCGGCTGAAGCCTCGCGTTCCGTTGATCCGTGGAGCGCGCGAGGATTTATCCGAGCGGTGCAGGGCCAGATTGTCGATCCCCGACGACAAATAGCAAATTGTCCGCGTCGGGTTCCCACTCGACGACGAAGCCGAGCAGGTCGACATAAAAATTCCGCATCGCGTCGAAGTCGTGCACGTTGAGCGCGAGGTGGCGGAGCCCCGCGTGCGTGGGTCGTTCCATGGTGCCGGAGCCGTTCTCGCTCCCAGCCGTTTCAAGGCACGGGCTTTACACCCCGGCGAGAACGGCTCTAGACTTCATCATATGCCACGCAAGTCGGTCGTCAAATCGCGCTGCGCGTTGTGCGGCGCGAAAGAGGTGTCCGAGCCGCGCGGCGAGGAGAGCTACTGCCGCGACTGCTGGGACAAGAAAATCGCCGTCGAAGAAATCGTCGCGCGCGAGTTCGCGCTCAAGCGCTATATCCGCGCGCACAGCGCCGAGAAATATCTCATCTATCACTCCACGCTCAAGCGTCCCTGCGGCCAGCTCATCGTCGTGGACGACGGCTACGACCTGTTCCTGACGTTGATGCTGTATCCCAACTTCGGCTGGGACGAGCCGGCATATCACCTCGAGGGCGACCCGAAGGGCGCCTGTTCTCCGAGATCCTGGTGGATGTCGTCGCGGCCGAGGTCATCGAGCCCTGGGGCGGCGGCAAGTGGCACATGGAAATCTTCCGCAGCGTCGCGCCCGAGCCCGAGGATTGGAACGGGGAGATGTGAACTATAATGCGCGTGCCCTTTACTGCCTGTCTTTCTGGAGGTTTGTCATGATTCCCGCGCGTTTCGCTGTCGCGGCGGCTCTCGCCTGCGCCAGCTTCGTCGCCGCTCCCTCTTCGCCCAGGATTCCGCGCCGCAGGCACCGCCGATGAAGTCGGTGCTCGCCGGCAAGAAGTTCACGCCGCCGGTGCGCGGCGAAGCGACCATCGACATCATCAAGCAGCCGACCAAGCGTGAGGGCCAGACGCTCGTCACCAAGATTCAGGTCAAGAACACTTCGCCGGGGCCGATCCCCCGCCTCAAGGTGGCCGAGACCTGGTTCGACAAGGACGGCAACATGATTCCGGGCGGTGAGGCGGTGGTCAACGGCCTGCTGCAGCCGAACGAAGTCACCCTCCTCGAAGTGCGCACGCCGGTCAACCTGAAGATGCTGCAGAGCCGTCTGCAGTTCAGCCACGCCAACGGCACGGTCAACGCCAAAGCGGTAAAGACAATGGATGCGCCGGGCGCGGCGGCGGCCAAAGAGCCGGCGGCGAAAACGCCGGCGACGAAGACGGCGGCTGCGAAAAAGAAGTAGGGGTTAGGGGATAGGGATTAGGGATTAGTTCAGGCAACTGGGCTTTGTCAGAAGGCGGGCTCTTCGGGGCCCGCCTTCTGTGTTTTTCAGCAGACCCTTCGACTCGCTCGGCGGGCGCACGCGGCTCGCTCAGGGCAGGCCTATAATTCGCCCGTCCGATGCCTCTCGAAGCTGGCGCGCGCTCTGGGACCGTACGAGGTCGTCGCGCCGATCGGCGCCGGCGGAATGGGCGAGGTACATCGCGCCCGCGACACGCGGCTCGATCGGACGGTCGCAATCAAAGTTCTGCCGGAATCGCTCGCGGCCGATCCGCAGCTACGCGAGCGCTTCGATCGCGAAGCGCGCGCGATTTCGTCTCTGAACCATCCCCACATCTGCACGCTGTACGACGTCGGCCATCAGGATGGGATCGACTTCCTCGTTCTGGAATACCTGGAAGGCGAGACGCTTGACGCTCGACTAAAGTCTCGCGATCCAGGAACACGCATGCCGCATCGGCTGGAACGCGAGGCTTTAGCCGAGCGAGCATCGGCGCGGACGAGGCGCTGCGCATCGCGATTCAGATCGCCGACGCGCTCGACCGGGCGCATCGCTCCGGCATCGTGCATCGCGATCTCAAGCCGGCCAACATCATGCTCACCAGATCGGGGGCGAAGCTGCTCGATTTCGGCCTGGCCAAGAATGCGGCGCCCGTGATCGCGACGAGCGGTCTCTCGATGGCACCGACGACGCCGCCGAACCTGACCGCGCAGGGCGCGATTCTCGGCACATTCCAGCATGGCGCCCGAGCAAATCGAAGGTGTCGACGCGGATGCGCGGACGGACATCTTCGCATTCGGCGCGGTGCTGTTCGAGATGTTGACGGGCCGGGCCGCGTTCGAAGGCAAGACGCGGGCTCAGCCTGCTCGGCGCGATCCTGAAGGACGAACCGCCGCCGATATCCAGCGTCTCGCTCACGCTGAGCGAGAGACGCTCGTGGTTCGACAAGCTCACCACGAGCGATGGCCTTGGATCGGATTGTGAGCACGTGTCTCGCGAAAGATCCGGATGATCGCTGGCAGACGGCGCGCGATCTGCTGCGCGAACTTGAAGTGGGTCGCCGCAGACGGAGGGCCGCCTGCAGGTGGACGCCACGTACGTGAGGGTCGTCGCATGCGGGGTCCGGCTTTAGCCGGACCGGCCTGCGGGCCGGCGCGGGCGTTCTCCTCGTCGCGCTTGTCGCGACCGGAATGATCGCGCTCCGCCATCTGCGCGAAACAGCGCCCGCCGCGGACGTGCTGCAGTTCGCGATTCCGGCACCGGAGAATGCACCGTTCGGCAGCCCGGCCGGCGGCGGAACCGGCACCGCGACGCAACTCGCGATCTCACCCGACGGCCGCCAGATCGTGTTCGTCGCGAAAACGCACGACGTCTACGCCTTGTGGGTGCGCCCCGTGGCGACGCAGACCGCGCGGCAGCTGCCCGGCACCGAGGGCGCGGCGTTCCCCTTTGGTCGCCGGACAGCCGGTTCATCGGATTCTTCGCCGTGGGGAAGCTGAAGAAGGTGCAATTGGCCGGCGGCCGCCGATCACGATTGTGCGATGCGCCCGCCGGCCGCGGAGGAACCTGGAATCGCGACAACGTCATCGTGTTCACGCCCAGCACCAGCGGCGAGCTGCAACGCGTGTCGAGCGCCGGTGGCGCACCAGTCACAGTTTCGGCCCTCGACACGACGTACGGCGAGACGAATCATCGCTGGCCTGCTTTCTGCCCGACGGCCGCCACTTCCTGTTTACGGGCACCATCGGCACCTGCTGTCCGGCATCCAAATCCGCACGCATCCGGATCGGCGCGCTCGATTCCCAAAGATACAGCCACGCTGTTGCAGGTCGAATCGTCGTCCGCGCTTGCCTCCGGCCATTTGCTGTTCATTCGTGAGGGAACGCTGATGGCGCAGCCGTTCGATCCGAGCGTTCAGCGTCTGACGGCCGACGCGTTCCCTGTGGCCGAAACGGTCGGCGGCGAAGGCAGCCGTTACGGATCGTTCTCGGTCTCCGACAACGGCACGCTGCTCTATGCGCGCGGTGTCATTAGCACGTCTTCGCGCCTGATATGGTTCTGATCGAACCGAAAAACGCTCGGAACGCTCGGCGATCCAGGCTCGTACGGACAGGTTGCGCTGTCACCGAACGAGCGGCGCGTGGCAGTCGGCATGGCAACCGGGTCGCCCGGCAACCGTGACGTCTGGATTATCGATGTCGGACGGGGCGTGAGCTCGCGGCTGGACGTTCGATCCTGCCGACGAGGCCAACCCCGTCTGGTCGCCCGGACGGCGCGCGAGTGGTTTTCCAGTCGCTTCGACCGGGCGAAGCCGGTGGTCTGCGCGTCAAGTCCGCGAGCGGCACGATACAGGACGAACCACTGCTGGCGCTCAATGACCGGACGAGTCAGGTTGCCAATGACTGGTCCAGCGATGGCCGCTTCGTCGTCTACGAGGCGGCCGGCGCGTCAGGCCGCGGGGGCAGTGACCTGTGGATCCTTCCAGTCTCCGATGCGCCCTCCACGCGCGACGGACGCGCCGGGATCGGAGAGGGACGCAAACCGTTTCCGTTCGTCCAAGCGCCGGGGCAGCAGAACCGCGCGGTGTTCGCGCCCGACGGCCACTGGATTGCGCACAGCTCCGACGAGTCCGGAATCATGCAGGTGATGTGCAACCGTTTCCGCCGACCGGGGCGGTTCCAGGTATCGAGAAATGGCGGGGCGCAGGCTCAATGGCGCGCCGACGGGAAGGAACTCTTCTTCGTGGTGCCCGATGGCACGGTCATGTCCGCACCGATCGATACAACGCGCGAGTTCGAGGCGGGGACGCCGGTCGCTCTTTTCAACACGGGCGCCCAAGCCTCCGCACGTCGGCAGCACGCCGTGAGTCGCGACGGGCAACGTTTTCTCGCGATCGTGCCGGAACGGACTTCAACCGGATCGCCGCTGACCGTCGTCGTCAACTGGCTGGCGGCCGTTCAGAAATGATTATTTGACCTTCTCGAACGTCACGTCGGCCGCCGCGGACTTCGGTATCGCCACGATCTGATACGGAAACGTGATCACCTGCGCCAAGATCGCGTCGGAAGGCGGCGACGACTCGCGGTAGCGCACGCGCAGCACGTTGCCCTCTTCGACGGCGCTCACGATCATGACGCCGTAACCGGGCGTCGGCCGGGAGCCCAGGAAGACACCGACGACCATCTCCTTCGAGAAATCAATCGCCGCCGGCTGCCGCGCCGGCAGGTGCGCGCGCCACAGCGCGTCCCACTCGGCCGCCGTCCGAACGACCACCTCGCGCGCGGACATGATCTGGCTACGATCGCCTTTGTCGAGCACCCGGGGCTGGTCCGATCTGCGCCATCGCAACGACCGACGGGACCAGCCACGAAATCACGAAAACACGAAATCCAAAATCATTCTGAAATCTGAAATTCCCTATCGCGCTGGTCCGACTTCGATCCGGATCTCGCGCGTGGCCGGCGGCGTCTGACCGAGCCGCGACTTCGCTTCGACCTTCAGCACGTAGCTGCCCGGCGGCAGATCCTTGAGCGGAATCGTCGTCGTATAGCCATAACCGCCGCGCTGGCCGCCGAGGTCGCTCGAATCACGCGTCTCGTCGGTCTTGAACATCACCTTGCCTTCGTCGGTCGTCACCGTCGCGGTGATGTCGACTTTGTGCGGCGTCGCGCCCGCGTTGTCGTAGACCTCGGCGAACAGCTTGATCTCGTCGTTCGCCGGGAACGTGCGGATGCGCGACCGGCGGCATCGGCAGCACCGCTCGCAGCTGCTCGTCGGGCCGGACCGTCGGCAGCTGCGCCGCCGACGCGCTGGTGATGGCGAGGCCGCTGATGCTGAACGACGCTCTTCTGGAAGTCCGGCACCTCGAGGTCGTAGAGCACCGAGCCGACGTTGCCGCCGGCGGAATCGTGCGCGCCGAAACGAATCTGGTAGCGGCCCGGCGGCAGATCGACGCGGTTGAGAATCCGCAGTCCGGTCTGCTCGATACGCGCCTTCGTCTCCGGCCGCAGGTTCGTCATCGCCATCGAATCGGTCGTACCGCCCTTGACCTTGCCGTTGGCGTCGATGGCGAGGTAGGAGATCTGCGACCTTGTCGGTCGGCGGTCAGCTGCAGGTCGCGTCCCGTTCATCTCGACGCCGAGCAGCACCGACGCGTTCGGCGCGCGTGCCCTTGAACGGCGCGGCGAACACCCGCATGGTCAGGCCGCTGACCGGCAGCGGGCTGTCGAGCGCTTCACGCAGCTCCGGCGGCGTGGGTCCGGTGGACGCCGCGTCGTCGTCGACTTCCACTTTCTTCGGCGTGATGTACCTTGCGCGCGCGCACGGTGACGCCCGGACGGGTCACGCGAACCTGGATGCGATGTGTTGCGGCCCGGCCGCGCGATCCGGCGGGTAGTAGCGCGAGCACGTAGTACGAGCTGTTGTCCGCGACGATCCGGTCGAAGCCGCCGGTCGACGTCGTTGCGGTTGACGACCGCGAACCCGCCGGTTTCATCCGACAGCACGCGCAGGCTGTCCTGCGACAGCCGCAGCTCGTTCTGCAGCGAACCCGGGCCGACGCCCAGCGACGTGTCGTCCGGGAACGCGCTGGATCTCGATCGATTCGTCGCCGAGGTCGGTCAGCCCGCGCGGGTCGATGCCGTAGATCGACGACGTTCGACCGCGTCGCCGCGGCGATCGACGTCGCGCGTCGCGTCGAGCACCATCGACGCGCCGATGTGGTTCGATCCGCTGCCGGGCGATGATGTCGTTGATGTCGTAGTCGATCCCTTCGCTGACGAAGAGGATCGACTTGCGGCGGCCGCGCACCGACGAGAACCACTCGGCGACGTTCTTGAGCGTGTCGAGCGTGTTCCGCGCGTTGAACGCGCGCTCGGCGTCGTCGGGGTCGTTGAGCGGATCGCCCGCTGGCGCAGGTCGCGGGTGCGGTAGATACTCCTGCGGTCTTGTTGGCGGTCGCCGAGTCGAGCTTGCGGCCCTGCGTCTTGTCGACGGCGGCCAGCAGCAGCCGCTTGTTGGTGGTGAACTCCTGGTTGGCGTCGGTCGGCGCCGGCCGTGTGCACGATCGCCATCAGATCGTTGGCGCCGAGGCGCCGCTCGATGAACTGCTTGCGCCGCGATCTTCACGCGCTGGCTGCGGCCGAAGCGCGTGTGCAGGTCGTCGATCACCATCACGTAGACGCGGCCGTCGAACGGGCGCTCGTTGGTCCTGACGTCGGGCTCGATCGGCGCCGCTCGCGAACAGCGGTCGATCGTAGCGCTCGATCGGGATGTCGACGAGCGTGAAGGTCGGTGATCGCCTGCGCCTTCCCGTCCTCGAGCACCTGAAAGTCTTCCTTCTTCAGATCCCGGATCAGGTTGCCCTGTCGGTCGGTGACGACGACGTCCACCTCGACGTAGTCGACGCGGAACCTTGAAGGTCGGCGCTGCTGGCTCTGCGGAGCGGGCGCCGGGGTCTGCCCGGTCAGCGCGACGCCGGCCGACACTACGAGGAGGACCGCGAGATTTACCCGTGATTTCATGGTGGTCACTCTCGAGCTCGATTATAACGACGCGCAGCGATCACGCATTCGGTCGACAGGATCCGGGTTCGGAACGCGTCTTCCGTCGAATCCTAACCGCCAAGCCCCAATACCCGATCATAGGTCGGCTATACTGAACGGGATGTCTGCTCAGGTCGGCCGTCACGCCAGCGGTCGATCGACGTGGCGGCCGTGCAGTCCGCCCTTCGGACAGACGGCCTCAGACGGCTGGTTGTTGTGCGACTTCCGCGGCATCAATCCGATTGCCGCCGACATCACCGCCGTGCATCGCCAGGGCGGCCATCTCGCGACGCGACGGTGGGTACTACCTTATCCCGCGCAGCGGCGAGCCGCGCGCGCTGGTGCACGCGATCGAAAAGAACTCCCTCGCGCACCTGCCCGGCGACGACGCGACGCTACGCGGGCGCGATCAGCTCGAAGCCGGCCTGCGACAGCCTGCTGCAACGGCGATGACGCGCATCGCGATGGAGTATTCGCCGGGCTGCGCGATTCCCACCATCTCGCGAATCGATGCCGGACACGCTCGAGCTCGTTCGGCAATCGGGCGTCGACGTCGTGTCCTCAGGCGATCTCATCCAGCGCTTCTCGGCCGTGTGGAACGCCGATCGGATTGCGAGCCATCAGCGCGCGTCCGACAAGCTGTACCGGGTGAAGGATCGCGCCTTCGAGGCGAGCGGCGCGCCGGCGCTGCGTGACGGAATATCGACGACCGAGTACGACATTCAGCAGCTCATGGCGGGCTGGTTCCGCGACGAAGGGCTCGTGACCGATTCCGATCCGAACGTCTCGGCCGCCGAAAACTCCGGAAACCCGCACTATCTGCCGACGGCCGACGGCGCACCGGACGATTCGGAGCGACGAAATCGCTCCTGCTCGACCTCTGGGGCAAGCTCGAGCGACCCCGGCGCGGTGTTTGCTGACATCACGTGGATGGGTTACACCGGCCGAGCCAGTGCCTGACCGCGTTTCGCGCGACGCGTTTGCGGCGGTCTGCCGCCGCGCGCGACGCCGCGAATCGCGCTGGTCCAGCAGGCGGCTCGGGCGGGCCGCGAACTGCACGGCTGGGAAGTCGACCGGGCTGCCTCGTCGGTGTTCGAAGGAGGCGCGGCTACGGCGACCAGATTCTGCATCGAACCGGTCACAGCCTCGGCGAGACGGTCCACGGCGACGGCGTGAACATGGACGATTACGAAACCCACGACGATCGCCGCCTGCTGCCCGGCACCGGCTTTACAATCGAGCCGGGCGTGTACTTCGACGGACTTCGGCGTTCGAACCGAAATCAACATGATCGTGGGCGCTGCGCGACGCGACCGTCACCGGACCGATGCAAACGGAGATATCTGAGTCTGTCACGCTAATCGCTGGAGGTCGTTTCGATGTCAACCCGCAAGACCACTTTCTTCTACGCGCTCCTGATTGCGCGTCGCCTCGCTGGCGGTCGGCATGGTGCTCGCGTCGCGCTTCGATCTGACGCCGGCGTCCTCGGCGCAGACGACGATCGCGGTGCCGCCGATGAACAGCGCGCCGCTGACGGGCGCGATCGACGCGCAGACGTTCCGCAACATCGCGAAGGCGGCGAACGCCGATGGTCGTCAACATCCAGACCGAGATGAAGACGCGAGGCGCAGGACCTCACCGACTTCTTCGGCGGCGGCGGCGGATCGCCGGACGATCTGCTTCCACCGCTTCTTCGGCCAGCCGGGGCAGCAGGATGAACCAGGCGCAACCGGCAGCGGGCCAGGGCGGCGCGGCCGGCGGCGGCAGCGCGAGCAGACGACGCGCGCGGCCGGCACCGGCTTCATCATCAGCAAGGACGGCTTCATCCTCACCAACAACCACGTCGTCGAGGACGCGACCAAGATCGAGGTCGGCGTTCTTCGGCGACGACGACGACGTCGACCTACGAAGCGAAGGTGGTCGGCAGCGATCCGCTCACCGACAGCGCGCTGATTCAGCTGATCGACAAGCCGAAGCACCCGCTGCCCGAAGCGAAGTTCGGCGATTCGTCGCAGATGGCCGCCGGGCGACTGGGTGATGGCGATCGGCAACCCGTTCAGCCTACGCGCACACGGTCACGATCGGCGTGATCAGCGCGACCGAAGCGCGCCGTTCCCGGTCACCGACGGCCGCACCAACGACATGATGCAGACCGACGCCGCGATCAACCCGGGCAACTCGGGCGGTCCGCTGCTCAACGTGCGCGGCGAAGTGATCGGCATCAACACGGCGATCATCACCAACGCGCGGCAGCGAGGGCAACATCGGCATCGGCTTCGCCGTGCCGATCAACACCGTGCGCGATCTGCTGCCGCAGCTGCGCAACGGCAAAGTCATTCGCGGCCGCATCGGCGTCACGGTGACGCCGGTGCCGCGCGAGGACTATCGAGGAGTTCGGCCTGAAGACGCGAGCCGGCGCGATCGTCGCGTCGGTGACCGTCGGGCGGCGCGGCCGCGAAGGCCGGCATGGAGCCGGGCGACGTCATCGTGCGAGTACAACGGCCGGCCGGTCGCGAACAGCGACGAGCTGGTGAAGATGGTCGTCGGCGACCAAGCCGGGCACGTCAGCGTGCCGGTCAAGGTGCTGCGCAACAAGCAGGAGAAGACGCTGAACCTGACCGTCGACGAGCTCGACCTCGAGGCCGAGCAGCAGAGCCGCGGCCGCCGATCGCCGGGGCAGGATCCGGAGCCGGACGACTCGCAGGACGCGCGGCGGCTTCGGCCTGACGCTCGACAACGTCACGCCGCAGATGGCGCGTCGGCTGCGAGCTGCCGTCCGGCCAGAGCGGCGCGCGTCGTCACCGACGTGGAGCCCGATGGCCCGGCGGCCGGAGCGGCTGCAGGCCGGGCGACGTGATTCTGTCGGTGAATCGCCGGCCGGTGGCCGAACGCGACCGACGCGGCGCGCGCGCTGCAGGCAGGTCGCAGTCGGGCCGCATCGGCGCAGATCCTCGTCTGGCGCGGCGCGGGCGAAGTGTTCGTGACGGTGAAGAAAGACTAGGAGGATTTAGGGGAGGTTTCAGGGTTCAGGGATTCGTTCAGACGATCTGCTGATGACGATCCGTGAACGCGGCCCGATGACGGTGGCCGCGTTCATGGATCTCGCGCTCTACGATCCACACGTTGGCTATTACGCCCGCGCGGCCCGGCGATCCGGCCGCGCGGGCGATTTTTACCAGCGTCGACGTCGGTCCGCTGTTCGGCGAGCTGCTCTGAAGTCGCAGATCGCGGAGATGTTGCGGACATTCTGGGTCACCTCACGGAACGTCCTCGGAAGTGTAGGGGCCGACCTGCGTGTCGGCACCTTCGACCTCGTCGAAGCCGGCGCCGAGCGACGGCCGGCTCGCCGCAGATATCGCTCGCGCGCCGCGAAACGGCGCGACCCCGCGCTTCTACGACGCGCTGCGGCTGCACCTCGTCGAGGCCAGCGCCGCGGCGCGCCGCGCACAGCCGCGCAACGCTTGGCCGACGTCGCCGACCGCCTCGCCTCGTCCGTCGCCGTGAGCTGCCGGAGTCGTTCGAGGGCGTGCTCATCGCCAACGAACTGCTGGATGCGCTGCCGGTGCATCAGGTCGTCATGCGCGAGGACGGGCTGCGGGAGGTGTACGTCAGTCGCGCGGCCTTCAAGGCCGGCGACAAGGCGGCGACTCTGAACGAGGCCCGGCGCGCTGACGTCGTCGAGGGTCCGCCGTCGACGCCCGCGCTCGCAACGAGTACCTGGACGCGCTCGGCATCCAGCTCGAACCGGGCTGGCGCGCCGAGATCAACCTGCGCGCCGATCGACTGGATCCGCGACGCCGCGCCGGCGCCTGCGCCGCGGGTTCATCGATCCTCATCGACTACGGCCACGAGGCGCGCGAGCTGTACTCCGCGGGCCACTCGGGCGGCACGCTGACGACCTTCGCGCAACACAGAAGCGCCGGGCCCGGAAGCCGCCGCCGGGCGCGCCCCAGTGCCCGAGCTGGCTCCGCGATCCCGGCGAACAGGATCTCGACGTCGCACGTGGACTTCACGAGCGTTCGCGCGGCCGCCGAAGCGGAGGGCATGACGACGATCGGATTTCTCGATCAGACGTATTTCCTGCTCGGGCTTCTGCCGGAACGTCATCGATCCGGTCAATCCGCACTGCGACAATCCGCAATCCAAGACGCTGATGCTGCCCGGCGGCCTCGGCAGCACGCACAAAGTCCTGATCCTCGGCAAAGGCGTCGGCGCGCCCGCGCTCCAGGTGCTGCTCGTTCAAGGTGCGCGTCACATGATGCTGCGCTCGGCCTGGCGATCATGATCGTTCCGAGGCGGCGACGCTCGCGCGGGATCGAGCCGTTCGCCTCGTGGAACACGCCGATCTGCTGGACCGGCTTCATCCTCTTCGCCGACGCTGATCGTCTACCGGGCGCGCGGGAACTCGTGGATCCGATCGTCGCCGCGCGAATTCGCCGCGCTCGCGCTCGCGTCGATTCCGCTGTGGGTGGTGTTCGAGGGCTACAACCTCGTCATCCGAAACTGGATCTACGTCGGCTTGCCCGAGAATCCGGCGCTGCGGCTGTTCGGCTACGCATGGTCGTTCGCGACGATCTCGCCGGCGATCTTTGAGGGCGCCGGAGCTCGCTTCGCTCGCTCGGCGTAGGGCAGGTACGGCAGGCGAGGGTGGATAGGTCGGAGGTCTTCCCCACCCGCCCTGACCACGCCTCACCCGGCCTACGCTGGCCTCTCGACGTCGCCGATCGGCGACTGGCGCTGCTCATGCTCGTGCCGTTCTGCTCGTGCCGCCAGCGCATCGCGCCGCTACTGGCGGCGCCTGTGTTCCTCGGATTCATCTTTCTGCTCGATCCAATCAACAGGCGGCTGGCGAGGAGACCCTGACGCGCGACCGCGCGATCAACCTGCTGCTCAGCGGCCTGCTCTGCGGCGTGCTGTGGGAGTTCTGGAACTACTGGTCGCGCGCGAAATGGATCTACACCGTGCCGATCATGCAGCAATGGAAGATCTTCGAGATGCCGGTGCCCGGCTACCTCGGCTTTCCGCCGTTCGCCGTCGAATGCTTCACGATGTGCGTCTTCGTGCGCGCTCTGTATGCCTCTTTGACCTCTGAGCGCCAGCGCGGCCGCACGATTGCGTTGTAATTCGGGCGACTCGGTATTTTAATAGGCCCCTATGACTGCCAACACTCGAGCGCGAGATCAAGCTGCGGTTCGAGGATGCGGCGACGGCCCGCGCCGCCATTCTCGACGCCGGGGCGCACTCCGGTTCGCGGCCGGCGCCTGCAGGAAGATTGCCTGCTCGATACTCGACGACGATCAGCTGCGCGAGCGCCGCTGCGTGCTGCGCGTCCGAGTCGAATCGGGCAGGAGCCTGCTCACGTTCAAGGGGCCGGTGCAGCCGTCGACGGCCAAGCTGCGCGAAGAGCTCGAGACCGTGGTCGGCGACGGATCGCTGGTCGTCCGCGTGCTCGAGGAGCTCGGTTTCCGCGTCTGGTTCCGCTATCAGAAGTACCGCGAGGAGTTCGCGCTGGACGACGTGCTTGTGGCGCTCGACGAGACACCGGTGGGCACTTCGTCGAAATCGAGGGCGGCGACCGCGGCATCGCCGACACCGCGGAAGCGCTCGGGCGCGGACCGCGCGATTACCTGCTCGACTCGTATCGGCGGCTCTATCAGGCTGGATTGCGAAACGCGCGGCATCGCCGGTCGCGCGACATGCTGTTCGAGGACTGATCTGACTTCAGCACGCGCTGATCGTCCTGACCGCCGGTCTCGGCACCCGGCTCCGGCCGTTGACCGACGTTCGCGCGAAGCCCGCGATACCCGTGGCCGGCGAGCCGATGATCCGGCGGATCATTCGCTGGCTGCAGCTCGCGCGGCGTCACCGATCTCGTGCTCAACCTGCATCACCGTCCTGCGACCATCACCGCCGTGGTCGGCGATGGCCGCGACCTCGGCGCGCGCGTCCGCTATTCGTGGGAGCAGCCGGCCGTCCTCGGCAGCCGGCGGCGGCCCGCGTCTGGCGCTGCCGCTCATCGACGCCGATCCGTTCTTCATCATCAACGGCGATACGCTGACCGACGTGGATCTCGCCGCGCTCGCCGAAGCGCACGCACGCGTCCGGCGCCCTGGTGACGCTGGCGCTCGTTCCCAACCGTGCATTCGATCGGTACGGTGGTGTCGTGCCTCGACGAGAACGAATCGCGTCACGGGCTTCGTCCCGCGTGGACCGTCCGCGGAAGGCTCCTTTCACTACATTGGCGTGCAGCTTGCTCACGCCGTCGGCGTTTTCCGCCATTCGCCCCGGCGACCGCGGCGCGAACGATTGGCGGCATCTACGACCGTGCTGATGATCGATCGACCGGGAACGGTTCGCGGATTCGTGCTGGATGCCGCCTTCTGGGATGTCGGCACCGTGGCCGACTATTGGCGGACGACGCGGGCGTTCGAACAGCCGCGATCGCTTCAACGGCCACCGGCACCGGCACGGATCGATCCGACGGCGCACGTGATCGGATTCGATTCTCTGGGATGACGTCGACGTTGGCGCGCGTGCGTCGTCGAGCACTGCATCCTCACCGACGGCGTGCGGATACCGGCGGACGCCACCTATCGTGACTCCATTCTCCTGGTGCGCGACGGCGGCCTCACCGCCGTGCCGACGCCGTAGCATGACCGAGCAACGCACACCCGACGGCCTCCAGACGCGCAGAGCGGATCGATCGCTACCTCCGCGAGTCCGGGATGATCGACCGGCGGGCGCGCGGTCGTGCCGCTCACCGGCGACGCGTCGGACCGCAAATAGCTTCCGCGTCATCACGCCCGACGACATCGTCGTGCGTGATCGCCGCTGCATGCCGGCCCGATCGATTTCGCCGACGCTGCCGTTCGCCGAACGTCGCGGATCTGCTGCGTCAGATGCCGCTGCCGGTGCCGCAGATCTTCGGCCACTCGGACCCGCTCGGCATCGTCGCCAGCAGGATCTCGGCGACGTGACGCTGCAGGCGCACCTCGGCGCCGCCTCGCCCGCCGAGCATGCCGCGCTCTACCGGCAGGCGGTCGCGCTCATCGAGCGGCTGCAGCGGCGCGGCGCCGAGCTGCGAATCCGAGCGGTACCCGCCCTACCGGATCGCCTTCGACGTCGAGAAGCTGACGTGGGAGCTCGAGTTCTTCGTCAAGCATTTCGTCGAGGCGTATCGCGGCGTCGCGCTGAGCCAGGCCGAGCGAGCGGCGCTCAGCACGGAGTGGCCGGCGATCGTCAGCGAGCTCGCGGCCGACCCGCGAGTGCTGTGTCACCGCGACTATCACAGCCGCAACCTGATGCTCCACGACGGGCAGCCTCTACATCATCGACTTCCAGGACGCGCGCATGGGGCCGGACACCTACGATCTCGTGTCGCTGCTGCGCGACTCGTACGTGGACATCGCCGATCGCGATCGTCGACGAGCTCATCGCCTACTTCCTCGCGCTCAACGGGCGCGGCGCCGATGGACGCCGACGAGTTCCGCCGCCGCTTCGACCTGATGGCGCTGCAGCGGAACCTCAAGGCGCTCGGCACGTTCGGCTACCAGACCGCCACACGCCGCAATCCCGTGTATATCCAGTACATCCCGCGGACGCTGCGCTATGCGCGCATCAACCTCGCGAAGCTATCCGCGGTTCGCGCGTCTGCGCGAGCTGCTGGCGGCTCACATCGAGGAACTGCGCTAGTGCAGGGTCAGGGTTCGCGGTTAGGGGTAGCAGAAGCGCCGCTTCGGGGTATCGACTCGCCTCTACCAGCGACACCGACTCAGGCGCGATCACCTGCTCGAAATTGCGGCGCATGGGTTCGCAGCGGTCGAGCTGATCGCCGCGCGGGCACACCTGGACTTTCAGAATCCGGCGGCCGTCGCCGATCTCCAGCAGTGGCTCGGCGAAGCCGGCCTGGAGCTATCGAGCGTGCACGTGCCGCTGGAGGAGGACGCCGAAGCCGCGGTGCTGATCGCGCGGCGGATTCCGGTCCCGGTCCTGGTCGTGCGCGCGACAACGCCTCGGGATACGGCGAAAGCGATCGACCGGCTCGCCGGCGTCGCGGCGCCGCTGGACGTCGGGCTGGCGATTGATTCGACGTCGTTGACGCCCATCGGCTCGCTCGTGCATTTCGTCGAGTCGGTGGAAGCGCCGGTCGGCATCTGCCTCGATTTCGCCGCGGCGGCGATGGGCGGACGGCTCATCGATACCCTCGAGGAAGTCGCGGAGCACCTCGCGCTCGCCCGCTTGCCGGTCGAAGCGCGATCGACTGGGCCTCGGCGATGACGACGGCGCAGAAGATCGGCTACGAGGTCCCGCTGATCTTCGACGCGGAAGCGCGAAGGCTCGTCGAAAGAGACGCTCGCACGCGCCGAAGCAGGCGCGCGGCCGCATGGAACGGCTGCTCGCCCCGTGATCAGAACGACGCGTTGCCAGGGGTGCGGGAACGGGATCACGTCGCGGATGTTGGCCATCCCCGTGGCATAGATGATCGTCCGCTCGAGGCCCAAGCCCGAAGCCGGCGTGCGGCACCGTGCCGTAGCGGCGCAGGTCGCGATACCACCAGTAGTGCCGCGGATCGAGCTTCATCTCGTCGAGCCGGCGATCGAGGCCGGTCGAGGCGTTCCTCGCGCTGTGAGCCGCCGATGATCTCGCCGATGCCGGGCGCCAGCACGTCCATCGCCGCGACTGTCTTCCCGTCGTCGTTGACGCGCATGTAGAACGCCTTGATCTCTTTCGGGTAGTTCATGACGACGACCGGCGCTTTGACGTGCTGTTCGGTCAGCCAGCGCTCGTGCTCCGACTGCATGTCCATGCCCCACTGCACCGGGAACTCGAACGCCTTCCCGCTCCGTTCGAGCGCGGCGATCGCGTCGGTGTAGGTCATGCGCTCGAACGACGCGGACACGAAGTGCTCGAGCGCGCGCGATGCACTCCTTGTCGATGCGCTCGGCGAAGAACTTGAGATCGTCGCCACGCTCGGCCAGGAGCGCGGTGAAGATGTACTTGAGGAACGACTTCGGCGAGGTCGGCGTTGTCGGACAGATCGGCGAAGGCGAGCTCCGGCTCGACCATCCAGAACTCGGCGAGGTGGCGGCTGGTGTTGCTGTTCTCGGCGCGGAACGTCGGGCCGAACGTGTAGACCTTCGACAGCGCGCAGGCAGTACGTCTCGACGTTCAGCTGCCCGCTCACGGTCAGGAACGTCTCGCGCCCGAAGAAATCGCCGCGAGAAGTCGGTGCGGCCGTCGGGCGTACGCGGAACGCGCCGCTGTTGGCGAGGTCGAGCGTGCTGACGCGGAACATCTCGCCCGCGCCTTCCGCATCGCTCGCCGTGATGATCGGCGTGTGCACCCAGAAGAAGCCGTGCTCGTGGAAGTAGCGGTGGATCGCCATGCTCAACGCAGTGCCGCACGCGCGCGACCGCCCCGAGCGTGTTCGTGCGCGGCCGCAGGTGCGCCACTTCGCGCGAGGTACTCGAACGAGCGTCTGCTTCGGCTGAATCGGAGTACGTCTCCGGGTCGTCGACCCATCCCGACGACGTCGATCGGTTCGGCTCTGCGACCTCGACGGTCTGGCCCTTGCCCCTGGCTCGCGATCAGCGCGTCCGTCGCGATCACCGAGCAGCCAGCGGTCAGCTTCTGGATCTCGTCCGCATAGTTCGGCAGCGCGGCCGGGGCGACGACCTGGACCGGATCGAAGCCGGAGCCGTCGTGAACGTGGATGAACGACAGCCCGGCCTTCGAGTCGCGACGCGTCCGCACCCAGCCGCGGACGGAGACGCGAGTCCCGACAGGAACGCGTCCGTTCAGAATCGAGGCGACGCTGACATGCTCGGCGGTAGACATAGCGCATAATTATCTGTCGGTTATCCTATTCAAGACCTCCATGAAGATTGGCCTCGTGTCCCTCGGCTGTCCCAAGAACCTCGTCGATTCCGAAGTGATGCTCGGGCTCGCGCAGCAGGCGGGGCACGAGCTGACCAACGATCCGGCCGCGGCCGACGTCCTCATCGTGAACACCTGCGCCTTCATCGACAACGCCAAGCAGGAGTCGATCGACACGATTCTCGAGATGGCGCGGCACAAGACCTCCGGGTCGTGCCAGCGGCTCGTCGTGACCGGGTGTCTCGCGGAACGGTATCGCGAGGGAGCTGAAGAGGAGATTCCCGAGATCGACGCCGTCCTGGGCACCGGCGAGGTGCCGCAGATTGTCGAGCGCGATCGCCGGCGGCGCGATGCCGCTGACATTCGTTCAGCTCCGGCGAGATCCCATCATCCCGAATCCCAAATCCCCTGTCCGACCTGTACATCTACGACGCCGACACGCCGCGCTACCTGGCAACGCCCGAAGCACTACGCCTACATCAAGATTGCCGAAGGCTGCGACTACAAGTGCGCGTTCTGCATCATCCCGACGCTGCGCGGCAACTATCGGAACCGGCCCGCCGGACTCGATCGTGCGCGAAGCGCGCGCCCTGGCGGCGCGCGGCGTCAGGAACTGCTGCTGATCTCGCAGGACACGACCTTCTACGGCATCGATCGCGGCGAGCGCGGCGCGCTGGCGCGGCTGCTTCGCGAGCTGAACACCGTCGACGGCCTGGAGTGGATCCGGCTGCTCTACCTCTACCCCACGACGATCGACGAGGACACGCTGGCGGCGATGGCCGACTGCGACAAAGGTCTGCAAGTACATCGACCTGCCGCTGCAGCACGCCTCCGATGCCGTGCTCAAGCGCATGAAGCGCCCGGGCAATCGAAACACCTACGATCGCCTGCTCACGCGGATTCGGCACGCGCGTCCCCGGTGTCGCCCTCCGCACCACCTTCATCGTCGGCTTCCCCGGCGAAACCGAGGCCGACGTCGCGGAACTCTGCGAATTCGTGTCCGATCACGCGTTCGACCACGTGGGAGTCTTCACCTATTCCCACGAGGAAGGCACCTCCGCCTACGGGCTGCCCGACGACGTCCCGGCCCGCATCAAGAAGGCGCGGCGCGGCCGCGTCATGCGCCTGCAGAAGGGGCTGGTTCAGACGCGATTGCGCCGCTCGGTCGGTCAGCGCGGCCGAATCGTCATCGACGGGCCGTCGGCCGACCACGACCTCGTCCTCAAAGGCCGGCTGGCCGGCCAGGCGCCCGACATCGACGCCGGCGTCGTGCTCACCGACTGCGACCCGTCGAGCTATCGCGCGGGCGATTTCGCCGAGGTCGAGTTCGTCGGCGCGCGCGGCTACGACTTGATAGCCCGACCGGTGTAACCGCGTGCTATAATTTTGAGTTCGAAGCCTAGGTGAAGAACCGAGTGGGCATGTGCCCACTTTTTTAGTTTATGGGGTCCGCTGAAGCGGACGCGACGAACGGAGGCCAGGTTGCCGGCTGCCGACGTGATCGAGCGGGTGCGTGACGCGGCGGCGCGTGTAGCTGGCGGCTACGGGCTCGAGATTTTCGACGTGCAGTTCCGCCGCGAAGCCAGCGGCATGGTGCTGCGCGTGCGGATCGATCGGCCCGGACCCGCGGCGAGCGCGGAGAAGCGTCAGCGTTGAGGACTGCGCCAACGTCAGCCGCGATCTGAGCGCGATCCTCGACGTCGAGGACACCGTGCCGACCGCCTACACGCTGGAGGTTTCGTCGCCGGGACTGGATCGGCCGCTGCGCGGCGTCGACGACTACCGGCGATTCGCGGGGCGGCGCGCCAAAGTGGTGATGCGCGAGCCGGTGGACGGGCAGGGATTCGTGAAAGGCCGGCTGGCTGGAGCCGACGGCAACGACGTGCTCATCGACGGCGACGATGGGCGCCAGTGGCGGGTGCCGGTGGGCATCATCACCCGCGCGAACTTAGAGGTTGAATTTTAGATGAGCAATCCTCTGCAGCAGACAATCGAGGCGCTGGCGAAAGAAAAAGGCATCGAGCCCGAAACCGTCATCAGCGCCATTGAAGAAGCGGTCGCGACCGCCTCGCGCAAGTAGCTACAAGACGGGCGAGAACCTGAAAACGCGGTTCAACACCGACACCGGCCAGGTCGATCTCTTCGCGTTGAAGACAGTGGTCGAGGAGGTGACCGATCCGGCGACCGAGATCTCGACTCGACGAAGCCCGCGAGCAGTATCCGTCCGCTCTACGGCGACGAGGTGGCCAACAGCATCGAGCTCGGCGACGAGATGGAGTTCCCGAAGCCGACCGAGGTGCTGGGCCGCATCGCCGCGCAGACCGCCAAGCAGGTCATCTTCCAGAAGGTGCGCGAGGCCGAGCGCGAGAACATCTTCGCGGAATACAACCAGCGCGTCGGCGAGGTGGTGAGCGGCACGGTCAAGCGTTTCGAGAACGGCGACATCATCCTCGAGATCGGCCGCATCGAAGCGGTGCTGCCGCGCAAGGAGCAGTCGCGCGCGGAAAGCTACACGCCCGGCGACCGCGTCCGCAGCGGTGATCAAGGGCGTGAACCGCAGCGCGAAGGGCCCGCAGATCGTGCTGTCGCGCACCGACCCGGCGCTGCTCATCAAGCTGTTCGAGCAGGAAGTGCCGGAGATCTACGACGGCACCGTGATGATCCGCGGCGCCGTGCGCGAGGCCGGCGACCGCGCCAAGGTGGCGGTGTTTTCGCGCGAGCGCGACGTGGACCCGGTCGGCGCCTGCGTCGGCATGAAGGGCACGCGCGTGCAGTCGATCATCCGCGAGCTGCGCGGCGAGAAGATCGACATCGTCGAGTGGTCGGAGGATCCGATCGCGTTCGTGACCAACGCGCTCAGCCCGGCGAAGGTCCAGCGCGTCTCGATCGTCGACGACAAAGAGCGCGTGATGGAAGTGGTCGTCGAGGACAAGCAGCTGTCGCTGGCGATCGGCAAGAAGGGCCAGAACGTGCGGCTGGCGGCCAAGCTGACCGGCTGGCGCATCGACATCAAGAGCGAAGAAGAGAAGCGGCGCGAGGTCGAGGCGCAGTTCGAGGGGCTCGAGCTCGGCCAGACCGATACCGAAGCGGGCGCCGTCGAAGGCGAGACGTCCGAGGAGACGCCGGCCGCCGAGGGCGAGACGGCCGCCGATGCGCCGCTGCCCTACACGCTGGAGGGCATCGGCGAGAAGACCGTCCGCAAGCTCGTCGCCGCCGGCCTCGAGACTCCAGGAGGCCGTTGCCGCCGCGACCGCGGAGCAGCTCTCCGGAAATTCCCGGAATCGGCGCGAAGACAGCCGACAAGATTCTCGGCGTCCGCGCGGGGCGCAGCACCCGCGGTTGAAGAAGCTGGGCCTGGCGATGCGCCGGTGTCCGACGAAGGTCAGGAGTAACGTTTGGCGACTGTCCGGATTTACAAGGTTGCGGAGCTGCTCGGCACGACGAGCCAGGAAGTGACCGCGCTGCTCAAGCGCGATCACGGCATCGAAGTGAAGAGCGCGTCGAGCACGATCGAAGAGGTCGTCGCGCGCCAGTTCGTCGGATCGCCTCGCGCGCCAGCGCAACATTTCGCTGCCGACCGGCGACATCTTCGCCGAAGGGCCGCCCGCCAAGGGCAGAAGCCGGCACCCGCCAAGAAGGCGGCCGGAACCGCCGAAGCCGGCCGCGCCGGCGCTGCCGCCGCCGCGGCTCGTCAAGACGGCCAAGCCCGCGCGCCGCGCGCAACCGAGGCCGCTGAAGCCGACGGTCGCGCCCGAACCGCCGACCGCGCCGCCAGTCGACGCGACCGAGGTCGCACGAGGCTACGCAGCCGGTCGAAGTTGCGCCACCACCGCCGCCGCCACCACCAACGGCACCGGCGGAACCAGCGCCCCGGCAGAACCTGTGGCGGCCGAACCAGTCGCGGCCGCTCCGCCGCCCGCGCCCGAACTGCGCCCGCGCCGAAACCGCCGACGCCTGGACGCATCGTCCCGCCGACGCTCCGCCTGCGCATCGAAGAACAGCGCCCGACGGCGCCGGCGCCGCCGCTGCCGACGATCTCCGCTGCCGCGTCAGGCGCCACGGCAGGCGCCGCGAGTCGAGCGGCCTGCGGTCGCGCCGCGGCCTGTTGCGGCAGGCTGGCGCTGGTGCACCGGGCGCCCGGCCGGCGGACGCCGCCGGGACCGCGTCCGGCTGGTCCGCCGCGCCCACCGTTCCCAGTCGCGGCCGCAGCAACCCGTGATGGGCGGTCCGCGCCCGCTGCCGTCACAACCGATCCGCCCGCAGCAGCCAGGCATGCCGCCGCGTCCAGGCAGTATCCGCAGCGTCCCGGCATGCCGTCGCGTCCGCCGTATCGGCCGGGTGGTCAGGGCCGGCCCGGCTGCGAGTCAGCGTCGCGATCAGTCACGCCCGCAGCCGCCGCCGATGGCGTCCGGCGCCGCCGCCGGTCACGCGCACGATCACGCTCGCCGAAGGGATGACCGTCAAGGACCTCGCGGACAAGCTCGACATCCGCGCCGAAGGACGTCCTCGCGAAGCTGCTGATGAAGCGGCTGATGATGACGATCAACCAGACGCTCGACACCGAAACGGCGACTGATGATCGCGCGCGAGTTCGGCGCCGACGTGCAGATGCGCAGCTTCGAGGAAGAGCTGCTGCAGGTCGATCGAGGACGAAGCGCGCACCGAGGACGTCGTCACGCGCGCGCCGGTGGTCACGGTGATGGGCCACGTCGATCACGGCAAGACGAGCCTGCTCGACGCGATCCGCGAGACGCGCGTCGCCGAGCGCGAAGCCGGCGGCATCACGCAGCACATCGGCGCGTATCACGTCGACGCATCAGCGACCGCAACATCGTCGTTCCTCGACACGCCGGGCCACGAGGCGTTCACGCTGATGCGCGCTCGCGGCGCGAAGGTCACCGACATCGTCATCTCTGGTGGTCGCGGCCGACGACGGCGTGATGCCGCAGACGCGAGGAAGCGATCGATCACGCGCAAGGCGGCGAACGTGCCGATCATCGTGGCGATCAACAAGATCGACAAGCCGAACGCGAGCCCCGAACGCGTCGAAGCGCGAGCTGACCGAGCTCGGGCCTGATGCCGGAAGAATGGGGCGGCCAGACCGTCACCGTCGAAGTCTCGGCCAGAAGAAGCAGAACCTCGAGCTGCTGCTCGAGATGATCCTGCTCGTCACCGACATCGGCGAGCTCAAGGCCAATCCGAAGCGCAACGCGACCGGGCACCGTGCTCGAAGCCGAAGCTCGACAGAGGGCGCGGCCCGGTGGCGACCGTGCTCGTGCAGGACGGCACGCTCAGCGTCGGCGACACGTTCATCGCCGGTCCGATCGTCGGCCGCGTGCGCGCGCTCATCGACGATCGCGGGCGGCCGACGAAGTCGGCCGGGCCGTCGACGCCGGTCGAAGTGCTCGGCCTCACCGGGCCTGCCGCAGCCGGGCGACGTCTTCCAGGTGGCCGACGCGGCCAAGGCGCGCCAGATCGCCGACGTTCCGCGCAGGAGCAGGCGAAGAGCCGCGCGCTCGGCGCGAAGGGCGCGCGCCTGACGCTCGAGTCGCTGCAGGCGCAGATCGCCGAAGGCGGCATGAAAGGAGCTGCCGATCATCATCAAGGCCGACGTGCAGGGCTCGGCCGAAGTGCTGGCCGACACGCTCGACGAAGCTGTCGGACGAGAAGGTGAAGATTCGCATCATCCACGCCGGCGTCGGCGCGGTGAACGAGTCCGACGTGCTGCTGCGCGTCGGCGTCGAACGCGATCATCATCGCGCTTCAACGTGCGGCCCGATCGCAACGCGCGAGGACATCGCCGCGCGCGAGCGCGTCGACATCCGGCCGCACTCGGTGATCTACAACGTCACCGACGAGATGAAGAAGGCGATGACCGGGCTCCTCGACCCGACGTTCAAGGAAGTGCGCATCGGCGTCGCCGCAGGTGCGCGATACCTTCAAGGTGCCGAAGTTCGGCACGATCGCCGGCTGCATGGTCACCGAAGGCCGCATCACGCGCGCCGGCGACACGCAGGCGCGCCTGCTCCGCGACAACGTCGTCGTCTACGAGGGCAAGATCGGATCGCTGCGCCGCTTCAAGGACGACGTGAGCGAGGTCAAGAGCCGGCTTCGAGTGCGGCATCGGCTTCGAGAAGTTCAACGACATCAAGGTCGGCGACGTGATCGAAGTCTTCGCCATGGAGCGAGTCGCGATCACCGCCTGATGGCCCAAGGCTCCCGCCCCGAGCGCGTGGCCGATCAGATCCGGGGCGAGCTGGCCTCGCTGCTCACGCGCGACGTGCACGATCCCGGGATCGGGTTCTGTGACGCTGACCCGGGTCCAGTGTCACGCCCCGATCTGCAGCAGGCGCACGTTTACTACACGGCGCTCGGCGACGAGAAGAGCCGCCGCAACACCGAACTGGCGCTCGCCCGCGCGACCGCGGTTTCTGCGCCGCCAGATCGGCGCCCGGCTGCGGCTGAAGCGGACGCCGGAGCTGACGTTTCACTACGACGAATCGATTGCCGGACAGGATCGGATCGAGCAGCTGCTCAGCGAGATCCAGCGTCCAGCCGGCGCCACCCGACGATGACGACTAACTAACCCCGATCCAGGACATTGCTCGACGCCATCCGCAGCCGGCAGCGAGTTCGTGCTGTCGTCGCACGCGCGGCCCGACGGCGACTCGATCGGATCGCAGCTCGCCATGGTCTACGCGCTGCGCGCGCTCGGGCAAGAGGCGTCGCCGTCGTCAACGCCGACGCCGCGCCGCCGCCGCTGATGCAGTTTCCCGGCGTGCCGGACATCCAGATTGCGCCGGCGGTGGAGGGTGAGTTCGACGCCGCGATCATCATGGAGTGCAGCGACCTCGCCCGCACCGGCGTCGGCGGGGCTCGATCGATCGTTCGTGATCAACATCGACCATCATCCCGGGCAACACCGGGTTCGGTCGAGCTCAACTGGTTCGATTCGACGCGCCGCGGCGTGCGGCGAGATGGTGTTCGACGTCGATGCAGGCGCTCGGCGTCCCGCTGATCGCGCGAAATCGCCACGCATATCTACCTCGCGATCCTGACCGACACCGGATCGTTTCACTACTCGAGCATCTCGCCGCGCACCTTCGAGATCTGCCGCGAGACGCTCGAAGCCGGCGTCGATCCGGTGCTGGTCGCGCGGAATGTCTGACGACAGCAACAGCATGGGCCGGCTCAAGCTGTTCGGCGCCGTGCTGAGCGCGATGCAGATCGATCGCGACCGGCCGCATCGCCATCGTCTACCTCGATCACGACGATGGCGCGCGAGCGCTCGGCGGCACCTACGAGGACACCGAAGGGCTCATCAATCTCCCGCTGACCGTCAAGGAGATCGCAGGCGGTGGTCTTCTTCAAGCAGGTCGAAGGGGAGCAGTACCGCGTCAGCATGCGATCGAAAGGCGACATCGACGTCGGCGGCGTGGCCAAGACATTCGGCGGCGGCGGGCACAAGAACGCGGCGGGCTGCACCGGTGTCGGGCGCGATCGACGCGCTGCAGAAGCTGTTCATCGCGAAGATTGAGGACGCGATCGATGGACGGCCTGCTGATCGTTGACAAGCCGTCGGGCCCGACCTCGCACGACGTCGTGGCCCGGCTGCGGCGCGTCTTGCGCGAGCGCGGCATCGGCCACACCGGCACGCTCGATCCGATGGCGACCGGCGTGCTGCCGCTCGTCGTCGGGCGAGCGACGCGGCTCGCGCAGTTCCTGACCGCCAGCGACAAAGGCGTACGAAGCGACGATCGCGTTCGGACGCACGCACGGATACGGCTCGATGCGTCCGGGACACGATCGTGACGCACGCTGCGATCGCCGTCCGACGCGCGACGCAGCTCGACCGCGGCGATCGGCGAAATTCCGCGGCACGTTCGATCAAACGCCGCCGGTGTTATTCAGCCGAAGAACATCGACGGCGAGCGCGCATGCGTACTGACGCTGGCAAGCGCAGATCGCTGGCGCGAAGCGCGAGGTGGCCGACCACGGAGTGCGTCCGAAGTCGTGTCGCGCCGAGCCCGTTTCCGTGACCGTGAAGCGCCTCGAGGTCCTGTCGTTCGACGGCGACACGGCGCGGCTCGAGATGCAGGTCAGCGCGGGCTTCTACGTCCGCTCGCTCGCGCACGACCTCGGCACGGGCGCTCGAGTGCGAGCGCGGTCTCGCGGCGCTGCGGCGCACGCGGTCCGGCGAGTTCGGACTCGATCGAGCCGTGCCGCTGGCCGACGTCCTGCAGCGCGCCGCGGAGTCGCTGGCCGGAGCGGCTGATCCCGTTCGGGACCTGCTGCCGAACTTGCCGTCGGTGGACGCTGCGGTCCGGCGACGCCAGCTCGGAACGCCTCAAGAACGGCGTGGAAATGGCGCCCAGCGACCTGGTCGCGCCGCTCGCCGACCCTTCCGCCAATCGTCCGGCTGCTCGGTCCCGGCAGGCGATCTGGTGGAGTCTTGGCCAAGCCGAGCAAAGACGCTCAGGCTTTCTTCACATGGCGTTCGGGTTGGTTCTGGGAGTAACATATTGAGGTTACAGGCGATGCTAGTTATCGCCACATACGGCAGCATTGGTCGGTCCCGGCATGTCGAGCTGCACTCGGCCGTGCGTGGAGGTACCCGTGGCACTGACGAAAGACAGAAAGACCGCCGCTCATCGGCGATTACAAGACGCACGACAAAGACACCGGCTCACCTGAAGTGCAGGTCGCGATTCTCAGCGAACGCATCAACTACCTGACCGAGCACTTCAAGTCCCACGGCAAGGATCATCATTCGCGGCGCGGATCTGCTCAAGCTCGTCGGCCAGCGCCGGCGGCTTGCTCGACTATCTGAAGAGCAAGGACGCCGACCGCTACGCTGAGGTGATCAAGCGCCTCGGCATCCGCAAGTAACCCAGGTCGCATCCAACAAAGCGCAGGCCAGTTATGCACAAGCGTGATCTATCTCTCGGCACCCAGACCCTCTCGATCGAGACGGGCCGTCTGGCCAAGCAGGCCGACGGCTCCGGTCGTCGTCCGCATGGGCGACACCATGGTCCTCGTGACCGCGTGCCACTCGTCCAGCCCGCGCGAAGGCATCGACTTCCTTCCGCTCACCGTCGACTACCGCGAATACACCTACGCCTCGGGACGCATTCCCGGCGGCTTCTTCAAGCGCGAAGGCAAGGCCACCGAAAAGGAAACGCTGACCAGCCGCGTGATCGATCGGCCGATCCGCCCGCTGTTCCCGACGGGCTGGCGCCTCGAGACGCAGGTGATCGCGTTCGTGCTGTCGGCGGACACCGAGAACGATTCCGGACGTGCTCGCGCTCACCGGCGCCGGCGCGGCGCTCGCGCTGTCGGAGATGCCGGTTGAAAAGACCGTCGCCGCCGTGCGCGTCGGCCTCGTCGACGGCCAGTTCATCGTCAACCCGACCTTCCCGCAGCGCAAGCAGAGCAAGCTCGATCTCGTCGTCGCCGGCACCAAGGACGGCATCGTGATGGTCGAAGCGGGCGCCAACGAGGTGACCGAAGACGACGCCGTCACCGCGCTCGAGACCGCGCACAACGCGATCAAGCAGATCGTCGACGATGATCGACGCGCTCGCGAAGGAAGCCGGACGCACCAAGCTCGCCAAGCCGGAAGTGAAGGTGAACGCCGAGCTCAAGGCCTACGTCGACCAGTCGTTCGGCGCGCTCGCCGATGCCATGCGCATCAAGGGCAAGCTCGTGAACTACGCAACGGTCGCCAAGGTCGAGAAGGATGCTCGCCAGGCCTGCCCGGAGCGGCTCGCCGCCAGAGCGAAGCGTCGACGCCAAGGGCTTCTTCCACGCCATGCAGGAACGCGCGCTGCGCGAGGAAGTGCTCGGCAAGGGCATCCGCCAGGACGGCCGCAAGTTCGACGAGATCCGCCAGATCACGATCGAGAACAGCGTGCTGCCCGGCGTCCACGGCTCGCCGCTGTTCACGCGCGGCGAGACGCAGGCGCTCGTCACCGCCACGCTCGGCACCGCCGACGATCGCGCAGAAGATCGAGATGCGTCGACGGCGAGACGTGGAAGCGCTTCATGCTCCACTACAACTTCCCGCCGTTCTCGGTCGGCGAAGTGAAGCCGATGCGCGGCCCCGGGCCGTCGCGAAATCGGCCACGGCGCGCTCGCCGAGCGCTCGCTGCGCGCCGATGATGCCCGCCGAAGCAGAGCTTCGCCTACACCGTCCGCGTCGTCTCGGACATTCTCGAATCCAACGGCAGCTCGTCGATGGCGTCGGTGTGCGGCGGCTCGCTCGCGATGATGGACGCCGGCGTGCCGATCAAGGCGCCGGTCGCCGGCGTGCGCGATGGGCCTGATCATGGACGAGAAGACCGGCAAGTACGCCGTGCCTGTCGGACATCGCCGGCGCCGAAGACCACTACGGCGACATGGACTTCAAGGTCGCCGGCACGGCCAACGGCATCACCGCGCTGCAGATGGACATCAAGGTCGGCGGCATCACCGCCGACGATCATGCGCGAGGCGCTCGACGCAGGCGCGCAAGGCCGGCCGGCTGCACATCCTCGGCAAGATGAACGAGGCGCTCGCCGCGCACGCGCGGCAACATGTCGGCGTTACGCGCCGCGCATCATCACCATCAAGATCCCGGTCGACAAGATCCGCGACGTCATCGGCCCCGGCGGCAAGATGATCCGCAGCATCATCGAGCGGACCGGGCGTGAAGATCGACGTCGAGGACGATGGCCAGGTCAACGTGGCGTCGGCGGACGGAGCAGTCGGCGCCAAAAGGCGATCGGCATCATCCAGGAGCTGACCGCCACCGCCGGAGCTCAACAAGACCTACCTCGGCAAGGTGCAGCGCATCACCGACTTCGGCGCCTTCGTCGAGATCATGGCCGGGCACCGACGGCCTCCTGCACGTCTCGGAGATCGCGCAACCACCGCGTCAAGGACGTGCGCGACGAGCTGAAGGAAGGCCAGCAGGTGCTGGTGAAGGTGATCAACATCGACCCGACCGGCAAGATCCGCCTGTCGCGCAAGGCGCTGATTCACGCCGGAAGAGGGCGGCGCTCCGCCCGGCCGGCGATGCGGCGGCGAGGGCTGAAGGCGCCCGCGGCCCGGCGCCCCGTCAGGCAGGCGACCGGCCTGCCCGGTGGCGACCGCGATCGCGGCCCGCGCCGTGACCGCGGCCCGCGCCGCGAGCTAACAACGGTCTAATGCAACCAACCTGGAAGGGCACAGAAGCACTTCACGGAACTCTCTTGGGTTTGCCAAGATGAGTTTCCGTGATTCTGTGCTTCGCGATTCACCATCGCGGCTCTTCGCGGCAACGTGCACGCAGTCGCCGCGTTCTCCAGCGCCAGGAACCCGCGCCAGAACCGGCGCGAGCATCACCAGTCGTCGCGAAGGACCACGCCTTCACGCCCAACAAGATCGACGTCTCGCAGGACGACCTCGTGAAGATCACGCTGCGCAGCGAAGATGTGCCCGATCAGTTTTGCGATCGACGCCTATCGCATCATCAAACGCGTGCCCGGAAGACCTCGATTTCGAGTTCAGCGCCGACCAACGAGGACGTTCCCCTTCTATTGCAACCTCACGACGATCCCGCCTGCAGGACATGCGCGGCGTGCTCGACGTACCGGGCGAAATAGCTGCGGCTGATCGGGCGGCCTGCGACGCCGTGAACTGAGAACGAGGCGGCATGTTATGTTGACCCATGCCGCGACTGCCTTCGTCGTTGCCGCACTATCGATGCTGCCGGTGGCGCGCCTCGGGCTCAAGCACCGGCGACCAACGACGAGACAGAGCGCATCAATGCCTGGTTCGAAGCCAGGTTCGAGGAACAACTCGCGTTCAGTCCGATTCAGCCAGACACTGCCTCGGCCGCAAGTCCTCGGCGAGCTCGACGACATGTCGATCGCCGCGCAGGACAGGCAGCTGGCGTGGCAGCGCGCAGCTCGGCGGCCGAGATGCGCAAGTCGTTCGACTACATGCCGCGGCTGAGCCCTGAAGCTGCCAGACGTCGCTACGACGTCTGGGTCTATCTGGCTCAGAGCGGGCGACGAAGCCCGCGGTGCCCGCTTTCCGCAGCAACGCCTACGTCTTCGACCAGATGTCGGCGGTTCACTCGTTTCTGCCCGCCACTGCTGATCGCCTTCCATCAGGGTGGACGACCGCGTCGGACATGGAGGCTACGTCAATCGGATTCGCGAGTCAGGCCGGGCGCTGCGCCAGCTGATCGAGATCTCGAAGCAGAATGCGACGACGGGCGTGAGGCCGCCGCGGTTCGCGTGCGACTTCGTCGTCGACGAATCGACGAAGATCATTACCGGCGCAGCCGTTCACGGCAACGGGTACCCGACAGCGCCGTCTGGGCGGACGCCAAGGCCGAGAATCGCCGACGCTCCAGAAGAGGAGGAGCGTCACCGACGGTCGATGCCCGGGCCAAGGTGCTGCTGGCCGAGGTGAGGGCGGCGCTCACGGGGCCGTTCAGGGCGGGTTACGACGCGTGATCAGCCTGGCGGCGGGAAGGCAACCGCACGATGTCGCCGGAGACGCGCGACCGGCGTGCACGGCGCTGCCGAACGGCGCGGCCTACTACGCGGGCGAACGCCTGGCCAGCCAGACCACGACCGACACTCACGGCCGACGCCAGATTCACGCGATCAGGACTAGTCCGGGGTCGTCGCGCCTGCGCGCGGAGATGGAGGCGATCAAGAACGAGGTCGGCTTCAAGGGCGACCTGCCGGCGTTCTTCGCCGAGCTGCGCGACAGCAAGGTAGACAGCCGGCGCTACTCTACTACCCCGACACACGACGAAGGGGACGGCTGGCGTACTCAAGGACGCCGCCGCGGCGATCGACAAGATCAAGGCGGTGCTGCCGCAAGTCAAGCTCGGCATCCTGCCGAAGGCGGATCTCGTGGTGCGGCGCGTCGAGCCGTTCCGCGAGAGCAGGCGGGCGCGGCGCGGCACTGCTTTCGAGCACGCCGGACGGCTCGCAGACCGGGCGCGTCTACTACGCGCTACCTGCTGGACGCCCGAGCGATGCCGGAAAGCACTGAAGATTGAAGTGATCGCGCGTATCACGAAGGCCTGCCGGGCCACCACATGCCAGATCGCGATCGCGCAGGAGCTGACCGGCGTGCCGACGTTCCGGCGGCAGGCGGAGGCTTCAACGCGTATGCAGGGCTGGGGGCTGTACGCCGGTGGCTGGCGCGCGAGATGCCGGGCGCCTGCCAGGACCCGTATTCGCGCTTCGGACCGCCTCGGTCTCAGAAGTCTGGCGGGCGATCCGCCTCGTGGTCGGCACACGGGCATGCATGCGAAGGGATGGTCGGAGGAGCAGGCGGTGCAGTGGCTTCCTGGCGAACTCACGCGACCACGGAGGCGCAGGCTCGTTCGGAGGTGCGGCGGTATCTGGTGACTACGCGGGCAGGCGACGAGCTACAAGATCGGCATGCTGAAGATCCAGGAGCTGCGCCGCAAGGCGAGGCCGCGCTGGGACCCCGCTTCGACATCCGCGCATTTCACGATGCCGTGCTCGGCGGCGCGCGCACCGCCCGCTGCAGGTGCTCGAGAAACGTGTCGACCGATGGATTGCTGATCGGCGGAAGTGAGAGCTCACTGCCGGAAACTTGTCCGGGTTGTCGGTGAAGAGCGCGTCGACGTCGAGCTTGTAGAGATAGTGCGCACATCTCCTCGGTGACGTCCTTGAATCCAGCTTGCCGGCGTCCGCTGCGCGGAACGTGTATGGCGTCACCGACATGCCTTCGGCGTGCGCCCACTTCACGAAGTCGGGGTTGTGCAGCACGATGCTCTTGGTCGGACCGAAGCCCTGCACGATGCCCTTCCACGCCTTCAGCTGCCGCGGCGGTCTTGAAGCCCGTCGTCATCGCCGAGCAGCAGCACCACCGGCACGCCGATCTTGATCTGCGCCAGCTTGCGCGCGCTCGCCTGGCCGAACGTCTGCAGGATCACCGGCGTCTTCGGATCGGCCTTCGGGCCGCGCAGGCCGTGCTTGTCGAGCGCGGCGGCGACCAGTCTCCTCGAATTTCACGTCGCGGCCGGCGTAGATCTCCGGCGTCTTCAGCTCGGGAAACATCCCGGCCTTGCCGCGAATCAGCGCGATCAGCCTCGTCGAAGGTCAGGCACCTTCTCGCCGGCGAACTTCTTGTCGAACCACGAGCCGGCGTCGAGCGTCTTGATCTCGGCGAGCGTGAAGTCGTTGGCGACCCAGGCGCTCGCGCGTCTTGCCTTCGAGGCTGATGCTCATCGCGCGATCCGGGAACACTTCTGCTCGACATTCGGTGGTGCGCTCGAGGCTGGCGTCGTGCAGGCAGATCAGCACGCCGTCCTTGGTGACGGCGAGATCCTGCTCGACGAAGTCGGCGCCCATCTCGATCGCCAGCTTGTAGGCCGCGCAGCGGTGTGCTCCGGGCGCGTAGGCCGACGCGCCGCGATGCGCGACGACGGTCTTCTTCTGAGTACTGCGCGGAGCCGGTCACGGTGGCATCAGCAGGATCAGCGGCAAGTCGCCAGAGCGCTAAGCCCGCATGCATGATCCCTCTCGGGCGAAAGCGCCGCGCCGCGTCGATCCGCTCGCGAATCGGCGGATGCGAATAGAACAGCCATCGCACGAGCGGCGACGGATATTCCTCGGCCAGATTCTGCTGCGACAGCCGCTTCATCGCGGTGACGAACGCGTCAACATTGCGTGTCGTCGTCGAGCGCGTAGCGATCGGCGGCGCGCTCCTGCGCGCGCGAGACGGGCGTTCGACGAGCGGCATCAGCAGGAACGACCACACGCCGCCGATCAGACAGCAGCACCGGCAGGCCGGCCGGATCGGACAGGCCGCGCAGCCCGAGCGGACTCGGCGACCGCGCGCAGCACGTAGATCGGCCGACGAAGAACCCGCCAGCCAGCGACCACGGCCTGCACGCGCGATGCCGCGCCACAGATCGCGATGCACGTGATGCGCCAGCTCGTGCGCGAGGATCGACCTCGATCTCGTCCTCGGAATAATCCGCCGAGCAGCGTGTCCGGACAGCAGGATGCGGCGCGTCCGCCCATGCCGGCGAGCGCGGCGTTGGCCTTCCTGGTGTGGCCGCTCAGCACCCACTCGAAGACGCCGACGACGTCGGTGCGCGCGCGTCGCGGCGAGCGCCATCAGCCGATCGACGAGCGCCGGACGATCGAGCGGCTTGAACTTGTAGAAGATCGGCAGCAGCACCACCGGCGCGAGCCGCGCCAGGCCGATCGTCGCCAGCGCGAACACCGCGGCCGAGATCCACCACCACGTGATCGGGCCACTGCGCGCAGCGCGGCAGAGCACCACCGAGGTGCCCGGCGACGGCGAGCACCGATGCCGAGCAGCACGCCCTTGCCGTGATCGGCGAGCCAGTGCCGGCCGGACTGCGTCGACAGGCCGTAACGATGTTCGAGGAGGTGGCCCTGGTAGAACGCGAACGGGAACTCGACGACCTGCAGGATGAGCGATGCAGCACGATCGTCAGCACGACCACGTTCATCGCATCGTCGAACCCGCCGGGCACCCACTGCGTCGACCGCCGCCGCCAGCTCGCGCAGCCGGTGCGCCGCCGCCGAGCAGAGCGCCAGCCGCCAACAGAACGCCGGCAGCCGCCGTCCCCAGGAGGTCGGCGCGCCGGCGCAAGCGATGATAGCGGGTGGACTTGTCTTCGTTCACTATCGGGGATCAGCGGTCAGGGAGCCGGGCTCAGGGTCATGCAACACGCCGAATCTCCCTGATCACCCGATACCCGATCACCTGAACCCCCTGCTGACCTGATCCCTCGAGCCCTACGAGGTTCTTGGACCACTGGATCTTGTAGAGGCGGATGCCGCCGTTGGTCGTGCTCATGCGTGACGCGCGCGCCGCCGCCGTTCATCGTCGCCAGTTGAGAGCGCCGGCGGCGTTCGAAGTCGTTCTGAGCTGCCGTCGTCTGGCACGCTTGATGCTGACCCAGGGCCATCCGACCTTGACGCCGCCGTTGGGCGCATCGCGCCGCGATGGTGGCCTTGCGCTCGTGCGGCAGCATGCCAGCTCAGCCCCGCCGTTGCCGGTCTCGATGTCGCACGGAATCAGCCGGACATCGAGCGGCAAGGCGCAGCTCGAATTCGACGCCGCCGTTATTGACGCGCGGCCGCCGCGATGTCGCCGGGAACGATGTTCGTGCCCTTCGCGCCGCCGTTGGTGGTCCTCGCGATGAATGTCGTTCGGACAAATCCGTTGAGGCGGACCGCGCCGTTGTTGGTGCGCAAGTCAGCGGTGACGCCCTTCGGGCACCTTGACGGTCCACTCGACTTCATGGCGCTGAAGCCGCCGCTGAGGCAGCGGCGGCCGCGACTCGACGCGGACGGTCGACTCACCCAACTTCCTCGCGGATCTCGAGTTTGGCGAGCTGTTCCTTCGCTTGGCCTCGTCGGAGCTGCGCCTTGGCGGTCCGGCGGCCCTCGACGACGACTTCGGCGCCGTCGGCCGGCTCCGGCTGGCGATCCGGCCGTTCGACGTTTACATTGAGACTCGAGCGCGTCCCGGTCGCCGGGCACTTTGTAGGTCCGCGTCCACGTGTCGTCGGCCTTTTCCGGCCGCCAGATCGAACGGAAAGTCGCCATTTGCGCCTGGTTTTGATGTCACAGGCCACGGTGGCCAGCCCAACCACAGAACCGTAGCAAGGACAGAGAATTTGCGCATAGGCTGTACGAGACTGAAGGGTCAGTTCCCAGATGGTCTGGCTCGCGTCCCCACCAGTCACGTGCATTCGGTTGGCCACGGCTGACCAGGTAGACGCCGCACCAAGCGCCAACACAACCCACCGGCCTGCCAGAGGAACGGCAGGTTCTCCGGAGAATGGACTGGCCATCCGGAGCAGCTGCCGGCGGGCCTGCTGCGGGTGTTTAGCCAGAAACGTAGTCGGGCCCTGGCCAGGGTTCTGCGGGACTCCGACCAGCCGGGCGGGGAAGTCTTCATCGCGGTGACGAGCGGGACGTGCTCCAGTCGACCCACCGGTTGCTCGAGGCGGCCCGGCGCCGGATTGACTCTGCTCGTAGTAGTTGCGGATCCGTCCGGCCCGTTTGACATCGCGGCGCATCGCCTGGTCTTCCAGGTAGCGACACGCGCGTCGCCATCCGGGGCCATGACGAGGCCAACAGCACGGCGGCACGCGCGTAGAATCGACGGCTGGCGCTGGCGCGCGCGTGGGTGACCGCGGCCGCGAGCGCGAGCAGCAGGCACGATCGGCACAAGATGGCGCGGTCCGTGAGCACTTCGCCGCCTTCCGGGAAACAGGTAAGCCGCATAGACGCGCGCGGTCCGAAGCCAGCAAACCCGGCCGCCGTCGCGGTCACGGTCACGATCGACGCCGCACGATCTCGCCGCCACGTCTGCCCGTGGCGTTGAGGCGCGAGCCACCGAGGATCGGTCGCCCAGACCGGTACCGAGGACTTGCCCGGCGCGAACAGCAGGACAACGCAAAGGCCCGCGCGGGATGTCGCCGATCGCCAGAATACGCGCGGCGGCATGACCGGGATCGTTTCGCTCCAGTCGTAGCCGAAATCGAACGGCGAGCCGAAGCGATATGCATTCCAACCAAGTTGCAGCGCCACTGCCACCAGGATCGATCCGAAGATCACGACGGCCACGCGCAGCCGTCGCGGCATCGCGATTGAGCGCTCGGCGAGCACGGCGGCGACGAAATGCCGGCGCTACGATCAAGCTGGTCACTTTGGTCAGGCCGGCAACAATGATCAGCAGCGCCGCGATCGCAACATGCCTTGCCGGCCTGGCTGCTGTCCGCGCTTCGATCAATAGCGCGGCCGCCCAGACGGAATGCCGCGGCCAGGAACGGCTCGCTGAAGAAGGCTGTGGCATGCGACCGAGACGAACCGAGGCCCCGCCCAGGGTCGCTGAGAACAACAGCGCCATCCGCGGGCCCCGTGCCAAGCGCCAGTGTGGCGCGATGAAACCCGCACCACCGCCAGCGCGGCTCCGGTCGCCGTCGCGAGCATGGTCACGCCCGCGACGAAAATCACCCACGCCAGCCCCTGCGCGCGCGGCACTCGCTGGATCCCGCATCATCGACGCGAGGGCCGGCCGGCCGAGATGATGCGGCACGGCGAGGACCGCCACGAGCGGACCATACGGCGCGTACGGCTTGCCGTCGACGCCGACCTTGCCGAAGAACATCGACTGCGTGCGGAACGCACAGCTCGCGCGTTGACGATCACGGGTTCCATGCGGATCTCCATTGCCTGCGGCACGGCACAGATCGCCGGCGTCAACCAGATGCTCGGCCTGGAAGTAAACCTCGAACTCATCCGGAATGCGGAACGCATTCCCCGACGCGTCAGCGCGTACAAGCATGAAAGAAGAGGAAGAGGCCAATTCCGGCGCGGCGCATACCCCCGGGCGTTTTGCTGCGGTTCCAAGCGCTTCGTTTATCGGCAGATACGCGGCCTGACGCGACCGCGACCTCGTAGGCCGGGCTCCTGGTTACAGCAGCGAAAACGTCACGACGATGACCATGATCCACTTCGCGACCGCCACGCCGTTGATGCGTGAGGGCTCGCACCCCACCGGCGCACGGCATCGAGCGCGGCCTCGGTCCAACGCGGCGACCGGGCGGAGCACTCGCGCGTTGTGCACTTTGCCGTCGGCCTCCGATCGTCGCCTCGATGACCACGCTGCCGCCGACTTGTTTCGCCATCGCGGGCTGCGGATAGACCGGCTTTGACGTCGTGGATTTTCGTGCGGCCTGGCGATGCCGTCACCGACATGAAACGGCCCAACGTCCTTCGGTGCGGCCATCACCGCCCCGACCGATGATCCGTTCGCCACTACCCCCGCCACGACGCCGGCCTCGGCCCCCGCCCGCAACCTCGCTGGCTGCGTCCCGGAAGGTCGCGGGCTCAGCTTCGATACTCCGGTGGCATTTCGAGCGGGACGGCGGCCTGGATCCTCGCTCACGCCGGTGCGGCCGGCTGGACGTGGCGCGGCGGGAACCCGGGCGCCGGCGCAGGATTTTCAACTGGAGGTCCGCAAGGGCGGGGGCACGATGGCGGCCGGCGGCAGCCGCAGCATCGCCGGCATTCGCGGCGAGTGTAACATCCATGCGCGGACCCGGCGTCAGGCAGGCCGCGCGCGGCCGAGCGCCCAACAACAGCAGCACGAGCATCACGATCGCGGCGTGCCATCGCCGAGGTGGTCCAGGCGCCCTGCAAGTGCGTCGGCTTCGATTCCACAAACAGCCGATCGGTGAACCACTCGCGGCTGCCCGCGCGCTGCGACCATGCCTTGCTCATCTGCTCGCCGCGATGCACGGCGTGCGCTTGCGCGCCTTGATCGGCGAACGCCGCGGAACGGCCGCCGATGCCAGTGGGGTAGCGGACGATGGTGCGGATGGTGGACCACGACCACGGCGCGGTCGCTAAAGGGCTCCAGGCCGGCCGAGCCGTCGGCGATGACGTCGGGGCACGTCGAAGTGGCCCGACGCCGAGTATCGACGCGCCGCGGCCAGCGCGGTCCCTGCGTCACTGTCCAGGCTTGCCGGCGCCTTGCGAGGCTGCAGAGGGCAACGCCGGAGAGGTGCAGGGACGCTGGCAGGGACCACATGGGATCGTCTCCTATGGTCAGCTCCACGCGGCGAGTCGACGCGATGTTCCGGGATAACCCGATCGGGTGAGCCTGTGCCTCTGAGGTCCGCATTACCAGAGCTGAGGGCAGAACCCGGAACCCCGATCCGAACCCTGCCCTTAGGAACTTCTGGAACTCCTGGAACTTCTCTGGAACCAAACTAGTTCAGCTGAATCGAGATCAGCTTCGACACGCCGGGTTCTTCCATCGTGACGCCGTAGAGACGATCCGCGATCTCCATCGTCTTGCGGCTGTGCGTGATGATGATGAACTGCGTCTCGTCCATGCATCGCCCTGCAGCATCTCGACGAACCGGCCGATGTTCGCGTCGTCGAGCGGCGCGTCGATTTCGTCGAGCAGGCAGAACGGGCTCGGCCGGTAGCTTGAAGATGCGCGAACATCAGCGCCATCGCGGTCAGCGCCTTCTCGCCGCCCGACAGCAGCATCACGCTCTGCAGGCGCTTGCCCGGCGGCTGCGCGACGATGTCGATGCCGCTTTCGAGCGGATCGTTTTCGATCGAGCAGGACGGATGCCGGCGCGTGCCGCCGCCGAACAGCGTCGTGAACGTCGCCTGGAAGTTCTCGTTGATCGCGGTGAACGCTTCTCGGAAGCGCGCGTGCGTCGTCTTGTCGATCTTGCTGATCGCCTCGTTGGTCTGCGCGATCGAATCGACGAGATCCTTCCGCTGCGTGGTCAGGAAGCGTGTGGCGCTCCTCGAGCTCGTTCGAACTGCTCGATCGCCATCATGTTCACCGGGCCCATGCGCTCGATCTTCTCGCGCAGCTCGGCGATGGCTTCTTCCGCGGTCATGACCGGCCCGGCTTCGCCGGTTGCCGTTCGGCAGAGGTCGCGCAGTAGCTCCTCTGAATCTTGGGAGCCGAGCGCGGACGGCTCGACGCCTCTTCGAATTCATCGGGATCGACGGCTTCGGCAGCGCGGATCGCGCGGACGTCGGGCTGGACCTGACCGGCCGCTTCCATCTGCGCGACTTCGTCGCGAATCTCGTCGAGGCGTCGCGTTGACGGTGATCGACGGCCTGCTGCGCGAGGTGCGTCAGGTCGGATTCGGCGGTCGCGCGCTGCACGTCCACTTCGGCGGCGAGCGCGCGTAGCGCATCGACGGCGCGACGCGCGCATCGCGAATGGTCTCTTCCTGGCGCTCCGGCCGACTGCTTGATTTCGATCGCCCGCTCGTCGGCGCGCACCATGTCGCTGCTTGCAGGCCGTCGAGCCTCGCGACGTCCTCGTCCATCAGCCGCTGGCCGTCGACAATCGCCTGCAGCAGACGCTCGCGCTGATCGCGCATCAGCGCCACGTCGCGCGTGCACGACGTCGACGCGCCGCTCGAGATCGGCGGCGAGCGTCTTCCAGCCGCGACACTTCGGCGATGCGCCGCCGGCGCTGCGTTCGACCGAGGCCGGCGTGATCGTCGCGCGCCTCGGCGGCCTTCGCTGCTCAAGTCTTCGGCGGCGTCACGCGCAGTCCGCCAAGGCGGCGCTGCGTCTCGGCCAGCGCCGATCTCCGACGCAGTCTTCTGCTCGTTCGAGCCGCGCGATCGATTCGCGCGCTTCCGCCTGCCGCGCGTCGAGGCCTGGCGATCTCTTCCTCGACGCGATTGATCTCGGAGCCGACGCAGGTCGACTGCGCTGTTGAAGGCGGGCCTCGTCGTCGTGCGCGCGCTCGGCTCTGGCCCTGCACGCCGACGATCGCCTTTTCCTGCCGGTGGAATTTCGGTCGGTCAGTCCGGCAATCGCCGCCGTCGCGTGCGCCATCGCCTGTTCGAAGCCGGCGGTCTCGGTCGATCAGCGCGCTCGAGAGCCGCCCTGGCCTCAGGCGATCTTTTCGCGCAGTTCCTTGATCTCGCGCTTGGTCGCGAGGATGCCGCGCGACTCGGTCTTCTCGCCGCCGGTGACCACGTGCTTGCCGCGGAACACGTCGCCCTCGAGCGTCGCCACCGGATACGGCAACCGTCGGCGCAATGCGCGACGCCGCTTCGAACGAATCGGCGATCAACGCGCCGCCCAGCGACCGCCTGGATCGCCGCCGGGAACGGACCGCCCACCTTGCACGACGGACGGCAAGCGTCATCGCATGCCCGCATGGAACGCGCCGTGCGAACCGTCGTGATGAACCGTCGTCCCGAACGATGTGGAGAACCATCCGCACGAATGTCCGGCCGTCCAACAACGAACCCGCAACGGCCGGCATCTTCCTGACGGATCAATTTCAATCCGGCCGAGACGTGTTCGAGCCGCTCGACGAGCACGTGCTGCAGCAGATCGCCGAGGCAGGCTTCGACCGCGCGCTCATACTGCGGCTCGACTTCGATGAAGTCCGGCCACCGCGCCCATCTGCCCGACCTTGCCGTTGGCGTTGACGAGCACCATGCGCGCCGCATCGGCGAAACCGCCGCGATGCGTGTCGATTTCTTCGAGCGATCGCAGGCGCGCGGCACATCGCCGGCCAGATCCTGCTCGCGCGTGCGCGACCTCGCGCGAGCGCCATTCGTGCTCGATGCGCGCGCGCTGGCCAGCTCCGATTCGCGCGCCGCCTCGCGCCACGCTGCGCGGCATCGCAGGCCGTCCTGCGCGCGATGCAAGGCTTCGGCCGCCGTCTGCGCTGCGCCGCGCGCGCCTCTCGAGCTCGACGCCGAGCTCGCGCGCTTCGAGATCGAGGCGCGATTGATTCAGCGACGGCGCGCTCGCGCTGCGCGCGCCGCGGAATCGTGCGCGGCGGTCGAGCGCGGTGATGGTGTTGAGCACCGCGTAGACGTCGGCGCGCGCCTTCTCGACGTCCTGCTCGAGCGCCTCGATCGCCATCCGCGCGCGCGTGTATTCTTCCGCCGCGGCCGCAGCCAGCGCCGCCGCTTCGTCGCGCGCGCGCCGCGGCTTCCGCCGCCGCCAGTGCGCCGGCCTTCGAGCGCGACCCGCTCCGGCTCGCGCCGCGCCTCGAGCTGCATGACGCTCCTGATCGAGCTCGCTCGGCGCGCGTCTTCAGCATCTCGGCCTTGCTGCGTATCGAGCGCGATCTGCTGCTGGCGGCGGTTGATCTCGAGTTCGTGCGCGTGCACGGCCTCGCGCGCGCCGCGGTCGCCGCGGCATCCGCGCGACGCCAGCTCGATGCGAATGCGACCGAGCTCGTTCTCGACTTCGGCCAGGCGGGCCGAGGCCGCCGCTTCGTTCGTGCGCGCTTCGTTCAGTCGCGCGCGCGCCGCTTCGATCGCTTCCGACAGCGCTGCGATAGCGGCGGGCGAACAGCACTTTCTCCCAGCGCCGCATCTCATCGCGCAGGCGCGTGTAGCGGCGCGCCTTCGCCGCCTGGCGCTTCAGCGATCCGCGCTGCTTGTCGATCTCGTAAATGATGTCTTCGAGGCGCGTCAGGTTCTGCTGCGCCGCTTCGAGCTTCAACTCCGCGGCGCGCCGGCGGCGCCTTGTAGCTTCGTGATGCCCGCCGCTTCCTCGATCAGCTGGCGCCGATCGGTCGGCCGCAATTCCGCTCGAAGCGGGCGGGTTGGAAAGTGTGGAATTCGAAACGGTGGAATTCCGATACCATCATAATCGCCCAGCGCCAGTGCTCCCATTCTTGGGCGCCGGCCCGGCACGAGGGACGCGAGTGCGAACGATTGTATGGAACCAGGCGCATAGTCTCTCCTTTCGGCGTGTGTCCTACCTGGGGTAGACACCTCCACTGCGAACATTGCCGAGCGTACATCCCCTGTACGCTTTCGTGTTAGATGCCGATCCTCACCCGGGTGATTGTTTTAATTTTGCAGGAACTTTGAACGATGATCTTCGCTGTTGGTGTGCAGCGTCGTCAGATGTCATCCTGCGGAGAAGGACTGTTCGAGGCCGTCGTGAGGGGAGTTGGCTAAGCACCGTCGCTCGCAAACCGCCTCGCAAAGGCTCTATTGACTGCTACATCACGGGGCGCCATGGGACGAGAACTCCTTGTGCTAAGTTCATGGATGATTTGGGTCGTTGAGGTCGGTGACGAGTTCCTCGTACTTCCCCGATATTCCCCAAGTCAGAGAGACCCCCTGACGGCGCAGTGGCGATCAGGCGCTCGCATCGCGATCCGCTCGCACGACCAAGCGCAGAAACTCTACGATTGGTTCATCCGGCGAAGCAGAGCGTTCCCGTCCGGGTCCGAGACGACGAACGAGGATTGGCCCCACGGCTCTTTCTTTAGTCGGTGAACGAAGGGGACTTTGCGGGTTTGATATTCCGCGAAAAGTCCCTTCACGTTGGCGACCGACAGAAAAGCAGCAATCACCTGCTCCTTTCGCGAAGGCCCGCGACGTACATCGGCTGATGTACGAATCGCAGATGGATGCAGGCTTCATCACGGCTGACGGAGGCGTAGAACGCAGGCTGGCCGTGGAGGAAGTCGATTGTAAATCCGAGCTTGTCGCGATAGAAATCGGCCGCTGCCTGCACATCCGACACATAAAGCACCGGCATTGCCTTCGTCAGCTTTAACGCGGCTGGGGCTCGCCGAATAGTTTTCGGTGCTTTCTTCAAGCCTTGCTTGAGTTCCGCCCAACTGTTGCAGCCTTGCTCCAGCGCAATGATTTCCTGGGCCTCATTCAGCAGGAAGGGAAGAGCCAAGGCCTCGGTATCGGTCAGATCTTCATAACGGGAAAGTTGGCGGATTCGGCCGCCCACGGAGTAGTTCCGTTCTCGGTGCCAACGAACCAGGAGCTTGGCTTGTTTCTTGAAGTTTTCGAGACTCACGCACGCACCTCCAGTTTGGTTTCTGCAGGCGGGCATTGCCCTTTCGGCAAAATGTATGCCGAGGCGTCCTTAGCGCGACTTTCCCAGATTACCCGATTCCGTTTTAGATTGGCAATGGAAGCAGGCCTTTGCAGATGGCGACCAGCTCGGGACCCGGAGCCGGGAGTTGGGACAGCCCGACCCGTCCCGACAACTCGCCGCTGACGGCGCAGCGTTTACAAAGTGTTGCCTGCTGCTCGCCGTCCGTCACGGGCCCCGGAGTCGCCTTGGGGAAGCGTAGAGGGTGATCTCCCGAAGGCCGTTCGGGCCAATTGTAAGGTCACCGGGGCGGCGGGATTCGATCGCTTTGTACGAGTGCACCATTCGATCGGGACCGGCTCTCCAGCCTCTCAGAATCGACTTTGAGCTCGGAAGAAGTAAAATGAGCTGCAGGGTAGAACCGATCCGGCCCGACGCTATGAGCGGCTCCAAGACCGGTCGGAACAACGTAGGGTGAGTCGTTTCATGCGGGCAATTACGGCGGTCGATCGGAGCACGCGCGCCGGGCAACCAACCCGCATCTATTTCGGCAGGACCATGCGATGCGCGGTGTGGGGGTGATCCTTCCCGCCGCCTTATGGGCGCAAGCCCACAACTACACGCAAGCGGATGTGGACACCGGGAGTCTTATATCGCTCAATTGAATTGGATGCCATGGGCCCGACGGCAACCTCGTAACCGGTATCGACCTTGGCCATGCGCAGTTCCGACATGCTTCCACCGACGAAGAAATCGTCAATGTCATCTTGAATGGTGTGCCGAACAGCGGAATGCCCGGCCTGGCGGTCACCCCACACCCGGGCCGTTGCAATCGTCGCATACATCAGGGTTTCGGCTCGGCCACTGCCATGAAATCATCGCAGCACCCAATGGGGACCCTATCCGAGGCAAATCTTTGTTTCGCGGAAGGGCGCCCTGCAATACCTGTCATCGCGTGTGGGGTGTGGGGGGACGCAGCGGGCCGGACACCTCACGAGGCCGGTCTGTCGCTTCGCGCCATCGAAGTCGAGGCATCGATTCTAAATCCGAGCGCCGGCTTCTCCGCCAACAACCGAATCTACCGCGCGTTGAAAAAGGACAGGACGCGGGTCGTCGGACGCCTGCTCAATCAGGATGCCTGCAGCCTGAACTTGAGTGACTCTAGCGGCAACCTCGTCACTCTTTTCAAGGCCGATCGACCCTGACGATAGCGGATTCGTGAACGAATCGCCCATGCCGTCCTATCGCGGCAAATTGGATACGCAGGAGCTTGCCGATGTGATCGTATATGGCGTCGCTCAGGGGAGTCGTGAAATGAGGGATAATCGCAGCGGCGTACTGGTCGCGGCCGCTTGCTTCGGCAGGGTGACCTGGGAACGCATACTCCGTGCCGAGCGCGAACCGCAGAACTGGCTCACCTATTCGGGTACCAGCGCAAAGCCAGCGCTACAGTGCGCTCGCGAGATCGCCCTGATAACCTCACGAACCTGGAACCTTTAAAATGGGTTTCCAGGCCAATTCTTTCAAGTTCGAGGCTACGCCTTTGGTTGTGGACGGTGTCCTGTAGCATACGGTCAGGCGCCGAATGACATTGGCGTTGAATGCAGCAACCGGCCGCCAGTACTGGTAGTCATATCACTACTCTCCATCGCCCCCTCGCGCGGGTCTGCTGCGGGCGCGTCAGCCGTGGTTTGGCGATCGCCGGTGACACCCTGTTCCTGGGCACGATCGACGCGCAATTGATCGCCATCGACACAGAGCGGCAAGCCCGTTTGGAATGTAGCGGTGGCCAGTCCGGCGCAGGGCTACTCCATCACATCCTCCCGCTGGTGGTGAAGGACAAGGTGATCATTGGCGTGGCGGCGGCGAGGTACGGCATACAGAGTTCATCGCGGCCTACGATGCTAAAACTGGGCAGGAGAGCTTGGAAGTTTCTACCGTTCCCGGACCCGGCGAACCGGGACACGAGACCTGGGCGGGCGATTCCTGGAAGACAGGCGGGGCGTTTGGGTGACCGGTTCCTATGACTGACTTGAATCTCACTTATTGGGGTACCGGAAATCCGGGACCGGACTGGGACGATTCACGGCGACAACCTTTATAGCGACAGTGTCGTGGCGCTTGACGCCGATACGGGCGCGCTCAACGCAAGTTTGCAATTCACGCCACACGATGAATTCGATTTCGATAGTACGAGTTCCTGTCCTGGCGGATTTTAATGAAGGGGCGGCGAAGCGGAAAGTCATGCTATGGGCGAATCGCAACGGCGTCTACTATGTTCTGGACAGGGCCGGCGCTTCCTTACCGGCAAGCCGTTCACGAGGAGTGAAGCTGGATGGGTGGCTTTGACGAGAGAGGCGGGCCGATTCGTCCGAGGCATGGTTCAACCCGTGAAGGCACGCGAATTTATCCCAGCAATCAGGGCGGCACTAACTGGTACTCTCCGTCCTACAGTCCGCGAACGGGCTTGTTTGCTCACCCGCCTGGGTGAACACCTGGTCGATCTTCGTGACAGGAAGATCAGTACAAGGAAGGACAGCGCTACGTGGGTGGCCTGCACACACGTCGAGCTACAGCCTGAACCGGGAGGTCAAAATACGCGAACGCCTGATACCGACCTGGCGCCGTCCTCGCGGTGGATGCAAAGACTGGCGATATGAAGTGGTCCTTCGATTTTGTCGACGTCACCGATGCCGGTATCCTGACTACGGCAAGCGATCTCCTCTTCAGCGGCAATCGCGAAGAGAGTTTCTTTGCCCTCGACGCCCGCACCGGCAAACTGCTCTGGCGGACTTCTCTCGGGGGCCGATCACGAGCGGTACGATCACCTACTCTGTGAATGGGCGGCAGTACGTTGCCGTCGCCGCTGGAGTATCGCTCTATGTGTTTGGACTGCGGTAGCCTACGACTCCGGCAGGTTTGAGCAGTTGACCATAACGCCGTTCTGGAAACGGGGCTCCCATAGCGTCTCAGTCATTCCTGGCGGATGCGTTATCCGGACGATGGGCTGGAATTTCTCGATTGGGCGGTGTTGTTGGCCGGAAGTCGTCTTGGGGAAGCGTGGTGTCTCCCCGGGCACCGGCGGTTCGGCCAGTGTGCCGGATTGCGGCAATCCTAGGGCTATCGGTAAACGCTTTGCGCGGTCAGAGAGGAGCCACGCTGTGGCGCTTTCAATTTCCGCTGCATTAAGGCTCCCCGTTTGCAGCCTTTTTCCCGCCGGAGCCCAGCCGCACAACAGCCGCGCCGAGAACCCGAGGGTGGAATAGGATCTGAGGTCCGTGGGTCATCGTGAAGACGCGCAGCAGCGCCAGGCGCGCATGAGGTCATACGTGCTCACAGCCATCACAGCAATACGTA
>ERZ1370068.6712-contig-568_pt1 | contig 81440 bp, 83 predicted proteins | sample MGYA00561227_ERZ1370068 | MGnify/ENA primary metagenome ERZ1370068 (study PRJEB38410, sample SAMEA6850437) | metagenome | study: Metagenomic assessment of the ecological functions of the soil: analysis of the soil microbiota associated with the...
GGTATTACTTCGTTCAGTTACGTATTGCTAACTGATCACCATGCGCCAAGCACCGTTACGCCGCAGTGCGGCGCTGCGGCCATCGCCCTCGGGGCGGCCCTGGCGGGGTGCGGCGGCCCGCCGGACTACTACCAGATCCGCAAGCGGGCCACCGCCGCAGAGGTGGCTGCCGGGAACCACAACTTCGCCCCGCCGTCCGCCTGCCAGCACCTGACCGAAGCACGGCTCGGCCGTATCACGGCGGAGGTCGCGGCCCGGCGGATAGCCGCCGAGGCTCGGCGCAGCCCCGCCTGCGGCTCCCGCGTCACCGTCGCCGGGCCCGGCACAGGCCGGGCGCTGCACGCTTGCCAGATCGAGGACGGGGCCAGCGCAGGAGACCCTGCCGGAGATCACGGCGTCCGGCCGCACGATCCCAGGCTGCCCCCGGGTGCAGGCCGCTGGGCCTGCACCAGCTCGGCAAGGCCGTTCACCAGGCGCTCATGGACATGGGCGGCTGACCCACAACGGCCCCGGCCGGGCCTGCTACCCGGGCCGGGGCCTCGATGCCTGATAGGAGGCGCCGTGAACCGCATCACATCCATCGCCCGCCGAGCAGGTCCGCGAGGTCATCCGCGAAGCTGTCCGACGTGCTGCTGGACCTGGCGGCACCCACCCCGGCCAGCCGGGAGCGGGTTGTCCGCATCCTCGGCCGCTGCTCGGAGGAGGCTGGCCGAGGGCGGCGCCAGGAGCTGAGGCCGTCATGAGCGCGGCCTACCGGCTCCCACCGCTCCGGCCGCGCTCAGAACGTCTCCGTAAGCCGAGACCTTTCACCAACCCCGTCACCACCATCCGCGCGTGAACCCGGCCGTCTGGGCCGGGCCATGCGCCTGGCCCAGGGCGACGGGCGCCGCATCCGAGATCATCAGCGAGACCCACGTCACCGTCAGGAGGACTGACCATGCCAGGAAGCGGCAGCATCTTCGACTACCGCACCAAGAGCGGGGCCACGCTGAAGTGGGGCTTCGTCATCGACCAGGACCGGATCTACGACAAGGAGGAGCGCCGCTGGCACTGCGTCAGCAGATGAAGCGCTCAGGATTCCCCCGGCGCCTCGACGCCGGAGCAGGCGCACCTGGAGGCCGAGCTGCCCGCATCCGGGACCACTCGGCGCCCTCCGCTGGCTGAGCGCCAGCTCACCGTCAGCTGACCTACCTGGACCCGCTGGCTGAAGGCCGCCAGGAAGGCGAACGGCGAGAAGTGGCGGCCCTACCACCAGGGACACCTACGCCAAGCTCGTGGAGGCCCTGCGGCCCGCCCCTCGGCCGCTACCTGCTGACCGAGCTGAAGCCGTCGCACATCCGGGACGCACTCGGCCCGATGAGCGCCAGCGGGCCTCCAGCCGACGACCGTCACGGCGACCTACTCGGTGCTGAGGACCGCGCTGAACGCAGCGGTCCGAGGCGGCTGCTCACCTGGAATCCCGGCCCGGGCGGCCCGGGTCAGTGGCCCGGCCGGAGATGGCGGTCTGGACACCGGAGCGAGGTCGCCACATTCCTGGCCCATGCGGAGGCGTGGGCCCACCTGGCGGTGGCCTTCCGGCTCGCCGCACTGGAGGGGATGCCGCCGCGGCGAGCTGACCGGGCTGCGGTGGGGCGACATCGACCTGGCCGCCGGGACGGCCCGGATCGAGCGCAGCGTCACCGAGATAGCGGCGGCCAGCACCATGTCGGCGAGCCCAAAGACCACCAGGGGCAAGCGCACGGTCTCCCTCGGCCCCCGGCTGGTGCTTTGGCCCTGCGCGCTCGCCAGGCAGCCCAGCCGGTGCGGGGCCTGCCGCCGGAGGACTGGGTGTTCACCGATGCCCCGGGGGCCAGGATCTTGCCCCTGGGCGCTCACGCAGAACGTTCCTGGCCCTGGTGCGGCGGGCCTGCCGGAGCTGCCGGAGATCCGCTTCCACTCGCTGCGGCACACGGCGGCCACGCACACATGCTCCAGGCCGGGGTCGCGCCGAAGGTGGTCCAGGAGCCAGCTCGGCCACCGCAACCATCGCGATCACGGTGATGGACACCTACGCCCACGTCATCCCGGCCCAGCGGGGTCGCCTCGGCCCGGGCGGTCAGAGCGGCTCTATTCCGCGGACCGGTGACCTTCCGGTGGCTTTCCCAGGCCGCCGCAGGGCCTCACCTGGGCAAACGTCATGTCCACTCGTTACCTGGACTCTACCTGCGCGAGCGTGGGCGCCTGCTCGCTGCCTGGCGATCCGATTAGGCCCGGCCGTCAGGCAACCATCGCGGCGGGTCGACGTCTCTGATACGTGGACCTGACACCGCTCGTCAGCCGCGCCCGCGCGGCGTGCTCGACTGGCGGGCCGACGCCGGGCCTCTGGTCACCGCCCTCTACCAGGCGCACGGAGTGGGGCCGATCCGCCTGGCAGTGGTCATGCTTAGCGACCGTCCGGCCGCCGAGGACGTGGTCCAGGAGGCGTTCTGCGGGCTCTACCGCCGGGGGGACCCACCTGGACGATCCGGCAACGCGCTGCGTTACCTGCGGTCATCGGTGCTGAACGGCTGCCGCTCGGGTACTGCGGAACCGGGGCAGGCTGCGCTTGCGTCTCGGGCAAGAACAGTAGGCCGGACAACGTCGAGTCGGCGGAGTCCACGGCTCTGGTCGGCGAGGAGCACCGCGCGGTGCTCGCCGCCCTGCGGCGGCTGCCGGGACCGCCAGCGGGAGGCCCTGGTGCTCCGGTTCTACCTCGAGCTCTCCGGAGGCCGCGAGGGATCGCGCCCAGGCCATGGGCATCAGCCAGGGCACCGTGAAGTCAACCGTCTCCCGGGCGCTGGCCGCGCGCCGGGCGCCCTCCTCGGGGAGGGCTCAATGACCACGATCGAGGACCGCCTCCGGGCGGCGACCCGGGCGGCTGCCGAGGCGACGGTCGCACCCGGCAGCGCCGCGCCGCTGCGCCTGCCCGGCCGCGAGCAGCATCGCGGCCCCGCGCGCCGTGCTCGGGGCCGGGCGCCGCTGGACCGGCTGGACGGCGCCGCCACGCCGCCGCGGCCACGCTGGTCGGCTGGTCATCGATGGGGTGCTTGATCGTCACCAGGCTTGCTCATCTGCCGCCAGAATTCGCGGCCGGGCCCCGTGGTTGCCGTGTCACGGTCCCGCTGCGGCGCGCCCCGTCCACCCCCGGCGGCGCCGTCCCGCCGTACGCGGTCGGGCTGGCGCCGGGCCCGCTTGCCCGCGCAGTTCACCCGGGCGGTGGTCAGGGCGGCAGTTCCGGGGACGGTCCCCGCGACCCTCAGCCCGCCCCGGGGATACGGCAGCCTTCAACCTGGGTGAGCAATGGCGCCGCCGGCGACCGCACCTTCGTGCTCGCCGCGTACGGATGCTGGGCCGGAAGCCACCGGACCCGCGCCGCCGCTGAGCTGGCGCGACGCGACCGCCTTCTTCCTGCTGCGCCTGGATCCGCGGCTCGGCGAAGACGGCGCGGCTCTCACCGCCCGTGCCCCGGCACAGCCAGACCTGCCGGGCATGGGCAGCGCGATCAACGGCATCGCGCTGTCTCGCCCGACGGCGGCCAGCTCGCGGCGGTGGCGTTGGGTAACCAGCCCCTGGGCGGTCCGAGCTCAAGCTGGTTCGACTGACCTGCGCAGCGGGTCGGTGCGGGTATGGCGGGTGGGGCCGACGGGTGCGCCACGCATCGACGGGCACATAGCAGCCGACGAACTGGGCGCTGGACCCGTTAGTCGTGGGGCGGCGCGTGACGGCGAGAGACCCTCGCGGTGGACCAGGAGGTCCGGCCAGGCCGTCAACACGTCCGCTTGCTGGACACCACCGCAGCCCGGGCAGCGACCTGTGGCCGAGCAGGATCGCCGCGATCACGTTCGCCCAACTGGCCCAGCGGCTCGGTGTTTGTGCAGCGCGACTCGTCGCCCCGGACGGCACCAAGATCATCGGTATGGCCGTCGGGCGCCAGGCCACCCAGATCGGAGGATCAAAGCGAGTTCTCCGCCAGCACCGGCAAGGCGCTGGGCACCATCGTGCGACTGCGCTACCGCGGGGGCCACGGGCTGGCCAAACGTGCTCTGGTCGACACCTCGGGAAGCACGATCGTAGATCGCAAGCCGGCGGGAGCCAGCAAAAACAGCGACCTGACCCCGAAGTGGTCGGTCACCCGCGGCCACTTCACGCCGCTGCTCGGGATCCCCATGGCAACATGCTGGCCTGGTGATCCACCGGGATCCCCTAGGCCTTAGCCCGGACCTGGGAGCATCGCGGCCGGACCTATGCGTCGCTACGATCGGGGCGGACGGGCAGCGCAGTTGCGCGAGCGCGCGTCTTTAGTACATGCGATCGGATCTCCGGGAAACACCCGCGCGAGGCCAGCGCGGTCGAAGCCCACCCGGCCGGATCGCGCGCCGATCCGGCCGCCGCTGAAGCGGGAGTGACGGTGCTGTACCAGGCGCACGCGCTCGGGTTAATGCGGCTCGCGCACATCATGCTCGGCGACCGGCCGAGCGCCGAGGACGTCGTCCAGGAAGCGTTAAAGAACATTGCCGCCGCTGGTCCCACCTGTCCGACACCGGCCGTGCGCTGCAGTACCTCCGGACGTCCGTGCTCAGCGGCTGCCGCTCGGCGCAGCGCCATCGGACGAGCCGCGCCGAGCCGTACCACGGGCAACCTGTGGCATCGGCGGAAGCCGCCGTGATCACCGGCGAGAGCGCCAGGGTGATCCGCGCCCTGCGGCAGCCGCCCGCCAGCGCGGTGCTGGTGCTCCGGTTCACTGCCTCGACCTCCGCCGAAGAGATCGCCGCCACGATGGGAATCGGCCCCAGCAGCGTCAGGTCGGCGCACCGGGCGCTTTGCCTCCCTCGGCCGCATGCTCGGGGTCCTCATGAACACGCTCGAACACGCTGCGCGCGGCGCTGCACGAAACCGGCGCGGAGATCACCCCCCCAGAGCGTCCCGCCGCTGCGCATGCACGACGGCTGGCGCCCCCAGGCAGCCGGGCATCGGGAGCCGCCGCCGCTGGTAAGCCCACCGGCTCGCGCCCGCTGGCCACGCCGCCGCTGCCGTGGCGGTGGTGGTGCCGCCCTCGCTGGCCATCTCCGCCAGCTTCCACGACCGCGCCCGACAGCCCGAGGGGCCCGCCACCGGGCAGGCCCAAGGGCCCCCAGCGCGGGCGGCCGACGGCGCTCCGCAACGTGCCGCCTTACTACGTCGACCTGGTCGGCAAGCCGTGGTCCCCGGAGCGGCGCTGAGGTGCACGCCACCACGACAGGTGCCGTGCTCGCGACGATTCGCCCGCCTAAGCCGTTCGGTCTCTTCGACTGGGTCAGTGGTGCCTCGGACGACCGCGTTCATTCTCGCCACACAGCGTTGGTGGCCCATCAGCCGGGGCGGTGCGGCCGAGAAGCGCGACAGCACCGCCGCTGAAATTCTTCCGGCTGCGTTTCAACCCGGCTCACGGCACGGCAACGCTGACCGCGGTGGCTTTCTGCCCAGCTTGGAGGCGGCTGGGTCAGGGCATTGGGCTCTCCCCAGACGGCAGCAAGCTCGCTGTTGCGCCAGGTCGATCAGGTCATCACGCTATTACCGGGCGAAGAGGGAATGGGTGCTGGCAGTGGCTGGGCCGAATTTCAAGCCATTCGGCCAGCCGTTCTCATGGACGGCTGACGGGCGGAAGCTCGCGTTCCAGCAGTGGGGCGGGAAGTTCAGCAACACCGCGCGTCCGCGTTCTCGACACCACTGCACCGGGCGGCAGCCTCCTGTCGTAAGCTCATCGTGACATTCCCGGCCAGGACCGGGGTCTTGAGCTTCAACCTCGGGAACACGCTCATGACACCGGACGGCACCAGATCGTCACCGCGACAGCCATCTATCCGCGCCAGCGATCCGGCCTGAGCGGCTGGCGTCACGACGTTCTCCACGCGCACGGGAAGGTCGACGGCCTCGGAGGACCGGTTCGCGTGCCAACGAATCGCAGGATGTCTGTGGACCGATCACTTCTGGCAGCACGCTGATCGTCACTGACCCCCGCGGGAAGCAGGGTGCAAGTGTGACCGGAGTTCTGACCAGAGGGCAGATTCCGCGCTTCCCAGGGCCCCGCAAACCAACCAGGTCGCGTGGTAGCGTGGGGCCATAGCGTGTGGCAGACCCGGACGGACGTGCAGCGTCCGGCAGGCTGGGCAGCTTTGCCAGAGAACGTGCACGCCTCCCCTCCGGGCGTTCGTGGCAGTCTCCCTGCGATCGACATAGTGAGACTTGTCCCAGGCAACCGTGAACGTGATCAGGGCACTTCACCCGGAGATATGGGCGCCGCCGTCGGCGGCTGCCTGGCCCAGCGCGGGGCTCACGGTGCTGTGGGCGTCTGGCCGGGCGGGTCCTGCCACTGCCGCGCGGGCGGCGAGCCGCGGGATGCGCGATGTGGGCACAGCCAGCTGAGATGTCCAGGGCGGGCTGATGTGATTCTGTGTCGGTCTGCCCGCCGCACGCGGCGCTGGAGGTGGCCCGCCCGGTGGCCGGCTTCCGCGGCATCTAGTGCGACGCGAACGCGGTGTCGTACCGGCGACCGCGCGCGAGGTCGCCGAGATGGTCGACGGCAGAGCGGGGCCTGAGTACGTGGACGGCGGGCATCATCGGCGCCCCGCCCCGCTCCGCCCGGGGACAGCCGCCTGTACCTGTCCGGCCTGCGGGCCAGCGAGATCAGCGACCTGTTCGCCGCACACCCCACTGGACGCGCAGGTGATCGGCGACGAAATCGGCCAGGCCTCCGCGGTCAAGATGGCCTACGCCGCCTGGACCAAGGGCACCGCCGCCCTGCTCCCTCGCCATCCGCGCCCTGGCCCGGCGCCGAAGGCGTCGAGCAGGCCCTGCTCGCCGGAGTGGCGGCGGTCCCAGCCCGCCCTGACCGCCCGCCCCCACGCGGCGGCGCGGTCAGCGCTGGCAGAAAGGCTGGCGCTGGGTCGCCGAAATGGAGGAAATCGCCGCCACCATGTCCGCCGCCTAGGCTCTCCCGCCCGGTTTCCACCAGGCAGCCGCCACCATCTACACCCGCGTCCCCCACGCCACAACCCCGCGTCACCAACCAGCGAGCCCTCGCTCACCACGGTGATCGACGCGCTGCTGGCCGAGCAGTCTCCCGCCCAGCCGTGACGCAGCGGGCCCCATGCCGAGCGGCGTGCGTGTCGGCAAGGCGTTCAGTAGCCCGGCAGCACGTCCGCCGGGCACTCCGTAGCTGCCAGGCATCAGCACCGTCAGGCGCTCCGGACAAGGTAGGTCTCGAGCGCCGTCGATCCCCACCCGGTCCTGGTGCATCGAGTCGCGCTCCCGGACGGTCACGGCCTGGTCGTTCAGGGTGTCGAAGTCGACGGTGACGCAGTACGGCGTGCCGATCTCGTCCTGACGGCGGTAGCGGCGGCCGATCGCGCTCGGCGTCGTCGAAGTCGACGTTCCAGCTGCTTGCGCAGCTCGGCGGCCAGGTCCCGGGCCTTCGGCGACAGGTCGGCGTTGCGGGACAGCGGCAGCACCGCGACCTTCACCGGCGCGAGCCGGTGGTCCAGCCGCAGCACCGTGCGCTTCTCCAGCTTGCCCTTGGCGTTCGGCGCCTCGTCCTCGGCGTAGGCGTCCATCAGGAACGCCAGCAGCGACGCGGTCGACGCCGGCCGCCGGCTCGATGACGTACGGGACGTAGCGCTCGCCGGTCGTCCTGGTCGAAGTAGGACAGGTCCTGCCCGGAGTGCTTCGCGTGCGTGGTCAGGTCGAAGTCGGTGCGGTTGGCGATGCCCTCCAGCTCGCCCCACTCCGAGCCGCGCGAAGCCGAACCGGTACTCGATGTCGACCGTGCGCTTGGAGTAGTGGCGACAGCTTCTCCTGCGGGTGCTCGTAGCAGCCGCAGGTTGTCCTTGCGGATGCCGAGGTCGACGTACCAGCCGAGCCGGCGTGTCGATCCAGTACTGGTGCCATTCCTCGTCGGTGCCCGGCTTGACGAAGAACTCCATCTCCATCTGCTCGAACTCGCGGGTGCGGAAGATGAAGTTGCCCGGCGTGATCTCGTTGCGGAACGACTTGCCGATCTGGCGCGATGCCGAACGGCGAGCTTCTTGCGCGCGAGGCTGCATGCACGTTGCGGAAGTTGATGAAGATGCCCTGCGCGGTCTCCGGCCGCAGGTAGTGCAGGCCCGGACTCGTCCTCGACCGGCGCCGAGGTAGGTCCTGCAGCAGCCCGTTGAACATGCCGCGGCTCGGTGAACGCGCCCCTGGTGCCGCAGTTCGGGCAGGTGATCTGGGCCAGGCCCTCGGCGGGCGGGTGCGCCGTGCTGCTCCTCGTACGCCTCGATCGAGGTGGTCGGCCCGGAACCGCTTGGTGGCAGGACTGGCACTCGGTCAGCGGGTCGACGAACTCGGTCGACGTGGCCGCTGGCCTCCCAGACCTCGCGGGCCAGGATGACCGACTGGAGTCGAGGCCGACGACGTCGTCGCGGCTGCTGCACCATCGACTTCCACCACTGCCGCTTGACGTTGTTCTTCAGCTCGACGCCGAGCGGGCCGTAGTCCCAGGCGGCCCGCAGCCCGCCGTAGATCTCGCTGGACGGGTAGACGAGGCCGCGGCGCTTGCTGAGGCTGACGATCGTGTCCGATGCGGTCGGTGCGGCGTGCCATGGGTAGAACTCCATCCGGCTGGCGGTCGGCGGGCATGTGTGAGCCCACGGAAGCGGGGGCGTGCGCCAAGCTTAGCCCCGGCGGGCGCTGCGGGTCGGCGGCGCGGCCAGCCGCGGAATGATCTCCGCTCCAGGGCTCAGGAGGCTGGCCGTATATTTGGCGGAAACGTGACGTCGTGGGAAGGCCATCGGGCCACGGGGAGGATGACCGGATGCCGAACGCCGCCAAGCCCGGGCGCGGGGCCACGACCCGGCGGAGCGGCGGCGCGACCTGGCAGGCAGCGCCCGCGCGGGACGCATCCGGCCGCCCGGGAACGCAGAATGCCCGCCCGGCCAGTAAGCGGCTCAGCACGCCAGGCGCCTCCGGGACCCGGCAGGCCGTGAACGCTTCAGCGCCCGGGCCTAGTTTTCCGCCAGCAACTGCCCCGGTGGCATCCTGCTGCTGGCGGTGCTGGCGCTGATGGTGACGGGTTTCCATCAGTGCGCGGCGTGATCGGGGCGGTCGGCCCTGCTGCTGGTCGCCATCTTCCTGGGCTGGCTCGCCTACCTGTCGTGGCCCAGAGTCAACCTCTCGGGACGGGCTGCTGCGCGTGATCGCGGTCACCTGCATGGTGGCGCTCGCCGTCTGGCAGGCCGGGCGCTACGGACCGCTACCGCTAGGCGGGCAGCGGGTTCGGCGCGCGCCGCCGTACCGGCGGTCCCGGCTGGCGTAGATCTCGCAGGCGTGCCACAGGTGACGCCGGTCGAAGTCGGGCAAGAGCGTGTCGAGGAAGACGCAGCTCGGCGTAGGCGGACTGCCAGAGCAGGAAGTTGGAGGTGCGCTGCTCGCCCGAGGACCGGACGAACAGGTCCACGTCCGGGATGCCCGGCTCGTCCAGGTAGCGGGCGAACACCTTCTCGTCGACCTTGCTCCGGCTTGAGCCGCCCGGCGGCCACGTCCGCGGCGATCGCCGCGGCGGCGTCGGCGATCTCGGCCCGGCCGCCGTAGTTCACGCAGAACTGCAGGGTGAGCACGGAGTTGCCCGCCGTCAGCGCTCGGCGTCCTCGAGCTCGCAGATCACGCTGCGCCAGAGCCGGGGACGGCGGCCGGCCCAGCGGACCCGCACGCCCATCTCGTGCAGCTGGTCGCGGCGGCGGCGGATGACGTCGCGGTTGAACCCCATCAGGAAGCGGACCTCGTCCGGCGAGCGCCGCCAGTTCTCGGTGGAGAACGCGTAGGCGGACAGGTACGGGATGCCGAGCTCGATCGCGCCCATGATCACGTCGAAGCAGCGAGTACTCGCCGCGCTTGTGGCCCTCGGTCCGCGGCAGGCCGCGCTGCCTTGGCCCAGCGCCCGTTGCCGTCCATGACCAGCGCGACGTGCCGGGGCAGGAACTCAGGCGCGATGGCCGGCGGCCGCGCTCCGCTGGCGATGCGGGTCGGGCGGGCGCACGGAGCCGCTCACGCTGGCTCCTCGGCGCGTGTCACGCGTGCTCCACATGTCGCAGCGAGCGGATCGAATGCTCCAGGTGCCACTGCAGGTACGCGGCGACCAGACCGCTGCACTCTACCTGGTGCCTGCGCTCCGCCGCGTCCGGCATGCGCCCAGTCGCCGCGCAGCAGCGCGCTCATCAGGGCGATCGTGCGGCGGACGGCGTCGCGGCCGCCGGCGGCCGGCAGGACGCGGCAGGTCAGGCCGCCGACCGCGATCGCGAAGGCCCGTGACCTGCCGTGACGCCGCCTGCCGGCCGCCGCGCCATGGCCACCGTTGCCGCGAGCCAGGTCGGCGGCCCGCACAGGGCGCACTCGGCCAGGGCGGGCGCGTAGCCGGCGACCGCGAGCGAGCGGAGCAGGAACGCGTCGAGCACCAGCCGCGGGTCGTGCTCCCGCTCCCCGAGCGCCCGCAGCCCGCCGACCAGCAGCAGGAACTGGCGCAGCGCGGGCTCCTTCTCGACCGGGGTGAACCGCTCGGCGGTCTCCAGCATCGCCGTGCCGCTGGTGTAGCGGGGTAGTCGGCGGACAGCGGCTCGCCGTAGGCCGCGACCGTCTCCGCCTGGGTGACGTACGTCCAGCGAGCGGCCCGGTGTAGAGCTGGAGGTCCACGTGGGTGAACGGCTCCAGCCGGGCGCCGAACCGCGACTTGCGTCCGGCGCACGCCCTTGGCCACGGCGCGGACCGCGCCCGGTACGCCGGGTGAGGATGGTGACGATGCGGTCGGCCTCACCCAGCTTCTGGGTGCGCAGCACGATCCCGTCGTCGACGGTACAGCCCCACCTGTCTATTGTCGCGCACGAGTGCCGCACCGGGCGGCCACGGCGCGTCAGACGGGGATGTTCAGCAGCGGGCGGCCACTGCCCGACTCGATGCGCAGTGCGGTCGGCCTGCCCACCGGGATCGCGCTCGTGCCCGCCACCCTGGCCATGCCGTCATACGTGGCGTTCAGGTGCCCGCGACGTCGGATCCGCGGGCGGGCGGCCACCACGACGCAGCGCTCGCCAGTAAGCAGGTAAGCCACAGTCAGTTCGATCTCGACGCCGGTGGGCTGCCGCGTGCAGCCGGGCCGCGCCGTGCACGCCTGTGGTGTGGTCAAAGGCCCGGAACGTGGGCGCCGACCGCTCCGAAGTAGGCGGCGCCCGTTCCCCTTATCCGCCGTCCCCGGGTTCGCCGTGCCAGCGGCAGCCCTCACCGGGCCCGGCAAGCTGGCTGAGCGGGCCGCGTGCCGGAACGAGGTCGTCGTAGTCCATCCGGCAGTGAAGCGCACGTCTCGAGGTGCCTGACCAACCGGGCGCGGGCCTCGCGTCGGGCACCAACCAGGTAGGCCCCATGTCCCCGCGCCACCCGGCACATGACTGGCTCATCGTCTCTCCGGTGCCCGGTAGGCCCGGCCTGGTATCCGGAGCCGCCCTGGTATCCCGGCCCGCCGGTGGGCGCCGCCCGCCTCCCGACCCGGAGGCCGCGCCGCTGGCCGTGACCGCCTGCCAGGTGAAGGGAGGTGCCGCCGAAGGAGTCGGTGAAGTTGCTGCCGCGAGCCTGGCCGGGAGACTGGTCCAGCTTGAACGTGTACAGGGGCCTGCCGTTGTACGTGAGCTGGGTCCGGCCGTCGTCGTGGCGGTGGATGGTGCCGAGCACCCGGTGAGGCCGCTGGGTGCGTGCAGGCCGGTGGCCGATGTCACCGTCACCGGGAACCAGAAGCTGGGACGGCTGCCGGTGCACCGGATCTGGCCGTGTGCCTCCTGCTCCGGCGAGTAGATGGTCCTGCCTGAGGCGCTCACCGGGACGGTGCCCAGTCCCGCCAGATGACGGGTGGTGACCACCGCCGTGTTCCCGGCCGGATGGCTCGCCGCCCGGCACTTCCGGCGCCACCCGGGCTTCCGCCGCCGCCCCCGCACGCCACCAGGACGGTGGCAGCCGCCGCTTCCGCCAGCCCGGCCGGGGCCGCGCGGCGTGTGCGCAGCCTGCGCCCGGCACCGGCCGCTCCCGCCAGCCCGGCCAGGGTCGCGCGGGGTGTGCGCAGCCTGCCCCCAGCAGTCGGACATTGAATGTGCGCTCCGGAACCGCCTGGGTGTATTCGGTCGTCATACACCTCGGCCCCGCTTCTTTCGTTCTGCCGTGTCGTTTCCTGATTGCTGAGACGCGGCGGATGGCCGCCATGTTCAGATACGGCCCGCGGAACGGTGGCGCAGGAAGGTGGTGGCGCGCTCGGGAAAGGCGGCGGGGGCGCGGCGATCACGCTCTCGGCGGGCACGCGCCAGCGAAATTCGCGGCCGCCGCCCGGCGATTATGCGGAGCCGCTGCCGCGCCGATTGCTCCGCCGTGCGCCATCGGCGGTATCGGCTCGCGGCCCCGCTACGGCCGTCCGGCCGCGATGGTGACCAGGCTCCTGGTGGCGGTCTTCACCTGAAGGCTGGCAATGTCTGACGGCCGCCACGCCGCGCTGGCGGGAACGGTGACCGGGCCCGGGCTCCAGGCGTCCCACACAGTCAGACCACCTCGCTCTGGCCCGACCGGGGAGCGGACGACCAGCCAGCACTGGACGTTGAGCGGGAGCCCGCTGACCCGCAGCCGGATGCTGGTCCCCCACGAGGTCGCGGTCAGCGCCGCGACGGCGCGGACGTGGGCCGCCGGGTTGGCGCCCGACACCGTCATGGCCGGGGCAGCTAGGCTGGCTGCGCTGCCATGGGGGGCGAGCAGGTAACCATGCCGGCGAGGTAAGCCACCGCCGCCGCCGACGGCGGTCAGGCGGCCGCGGCCGGACAGCGCGGCCGGCACCCCGTGACGGGCCGCGGCGAGCGCGTCCCGGCGAGCACCCGCCGGAACGGGCCGCGGCGAGCAGCATGCCGGGGCGGCCACCGGCCCGGGCGCAGCCGGGCTGGAAGCGGCCGGGCCGGGCGCGGCCGGGCGAGGCAGCGTCGGGCGGAACGCGGGCGAGCAGCCCGGGCAGCGGCGCCAGGCGGGCCAGTTCGGCGCGGCATGCCGCGCAGCCGGGCAGATGGGCCTCGCGCGAAGGCGTTCGGAGGTGTCCGCCGCCCCCAGCACGTAGACGCCGAGTGAAACCGCGGTCTGGCAGGTCATGGCCGTGTGATTCCGCTTGTTCTTCCAGCGTTTTGCGCAGCGCGCGCAAGCCATAGAAACAGCGGGACCTGACCGTCCCTTCCAGGGATGGAAAGCAAAGCGGCCACCTCGGCCACCGTGCGCCGTTGGTGAGAACAGTGCCACGATGACCGTCCGGTGCTCGTCGCTGAGCGAATTCAGCGCGGTCAGCGACCACCCAGGCATCGAATATGCCATCAGGCCGCCATCGGTGATCGGCAGCGCTCTCTCGTCGAGCGGCACCTCCCTGGGCCGGGCCCGGCGCCGCCGGTGATAACTGGAGATGGCGATGTTGCCGGGCAACGGTGTGCAGCCATGACCGCTCGCGCTCCGGCGACAGCTCGCGGCGTGCTGCCAGCCCCGCAGCATCGTTTCCTGGACGACATCCTCCGCGGCCTGGACATCGCCGTTGACAAGCGGCAGCACAGGCACGACCAGGGGCACCCGGTAGGAGTTCATCCAGGTATCTGCCCGGTCGTCACACTCCGATGCCCGCCACGACAGTAATACGCCGGCGCACTCCGCCACGTTCATCGCCGGGGCATCATCTGCGGTGCTGCCCGCGCCCGGGCGGATCACCGGACCCGCCGCCGGGCGCGGGACCAGCCGCGCTGAGCTACCTTCCCCGGGCCCGGTTGACCGCCGACAGCACGGCCCGCAGCGAGGCGGTCACGGTGTTGGTGTCGATGCCGACGCCCCACAGGGTCCGGCCGCCGACCTCGCATTCGACGTAGGCGGCCGCCTGGGCGTCGCTGCCAGCGGACAGCGCGTGCTCGGTGTAGTCGAGCACCCGCACCTCGATCCCGAGCGAGCCGAGCGCGTCGCAGAACGCGGAGATCGGCCCGTTGCCCAGGCCTTCGACCTGGCGCACGCTGCCCGTCCACGCCGACCTCCGCGGTCAGCACGTCCTTGGCGTCGACCACCGAGGACGCGTGATGGGCCTGCAGCGCCATCGGCCCGGCCGCCAGGTACTCGGCCGCGAACGCCTCCCACATCTGCGCCGGGGTGACCTCGCCGCCCTCGGCGTCGGTGCGAGCCTGGATCACCCGGGAGAACTCGATCTGCAGCCGCCGCGGCAGGTCGAGGTGGTGCTCGGCCTTCATGATGTAGGCCACGCCGCCCTTGCCGGACTGGGAGTTGACCCGGATCACGGCCTCGTAGGTGCGGCCCACGTCGCGCGGGTCGATCGGCAGGTAGGGAACGGCCCAGGCGAACTCGGCGACGTCCGCGCGCGCGGCCGCGGCGTCGGCCTCGTAGGCCTCGAAGCCCTTCTTGATCGCGTCCTGGTGCGATCCGGAGAACGACGGTGTAGACCAGGCTCGCCCGCGTAGGGGTGGCGCTGGGTGCACCGGAAGCTGGTTGCAGTACTCGACGGTGCGCCGGATCTCGTCGATGTCGGAGAAGTCGATCATGCGGATCGATGCCCTGGCTGAACAGGTTCAGCCCCAGGGTCACCAGGCACACGTTGCCGGTACGCTCGCCGTTGCCGAACAGGCAGCCCTCCACCCGGTCGGCGCCGGCCAGCACGGCCAGCTCGGCGTCGCGCGACCGCGGTGCCGCGGTCGTTGTGGGTGTGCACCGACAGGCAGACGTGCTCGCGCCGGGACAGGTTGCGGCTCATCCACTCGATCTGGTCGGCGTAGACGTTCGGCGTGGACCGCTCGACCGTGCACGGCAGGTTGATGATGATCTCCCGGCCCGGGCCCGGCTGCCAGACGTCCATCACCGCCTCGCAGATCCCGGCCGCGAAGTCGAGCTCGGTGTCCATGAAGATCTCCGGCGAGTACTCGTACCCGAAGTCGCAGCCGGGCAGGTACTCCTCGCGCGTACTTCATCACCGAGCGGGTGCCCTCCACGGCGATGGCCTTGCACTCGTCGCGGTCGACGCCGAACACCACCCGCCGGAACAGCGGCGCGGTCGCGTTGTACATGTGCACGGTGGCCCGCTGGGCGCCGGCCAGCGACTGCAGCGGTCCGCTCGATCAGCTCGTCCCGCGCCTGGGTGAGCACCGAGATCTGGACGTCGTCCGGGGATGCGGCCGCCGGTCGATCAGGCACGCGGACGAAGTCGAAGTCAGCCTGGCTGGCGGACGGGAAGCCGACCTCGATCTCCTTGTAGCCCATCCGCACCAGCAGGTCGAACATGGTGCGCTTGCGGGACGGGCTCATCGGGTCGATCAGCGCCTGGTTGCCGTCCCGCAGGTCGGTCGACAGCCAGCGCGGCGCGGCGGTGATGGCCTCGGCCGGGCCAGGTCCGGTCGGGCAGGTCGACGGGCGGGAACGGGTGTAGCGGTGGCAGGGCATGCCGCTGGGCTGCTGGCGTACAAACTGCTGGCGCGTGCGCTGATGCTCGGATTGCATCGGAGAAAGTGCTCCCTCGCGGATCGGGCGGGCGGCCAGCGGTCACGCCAAGACGCCGCGGCGAGGGAGCTAGGCCGTTATGGGGCCCCGCCGCGGCCGCTAAGCAGGAGCAGTCCGCGAGACATCGCTCCTGACCCTACCAGACTCCGCCGTGCTCACCGTGACCGTCCGCAACCTCACCGTGCTTCGGCACCGGCCCGGCGGCCATGACATCCGTCACTCCGGGATCGGGATGCGCGTGACATGCCGCCGCCCGCGTGCGCCCTCTAGCTTGAGGTCATGACCACAAATCAGTCACTGGCCAGCGAGGCGGCTGTCGTCTTCCGGGACGTCGTCAAGGTCTACCACCCCGACGTCCGCGCACTCGACAACGTCTCCTTCGAGATCCCACCGCGGCGAGACCATCGCCCTGCTCCGGCCCCAACGGGGCGGGCAAGTCCACCGCCATCGACATCATGCTCGGCCTGCGCGCGCAGAGTTCCGGGGAGGTGCGCGTGCTGGGCGGCACGGCCGGCCGCCGCGGTCGCCGCCGGGAAGATCGGCGGCATGCTGCAGACCTCCGGCCTTCCGGAGGCGGCGAAGGTCGGCGAGCTGGTCGCGCTGTTCCGCCAGCTGCTACGGCGGCGCGCGCAGCCAGTCGGAGCTGCTCGCCCTGGCCGGGCTCACCGACCTGGCGGGTAAGCCGGTGGACAAGCTCTCGGCGGCCAGATGCAGCGGGTGCGGTTCGCCCTGGCGCTGGCGGGCCGCCCGGACCTGCTCTTCCTCGACGAGCCCACGGTGGGGCTGGACGTGGAGGCGCGGCGCCACTTCTGGCGGTCGCTGCGCACCATCGCCGCCGAGGGGACGACCGTGCTGTTCGCCACCCACTACCTGGACGAGGCGGACGCCAACGCCAGCCGGGTCATCGTGATCAGCCACGGCCGGGTGATCGCCGACGGCACGCCCGCCAGATCAAGGCCAGCACCTCGGTTCGCACGCTGCGGGCGGCCACGCGCAGGCCGGACCCGGCGGTGCTGCTCGCACTGCCGGGGGTGGCCGACGTCTCGGTCCAGGGCGACGCGGTCGCGATCCGCACCACGGACGCGGACGCCACCCTCCACGCGTGGTACGCGCTGGGGCGCCCGATCCCGCGGCCTGGAGGTCGGCGGGGGCGGCCTGGAGGAGGGCGCTGCTCGCGCTGACCGGCGAGGACACCGGGAGGCCAGGACCGGGACACGGGCGCCGCCACAGGGTAGAGCGTAAGCAACCCACGGCGCGAGCGCCGTTCTCTCCGGCAAGTTGACAAGTAAGGAAGGCTGACATGATCGCGTTCCTGCGATTCGAAATCACCCGCACCCTGCGCAACGCGCGCTTCCTGATCATGCTCATCGTGTTCCCGCTGGCCCTCTACCTGATCTACGGCACGCAGAAGGGCACCGCGCAGAACCTCGCGATCGGCACCCTGGTCCTGGTCTCCATGGCGGTGTACTCGGGGATGGGGTCCGCCATGTTCGCCACCGGTCCCCAGCTGGCCCGGGAACGGCAGAGCGGCTGGATGCGCCAGCTGCGCGTGTCGCCGATCTCGACTCCGGCCTGGTTCGGCGTCAAGCTGGCACAGGCCATCTTGATGATCATCCCCGGGCTCGCCGTCCTGCTCATCGCGGCGTTCGCGCTCGGCCACGTGCACTTGTCCGCCGCCCGGCTGGGCCTGCTGGTGGGGGTGCTGGTCGCGGGCGCCATTCCGTTCTGCATGCTGGGCATGGTGATCGGGCTGGTGTTCGACGGGCAGGCGGCACAGATCGCCCAGATGATCACGCTGATCGCGCTGGCGTTCCTCGGCGGGATCTTCATCCCGTGGAGCAACCTGCCGGGCGGCGCCCAGATGGTCGGCAAGGCACTGCCCAGCTACCACCTGGCGCAGCTGGGCTGGGACTCCGCTGGCGGCTTCGCGCTGCACGCCAGCGACGCCATCGTGCTGGCGGCCTGGGCCGCGGGGCTGGCCGCGATCGCCATGCTGCGCTGGCGGCAGGAAGCCACCGCGACCGCCTGGTACCTCGGTGGTAGCGGCGTGGACTCCTGCCAGGCGCACGCTGGAGGCATGATGAGGAGCATGACTCCCGGCGACACAGATCCGCTTTGGCCGCCGACGACCTGGACCGCAGCGTGTCCGGCATGCTGCGGATCCGGCGCGTGGTGATCGGGGTGCTGGTCACGGTCTTCCTGGCCCTGCTCAAGCGGTGGCGCTGTTCCGCCAGCAGGGCCTCAGCGGGATGCGGCCTTCCTGGTCCCCGGCACCGCGGTATTCATCGTGCTGGTGGACCGGTGGGTGCTGGTCCGGGGTCCCCGCTGCCCCAGCATCGTCCCGCTGCGGGACGTGGTCGTGCTGTGGGTGATCGTCGTGCTCGGCGCGGCCCTGTTCGTGGTGGGGCAGATGAACTGGCTGACGGCGCTGGCCGGTGGCCGCGGCGGCCATTAGGCCGGTTCGCAGCCAGCTGGCCGCGGGCGGTCATCGGCGCGGCGGCGTGCGCGGCCGGTGGGGGCTGGCGGTCAGCGTGTGGCACAACCTCGGCTACGGCGCCCTGCTGGCGGCGTTCGGGGTGCCGCTGCTGGGCGGGCTCTTCGCCTACAGCGCGGAGCGGCGCAGCGTCTTATCTTCACGCTGAACCAGACCCGGGCCGAGCTGGCCGGGATGGCGGTCGCCGGAGGAGCGGCTGCGGATCTCGCGCGACCTCCACGACCTGCTCGGCCACAGCCTGTCGCTGATCGCGCTCAAGAGCGAGCTGGCCGGGCGGATGATCGAGATCGGACCCGCGAGCGGGCGGCCAGGAGATCGCGGAGCTCGAGGCGGTCGCCCGCCGCTCGCTGGCCGAGGTGCGGCAGGCGGTGACCAGGCTACCGGCAGCCGAGCCTGGCCGCCGAGCTCGCCGCCGCCCGCCGGGCGCTGGCCGCGGCGGGGATCGACTGCCGGGTGGACGCGCCGGAGTGCGTACGCGCTGCCACCGGAGGTGGACGCCCTGCTGGCGTGGACGGTGCGGGAAGGCAGCACCAACATCGTGCGGCACTCCGGTGCCCGGCACGCCGGGATCAGGGTCGAGGTGAGCGACGCCCGGGCGGAAGCTGACCTGACCGATGACAGTGCGCCGGGCCATGCAGTGCGGCTCCCTCGCCGCCAGACGGCAGGGGCCAGACGCACGGCGATCACTGCCGGGGCCGCTGGGCCGCCCGGCCCGGCCGGAGTCCGGCACTGGCCGGAGCTGGCGGAGCGGGCGGCCCGTCTCAGGCGGCGACGCTGCGGGTAGGCGCGGGCGAGCGCGGCGGCTTCCGGCTGCGGGTCAGCGTCCGCTCACCGCCGCTGAGGTCCATGACCGTGACGGGCCTCTGGCAGCGACGGACGGGGATCCGCCAGGATCACGCGGCGAGCCCGGCGGGCCGGGCGGTCCGGCCGCCCCGCCACCCCGGGCCAGGTGCCCCTGTGAGCGTGCGCATCATGATCGCGGAGGACCAGACCATGGTCCCGCCAGGCGCTGGTCGCCCTGCTCGAACTCGAGGACGACATCACCGTGGTTGCCCAGGCCGCCAGCGGGGACGGAGGCGATCGCCATGGCCAGCCGCTACCAGCCGGACGTGGCGCTGCTGGACTGCATCGAGATGCCGGGCCCGGACGGGATCGAGGTCGCACGCAGGCTGACGGCCGACGGCTTCCGCGGCAGGATCGTGATCGTCACTACGTTCAGTAGGCCCGGTTACCTGGCGGCCGCGATGGCGGCGGGCGCCAGCGGTTCACTGCTGAAGGACGCCCCGGCGGCGGAGCTGGCGACGGCGATCCGGCGAGATTGCACAGCAAGCGAGCGGGTGGTCGATCCCGCGCTGGCCGCGGCCGCCCTGGCCGAGGGCGCCAGCCCGCTGACCGCGCGCGAAGCCGAGGTGCTGGCTGCCGCACGCGGGCATGCGTCCATCGCCGACCTGGCCGGGCGGCTGCACCTTGCTAGGGGACGGTCCGGGCAACCACCTGTCCGCGGCGATCCAGAAACTCGGCGCGCGCAACCGCGCCGAAGCGGTCCAGATCGCCGAGCGCAAGGGCTGGCTCTGACGCGCCTGAGACGGCGTGCCGCGCCGTCGTGGCCCGAGCAATAATTCGCTGGCGCCAGCCGGCCAGGAGCGCGCGTTAGCAGCTGGAACCGTGCAGCCCGAGCGCTTCGATCCCGCCGCCGACGCGGGAGGCAACCCGCCTGTGTCACGAGATGTACCTCGCCGGGCTGCCCGTCGATGCGCGAGCACGCCGGGATGTCGCAGCGCGCCTTCACGGGCTGGCTGGCGAAGGGCTGGACGGGAGCCCGGCCGGAGGCCCGGCTGGTCCAGGACGGATCCGGGCCAGGTGCGCGGGGTGGTACCTGCTCACCCTGCCGGAACGCGAGAACACGCACATCGCCTACCTCGACCCGCTGGTCGCCCCGGCATTGCCGGCGGCGCGGTATCGGGACAGGGGCTGGTCAGGCACGCGGCGGCGGCGGGCACACCGGCGAGGGCCGCCGGGTGCTGGCGGCAGAGGCGAGGGAGGGCGCTCCCGGCCGCGGCGTTCTGGCGGGCGCTCGGCGGCACTCCGGGCATCACCGAGGCGTCCCGGCTGCTCCGCCTGGACACCATCCCGGCGGGGCGGCTGGCCCCTGCTCGGGCACGGGCGCAGTCGGCGGCGCGGGGCTACTCGCTGCGTGTCCTGGGAAGGGCAGATCCCCGAGGAGCATCACGCGGCGGTGGCCGCCCTGAACCAGGCCATGGGGGACGCGCCGCGCGATGAGGGACAGGAGGAGCAGCGCTGGGACGAGGCGCGGGTGCGAGTCGCAGCAGCGGGTCGCCGCGCAAGGGCTGCGCTACTACACGGTGGCCGCCCGCTCCGAGCGCACCGGCGAACTCGCCGGGATGACCCAGGCTGGGCGTCGACCCGTTCACGCCACGCTGGGCCTTCCAGGAGATGACCGCGGTGGCCCGGCCGCACCGGGGGCACCGGCTCGGGCTGCTGGTCAAGGTCGGCATGCTGGAGTTGCTGGCCGACTGTGAGCCGCTGGTAGAAGCGGATCTACACATCCAACGCGGATGCCAACGAGCACATGGTCGCCATCAACGTCGAGCTCGGTTTCCAGGTCATCGACCACTGGCGGTCGTGGAGCTGCCGGTGGCCGCCATGCTGGCACCGCCGGGAACAGCCCAGCTGGGGACCGCCGGGTCGGGGGCGGCTCAGTCGTAGAAGCCCAGTCGGCGCAGCTGCCTGGGATCGCGCTGCCAGTCCTTGGCCACCTTGACCCGCAGGTCGAGGTAGACCCTGGTGCCGAGCAGCGCCTCGATCTGGTGCCGCGCCCTGGTGCCGACGTCCTTCAGGCGGGCGCCCTGGCGCCGATGACGATCGACTTCTGGCTGGGGCGCTCGACGTACATGCTGTGCGTACACGTCGATCAGGTCATCGCGTCAGGCCCCGCGGTCCCATCTCATCCACCACCACGGCGATGGAGTGGGGCAGCTCGTCCCTGACCCCTTCCAGGGCCGCTTCCCGGATCAGCTCGGCGACGAGCACCTGCTCGGGCTCGTCGGTGAGGCTCGCCCTCCGGGTAGAGCGGCTCACCCGGCGGCAGGTGGGAGACGAGCACCTCGGTCAGCACGTCGAGCTGGAAGCCGGTCACGGCGGAGACCGGCACGATGTCGGCCCAGTCGCCGAGGTCGAGCCACCGCGGCCAGCTGCGCGGCCACCCGCTCGGGCGGGGCCTGGTCGGTCTTGGTGATGATGGCCACGACCGGGGTCTTGCCGATGCCGCCGAGTTCGGTGGCCAGGTACCTGTCCCCGGGCCCGATGCGGTCCGGCGCGGGCACGCAGAACCCGATCACGTCGACCTCGGTCAGCGTGGACCGGGCCAGGCTGTCCAGCCGCTCCCCAGCAGCGTCCGGGGCCGGTGCAGGCCAGGCGTATCGATGATCACCAGCTGGGCGTCCGGCCGGTGCACGATCCCCCGGATCGCGCGCCGGGTGGTCTGCGGGCGGCTGCTGGTGATCGCCACCTTCGCGCCGACGAGCGCGTTCATCAGCGTGGACTTGCCGACGTTCGGCCGCCCGGCGAAGCAGGCGAAACCCGACCTGAACCCCGGCGTTTCCGGCGCCACGCGGAGCGCGGGCGGCCCACGGCCGTCCCCGCACCCGCTCGCGGCTGTCCCTGCGGCACTCCCACGCACCGATTCTCCCGCACCGGCGGCGCATCCGGCCTCCTGCCCGCCGCGAGCGCCGGATCTGCCCGGATCGGGGCCGTGGGGTCTGAGGCGATGGGTCAGGGCAGCCAGTGCAGCCAGGTGCCGTGGGCGTCGGTGATGGCCAGCAGGGTGTGGCCGTCCCGGACGATCTGGAACGATGAGTCGCCGGTGGCGGGCGCCGCGACATTCAGGACCTGGGCACGTCGTTCGCCAGCCAGACCGCGTCCAGGCCGCGGACGATCTCCGCGAACCGCCTGCGCTCGGCGTCGCTCAGATAGCCGAGCACCGCGGAGTGGATAGATCATGAGCGTGGCGCCCGACGGCGCCCGGCTGGCGAGTGCGGGCAGATCGGTCAGCAGATCGCCGCGATGGCACGGTAGGCGGGTCACGCCAGGCGGTGGCGACCGCGCCCATCAGGCGCTGCCTGCGGCCCCGCTCGCCGGGCCACAGCAGGCAGTCGAGCCACCGCATGTCCGCGTCGCTGGCGACGTCGAGCGGGTTGAGATCGAGACCGGCCCGCCAGCTCACGGCGGGCACCCGGTCCGGCAGCGGCACCGGGCCACTGGGCTTGCGAGTGCAGCACCGGCGCCTGCGGATCGGTCCCGGTGATCCGGTGCCCGGCGTAGTCGTAGGAGTAGCGGTCGGGCAGCAGCGTCAGCCCGGCACTGGCACCGACCTCAAGCAGCGCCAGCGGCTGGGGAAGCTAGCATCAGAGCTGAGCAGCAGGCTCGCGCACCGCAGCCGGCTCGTTCGTCTGGGTGCGCCTGGCCTGGATGACCACGGCCAGCTCCGCCCCCCGGTCGGCCACCACCGCGCGCAATGAGGCGATGTCGAGCTAAGCCGACCAGCAGGTATCGCGCGGCGGCGAAGAGCAGGTTCGGCTGCCGCTTGGCGGGCGGCAGCGCGGCGAGGAGAGGCCTGCACCGGCGCGATCGTCGGCCACCTCGGCCGCCAGGATCTCGTAGGGCCGTGAGCGCCCCCGCGCCATCCGGGCGAACGCCAGGTAGTTCTCCCGGATGCTGCCGACAGGTCGTGGCTAAGCCATCGACATATCTGCACGCTAACCGGGGCGCGGCCGGGGTCAGGGGCTCAGGGTGGCCCGGATGGCGCCGTCGGCGCCGACGTGGAAGACCACCGCCCCGGGCCGACGTCCCGCACCAGCGCCAGGTCGCGCCGGGTCCGGCGCGTCGGCGTCGCTGACCAGCGCGGCCGCCTCCAGGACCGTGGCCCCGCTGGACACCGCCATCGCCACGGCCAGGCGCAACGCCGAGAGCCGCAGTGTCGGCAGGTTCACCGCGGCGCGCAGCGCAGCGTCCGGCCCGTCTCGTCCCGCACCGCCGCGCCCTCGGCCGCCGCGACGCGGCGCACGCGCCGAACGCGCCAGGGTGATGATCTTCTCGTCTTCCGTGCCGGGGCCGCCCACGGCGCAGATTCTAACCGAGACCTTCGCGCATTCCGGTCATTCCGGCGCCCGGTTTGACCGGAATGCGGGCACGCAGACCCGGGAACCGCCCGCGACGTGCCCGGCGCTGGCGGCGCCTAGTGGCCGTTCCGGGACTGCCCGTCTGGCCCGGCGCGCCTGCGCGGCCCGGCGTCTCCGCTCCACGGTCACCGTTCCGATCCGGTTCCGGCGGCCCGCCAGGCTCTCCGCGGTCAGCGTCAGCCCGGAAACGGTGGCGACCGACCCGGCGATCGGCACCCGGCCGAGCGCGTGGGCGAGCAGGCCGCCCACCGTCTCCACGTCCTCGGCATCGATGCTGACCCCGAACAGCTCCTCGAGGTCGGTCACCGGGCAGCCGGGCCGTCACCGGGCCCGCCCGGGACCCAGCCAGTCCACCGGTCGGCTGCTCCTGGTCGTACTCGTCGGTGATCTCGCCGACGATCTCCTCCAGGATGTCCTCGATGGTGACCAGGCCCGCCGTGCCGCCGTACTCGTCGATGACGATCGCCAGGTGGATCTGGCTGCGCCTGCATCTCCCGCAGCAGCGCGTCCACCGGCTTGCTCTCCGGCACGAACGTGGCCGGGCGCATCACCGTCTCGACCTTCGTCACCGATTCGCTGTCCCGGTTGTTCTCGTGTGCTGCCACCAGGTCCTTGAGGTAGGCGATGCCGATCACGTCGTCCAGGTTCTCGCCGACCACGGGAATCCGGGAGAAACCGCTGCGCAGGGCCAGCGAGAGCGCCTGCCGGACGGTCTTGCCGCGCCTCGACGAAGACCATGTCGGTGCGCGGCACCATGACCTCGCGCACGATGGTGTCGCCGAGCTCGAACACCGACTGCATCATCGCGCTCTCGCCCGGCTCGATCACCCGGCGCTGCTCCAGCAGGTCCACCAGCCCGCGCAGCTCCTCCTCGGAGGCGCGCGGCCTTCCTGGTGGCCCCGGCCCGGCGTGAGCGCGCCAGCCGTGCCGCGAGCAGCACCCGCGGCAGCGGCCCGAGCACCGCACGACCGGGTAGAGGATGCGACGGCCGCGACCGCTGAGCCGCCCGCTCGGTGCTGCGGCCCAGCATCCGCGGGGCGATCCCGGCGACCAGCGACAGCGCGGCCGCCATCACGGCCACGGCGATGAGGAACGTCCGCCAGCCAGAGCCCAGCCAGTGCAGGAGCGCCGGCCGTCACCGAGCACCGTCGCGGCGACCTCGCAGCAGATCTGGACCAGCAGCAGCACGCTCAGGTAGACCGGCGCGTCGGCCAGCACGGCCGGGAGCCGCCCGGCCCGCGCCGCTTTCCTGGCGCCGGGTCAGCTCCGGCCGCCCGCGCGGGAGACGCGGATGCAGGGCGACCTTCGGTGGCGACGCACAGCCCGGCCAGCAGCGCGAGCACCAGAGCGGCGGCAACCAGCCACGCCATCGCATCACCCCGGATTCGTCCTGCGCCTTGCGGGTCCCGGCCCGCCGCGTGCTCGGCCCGCCAGGCCGCCAGCAGCCGGTCCTGCAGCCCGAACATCGTGGCATGCTCGTCCGGGTCGGCGTGATCGTAGCCGAGCAGGTGCAAGATGCCGTGGGTGCACAGCAGCTCCAGCTCGTCGGCCACCGGGTGCTGTGCCTGCCTGCGCCTGCTCGGTCGGCGACCTCGCGGGCACAGCACGACGTCACCGAGCAGCCCGGGCTGCGGGCCCGGCTCGTCGGCCGCGGTCGGCGCGGTCGCTCCCGGGCGGCGGCGGCCGCAGCTCGTCCATGGGGAAGGCGAGGACGTCGGTCGGGCCCGGGCTCACCCAGCCAGCGCTGGTGCAGCTCGGCCATGGTGCCCGATCCACCAGCAGCAACGGACAGCTCCGCCAGCGGGTGCATGCGCATGGCGTCGAGCACGTACCGGGCCAGCGCGGCCAGGCCGGGCTCGTCCACCGCGATCCCGACTCGTTGGCGACCTCGATGCTCACGGCCGTCGCTGCGCCGCGTTCACTCGGCCGCTCAGCACGGGGTCCGCCAGCTGGCGCCCGGCCGCGCTGCGCTGCGCGCGGTCACGCACGCCCTCGCGGCGCCCGTTGCCGGCAGCGCTGCGCCCGCCCCGAGGCCGCGCGGGTGCGCGTCGTCAGCGCTCGTAGGCGTCGACGATGTCGCTGACCAGCCGGTGCCGGACCACGTCGTGGCTGGTCAGCCGGGCGAAGTAGATGTCCTCGACGCCGTCGAGGATGTCCTGGACCAGCTGCAGGCCGCTGACCTGGTTCCGGCCGAGCAGGTCCACCTGGGTGACGTCGCCGGTGACCACCATCTTGGAGCCGAAGCCGAGCCGGGTGAGGAACATCTTCATCTGCTCGGCCGAGGTGTTCTGCGCCTCGTCCAGGATGATGAACGAGTCGTTGAGCGTCCGGCCGCGCATGTAGCGCCAGCGGCGCGACCTCGATCGTGCCCGGCGGCCATCAGCCGCGGGATCGACTCCGGGTCGAGCATGTCGTGCAGCGCGTCGTACAGCGGCCGCAGGTACGGGTCGATCTTCTCGTACAGGGTGCCGGGCAGGAAGCCGAGCCGCTCCCCGCCTCCACCGCGGGCCGGGTGAGGATGATCCGGTTGACCTCCTTGGCCTGCAGCGCCTTGACCGCCTTGGCCATCGCCAGGTAGGTCTTGCCGGTGCCCGCCGGGCCGATGCAGAAGACGATCGTGTGCTTGTCGATGGCGTCCACGTACCGCTTCTGGTTGAGCGTCTTGGGGCGGATCGTCCGGCCGCGGGAGGACAGGATGTCGAGGGTCAGCACCTCCGCCGGGCGCGACGCCCGACTTGCGGCGGAGCATGGGCACGATCCGCTCCACCGCGCCGAGCGTGAGCTCCGCGCCCCCGGCGAGCAGCGCGGTGAGCTCCTCGAACAGCTCAGCCGACCACGCGCCGTCTCCGCCGGCGCCGGAGATCGGTGATCTCGTTGCCGCGGACGTGGATGTCGGCGTCGAACGAGTCCTCGATCACCCGCAGCAGCTCGTCGCCCGATCCCGAGCAGGGCTGACCATCGAGTGCTCATCGGGAATGACGACCTTGACCTGGGTCGGCTCGGCGGCCGGTGGGCTGGCCGGAGTTTCCCCGCGGGTGCGGTTCCGGGATCGCCGGACGTGTCTGTCAATTCCTTGTCTCCGGACGGGGCGCCAGGCGCGTGCCCGCGCTCGCATGGTCCTCATGCTATCCACGCGGCTCCAGCCAGGTGGCCAGCCGAGCGGTCGAGCCGCCGAGGACGTGGGCGTGGGCGTGGAACACCGTCTGCCCGGCCTGCGGCCCGGTGTTGAAGACCACCCGGTACCCGGTCTCGCTCACCCCTTCGTCCTCGGCGACCTTGTGCGCCAGGGCCGCCACCTCGTCCAGCAGGCCGTCGTCGGCGCGCGGCGAGGGCGGCCAGGTCGCGGTAGTGGTCCTTCGGTATGACCAGCACGTGGGTGGGCGCCTGCGGGTTGATGTCCCGGAAGGCGAGGGTGCGGGCGGTCTCGGCCACGCGCTGGGCCGGGACCTCGCCCGCCGCGATCGCGCAGAAAAGGCAATCCGCCACGGAGGCGATCTTAGCTTGTTACTCCCGCAAGCAGGCCGCCGACATATATGGTGGCATGGTTGCGAATCCTCGGCGCACGCCCGCTACGGCGCATGGACCAGCAAACAGGTTCCTCCGCGCGCAACGGATGCGTCGCCCGGATCGGGATACGTCAGCAGGCACCATGTCTGATGGATGAGTTCTGGGGGTGGGTTCGGTTGAGGTCAGGCTGCCGACGTGGAGCGCGGCGCCCAAGTTTGACATGACCGCGGGTGAACCTGACGCGGTGCCCAGCGCGTCCCATTCACGTGACCGAAACCCTAGTGGCAGACGCTGCGCTTGGTTCGGTGCCCGCTGGAATGGGACGCGGATCAGGCAGTCACCGCGATGTACAGCACGCACTACCGCTCGCTGGTGCGCCTGGCCGCCCTCCTGGTGCGCGACGTCGCCACCGCGGAGGAAGTGGTGCAGGACTCGTTCATCGCCATGCACACCGCCTGGCGCCGGATCCGGGACAACGACAAGGCGCTGTCCTACCTGCGCCAGTCGGTCGTGAACCGGTCACGTTCGGTACTGCGGCACCGGGTGGTGGTGGACCGCAACGCGCCCAAGCCCGCGCCCGACATGCCCAGCGCCGAGCAGGGCGCGCTGACCCTGCTGGAGCGCTCGGCGGTGGTCACCCGCGCTGCGCGCGCTGCCGCCGCGGCAGCGGGAAGCGCTGGTGCTGCAGGTACTACGTGGATCTTCCGAGGCACAGATCGCCACCACGCCATGGGGATCAGCAGGGGCGCGGTGAAGAGTCACACGGCCAGGGCCATCGCAGCCATGCGGGCCGTGCTGGAGATGGAGACATGAGAAGGGCTCGGGGGGCCGGAAGCGGCCTGGAGCGACACGCATGACACGCCAGTGAATGGGGACTATCGACCTGATGCTTCGGCGCTGCGCTGCACGCGCGAGGTGGATTCGCATCGAGCCCGCCGGCGGGCGGTCTCGAGCGGATCCGGTCAGCGGACGCATGCGCCGTGGCTGGTGCGGCAGGCATGTCACTGATGCTGATCGAGTGCGTGGACCTGGCCCGGCTGATCGGGATCCGGCTCGAGCCGGGTTGCACCAGCGCGCGCACCACTGATCGCCGGCGCGGCGGGCCATGGGCGGCGCTCGTCGGCCTGCTCAGCTCGACGGTGGCCAGCGTCGTCTGCCGCTGTATCACGCCGCCACGGGCGCCGCAGCGCCAGCGCAACCGGAGCCCCGGGGAGCTCCAGCCTGGGCTGGCTGGCGGCCCGACCCTGGCGGTGGCGGGCGCCGTGGTCGATCGTGGTCGCGGGGTCTACGGCCTCGTCCAGGTGCGGGACACGACTCGTGCTCGAGCTCTTCCCGGCGGCGGCAGCCGCGTGCCAGCAGTCGGCCCGGCAGCTACGGCCGGCCGGCGGCCAGTGCCCAGCCTGAACGGCAGACGCGCCGGCCGGTCATCGTGCCGACCGGCAGCCGGACGCAGGTCCGCCACGGCCGTCGCCGAAGCGCCAGCTGCTCGAGTACGCCCAGGCCGCAGGCCGACGCCCGACCGACATCACCGACCGACGTCGCCACCCCACCGACGACGCCGACCGCCGTCGCCGACCGACCACCACCCGCCCCGGACACGCCGACGCAGCCCATCGCCGACCGTGACACCGCCGTCGTCGACCACGCGCGGTGTCACCGGCGTAGCCCGGGCATCCAGCAGCCGCCGGCGATCGTCGCGACCCGCCAGCTGCCGGTCGGCTCAGCCCGTCCCAGATGCTCGCACGCTGCCTGCGCTACGGGCACTGCGGCGCCCACGGCGTCAGCCTACGCGGCCGCGCCCGGCTGAGGATGACGGACGCGGCGACCAGCGCCCGCGGTGGAGGTCCGCAGCACGGTGGGGCCCAGGTGGGCAGCCACGGCACCGGCCCCGGCCAGCGCCGCCGTCTCGGCCGGCTCAGCCCGCCCTCCGGGCCGACGATCACCACCAGGTCGCCCGACGATGGCAGCGGCAGCGTGCTCAGCGCGGTGGCGGCGCCGGGATCGAGCAGGCACGGCCAGGGCCGCCGACCCCACGGCGCGGATCGACGTCACTGGCGTGGACGCGAGCCCGGCCACCTCCGGGAACCTGGCCTGCCGGGCCTGCTTGGCGGCCTCACGTGGCGGTCGCCCGCCAGCGGGCCAGCGCCCGCTCCCCGCGCTCACCATGCCACTGGGTGACGCAGCGCTGCGCCGCCCAGGGCACGATCACATCCACCCCCGCCTCGGTCATCAGCTCCACCGCCAGCTGGCCCCGGTCCCCCTTGGGCAGCGCCTGCACCACCACCAGCGCGGGATCGGCGGGCGGCTCCGCCCGGCGCGACCGGACGGCGAGCTGCAGCACGCCGCCGCCGGCCTGCGTGACCACGCACTCGGCGACCTGGCCCGCCCCGTCGGTCACGTCCGCCCGCTCCCCGGGGCCGAGCGACGGACCGTGGCGCGTGGCGCCCCTCCGGGCCGGCCAGGACGATCACATCGCTGACCAGGTCGCTGGAAGCCGGCGGCGCAGGAGCACCGGCTGGCCGTGCGTCCTGGCGCGCCGCGTCCAGGCCGGTCGCTCCGGCCCGGTGCGTCCGGCCCGCTGCTGCAGCCCGGTGCGGCTGCCCGGTCAGCGGCCGTTGAACGCGTCCCGCAGCCTGGAGAAGAACCCGTGCTGGCCGGGCGCGAACCTGCCCGGCGGGGCTTCCTCACCGCGGAGCTTGGCCAGCTGCTTGAGCAGCGCCTCCTGCTCCTCGTCGAGCTTGGCTCGGCGTCTCCACGGTCACGTGGATGACCAGGTCGCCGCGCCCGGAGTCGTTCAGGTGCCGCACTCCCAGGCCGTAGAGCGGGATGACCTGGCCGGACTGCGTGCCGGGCCGGATGTCCAGGTCCCTGGCGCCGTCCAGCGTCTCCACCGACAGCGTCGCGCCGAGGGCGGCGGACACCATCGGGATCGTGACCGTGCAGTGGAGATCGTCGCCCTGGCGCTCGAAGATCGGCGTGCGGCCGCTGGACGATCTCGAGGAACAGGTCGCCGGGCGGCCCGCCGCCCGGGCCGATCTCCCCTCGCCCGCCAGCTGGATGTGCGTGCCGTCCTCGACACCCGCCGGGATCCGGACCTTGATGGTGCGGCGGGTGCGCACCCGGCCGTCCGCGTCGCACTCCGGGCATGGCCGCCGGATGATGGTGCCGTAGCCGCCGCAGGCCGGGCACGGCCGGGAGGTCATCACCTGGCCGAGGAACGACCGGGCGACCTGGCTCACCTCGCCGCGGCCGCCGCACACGTCGCAGGTCTCGGGATGGGTGCCCGGCGCGGTGCCCTCGCCCGAGCAGGTCGGGCAGACCACGGCCGTGTCCACCGCCAGTTCCCTGGTCGCCCCGAACGCGCACTCGGCGAGGTCGAGCTCGACCCGGATGGTGGCGTTGCGGCCTCGCGGGCGCGGCTGCGCGGCCCTCGTGGCGCCGCGCCGCGTGCCGAAGAACGCGTCCATGATGTCGCTGAACGGGAACCCGGCGCCGAACCCGCCTGGCTCCGGCGGCCCGCCGGGCCGGGCGAACGGGTCCGCGCCCGAGGTCGTACATCTGGCGCTTCTCCGGGTCGGAGAGCACCTCGTAGGCCTGCGTGATCTCCTTGAACCGCTCCTGGGTCTGCGGGTCCGGGTTGACGTCCGGGTGCAGCTCCCGGGCCAGCCGCCGGTAGGCCTTCTTGATCTCGTCCGGGCTCGCGTCGCGGCGGATCCCGAGGATCCGCGTAGTAGTCGTTCACGACTCAGGACCCCGCCAGGATCTGGCCCACGTACCGTGCCACCGCGCGTACCGCTCCCATCGCCGTCGGGTAGTCCATCCGGGTCGGCCCGAGCACGCCGAGCCTGGCCACGGCCTGGTCGCCGCGTCCCGTACCGTCGACCACCACCAGCGACGGAGCTGCGCAGCCCGGCGACCTGGTTCTCCGCCCCGATCCGGACGGTCACCGACGACTGGTCCACCGACTCACCCAGCAGCCGCATGAGCACCACCTGCTCTTCCAGCGACCTCGAGAACCTCGTGCAGGCCCTGGAGAAATCGGCGGCGGTCAGGTTCGCGCGCTCCGCCGACCACGATCTTCTCCTCGTTCCGCTCGACCAGGCTTTCCAGGATCACCGAGAAGCACGGCGGCGGCGTTCGGCCGTTCGCTGGGCTGGATCCGCTCCGGCAGGTCGGCGACCACCGACGGCGACATCGGTCAGCATCCGCCCGTCGAGGCAGGCGTTCAGAACCGCCCGCAGCGTGGGTGACGGCGTCCTCCTCGATCGGCGCGGGCAGCTCCACCGTGCGCTGCTCGCACCCGGCCGGTGTCGGTGATCAGCACCAGCAGCAGCCGCTTCGCCGCCAGCGGCACCAGCTCCATGTGCCGGATCGACGACCTGGTGCAGCGACGGGATACTGGACCACCGCCACCTGCCGGGTCAGCTGGGCCAGCAGGCGCACGGTGCGCATGACCACGTCGTCCAGGTCGTAGGCGCTCACCAGGAACGTCTCGATCGCCCGCCGCTCGGCGGCCGACAGCGGCTTGACCCCGGACAGCCGGTCGACGAACAGCCGGTAGCCCTTGTCGGTGGGGATCCGGCCCGCGCTCGTGTGCGGCTGCGCGATGTAGCCCTGCTCCTCGAGCACGGCCATGTCGTTCCGGATGGTTGCGGGCGACACGTCCAAGTGGTGCCGGTCGACCAGCGACTTGGAGCCCACCGGTTCCATGGTGGACACGTAGTCCTCGCACGATGGCGCGCAGCACGGCGAGCTTCCGGTCGTCGAGCACGCGTTCCCCTCTCTGGCACTCGATCATCCCGAGTGCCAAGTCTATGGCGGCCAGGCCATCCCGGCACCGTTCCGCCGACACTGACGGTGTGGCGGGCCGCGCTGAGCTGGGCCGCATCGGATGCCGCTCTGACTGGATGGTGGGCGACACGCGGTGGCGCGGCCGCTCGGGATCCGGTAGGTTCGTGCGAGGCGATCCGGCATCGGGCGCTGCCTGCCTGATCCGAGACGCGGCGCGCCGCCGGGCCGACCGACGGTGGAGCGGGATGAGGCGGGACTACGGCCCTGACGTGCTCGCGGAAGGCGCGGGACGCCGCAGGCGCGCGGAGTTCCGCAGGTGGCAGCCGAGCGCGGACTCGTGGTGGAGGAGGCAGGCGGAGGCTTCTGCGGGGCGGTGGTGGACTGCGAGAAGCAGGTCGTGACGCTGGAGGACCGGTCGGGCAGGCAGCGCGGTGTTCCCGCTCACGCGTGGCGGGTTCCTGCTGGAGAGGCAGGCCGGTCACGCTGGTCAGGCCGCGGGCAGCCCGGCGGCCCGGCGGGCCGGCCGGGCCGGACGGCGTCGGGTCGCTCGCGGCGCCGAGACCGGCCGCGGCGGACAGCCGCCCGGGCCCGGGTGGCCAGGGCGAGCCGGATCTACGTGGAAGGCCGCCAGGATGCCGACCTGGTCGAGAAGATCTGGGGCGACGACCTGCGCGAGTGGGGGTGGTGGTCGAGTACCTGGCCGGGATCGACCACCTGCCCTCGATCGTGGCCGGCTTCGCGCCCGGCCGCGCGCGCAGGCTCGGGGTCCTCGTCGACCACCTGGTCACCGGCAGCAAGGAGAGCCGGATCGCGGCCCAGGTCAGCTCGCCGCACGTGCTGGTGGTGGGCCACCCTTTCGTCGACATCTGGCAGGCGGTCAAGCCTAGCCAGCCTCGGCATCGGCGCCTGGCCCGCCGTCCCGCGGGGAACGCCCTGGAAGGAGGGCGTGATGCAGGCCCTGGGCTGGGGCGGGACGACCGCCGCCGGATGGCGGAGGGTGCTCAGCGCCGCGGCCAGCTACGCCGACCTGGAGCCGACGCTGCTGGGCCGGGTCGAGGAACTGATCGACTTCGTCACCGCGCCTGGAACCGGCGATCCCGCCGGGGCGTTTGAGGATCGAAGGCCCGCAGGACAGACCATGACCAGCCACCCACCCGAGCCGCCAGCCCCATGGCCGCCGCCTTCCGCGGAGTGAAAGGCTCACTACGTAGCGACGGGGGCAGCGTCCCGGAACCCCGGAGGAGTGGCCGAGCCGGTGCGCCGCCAGCGGTACCCGGTGGACCAGCCCGGCAACGGCCACCGGGCGGCAGCCGCCTACCCCGCCAACGGGGCGCCCTCGCCGCTGGCGGATTACCCGCCGGAGACCGGCTACCGGCATGCGCCCGGCGCATCCACCCGGGGCCGGTCTCCGGGCCGGGCGGCTACCCGGACTACCCGGATCTGCCCGACTACCCACAGGACACCTACTCCCCGCGGGACACCTACTTCTCGGGCTACCCGTCGATGCCCGACTATCCGCCCACGCCGGACTACCCGGCCGCGGGCGGCCACCGGCTAGGCCGGTTATCCACCCAACGGATACCCGGCCGGTGCTTACCCGGCCAATGGCTACCCGCCCGGGGCGTACCCGGGGCGGACCAGCCGCCGGGCGGCTACCCGGCGAGGCGGATCCCAGGTGGTGGAGTTCCCGGCGGCCGACGGCGGCTGGGCGCTGGCGGCTGCCCGGTCACTCACGAGGAGTACCTCCATCCCGGCAGCGTGCCCGCTGGCGGCCCGGATGCGCTCAGGCTCCCGGCGCCGGCCGGCCCGGCCGCGCCCGGCGCGGCGCCCGATGTGGCGCCCGGCCCGGCCCAGGCGGTCCCGCGGGCGCCCGCTGGGCCATGCTCGGCCACCTCCGGTGCCGTTCTTCGGCGTCCTGGTGCCGCTGGCCATCTACCTGACGTCCCTGCGCCGGTCACGCTGGCTCCGGGCGCACGCGGCCCAGGCGGTCAACGTCTCGGCTCACCGTGCTCCTGTACGAACTGTCCGCCGCGATCATCGGCGCGATGCTGGTGCTCGATCTCCCCGGGTCGCGCTGACCGTCGTAGCGCCGCTGGTCGCCGCGCTGTGGCTGACCACGCTGGCGTTCCTGGTGCGCGCGGCGGCGGCGGCGTACCGCGGCCAGGCCTACACCTTCCCCGCTGGCTGTGCACGCCGCTGGTGCGTTAGCACGCGGGGGCGTGCTACGGCGTCAGGTCGCGGACGACGGCGTCGGCCAGCAGGCGGCCCCGGCGCGTGAGGACGACCCGGCCCGACGCGCTAGGCGGCCTCGGCCGCCAGCCCGCCCGCGACCGCGTCCGCCGCCGCCAGCCGGCTTGCGTGTACCCAGTTCAGCCAGCGGCGCAGCCCGTGGCGAGCCGCGTCAGCAGCAGGATCCGCTCCAGCCGCCGCTCCCGGTCCGGCCAGTACCTCACGGGCCTGGGCCGGGCTGCGCCCGGCGGCGATGCGCGCGGCGTAGGCGGCCGGGTGCTTGACGTTCCACCACCGGGTGCCGCCGACGTGGCTGTGCGCGCCCGGGCCGATCCCCCACCAGTCCCCGCCGGTCCAGTAGAGCAGGTTGTGCCTAGGCACCGGGCCGCGTCGCAGGCCGCCCAGTTGGAGATCTCATACCAGGCCATGCCGTGGGCGCCGAGCACCTCGTCGGCGATCAGGTAGCGGTCGGCCATCGTCGTCGTCGTCCGGTGCTGGCACCTCGCCGCGGCCGATCCGCGCCGCCAGGGCGGTGCCCTCCTCCACGATCAGCGCGTAGGCGGAGATGTGGTCAGGGCGCCGCCGCCAGGGCCGCCGCCAGCGACTCCCGCCAGTCGGCGTCGCTCTCGCCGGGGGTGCCGTAGATCAGGTCCAGGCTGACATGGGAGAACCCGGCCTCGCGCGCCCACCGCGCGCACCGGGCGACGCGAGCCGGGCTCGTGCACGCGGTCCAGCACCGTCCAGCACGTGCGGAACGGCGCTCTGCATGCCCAGCGAGATGCGCGTCATGCCGCTGGCCCGCAGCCCGGCGAGCACCCGCTCGTCCACGGTCTCCGGGTTGGCTTCCACCGTCACCTCGGCGTCGCCGGCGAGCCCGAACTCGCCGTCGATGGCGCGCAGGATCCCGGCCAGCGCGGCTGGCGGCAGCAGGGTGGGAGTCCCGCCGCCGAAGAACACGCTCGTCACCGGCAGTTCGGCGGCGCCGAGCACCCGCCGGGCCAGCCGGACCTCGGCGACCGCCAGGTCAGGCGTAGGAGTCCCGGCTGGCCCCGGGGCCGAGCTCGGCGGCCGTGTAGGTGTTGAAGTCGCAGTAGCCGCAGCGGGTCCGGCAGAAGGGCACATGAACATAGATGCCGAACGGCCGTCTGCCCCAGGCGCCGCACGCGCGCTCGCGGGCAGGGCGCCGTCGGCGGGAGCCGGCTCGCCTGCCGGGAGCGTGCCGGGCACGTCAGCGCACCGGCTCAGCGGCCCGGCGCACCGGGAACGTCCGTCCCGGCCGGGCCCGCGCCTGCCGCCGCCCCGGCGTCCGGCGATCGCGCCCGGCCCGAGCACCGACACGCGCGATCTCGTCCCACTTGCTGCCGCGGCCCTCGACCAGCAGCAGCCGCGCGCATCAGGTCCACGTCGCCGTAGTAGGCGCGCGACCGACTCGGCGATCGTCAGCCGGATCGGCGGGGCGCGCCAGCATCTCGACCGGGTCTCCGGCGCTGACCTGCCCCTCCTCAAGCACGCGCAGGTAGGCGCCGATCCGCCCGGCGGCGGCGAACCGCTTCACCCACTGATGCTCGTCCATCCACCCGGCGAACACGGCGCACGGAATCCGGGGCGAGGTGACCTGGACCACGGCCGAGCCGAGCCGCCACACCTCCCCGATCAGGCGCGCCGGTGACCTCGAGCCCGCTGGTGGTGATGTTCTCGCCGAACGTCCCGCTGGCCAGCTCCCGGCCCAGCCGCTCCACCCACCAGTCCAGGTCCTCCCGGGCGTAGGCGTAGAGCGCCTGCTCGTAGCCGCCGTGGTCCGGCTTGTCCACCTGCTCGTCACCGGCCAGGCCGAGCCTGCCCGACCGCGACCGGCCCCGCGACCGGCCGCTTGTCGATCGCGGTGCGCTTGAGCCGATCAGCCCACTCCTCATCCCGCCCGCGCCCGGTGTTGACTGAGACCACCCGTGCCGATTGCCACATCTGGCACGGTATCCGGCGACCGACGGCAAGCGAACCTGTTTCCCGGCTACAGGCGAACCCGTTTCCTGCCCGGCAGGCGACCCGTTCCGCCCGGCGCCCCGGATCGCCACCGCGCCGGATGATGTGGCCGCCCGCGCGGATCTATCCTGAGGAGCACTCATCCGGCGGGAGGCGGCAATGACGGTTGGACCGGGGTACGGGCAGCAGGCGTGGCGCGGGCGCAGATGCGCGCGTCCACGGCGGACCGCGATCGCGCGGTGGAGGTGATCACCAGGGCGTACACCGAGGGACGGCTGACCAAGGACGAGCACGACGCCCGGGTGGAGCGGGCCATGACCGCGAGCCACGTTCGCCGAGCTCGACTCGGTCGTCATCGATCTGCCCGGAGCCGGTACCCTCCACGCCTCCGGCGCCGGTGGCACCGGCGGGGAACAACGCCCTGGCCATCGCCAGCCTCGTCTGCGGCGTGCGCGCAGGTGATGCTGTGGCCGCTGGCCACGATCCCGGCGGTCGTGCTCGGCCACGTCGCCCGCCACCAGATCCGCCGCGACCGGGGAACAGGGCGCGGGCTTGGCGCTGGCCGGGCTCATCCTGGGCTGGATCGGCGTCGGTTTCGCGCTGCTGGCCATCGTCGGCATCGTCCTGATCGTCGCGGCCACGTCGGGCACCGGCGGCTAGCCGAGGCACCCGTCCGGTCGCCTACCGGGGGCTGGCTAGCGCCTGTCCGGCTGGGTCGACAGGGCGGCGATGAAAGCCTCCTGCGGTACTTCCACCCGCCCGATGGTCTTCATCCGGCGCTTGCCTTCCTTCTGCCGCTCCAGCAGCTTGCGCTTGCGGGTGATGTCGCCGCCGTAGCACTTGGCGAGCACGTCCTTGCGCAGCGCCCGGATGTTCTCCCTGGCGATGATCCGCGACCCGATCGCGGCCTGGATCGGCACCTCGAACTGCTGGCGCGGGATCAGCTCCCGCAGCTTGGACGTCATCGCTACGCCGTACTCGCGCGCCTCGTCCGCGTGCACGATCTGGCTGAACGCGTCCACCGGCTCGCCCTGCAGCAGGATGTCGACCTTCACCAGGTTAGCCTCCTGCTCGCCGTACGGGCTCGTAGTCCAGCGAGGCGTAGCCGCGGGTACGCGACTTGAGCTGGTCGAAGAAGTCGAAGATGATCTCGGCCAGCGGCAGCGTGTAGCGGATCTCCACCCGGTCGGCGGACAGGTAGTCCATGCCGAGCAGCGTGCCGCGCCGGCTGCTGGCACAGCTCCATGATCGTGCCGATGTACTCCGCGGGGGCGAGCACCGTGGCGCGCACCACCGGCTCGAAGATCTGGGCCGACCTTCCCGTCCGGGAACTCGCTCGGGTTGGTCACCGTGAGCTCTTCGCCGGACTCCTGGACCACCCGGTAGACCACGTTCGGCGCGGTCGAGATCAGCGTCGAGGTCGAACTCGCGCTCCAGCCGCTCCCGGACGATCTCCATGTGCAGCAGGCCGAGGAACCCGCACCGGAACCCGAAGCCGAGGGCGGTGGAGGTCTCCGGCTCGTAGACCAGCGCGGCGTCGTTCAGCCTCAGCTTGTCGAGCGCGTCCCGCAGCTGCGGGTAGTCGTCGCCCTCGACCGGGTACAGGCCGGAGAACACCATCGGGCGCGGGTGGTCGTATCCGGCGAGCGGCTCGGCGGCCGGGCGTGCGGCGCTGGTCACCGTGTCGCCGACCCGGGCCTGCCGCACGTCCTTCACGCCGGTGATCAGGTAGCCGACCTCGCCCGCGCCCAGGCGTGGCTGGTGGATATCGGCTCCGGCGAGAGCTGTCTTGAAAACTCCGGCGCCGTGGTTCCGGCGCTCAGATATCAATGCAGCCTTCCTGCGCCGGCAGTGGCCGCGTCCGCTGAACTGATGAGCGATCACGGTGAAAAACATGATTTGAGTTCAGCATGGCTGCCCGGTGTTCTGATGACAGTCGCTTGTAGCGAAGTGGAACCTGAACGCGATCCACGGCATCCAGTGGTAGCTCAATGTCCCCTCCCCATCTGGAAATAGGTAGCACCTCGTGAGCTCCAGCCAAACAGTTAGCTTCCATAAACAGTTAGCGCCATCAAACCTTCCAGCACGCGATCGTGGTCGAGCGAAGGCGCGTGGTAAAATGAACTGTTCGCATCGGAGATCACCGTGTCGTCGTGTTTGGTGGCAGCACGTAACAGCTCCTCTGATCCTCAGTGGTTTCAACTATGGATATCCCAGAAAGCGGCAGCGGACCGTGATGCACCGTGGTAGTCCAACAAATCCAAAAGACCAAAGTTGTGCTGATGCATCAGAGAAACAGCCAAAGCGTCCGGTGGTAATGCCGTCGGTTTAGCGGTGATGTTGTTATGTTTATACCATCCGGTTCAGTAACAGTGGTAATCGCGCCGCCGCTCGTCACTTTTCCTGTAGTTGGCGATCCATCCGCTGGTGACCTCGTTGTAGTCGAAAGAGCGACAGTTCGATATAACCGTAGGTCTCAGGTGGCGCCACCCCGGCCGGGGCGGCCGCCCGCCGTCCGCCAGCTGCTCAGGCAGTGGTGACACGGGAATCCGCCAGGGTCGAGTCGGGTGGTCGCGCCGTCCATGGTCGCAGATCGTGCGGGTGCCCGCGCCATCTGGGTGGCTGCGCCGCTGGTTTGAGCCGGTGCCCCCGTGAGCTATCCTGCTTGATCGGGATGGATGCGCGCCGCCCGGTTGTGCGTGCGCTGCCGCGCAGGAGCGGGATGCGTCCGCCGACCAGCCAGACCAGTACCCCAAGCGAGGCTTCCGCGTGGCGAACATCAAGTCCCAGATCAAGCGCAACAAGCAGAACGAGAAGGCCAGGCAGCGCAACAAGGCCGTCAAGTCGTCGCTGAAGACCAGCGTGCGCAAGTTCCGCGAGGCAGCCGACGCCGGTGACACCGACGCGGCCGCGCGCTGCCATGCGCGACGCCTGCGCGCAGCCTGGACAAGGCCGCCAGCAAGGGCGTCATCCACAAGAACCAGGCCGCGAACCGCAAGTCGGCTATGGCCAAGCGCGCCGCCGAGCTCCAGGCCTGACCGTCGCTAGGTGGTCGCCCCGGTGACTGCGGCTGAGCCGGACCGGCAGGCCACGATGGTCCGGATCGCCACCTCCAGCGCGTAGCCAGGGCTCGTTCCCTCCCCTTGACCTGCGCGTCGGCCTCTGCCACGGCACCGAGCGCCCGCGCGATGCCGTCGGGTTCCCACCCGCGCAGCTGCTGCCGCACCCGGTCGATCTTCCACGGCGGGGCGCCGACCTCGGCCGCCAGCTCGGCGCTTCCCTGGCCCCTCGGCGCGCCACTGACCCGGCCGAGCAGGCGGACTCCTGCGCCGAGCCCGCTGCTGATCAGCACCGGTGCCACCCCGACCGCGAGCGCCCAGCGGAGCAGTTCGAGCGCGTCGGACAGGCGCCCCTCCACCGCCCGGTCCGCCACCGAGAACCCGCTCGCCTCGGCCCGGCCCGCGGTAGTACCTGGCGACCACGGGCTGGCCGATGACACCCGTGGTGTCGGCCGCCAGCTGGCGCGCAGGCGGAGGCGATCTCCCGCAGGTCGGACCCGAGCGCGTCGATCAGGGCGCGCACGCCGCCGTCGTCGACGGTGCGCCCGGCCGCGCGGAACTCCTCCCGCACGAAATCCATCCGGTCGGACACCCTGGTGATCTTGGGACACTCGATCACCCGCGCCCCGCTCCCGGCCAGGCTGGCCAGCAGCGCCTTGCCCTTCGCCCCGCCCGCATGGGTGACGACCAGGCGCACGTCCGGCGGCGGCTCGGCGGCCAGCCGGGCCAGCTCCTCGGTCGACGTCCTTGCTCGCGTTGTGCGCGTCCCGGATCACCACCACGCAGCCGCCGCCGAACAGGGACGGGGCGGTGAGCGAGGTCGAGGTCGCCGGGGCTGAGCGCGCCGCCAGCCGACCTCGTGGACGCCGTCCTGCTCGCCGGGTGCGTGCCGCTCGCCGGCACCGGCTGCCCGCGCCGGCGGCCGCGGACGCCGCCGCGACCAGCCGGGCGACGGCCCGCTCGACCAGCGAGTTCCTCCTCGCCCACCACGACGGCGACCGCCACGCCGCCGGTGGCGGTTCCGCTCGCGGCGACCTGGGAAGCCATGCCTGAAGCATGCCACGACGGCGGGAGCGCGGCGCACGACGGCGGGGATCGGCGCACGAGCGGGTCGATGCAGCGGCGTGATGAGCGGCCGGTGAGCCGAGGACGGGATGCCAGGTGGCAGCTGCGCCGGGCGCCGCCCGGTGGCGGCTCAGTTCAGCGACCGGCTCGCCGCCGCAGCCAGACCCGGAGCGGCTTGAGGCCGTACGACCAGGCGAAGGCGCCCTCGTGGTCGGCGTCCCAGGCCACGATGTCGGCGTACCTCCCGCGCACCATCGCGCCCCGGTCGGGAGCGCGCAGCGCCTGGGCGCCGCCCAGCGTGGCCGCCCGCAGCGCCTCGCTCACGCTCATCCCGAAGTGGCTGATGGCGAGCGAGATCGACCAGCGGCATGGACGTCATGCCGTTCCGCCCGGCGCGTGGTCGGAGCCGAGCGCGACCGCGACCCCTTGTCGAGCAGCGCGCCGGACCGGCGGCATCTTGCCGACCTGCAGGGCGGTGCCGGGGCACAGGACGGCTCGCCACGCCGGCGGTGGCCAGCGCGAAGACGTCTTCCTCGTCAGGCGTCGTGCAGCAGGTCGGCCGACGCGCAGCCCATCTCGGCGGCGAGGCACCGCCGCGCTGGTGCGCGACCGCGCCGCACGCGTGCAGCCGGGGCAGGAGCCCGGACGCGCGGCCCGCGCCGAGCACCCAGCGCGCCTCCCGCTCGGTGAACCGCCCTCCTCGCAGTAGACGTCCACGCTGTCGGCCCCGGCGCGCGGCGGCGTCCGCGCACCAGGAGCCGACGGCGTCGACGTAGTCGTGGCGGCGGCCGAAGTACTCGGGCGGCACCGCGTGCGCCGCCGAGGAACGTCACATGGACCCGGGCATGCCGGGCTCGCCCTCCAGCGACCGCAGCAGCCGGACGTCGGCGAGCTCGCCGTCCCGGGTGAGGTGGTACCCGGTCTTGGCCTCGATCGTGGTGGTCCCGTCCAGGCAGCCATGCCGCCAGCCGTGCCCGCACGCCGTTGCACAGGGTCCAGGGGTCGGTCCCGCGGGTGACGGTCACCGTCGACGCCATCCCCCGCCGCGCGGCGGCGATCTCGTGTCAGCGAGGACCCGCTCGGACCTCATGGCCAGCTCGGCCCAGCGGTTCCCGGCGTAGACGGGGTGGGTGTGCGCGTCGATCAGGCCCGGCGTGACCAGCCCGCCGTTGAGGTTCTCCACCTGATCGACGTCGACGATGTCGTCCACGACCCCGGGCAGGCTCTGGCGGCAGCTCGGCCGCGGGCCCCACCCACGCGATCCGGTCGCCCTGGGTCAGGATGGCGGCGTTGTTCCACACCTCGGACCCGGTCCAGAGGCGCCCGATGTTCGTCAGCAGGCGGATCGTCACCGATGAGCCCCTCCCCTGCAGATACGCTCTCCCCGCGCAGGAACTCCCCAGGTAAGGGTGTTCCTGCGTCATGAGCGGTCACCTGCCGCGGCCCGTGCCTCGTCATCAGATCACCGCCGGGTACCCGGAATCGCCTCAACGCGATCGTGAGCGAGCGGGCGCTCCGAAGATGCGGCAACCAACATATCGGTTCAGTTACGGTATTGCACCGGGTGGTGCTTGTACAGGCTGAATGCCAAGATCGCTCGCCCGGAATTCCGGCTTTTCCCGAAAACCGCCGCGTCCGGCTGCCACCCAGCGCCACGCCACCCCGCCCCGGCTCGTCCCGGCCCAGCTCAGCCCCGGGCTCATCCCCGGCAGGCCAGTCATCGTGGCAGGTGGCGGCGCGCGGATGATCACGGCCGCCGATAATGCCGATTTCTGGCGTAATCGATTGCATTTCCTGCGGCCGCCACCGGGGTGCCCGCCACGCCGGTCAGCTCGGCCGCCAGGCCAGGCGGGACCCGCGCGGTCAGCTCGGTGCCGTCCGCCGCGTGCCGCACGGCGAGCACCTCGCCCTCCTGGTGCGCCCGCGCCACCAGGTCGCCCCGCTCGTAGGGCACGAGCACACGGACCTCCTGGTCGCGCCGGGCAGCCTGGCGTCCACGGCGGCGAGCAGGTCCTCGATCCCCAGCCCGGTCCGGGCGGAGACCACCACGCAGCCCCGCTCGCTTCGCCTCCAGGCCCTTGACCACGACCGGGTCGGCGGCGTCGGCCTTGTTGATGACCACGATCTCCGGCACGTCCGCGGCGCCGATCTCGGCGAGCACCTCGCGCACCGGCCGACATCTGCGCCTGCCGGGTCGGCGTCGCTGCCGTCCACCACGTGCAGGATCGAGGTCGGCCTGGGCGACCTCCTCCAGCGTGGAGCGGAACGCCTCCACCAGCTGGTGCGGCAGGTGCCGGACGAAGCCCACCGTGTCGGTCAGGGTGAACCAGCGGCCGGACGGCGTCCGGGCCCGGCGCACCGAGCGGGTCCAGGGTGGCGAACAGCGAGTCATCGACCAGGACGCCCGGCCCCGGTCAGCCGCGTTGAGCAGGCGTCGACTTCCCGGCGTTGGTGTAGCCGGTGATGGCCACGGCTGGCACCTCGCCGGCGGCGCCGCTGCCCGCGCTGGACCTCGCGGCCCATCCGACATCTCCGCGATCTGGCGGCGCAGCTTGGCCGTGCGCGCCCGGATCCGGCGCCGGTCGGTCTCGATCTTGGTTTCACCGGGCCCGCGGGTGCCGATGCCGCCGCCGCCTACCACCCGGCCGCCCGCCTGCCGGGACAGCGACTCGCCCCAGCCGCGCAGCCGCGGCAGCAGGTACTGCAGCTGCGCCAGCTCCACCTGCGCCTTGCCCTCCTTGCTGCGGGCGTGCTGCGCGAAGATGTCGAGGATGAGGGCGGTGCGGTCGATGACCTTCGACCTTGCACCACGCCCTCCAGGCGGCGCAGCTGGCCCGGGGTGAGCTCGCCGTCGCAGATGACCGTGTCGGCGCCGGTCGCCGTCACCAGCGATGTCGCGCAGCTCGGCCGGCCTTGCCCGCGCCGATGTAGGTCGCCGGGTCGGGCCGTCCGCGCCGCTGCATCAGGCGCGTCCAGCACCACCGAGCCGGCGGTCTCGGCGAGCCGGGACAGCTCGCGCAGCGAGTTCTCCGCCGTCGGCCAGCGTGCCCTCGGTCCATACACCGATGAGCACCACGCGCTCCAGCCGCAGCTGCGCGGTACTCGACCTCGGTGACGTCGGTGAGTTCGGTGGACAGGCCCGCGACCCTGCGCAGGGCGTGCCGGTCGGCCAGGTCGAGTTCGCCGGTGTGGTCCTCGGGGAAAGTCATCGCTGCCTTGGGTCGGTGTCCGGGCAGTTCACCGCCGCCTTCGTGGGCGCCGGGCGCGGCCTTCGCCGGGCGGTGGTCCGCGTCAATGCTGCCATGCCTGTGCTGATTTCATTCACTCTCAATAAACAGCCGGGAGCCGCTGCGCCGGCCGGGCCCGTGCGCCGTGCCCGGCGGGGCAGCTGGCCGTGCCCGGGGCTGGTTGGGACCGCCTTCGACCCGGCTCATGGCCGCGGAGTTAGCGTCGGTCCCACCATCCGCAACGCGCGCCCGGGACGTGATCATCACCGGGAGGAGCGCGACATGGCTGCCGTCGAGGGTGTGGAGATCACCGGCCCGCGGGGCGACCGGTACGACGAGATCCTCACGCCCCGACGCACTGCGCCTCATCGCCTCGCTCCAGCGCGAGCTCGGCCCGCGGCGGGCGGAACTGCTCGCGGCGCGGGAGACCCGGCAGGTGGAGATCTCGGCGGGCGGGACCCTCGACTTCCTTCCCGGGACCCGCCAGATCCGCGAGGACGCCGGCCTGGCGGGTGGCGTCGCCCGCGCCCGGCCTGGTCGACCGCCGGGTGGAGATCACCGGCCCGACCGAGCGGAAGATGACCATCAACGCGCTCAACTCCGGCGCGAACGTGTGGCTCGCCGACTTCGAGGACGCGAACACGCCGCTCTGGGAGAACATGATCACCGGCCAGCTCAACCTGAAGGACGCCCTCGACCGCACCATCGACTTCACCAGCGAGGAAGGCAAGTCCTACCGGCTGCTGCCCGACGAGGAGCTCGCGACCATCGTGGTCCGGCCGCGCGGCTGGCATCTGGACGAGAAGCACCTGCTGGTGGACGGCGATGCGGGTGTCGGGCAGCCTGTTCGACTTCGCGCTGTACTTCGTCCACTGCGCGCGGCGCGCAGCTCGAGCAGGGCAAGGGGCCGTACTTCTACCTGGCCAAGATCGAGAGCCACCGCGAGGCCAGGCTCTGGAACGACGCCTTCAACCTGGCCCAGGACTTCGCTCGGCATCCCCCGCGGCACGATCCGGGCCACCGTCCTGATCGAGACCATCCCGGCCGCGTTCGAGATGGAGGAGATCCTCTACGAGCTGCGCGAGCATCAGCGCGGGCTGAACGCGGGCCGCTGGGACTACCTGTTCAGCATCATCAAGAAGTTCCGGTCCCGGGGACGCGAGTTCGTCCTGCCCGAGCGCAACTCGGTCACGATGACCGCGCCGTTCATGCGCGCCTACACCGAGCTGCTGGTGAAGACCTGCCACCGCCGGGGCGCGCACGCGATGGGCGGCATGGCCGCGTTCATCCCGAACCGCCGCGACCCCGAGGTCACCGCCACCGCGCTGGCCAAGGTGCGGGACGACAAGACCCGCGAGTCCGGCGACGGCTTCGACGGCTCCTGGGTCGCCCACCCCGACCTGGTGGCGCTGTGCAAGGAGGTCTTCGACGCCGCGCTCGGCGACCGGCCCAACCAGCTGGACCGGCTGCGGGAGGAGGTCAGCGTCACCGCGCAGGACCTGCTGGCGGTGGCGAAGACCCCGGGCGTGATCACCGAGGCGGGCCTGCGCAACGACGTCAGCGTCGCCCTGCAGTACCTGGCCACCTGGCTCGGCGGCAACGGCGCGGTGGCGATCTTCAACCTGATGGAGGACGCCGCCACCGCGGAGATCGCCCGGTCCCAGGTCTGGCAGTGGCTGCACAACGACGTCACCCTCGACGACGGCCCCCGGGTCACCCGGGACCTGGTCGAGCGGATCATCGGCGAGGAGCTGGACAAGATCCGCGCGAGCGCGGGCGCCGCCTTCGACGCCGCCCGCTACGACCAGGCGGTCGCCCTGTTCACCGAGGTCGGCCTGGCCGACGACTACGCCGAGTTCCTCACCATCCCCGCCTACGAGCGCGATGCCTTGACCCGGCTCGCCGGCGCCAGCTCGCCGCTGGCCACGACTGCGCCATGGACGCATCCGCCGGGCCGGACCTGAGAATCGGCCGTGATCACGGGCAGCCTGGGAGATAGTGACGCCGCGACCGAGGGGTAACGATGATCGAGCATCTGGTCCCCGCGATGGTGGAGATCTGCGGCCCGGACGGGGTGGTGACCGACCCGCTCGACCTGCGCACCTACGAGTGCGACGGCCTCACCTCGCACCGGGCCGCGCCCGGGCTGGTGGTCCTGCCGCGGACCGCGGAGCAGGTCGCCGCGGTGGTCCGGGTGTGCGCCGGGGCCGGGGTCCCGTTCGTGGCCCGCGGCAGCGGCACCGGCCTGTCCGGCGGCGCGCTGCCCCGCACCGACGGGGTGCTGATCGTCACCTCCCGGATGCGCGCGCATCATCGCCATCGACCCGGCCAGCCAGCGGGCGATCGTGGAGCCGGGCGTCACCAACCTGGCGGTGAGCAGCCGCGGCCCGCCGTTCGGCTACTTCTACGCCCCGGACCCGTCCAGCCAGCAGGTCTGCTCGGTGGGCGGCAACGTGGCGGAGAACTCCGGCGGGGCCCACTGCCTCAAGCACGGCTTCACCGTGCACCACGTCACCGGGCTGGAGATCGTCACCCCGGCGGGCGAGCTGACCTGGCTGGGCGATGGCACCGGGGCGGCGCCCGGCTACGACCTGGTCGGCGCGTTCATCGGCTCCGAGGGCACGCTCGGCATCGTCACCAAGATCATCGTGAAGCTGAGCCGGATCCCGCAGATGGTCACCTGCCTGCTGGCCGCGTTCGAGACCACCGGCGCGGGCGGGCGGCGGTGTCGGCGATCATCGGCGGCAGGCATCGTCCCGGCCGCCATCGAGATGATGGACGCGCTCGCGATCGAGGCCGCCGAGGCCGCCGTGCACTGCCACTACCCGCAGGGCGCCGGGGCCGTGCTCATCGTGGAGCTCGACGGCCCGAAGCCGACGTGCGCCGGGAGACCGCCGCCGTCCGCGCGCTCTGCGAGCAGGCGGGCTCGACCGAGATCAGGGAGGCCGTGGACCCGGCCGAGCGGGCGGTCATCTGGGCCGGCCGCAAGTCGGCGTTCGCGGCGGTCGGCCGGATCTGCCCGGCCTACATCGTCCAGGACGGCGTGGTGCCCCGCACCGCGCTCGGCCCGGTGCTGGACGAGATCGCGAAGCTGTCGGCCGAGTCCGGGCATCCGGGTCGCCAACGTGTTCCACGCCGGCGACGGGAACCTGCACCCGCTCGTGCTCTACGACGACAGCTCGCCGGAGGCGGCCGCCGCCGCCGAGGAGCTGTCCGGCGCGATCCTGGACCTGTGCATCGAGCCACGGCGGGTCGCATCACCGGCGAGCACGGCGTGGGCGTGGACAAGTCCAGGTACATGCCGAAGATGTTCGGCGCCGACGACCTGGACACCATGCAGCTGCTGCGGTGCGCGTTCGATCCCGGCGGCCTGTGCAACCCGGGCAAGGTGTTCCCGACCCCGCGGCTGTGCGGTGAGGTGCCCGGCGTGCGGCGCGGCGCCGCACCCGCTGGTCGCCTCCGGCCAGGCCGAGCAATTCTGATGCCTAACGCACCGGCGGCGCCCGCTGCCGCGCTCGCACTGGCACGGCTGGGCGGGCCGGACGGCCGAGCGGCGGGTGAGCATGGCCGATGACGCGGTGCTGCGGGCGCTGGCCGCTCGCCTCGCCGCGGCGGACGCGGGCCGCGGGCGCTGGCGACGCCGTGGCCGGGTGGCACCCCGCTACGCCGCCTCCCCGGCCAGCGTGGCCGAGGCCAGCGCGGTGATGCGGGTGGCCGCCGAGCAGGACCTCGCCGTGGTCGCCCCGCGGCAGCGGCAGCTCAGCTGGACTGGGGCGCCCCGCCCCGGCGCTGCGACCTGGTGGTCGGACACGCTGCGGCTGGACCAGGTGGTCGAGCACGCGGCCGGGCGACCTGGTGGCGCGGGTCCAGGCCGGGTCGGGATGCGGCGGCTCGGCGAGGTGCTGGCGGCCGCCGGGCAGCGAGCTGGCCCTCGATGCGGCGCCCGGCGGGGGCGGCCGCGGCCGGCGCAGGAACCGGCGGGTACCGCGGCACGGTCGGCGGGACGCTCGCGACCGGGACGGCGGGCCCGCGGCGCCTGCGCTACGGCACGCCGCGCGACCTGGTGATCGGGATCACCGTGGTCCGCGCCGACGGCACCGTGCGCCTCGTCGGGCGGCAAGGTGGTCAAGAACGTGGCCTAGCTACGACCTCGGCAAGCTGTTCGCAGGCTCCTACGGCACGCTCGGGCTGATCGCTGAGGCGGTGTTCCGGCTGCATCCGCTGCCCGCGGCCGCCGCGTACACCACCGTGGACGCGGCCGGCGCGGCTAGCGCGCACGCGGCGTGGCCGCCGCCGCGGCGGCCAGCCAGCTGGCGCCCACGGCGGTGGAGATCTAGCCAGGCCGACCGCGATCACCCGGTGCGGGTGGGGGTGCTGCTGGAGGGCGACCCGGCCGGGGTCGGCGAGCGCGCCGCGCACCTGCGCGAGCTTCTCGGCGCCGGGGCCGCAGACGTCGCCGGACGCGCCCGGCTGGTGGGGCCGCACCGGACCGCCAGGCCGGGCGCGACGGGGCGGGCGGAGCCTGGCAGACGCTGATCCGGATCGCGTTCTGGGCGGCCGCGCTGCCCGCGGTCCTGGCCGCGATCGACGGCGCCGCGGCAGCCGGCCGGCCTCGACCCGCTGGTGGCCGGTTCCGCCGCCGCCGGGGTGATCTACGTGGCGCGCTCGGCGCCGACGGCCACCCGCGCCGCGGTGGCCGCGTTCGTCGCCGCGCTGCGGGAAGCCCTGGCCCGGGGAGGCGGACGCCCGGCCCGCCTCCGCGCGGTGCCGGACAGCCCGCCGGTGCTCGCCAGCGCCGTCGTGGTGCACGCCCCGCCCCGCGGTGCGGGAGCCTGGTCGGACCTGTGGGGCCCGGTGCCGGGCCTGCCGCTGATGCGGGCGGTCAAGGACCAGTTCGACCCGGGGCACCGGATGGCGCCCGGCCGTTTCGCGGGAGGAATCTGATGACAGCGCCGACCAGCGAGGCGGCACCACGCAGCCTCTCAAGAAGCGCGGCGCGGACGCCGGCGAGGCGGTGGCCCGCCCTGGATCCCGACGGGCGAGCTGCGGTCGGCGCGCGTCGGACTGCGTCCACTGCGGTTTCTGCCTGCCCGCCTGCCCGACCTACCAGCTGTGGGGCGAGGAGATGGACTCGCCGCGCGGCCGGATCCACCTGATCGACCCAGGCGCTGGACGGCGCCCAGGCTCACCGCCGCGGCTTCCGCCGCACCTCGACCGCTGCCTCGGCTGCATGGCCTGCGTCACGGCCTGCCCGTCCGGGGTGCGCTACGACCGGCTGATCGAGGCGGCCCGCACCTGGACCGAGGAGCCCCCGCCCGGGCCCGGCCCCGGCCGCCCCGGCCCGCTCAGCGCCGGGACCGGGCGATACGGGCCGCCATCTTCGCCGACCTTCCCTACCCGCGGCGGCTGCGGGCCGCTGGCGGCGCCGCTGCTGCGCGGCGCTGCAATCGGGCCCGCCTGACCGGCTGGCCGCGCGCAGCCGGCGCCGCGCAGCGCCTGGCTCCCGAGCTCGGCTCGCGCCGCTGCGGCTGGCGCCCGGGGTCCGCCCGGCGGACCGGTCGCCTGCCCGGCGGCGCGACGCGCTGCCGCGCCGGGTGCCCGCCCGCGGCCAGCGCCGGGCGGTGGTGGGCATGCTCACCGGCTGCGTGCAGCAGGTCTTCTTCCCGACGGTCAACACGGCCACCGGCCGGGTGCTCGCAGCCGAGGGCTGCGACGTCATCATCCCGGCCGAGCCAGGGCTGCTGCGGCGCGCTGTCGCTGCACGTCGGGGCCGGGCGTCGGAGGCGGCCGGGTTCGCCCGGCGCACCGATCGCCGCGTTCGAGCAGGCCGGGGTGGACGCGATCGTGGTCAACTCGGCGGGCTGCGGCTCGGCGATGAAGGAGTACGGCGCCCTCCTCGCGGCTCCCGCACGGCAGGAGCGGAATGGCGCCGGACGGCGGACCGATGCCGGCGGATGGTGCCAGGCCCGATGGCTGGGTAGCTGGCGGCGCGCGCCGCCGCGATCAGCGGCAAGGTGCGTGACCTGAGCGAGTTCCTCGCCGAGCTGTACCGGTCAGTCCGGCGGGCCGCAGGCGGCGCGCCACGAGCTGCCGGTCAGGGTCGCCTATCACGACGCCTGCCACCTGGCCCACGCGCAGCGGATCCGCCAGCAGCCGCGTGACCTGCTCCAGGCGCATCCAGGGCTGGAGCTGGCCGAGGTGGGCGACGGCGGGACGTGCTGCGGTTCGGCGGGCGTGTACAACCTGCTGCAGCCGGAGGCCGCGCGCGAAGCTCGGCGAGCGGAAGGCGGCACGCGGTCCGGGCGACCGGGGCCGCCCTGGTCGTGTCCGCCAACCCGGGCTGCAGCCTGCAGATCGCCGCCGCGCTGGTTCGGCGCCGACGGCACGGCCCCGGCCGTGGCGCACACCGCCCAGGTGCTGGATGCGTCCACCTGCGGCGGCCTGACGCGGTCACCGCGCGACCGCAGTGACGGCCAGGGCCTGAGCCGCCGGGGCTGGCCGGGCGGGGACGGCCGGACGGGCCCGAGGCCCGGGCCGGGCTGGTGATCAGCGGCTGGCGGCGCTGGCCACCGCCAGCCAGGCGTCGTCCAGTTCGCCTCCGCGACGATCACGGCTGGTCCCCTCAGCCAGCTGGCACCCGGCTCGAGCGTCACGGTGAGCTGCCCGCCCGGCACCGACACCTGCCAGCTGCTCCTGGCCCTGCCCGGCGCGCGGCGGCGGCCGCCGCGGCCGCGGCGACCGCACCGGTCCCGCAGGACATGGTCTCGCCCGACCCACGCTCGTGCACCCGCATCTCCGTACGGCCCCGGGCCCGGTCACCCGCACCAGTTCAGACGTTGCCGCCGCGCGGGAACTGCGCCGGGTCCAGCTCCGGTGGCCTGGTCAGGTCGAAGCCCGGCCAGCGGCGCGTCCACCAGGCAGGCCAGGTGCGGGTTCCCGACCGAGATCCGGAGGCCCTCGCATGTGCCAGGCCGCCGGGGCCGCCGATCACCGCCCGGCCCGGCCCGAGCACCGTGACCGCGCCCATCTCGGCCGTCACGTTCCCGTCTTCTTCGAGCCTGACGCGGCGGAACCCGCTGCGGGTCGCGACGGTGAAGGCTGGCCTGGCGGCCAGGCCGCGCGCCGGCCAGGTACCTGGCGAAGACCCGGATGCCGTTGCCGCACATCTCGGCGGGTGCTCCCGTCGCTGTTGCGGTAGTCCATGAACCACTCGGGCGCGGGGCCGTCCAGGGAGCCCGGGCCGCTGCCGTTCGGCGCCGCGGCGGGTCGCTGCCGGTCCGGGCGCACGCCCAGCCCGCCGCCCGCACCGTCCGCACTCGCGCGCAGCACCCCGTCGGCGCCGATGCCTGCCCCGGCGGTCACACAGCCGCGCGGCCAGGCCGGGCGAGAGCCCTGGTCATCTGCGGGATCAACCAGGATGACGAAGTCATTCCGGTGCCGTGCCCCTCGCGAACCGCAGTAGCCCGATGCTAGCCGTGCCCGGCGTTTCCCTGCCGCATTGGCCGGTGCCGGGCGGTGCCCAGGCGCGGCGGCCGGGACCGGCAGCGGTCAGGACCGGGGCCAGGCGGCGAAGCGCTGCCGCAGCTCGGCGGTCTCCGTGCGGGCTGAGCCCGAAGGCGGTGAACCGCCGGTCGTTCAGCTCGTCCAGCCGCCGCCCCGCGTCGGCGAGAATCCCGGTCGGTCAGGCCGGGGTCCAGCCGCCGGGCGAAGCCGATCAGCTGGGCCGGGCTGTAGCGCTCCAGCGCGGCCGCGGTGTCCACGTAGTCGCGGGGCTCGACCCGGCTGGCCAGCGCGCACACCTTCGACCCGAGCACGTCCTCCAGGCTCGAGCACGGGGCCGATATCCATCGTCACCGGCCGGTGGTCCCGCTCGAAGTAGGCCATCTGGAGCATGCGTCTGCTCCCGGTGGGCGCGGTGACGATCCACTCGGCCAGGCCCCTCGCCGATGTCGGGGAAGATGTCCGCCAGCCTGCCGGTCTTGTCCCGCCGCTCGGCCTGGAAGCCTACTGCGCGGCCAGCGTGGCCTCCACCGCCTCGGCGGCCGCCGCCACGCCTGACCTCCTCGTCGGTGAACAGGTCGACATCGGCGGTGAACCGGTTGACGACCCCGTGCGCGATCAGGGCGTTGCCGCTCAGCCAGGGCGAACCCGTACCAGCGCGCGCCGCGCCCAGCGCGATGGTGGCCAGCTGGCGGTGCAGCCCGCTGACCGGCATCAGGCGACCGCGGCCGCGGAGCGCAGGGCCGGGTGCTGGTCCTCCCAGGCCAGCCGGACGCCCTTGGGCAGGTACAGGCGCGGCCAGAGGTCGATCAGCGTGTCACGGTCCAGGTAGGTGGTGAGGTCCTCCAGGCTGCCCGCTTCCCGCAGCACGATCTCGTACAGCCACTGCCGCATGTCCGGATCGTCGAGATCGAACGTGCGGTCGGGCTGGCTCCAGAACAGCCACAGCGGCAGTTCGACGGTGCCGGCGACGGGGCCCCGCAGGTCCGCCAGGTCGGGGACCACGACCGCGGACCGCCCGGGCCGGGCCGTGGTGCCGCGCCCGGCCGCGGCCGGCGCGCCCGCGCGCGGTGCCCGGCGCGGTCGTGACGGTGCGCATCCGGATCGGCGGCGGCGCCAGCCACCCTCGCCTGAGGCCCAGCCGCGGACCCGCTCCCCTCGTCAAGCGCCCGGGCCGCCGCGGCCAGCTGCGCCTGCGCCGCGGCCTCGTAGGCGGCCCGCTCGCCCTCGGTGGCGGCACCGGCGGCCAGGTCCTGGTACCGGCGCGCACGGCCCGCGGCGGTCCAGCTGGTCCCGGGCCGCGGCGTCGTTCAGCCGGAGGCGAGCAGGGGCGCCCCCGGGCTCGGCGGTGGGCAGCCAGTCGGTCAGCACGTCCGCCCGGCCCGGGTGGCGGAGCGGGCCTCACCGGCGACCCACTGCGCCGCCCGGAACGGCGGGCGCCTCGGCGCCGGGGAGCACCTCGGCCGTCTCCGCCGTGCCGACCGGGCACAGCAGCATGACCGGGGGCACGTCGAGCGCCGCGGCGATCGCCAGCCACTCGGCCACGCTGATCGACGCCCGGCGGCCGTTCTCCAGGTCGGCCAGGGTGCTCCGCGGGATGGGCATCCCCAGGTCGGCGCACGCCGCCGCCAGGTCCTCGGCCGACATCCCGCGGGCCTTCCGGCGCTGGCGGATCTCCCCGGCGATGGCCCGAGTGATCCGCGCCGCCCACAGCTGTTTGTGTGCTCATCCCACAGTCATTAGCTTGCACGCGAATTGTGCGATTATGCCCGGCGACGGCCGAGGACTGCTGCCAGGCCGGGATCCGGCGCCGGTGCGCTCGACGGGCGCGCGCAGCACGGCGAGCGCCGTGCCGAAGCAGGGCATCGGCGTCCCCGGCGCCGGCGTCCAGCCAGGTGACCCGAGGGTCGCGGCGGAACCACGCCTCCCGCTTGCGGGCGCAACCGCCTGGTCGCCAGGATGGTCTGTGCGCGGGCCTCGTCCTCGTCATACTCCCCGGCGAGGAAGCGCAGCACCTGCGCGTAGCCGAGGGCGCGGCTGGCGGTCCTGCCCTCCCGCAGCGCCGGCCCGCTCCAGCGCGGCCACCTCGTCCACCAGGCCTCCCGCCACATCCGCGCGGTCCGCTCCGCGATCCGCCGGTCCAGCTCACCGCGGCCCACCCGGAGCCCGATCTGCACCACCGGGTACCGCGACTCGTACTGGGGCAGCACGGCGGCGAAGCGGGCGGCCGGCCACCTCGATCACCTCCAGCGCCCGGACGATCCGCCGCCCGTTGGAGGGCAGGATCGCCGTCGCGGCCGCCGGGTCGAGCGCGGCGAGCCGGGCGTGCAGCGCCCCGGCCCCGGCCGTGGCCAGCTCGGCTTCCAGCCGGTCCCGCACCGCCGGGTCGGTGCCGGGGAACTCCAGGTTGTCCAGGGCGGCCCGCAGGTACAGGCCGGATCCCCGGCCAGCACCGGCACCCGGCCGCGGGCGTGGACGCTCGGCGATCGCCTCCCGGGCGAGCCGCTGGTAGGTGGCCACGCTGGCCGCCTGGCGGACATCCCAGATGTCGAGCAGATGGTGCGGGACGCCGCGCCGCTGCGCGGGGCTGAGCTTGGCCGTGCCGATATCCATGCCCGCGTACAGCTGCATCGAGTCGGCATTGATCACCTCGCCGCCCAGCGCCAGGGCCAGGCCCAGCGACAGCTCGGACTTCCCGGCCGCGGTCGGCCCGACGACGGCGATCACACGTTCTGGCATGGCTTCAGGGCCGTCCGCCCGCGGTTCCTCCCAGGAGGCGACCAGGTAGGTGACGCCGTAGGGGCTGGCCATGCAGCGCAGCTTACCGCACATCCGCGTGCCGGCGGCCGCGCCAGCGCAGCACCTGCCGAGGCGGCGCGGCCCGCCACCAGCAGCTCGCCGTCGAGCGCGGGGTCCAGCCGACTGAGCCAGCGGGCGTCCGCGGCGGCCAGCGCCTCGGCCACCTCGTCGTCGTACTCCTGCGCCAGGCGGTCGGGGGCGCCCTCGATGTCGCGCGGCCCGCCGCGCCGACGCATCGCCCATGGCCAGCAGGGCGACCCGGGGCGCCCGCTCGGCGATCGCCGCGCCCAGCTTGAGGCAGTCATCGGCGGACGCCCGCTGGCCGACCGCCTGCAGCAGCACCTGCGGCCGCGCTGCCCGCGGCCTCGCCCGCCCCGGCGCCGATCCCGGCCCGGCCCAGCAGCCACCGGCCGACGGTGAGCGAGAGCGGCAGCACCGGCTCGCCCTCGCCCACCGTGACCGGCACCCCGAATTCGCCGAGCGAGTAAGCCGCGGCGGCGTCGTACTCGCGGTCGGCGGGCCCGCCGCCGACCACCGCGATGAGGTCGGGCCCGCCGCGGCCAGGGCGTGCACGGCCACGTCACAGGCATCGCGGACCGCGCGCAGCGCGGGAGGCGGAGTCGCTGGCGGCCGCACCGATGGCGGCCGGGATGAGCAGCGGCGGGTGGGGGCAGACGGCGGCAGCGGTCAGCATGGCCCGTTTCCGTGATCGTGGCTGATCGCACACGCCGGACGCATGTGACCCACCATGATCATGACGCAGGCGCGCCGACGGCTGGCATGCCCGAGCAGCACTCCTGGCGGCTGGGCCGCTCGGCTCGGTGCCTTCCTGCCGCGCCTGCCAGGCGTCGCCGCCCGGGTGCGCCGCACCGTCAGCGGCGCCCCGTCGGCGATCAGGTAGTGCGGGGCGGCGCTGGTCACCGTCGTGGTCACCACGTCGCCGGGGCGCGGGCTGCGTGGCTACGGGCGCGAAATGGACCAGCCGGTTGTCCCTGGCCCGCCCGGACATCCGGTGCGTGACGCCGTCCTTGCGCCCTTCTCCCTCGGCGACCAGCACCTCGACCTGGCGGCCGACCAGCGCCTCGTTCTCCGCCAGCGCGATCTCGGCGACCAGCGCGGCCAGCCGCTCGTAGCGTTCCGCCACCACCTCCGGCGGGACCTGCCCGTCCATGGCGGCGGCGGGCGTGCCCGGCCGGGGCGAGTACTGGAACGTGAACGCCCCGGCGAAACGCGCCTGCCGGACCAGGTCGAGGGTGTCGGCGAAATCGCGCTCGGTCTCGCCCGGGAAGCCGACGATGATGTCGGTGGTGATGGCGGCGTCGGGGATGGCCGCCCGCACCCGCGCCAGGATCCGCAGGTACTTCTCGCGGCGGTAGGCACGCCGCATCGCCCGCAGCACCGCGTCGGACCCGGACTGCAGCGGCATGTGCAGCTGCGGCATGACGTTGTGGGTGGCGGCCATCGCCTCGATCACGTCGTCGGTGAAATCGGCCGGGTGCGGCGAGGTGAACCGGACGCGCTCCAGCCCGTCGATCTCCCCGCACGCCCGCAGCAGCATGCCGAACGCCCGTGCGGTCCCCGAACCCGACGCCGTAGGAGTTGACGTTCTGCCCCAGCAGCGTGACCTCGAGGACCCCGTCGCTGACCAGGGCCCGGATCTCGGCGAGCACGTCGCCGGGGCGGCGGTCCTCCTCCCGCCCGCGCAGGCTCGGGACGATGCAGAAGGTGCAGGTGTTGTTGCAGCCCACGGAGATGGCGACCCACGCCGCATAGGGGACTCGCGGCGGGCGGGCAGGACGGACGGGAAGCGCTCCAGCGACTCGACGATCTCGACCTGGGCCTGCGCCTGCACCCGGGCGCGTTCCAGCAGCACCGGCAGGGAGCCGATGTTGTGGGTGCCGAACACCACGTCCACCCACGGCGCCCGGCGCGCGATGCCCAGCCCGGTCCTTCTGCGCCAGGCAGCCGCCGACGGCGATCTGCATGCCCGGCCGGGCGTTCTTCACCGGCAGCAGATGACCGAGGTTGCCGTACAGCCGGTTGTCGGCGTTCTCCCGGACGGCACAGGTGTTGAAGACGACCACATCCGGGTCCTCGCCGCCGCGGGCCCGCCGGTAGCCGGCTTCCTCCAGCAGGCCTAGCCAGGCGCTCGGAATCGTGGAAGTTCATCTGGCACCCGTAGGTGCGAATCTGGTACGTGCGCACGTCCTTCTCCTCGGCTTACGAGGGTACGCGTGTCCCGGGGCAAGTCGGGAATCTTCCGTGGCGGGGCCTGGGGAGTGGTAGACGATACTGCCATGACTGAGAGCGCGACGCCCCCACCGCCCCCGCCGCCCCCGGCACTTCCCTACGGCACCTGGCCATCCCCGATCACCGCCGCCGACGTGGCCGGGAGGAAGCGGCTGATCTCCTACCCGCGCGGGATCGGCCAGGACGTGTGGTGGCAGGAACGGCTGCCCGCCGAGGGGGGCGGGTGACGATCGTGCATCTCGGTGCGGACTGCAGCCGGCGTTCCCTGCTGCCCGGGCCGTGGAACGCCCGGACCCGGGTGCACGAGTACGGCGGGCTGTCGTACCTGCCGGTGCCGACCTCCGGCGGCCGGACCGCGATCATGTTCGCGAATTACGCCGATCAGCGGCTCTACCTGCTGGAGCTTAGCCGGGCCCGACGGCCGGGGCGGCGGCGATCCGCGCCCGCTGACCCCCGAGCCGGACGGCAGCCCGGAACAGCCGTCGCTGCGTTACGCCGACTTCACGCTCTCCCCGACCGCACCGAGGTGTGGTGCGTCCAGGAGCGGCACTCCGACGGCAAGGTGGCCCGGGCCATCGTGGGCGTCCCGCTCGATGGCTCCGGCGGCGCGGATCCCGGCGCCGTCCGCGAGCTCGTCACCGGCTCGGACTTCTACGCCTTCCCCACGCCCTCCCCGGACGGCAAGCGCCTGGCCTGGATCTGCTGGAACCATCCGCGCATGCCCTGGGACGGGACCGAGCTGCGGGTGGCACCGATCGAGGATGGCGTGCCCGGCCGGGGCAGGCTGGTCAAGGGCGGCATGCAGGAATCGGTCCTGGCGCCGCTGTGGCGGACGCGGCCAGCCTGTACGTGGTCACCGACTGGCCGGGCTGGTGGAACCTGTACGAGGTGGGCCTGGTCGGCCAGCCGCCGCAGGCCCTCTACCCGGCCGAGGAGGAGTTCGCGGGCCCGCTCTGGCAGCTCGGTGAGCGCCCGTACGCGATCCTGGGCGACGGCAGGCTCGCGGTGCTGCATGGCCGGGGCGAGATGCGGCTGGGGCTGCTCGACCCGGAAACCGGGGAGCTGGCCGACCTCGACATCGGGTACCCGGTCTTCACCTCCGGCCTGTCGGCGGACGGGATGTCCATCCTGGGCATCGCGGGCGGCCCGGCGACCCCGCTGTCCGTCATCCGGGTCGATGCCGCCGCCGGCACGGTGGAGGTGCTCGGCCAGGAGCCGGGCGCGGCTGACGCCCGCTACCTGCCGGAGCCCCGGCAGGCGGTGCTGGAAGGGCAGTTCGGGCGCACGGTCCATGCCCTGGTGTACCCGCCTGCCAACCCGGACGTGACGGCGCCCGCTGACGAACTGCCTCCCTACGTGGTCTGGGTGCACGGCGGGCCCACCGCTCACGCCGTGCCGCTGCTCGACCTCGAGAAGGCGTACTTCACCAGCCGGGGCATTGGCATCGTCGACGTCAACTACGGCGGCTCGACCGGCTACGGCCGCCGTTACCGGGAGCGGCTCCGCCGTCAGTGGGGCGTCGTCGACGTGGAGGACGCGATCGCGGCCGCGCGGGCGCTGGCCGACGCGGGTGAGGCCGACGGCGCCCGGCTGGCGATCCGCGGCGGCTCGGCTGCATGGCTGGACGGCGCTGACGGCGGTGACCACCAAGGCGCTAGCTCGCGTTCGGTGTTCAGCGCGGCGACGTCGTACTACGGGGTCGCGGATCTGCGTGAGCTGGCGGCCCAGACGCACGACTTCGAGTCGCGCTACCTGGACGGCCTGGTCGGGCCGCTGCCGGGTTACGAGGCGGTCTACGTGGAGCGCTCCCCCTGGGTCACGTGACCGCGGCGACCTGCCCGATCCTGCTGCTGCAGGGCCTCGACGACCCGGTCGTGCCGCCCGCGCAGTCGGAGGCCATCGCCGCCCAGCTGACGGCGCACGGCATCCGGCACGCGTACCTGGCCTTCGAAGGCGAGTCACACGGCTTCCGGCGGGCCGACACGATCATCAGGTGCCTGGAGGCCGAGCTGTCCTTCTACGGCCAGAACCTGGGCTTCAGCCCGCCCGGCATCCCCGTGCTGCCGATCGTCACCGGGCGAACTCGGTAGCCCGCGACTCGCGCACCACCGTGACCCGGATCTGCCCGGGGTAGGTCAGCTCGTCCTCGACCTGCTTGGCCACGTTCCGGGCGATCACCTGGGCCTGGATGTCGTCGACCCGGTCCGGCTTGACCATGACCCTGATCTCCCGGCTTAGCCTGCATCGCGAACACCTTCTCCACGCCGTCGTGGGCGGTGGCGATCTCCTCCAGCCGTTCCAGCCGCTTCACGTACGCCTCGAGCGACTCCCGCCGCGCTCCCGGGCGCCCGCCGCTGATGGCGTCGGCGGCCTGGGTGAGCACGGCCTCGACCGTGCGCACCTCGACCTCGTTGTGGTGCGCCTCGATCGCATGGACCACGTCGGCCGACTCACCGTATTTGCGCGCGATCTCGGCACCTATCAGGGCGTGGCTGCCCTCGACCTCGTGGGTGAGCGCCTTGCCGATGTCGTGCAGCACGGTGCAGCGCTTGAGCAGGGCGGGGTCCAGCCCCAGCTCGCTGGCCATCATGGCGGCGATGTGCGCCGACTCCACCAGGTGGCCCAGCACGTTCTGGCCGTAGGACGTGCGGTAGCGGAGCTGCCCGAGCAGCGTCACCAGCTCGGGGTGCATGTCGGTGATGCCGAGCTCCACCATGGCGTCGTCGCCCGCCCGGGCGCACAGCTGCGCCACCTCGGCCTTGCTGCGCTCGTAGGCTTCCTCGATCCGCTGCGGGTGGATCCGCCCGTCGAGCACGAGACGCTCCAGGGTGAGCCTGCCCACCTCGCGCCGGACCGGGTCGAAGCAGGAGAGCAGGACGGCTTCGGGCGTGTCGTCGATGATGAGGTTGACCCCGGTCACCGACTCGAAGGCCCGGATGTTGCGTCCCTCGCGGCCGATGATCCTGCCCTTCATCTCGTCGCCGGGCAGGTGCAGCACCGACACGACGGATTCGCTGGTCTGCTCGCCCGCCACCCGCTGGATGGCCAGGGTCACGATCCGCCTGGCCCGGGTCTCACCGTCGCGCCGGGCCTGGTTCTCGGTGTCCCTGACGATGAGCGCGGCCTCCCGCTTGGCCTGGTTCTCGATGCTTGCCACCAGCTCCGCCTTCGCCTGGTCGGCGGTGAGCCCGGCCGCCCGCTCGAGCACCTCCCGGCGCTCGTCCTCGAGCCGGGCCAGCTCGTCCCGCTGGCCGTCCAGCTCCCGGCCTAGCCTGCTCCAGGGCGGCGGAACGCTGTTCGATCGCCCGCTGTTCGGAGTCCAGCTGGCGCTCGCGCTCGGCCAGCCGGTCCTCGCGGCGCTGAAGATCGGCCCGCAGCTGGCTCGCCTCGTCCCTGGCGGCCCGGAGATCGGCCTCGGCCTCGGCGCACGCCTTCGCGATCCTCTCGGCCGCCTCCTCGGCGCGGCCGATGATCCCGGCGGCGTCGGATTCAGCGGCCGCCCTGACCTGCTCGGCCGCCCGGCCTGCCTCCTCGAGCCGCTGCCGGGCCTCCTCGGCTCGCCCGGCCGGGCTTCTCCCGGCTGCTGCTGCCCTCGGCGCGAGCCCGGCGGCGGCGCGGGCGGGCTCGCCGTTAGCGTCCGCGGGAGTGACGGCCGCCGGGCGCGGGGCGGACTGGCGGATGACGATGACCAGCAGGCCGGCGGCGACGAGCACGGCAACGAGCCCGATCACCGCGGCCACAATGCCGATAGCGCTGCTCATTGCGCACCCCAATCCTGCTCGCTGGCCCGGATACCGGCATCCTGTGCCGGGTCTCCCTGCGGCGAGGGGTCACGCGCGCCGTCGGTGGCGGCTATCATCCGTGGCGGGTCACAGCCAACCGGTGGCTGCCGCGTAGCTTCCTGGCAGCCTCGCCACGCACGCTGCTGGAGAACCGATCAGCCCGGCCAGGGGGCATTATCCCCTGGCCAATCTGCCCGCCTCCAGCCTGCCGGTGCCGGGCCGGTTGCCGACCGGCCCGGCTGTGCTCAGGCACCAGCCGGGTGGTCCCCGGACGGGCCATCAGCCTGCCAGGCCGCTGGCTCGTCTCAGAACAGCTCCGGTGGTGCAGCTTCCTGGCCCAGCCACCGGGCGCGACCGGCGGCAGGGCCGTTTCGTCATATTTACATCCGCCTTTGCGGACCAACACCTCGCTGCCGTGAGGTTAAGCCTAGATAACGATTTGGGCAAGCATGCCTCTGTCCGGCCGGATCTGCCCGGGGTCAGCCGCCCGTCCACTCGTCGTCAGCCAGCGAGTCGGCCGCGACGTCCGGGCCGGACACATTGTCGAGGTCAAGGACGGCATCCGGATCGAATCCGGCTTCCGCGCCGGGCAGGCCGTCCTGTTCCAGCGCCTCGCGTACCACCTGGTAGGCCAGCCCGGCCGGATATCCCTTGCGGGCCAGGATGCCGACGAGATGGCGCACCCTGGCGGGCAGCGGCCGCCCCGGGACGCCCCGACCCGCTTGCCACCAGCCGCCGCGCCGTCGCGAGCTCATCGTCGTCGCCGAGCGAGCCGACCGCCGCGCGTACCTCATCGGCGGCGACGCCGCGCTGGCGAAGCTCGGCGGAGAGCGCCCGGCGGGCGAGACCACGGCCGTGGTGCCGGGTCTCGACCCATGCCCGGGCGAACGCGGCGTCGTCGATCAGCCGCACCTCGGTGAACCGGCCGAGGACGGCCTCCGCGATCTCGTCCGGCACCCGGCGACGGCGCAGCGCGTGGCGAGCTGTTCCCGGTGCGCGGCCCGGCGGCCAGCAGCCGCAGGCAGATCTGCCGGGCCGCCTCCTCCGGGTCCACGCCGCCGTCACCGGCATCCGCCGCCTTTGCCCGGCCCGCCCGCCTGGCGCCCGCCGGGTCCCATGGCGGGCCCGGCGCGCCCGCTGTCCCGTTACCCGACACCACCGGGGAGGGGGACGCCGGGATCGTCGGCCAGGCCGTTGCCCGATGGCCCGCCCGGCGCCGCATCGGGGACCGCGCTCAGGTTCCCGCCCTTCCCCGGTCCGCCGCCGGCGGCGGGGTCCGCATCCAGGCGCGGGCCCACGCCGAGCTTCTCCTTGATCTTCTTCTCGATCTCGTTGGCCAGGTCGGGGTTGTCGCGCAGGAAGGTGCGGGCGTTCTCCTTGCCCTGCCCCAGCTGGTCGCCCTCGTAGGTGTACCAGGCGCCGGACTTGCGCACGATCCCCTGCTCGACGCCCAGGTCGATCAGGCCGCCTTCCCGGCTGATCCCGAATGCCGAACAGGATGTCGAACTCGGCGCTTCTGAACGGCGCGGCGCATCTTGTTCTTGACGACCTTGATCCGGGTCCGGCTGCCGACCGGATCGGTGCCGTCCTTGAGGGTCTCGATCCGCCGCACATCCAGCCGGACCGAGGCGTAGAACTTGAGCGCCCGCCCGCCGCTGGTCGTCTCCGGGCTGTTGTGGACCATGACACCGTCGACGAAGTAGCTGTGGGATCCCTCCACCTCGATGTCGAAGCGGTTCATGGACCGCGTCGGGGGCTTGACGTGAATGTCGAGGATCCTCGCGGGCGTGAGCCCGACTTCGGGCTCGGCGAACTCCGGCTGGACGGCGAACCGGCCGCGGAACCGCGGGAGCAGCTTGTACTCCATCGAGGGATGGACGTAGGGGGCCACCAGCCGCTGGAACTTCTCCGAGCTCGCGGTGCTGAACCGCAGGAAGCTTCTGCCGCCGCGCTCCTCTCTCCGTGAGCGTCACATCCAGGCCGCGCGAGTCCCGCAGGTAATCTGACGAGCCGCTGCCGCGACCCGGGGCTCATCGCCTCGACGCAGATCTCGATCCGGCCGGTGCCGCCCCTGGTCCGTTCCTGCACGCCCTTGGACCGGAGGGTGAAGCAGCCGTCGTCCATGTACCACACGGCGAGTGCCAGCGGCGTGAGCGCCTTGAGGTACTCCCAGCTGAGATGCTTCCTGCCGTCGCCGAAGTAGACGGCCTCGTGCAGCTCGCGCCAGCTCGGGCAGCGGCGTGGACGTCGGCGAACACGGCGCCCTTGGCATTGGTGGACCTGCGTGCACGGGATGTTCCCGAGCAGCTCGACCTTCCAGTCGAGGTAAGCCGCCTGCTTCGCACCGTGGCCCATGCGGAACCGGGTGCCGGACCTGCCGCGCCGTGTTCGGGGACAGGCATCCGTCTCCCATCAGCGAGCCCAGGATGAGCTGCAGCTGCTGGGCACTGAGCCGCCTCGTCTCGGCGGTGAGAACCCGGTCACCGGGGATCAGCTCCCCGCCGGGCGCCAGCCCCGGGGGTGCGGACAAGATGGTTTTCGGTGGCCGCGAACTGCGCCCGGCCGTTTCCCCGGACCTGGCCACCGTGAACTGAAGGAACCGCTCGGTGCGGCCGTTGTTGAACCAGTTCACGATCCGCCGGGGACGACACGATCCTGCTCGGGGTCGTACGAAAGCACCTCCACGTCCAGCCGCTGGTTGACGATCTTGCCGATCTTCTCCTGGGTGCCGTCCGCCAGGGTCACCCTGGTCGTGTACGACATGCACCCGAACATGACGCCGACCTTTTCCCGCAGCTGGTTGATGAAGATCGCGGTGGTCTTGGTCTGGTTGAGCGCGCCGGCGAGCTTGCGCAGGGCCTGGGACATGAGCCTGGCCTGCAGGCCGACGTGGCTGTCCCCCATCTCGCCCTCGATCTCGGCCCGGGGCACCAGCGCGGCGACCGAGTCGATGACGACCACGTCGATCGCGCCGGAGCGGATCAGCATGTCGGCGATCTCCAGCGCCTGCTCGCCGGTGTCGGGCTGGGAGACGAGCAGCGCGTCGGTGTCCACGCCGAGCTTCTTGGCGTAGTCCGGGTCGAGCGCGTGCTCGGCGTCGATGAAGGCGGCGATCCCGCCGGCCTTCTGCGCGTTGGCGGCCGCGTGCAGCGCCACCGTGGTCTTTCCGCTGCCTTCCGGGCCGTATATCTCGACGACCCGGCCGCGGGGCAAGCCGCCGATGCCGAGCGCCACGTCCAGCGCGATCGACCCGGTCGGGATCACTTCGATCGGTGCCCGGGCCTCGTCGCCGAGCCGCATGATCGAGCCCCTGCCGAACTGCCGCTCGATCTGGGCGAGCGCGGTCTCCAGGGACTTCTCCCGGTCGCCGGCGCTTGCCGCCCGCCCTGTCGCTGCCTGCCATGGATACTCCCGTCGGGATCATGGGCTTCCTGTCGGCCCCGACGCTACGCGCCGCCACCGACAAAACCCCGCGCACTGGTCCGCTGAAGGGCCCACGTCACGACGTGCCGCGCCGCAGACCGTCATGCTTACTCTAGGCGAACAACTGTTCGATCATGAAGGCGACACGCCAGGAAACCGGGAAAGCCGCCCGCGGCGGCTCGGATTCACCCGCAGGGTGCCTAACGCAGCCGCTCCGGCACGTCGAACGCCTCGCAGACGGCCCGCCACACGGTCTTCGCGTCCACGCCGTCGGCGAGCGCCTGGTCCACCGTGCGGCCGCCCAGCCCGGCCAGCACGAAATCCTTGGCCACGCTGTCCGCGTAGGAATCGCCGAACTGCGCCCGCATCCGCTCCCAGAACACCGTCAGACGCACGGCGCCAGGCTACCGGGCCGCCCGGGCCGCACGCGGCGGGAGAACAGCAGGGGAACAACTGTGAACTTTCGTTGAGAATGCCTCAAGCTTTGCGGGGAAGATCTCCAACGAAGCACATCGCGAACCGCGCGGGAGCAAGGTGATGACCCTCCGGGAAGAGTCCGGGAACGGACCGCCTACTGGCCCGGAAACCGAGGGGCCAACCCAGCAGCGGAACCCCGGCCCGCCGCAGGAACCACCGGGCCCGCCGCAGGAACCGGCGACCCAGTCGCAGGAATCACCGGCTCACCCGCGGGAGACGGCCCACCAGTGCCCCCGCCACGGGAAGCGCCCTCCCGCTGAAAGTGCCCCCGCCGCGCGAAGCCGCCTTCCCCCGAGTACTCCCACCGCGAGGGCGCCCACCGCTGGCGGCAGCGGCCCCACCCCAGGACCCCGGCGGCCGTGCCGGCCCCCTGGTGGCCATACTCCCCGGCGGAGCATGGCCCACGGACCGGGCCTGCGTCACCGGGCAGCGGTCCGCCGCGGCGCCGACGGTCCCTGGCCGCCATCCTCATCGGCGGTTTTGCGGCCGTCTGCCTGATCGGCCTCGGCACCTTCGCCACCGTGCTGCTGCTGCACGGGCGGGCCCATGCCCGGCCGTCCGCGCTGCCGTCCGTTTTCCGGCTGCGGGTCGGCGACTGTGTCAATTCCGGGCCGGGCGGAATCTCCTCGCCCACCGTCGTGCCCTGCAGCCAGCCCCACGACGCCGAGGTCTATGCCAGGTTCGCGCTGGCCGGGCAGCGCTGGCCGGGGAACGCGGCCATCGGGACCCAGGCCCGCCAGGGCTGCACGGCCAGGCTCGGCGGCTATCTCAACCCGCAGCTGGCCACCACCGTCCTAGCGGAATCGTACGTTTTTCCCGACCAAGGTGCGTGGAACGCAGGTGAGCGGACGATTATCTGCGAAATCCGTAGCACAACCGGGAAGCTCACCGGCTCGGTCCGCGGTCTTAGCTAGTTACAGCCGTTTAGCAGCACAAATACCGATCACGCGGGATATCCTGCACGGGACGGTATTTGGCGCAGCCGGGGAGTGCGGAGATCTCTGTGCCGGTCCCACGAGGGGACACCGCACCAGATGGGCTCGCTCTCATGCGGGAGCTGCTCACGAGCCTGCCCGCCGCCGTGGCCCATCTGTCCGGGCCCGACCTGATCATCGATTTCGCCAACGAGGCCTGCTTGCGGCTGATCGGCGACCGGGATTTGCTCGGCAGGCCGCTGGCCGAGGCCTTCCCGGAACTGGCCGACCGGATGGACATACTCCACCAGATCATGAAAACCGGGGAGACCGTCCGCGGCAGCGAGGCGTTGGTCCGGTTCAGCGGCCAGGAGCGATGCCGAGCAGCTGTTCCTTGATTACGTGTGCCAGCCGGTCCGTGACGCCGACGGGGACGTCACGGGGATCTTGCTGTACGCCACCGATGTCACCGCCCACGTCGAGGGGCGGCTCGAGCTGGAGGAGACGGCGGCCCGGCTCACGGTGACGGAGGAGCGGCTCCGCGGGCTGTTCGAGACCATGCCGCAGGGCATCATCCACTACGCCGCCGACGGGTCCATTCTCGGCGCGAACCCCGCGGCGCGGGCAGATCCTCGGCCTCTCGGAGTCGGAGATGACCACGTGGCCGCTGGCCACCATCCGGCGGGCGGTGCACGAGGATGGCTCCCCGTTCCGGGCGGAGGAGCTGCCGCTGAGCCGGGCCCTGCGCACCGGGAAGATGGTCCCCGACATGATGATCGGCGTGCCGCACGGCCGGACGGGCGAGATCCGCTGGCTGCGGGCCACCGCGGTACCCGACGCCCGGGACGAGGCTGGCCAGCCGCAGCGCGTCTACGTGATGTTCACCGACCTGACCGAGCAGCGCCGGGTGGAGGCGGCCCTGCGGGAAAGCAACGCCCTGCTCGGCTAGGCTCCGCGGAGGCCAACGCGCTCGGCGTGATCGTCAGCAGCGAGCAGCGGATCCACGAGGCGAACGACTTCTTCCTCGACCTCATCGGCTACAGCCGCGAGGACCTGGAGACGGGGCGCCTGTCCTATCAGTCGATCACCCCCGGGAATACGCGGGCGGCGACGTCGCCGCGGTGGCCGGCTGCGCCGGACGGGCGTGGTCCCCTCGCTGGAGAAGGAATACGTTCACCGCGACGGGCACCGCGTGCCGGTCCTGATCGGGGGCGCGGTGATCGACCCCGACCCGCTGCGCTGGGTGACCTTCGTGGTCGACCTCACCGCCCGGCAGCGCGCCGAGCAGGAACGCGCCGAGCTGCTCGTCCGGGAACGCGCCACCAAGGCCGAGGCCGACCGGGCCAGGGAACGCCTCACGTTCCTGCTCCACGCCGGGGAGATGGTGGCCGCCACCGACGACCGGCAGCAGATGCTCGAGCACGCTGCCCACCTGGTGGTGCCTAAGCTCTGGCCGACCAGTGCGTGGTCTACCTGCTAAGCCGCGGACGGCACCCTGCACGCCACCTCGCTGCGCGCACAGCGACCCGGCCCGCGCCCCGGTGCTCGCCGAGTTCCGGCAGCACAAGATCCCCCGGTCGGCCCGATGTCGATCCAGCTGGCCTATTCCACCGGGACCAGCCAGCTCCTGCGGGACGCGAAGGCGCAGCTGCCGCGGTGGCACGACCTGGCCCCGGAGCTGGCCGAGCTGCTGGTCCGGCTGCGGGCCGACTCCGTCCTGTCCACCCCCTGCTGGTGGACGAGCGCCCGGCCGGTGTCCTCGCCCTCGCCCGCGACGCCGAGCGGCCCGGCTTCACCGACACCGACATCGCGGTGGTCGAGGAGTTCGCCCGCCGCCTGGCCGACGGGCTGGCCGCCGCGGACACGTTCGCCCGCGAGCACACCATCGCGGAAACCCTGCAGCGTTCCGTCCTGCCCGGCGCCCTGCCCAGCATCAGTAAGCTGGACCTGCGCCGTGCGCTACCTGCCCGCCACCGAGGGCGCCAACGTGGGAGGCGACTGGTACGACGCCTTCCCTCTGGACGGCAACCGGGTCGGGCTGGTGATCGGCGACGTGACCGGCCACAGCATCGCCTCGGCGTCGATCATGGGCCAGGTCCGCAGCATGCTCCGCGCCTACGCGATCGACTACCCCGACCCGGGCGAGGTGCTGGCGCGGACCAACACCGCCCTGATGCTGAGCTGCTGCCCGAAGCGCTCGCCACCGCCGTGTACGCCGTTCTCGACCCGGCCACCGGCGAGCTGGTCTACGCCAACGCCGGGCACCTGCCCCCGCTCGTCGCCACGCGGCGCCCGTCAGGTCGACTACCTCGACAAGGCGGTCGGCCGCATGCTCGGCGCCTCCCCGGCGCGGCGTTCACCACCGCGCAACCGGCGGCTGCCCGCCGGGAGCGTCCTGCTTACTACACCGACGGGCTGATCGAGAACGGCCACCGCGATCTCACCGACGGCCTGGACGCGCTGGCCGACGTCATGCGGCGGTCGGCCGCCCTCACCGCCGAGCAGGACCTGCGCCGCGGTGCGGGACGCCCCTGCTCGGCACGGACGCCAGGGACGACGACGTGTGCCTGCTCGCCGTCCGGCTCCGGGGCTGACGGTCCAGACTGTCGGCAGCAGCGGGCAGGATGGGTATGTGCCTGTGATATCCACGCGGGCGGATCCGCTGCGCAGCTTCAGCGCCCTCACCGCGACTGGTTCACCGGGGCGTTCAGCGCGCCGACGCAGGCCCAGGTGGAGCCTGGGCGGCGATCGCGGCGGGCGACAACACGCTGGTCGTCGCGCCGACGGGATCGGGCAAGACGCTGGCCGCCTTCCTGTGGGCGCTGGACCGGCTGGCCGGGCGACCCGGTTCCCGCCGACCCGAAGCTGCGCTGCCGGGTGCTCTACGTCTCCCCGCTCAAGGCGCTGGCGGTGGACATCGAGCGGAACCTGCGCGCACCGCTGACCGGGATCCGCCAGGTGGCGCAGCGGCGCGGGCTGCCCGAGACCGCGACATCGCCGTGGCGGTCCGCACCGGCGACACAGCGGCCGACGAGCGTCGACGCCTGGCCAGCAAGCCGCCGGACATCCTCATCACCACCCCCGAGTCGCTGTTCCTCATCCTGACCTCCCGGGCCCGCGACGCCCTGCGCGGCGTGGACACGGTCATCGTGGACGAGGTGCACGCGCTGGCGGGCAACAAGCGCGGCGCGCACCTGGCGCTCTCGCTGGAACGCCTCGGACGCGCCTGCGGCGCCGGGCGCCGGAGGCCGACGGTCAGGGCGAGTTCCAGGCGGCCGTTCTCCCCGGTAAGCGGCCTCCCCCGGGGCCGCGGCCGCCCAGCGGATCGGGCTGTCGGCGACCGTCCGGCCTGCCGGAGGAGGTAGCCGCCTTCCTGGGCGGGTCCCGGCCGGTCACGATCGCCGCGCCGCCGCAGCAGCAAGCAGATCGAGGTCAAGATCGTGGTGCCGGTCGAGGACATGTCCGACCTCGACGCGCCCGCCGCGGTCACGCCAGACGGCGGGCCGGACGGCGTGCCGAGCGTCCTGGTCGGCCCGGTGGGACCGGACGGCTCCGTGCCTGACCTGCCGCCGCCCGCCGCCCAGCGGTCCGATCTGGCCGCACGTGGAGGAGCGGGTGCTCGACCTCATCGAGCAGCACCGGTCCACGATCGTCTTCGCCAACTCCCGCCGCCTGGCCGAGCGGCTCTGCGGGCTAGCTCAACGAGCTCGCCGGCGGAACGGCGCGGCCGGGGACGACGAGGACGGGCCCGCCGCCGGCCACCGGTGCCGCGCCTCCCGCTCGCCCAGATCATGGCGTCGGGCACCTCGGCAGGCGCACCCGCCGAGGTCGCCCGGGCCCACCACGGCTCGGTGTCCCGGCAGGAGCGGGTGCAGATCGAGGAGGCGCTGAAGGCGGGCCGGCTGCTCAGCCGTGGTCGCCACCTCCAGCCTGGAGCTGGGCATCGACATGGGCGCGGTCGACCTGGTCATCCAGGTCGAGTCACCGCCGTCGGTGGCGAGCGGCCTGCAGCGGACCGGCCGGGCCGGGCACAACGTCGGCGACGTCTCCCGCGGCGTGTTCTTCCCGAAGTACCAGGGCGACCTGGTGCAGTCGGCGGTGGTCGCCCAGCGGATGCGGGACGGGGCGATCGAGGAGCTGCGCATCCCGCGCAACCCGCTCGACGTGCTCGCGCAGCAGATCGTCGCCATGGTCGCGATGGACGACTGGGAGGTCGGCGCGCTGGAGCAGGTGGTCCGCCGGGCCGCGCCGTTCAGCGGCCTCACCCGGCCGGTGCTGGAGGCCGTGCTCGACATGCTGGCTGAGCCGCTATCCCAGCGAGGAGTTCGCCGAGCTGCGGCCGCGGCTGGTCTGGGACCGGGCCACGGACACCCTGCACGGCCGGCCCGGCGCCCAGCGGCTCGCCGTCACCAGCGGCGGCACCATCCCCGACCGCGGCCTGTTCGGCGTGTTCCTGGCCGGGCCGCAGCGCCAGGGCCGCAACTCCCGCCGGGTCGGTGAGCTCGACGAGGAGATGGTGTACGAGTCGCGGGTCGGCGACGTGTTCGTGCTCGGCGCGAGCTCGTGGCGGATCGAGGACATCACCGCCGACCAGGTGCTCGTCTCGCCCGCGCCCGGGCAGCCCGGGCAGGCTGCCGTTCTGGCACGGCGACGCGCCCGGGTCGGCCAGCCGAGCTCGGCCGCGCGCTCGGCGCGTTCTGCCGTGAGCTCGGCGCGGCCGGGCGAGCAGGCGGCCACGGCGCAGGCTGCGCGGCGGCAGCCTCGACGAGCTGGCCGCGGCGAACCTGATCCGCTACCTGGCGGCGCAGCGGGAGGCCACCGGCTACCTGCCCGATGACCGGACGCTGGTGATGGAGCGGTTCCGGGACGAGCTCGGCGACTGGCGGCTGGTCCTGCACAGCCCGTACGGGGCGCGGGTGCACGCCCCGTGGGCGCTGGCCATCGCGGCCCGGCTGCGCGAGCGCTACGCGCGACATGGACGTGCAGGCGCTGCACACCGACGACGGGATCGTGATGCGGGTGCCGGACGCCGACGAGCCGCCGCCTAGCCGGCATCGCCGAGCTCGACGCCGGACGAGCGTGGAGCCGCTGATCACCGCCGAGCTGGGCGGCTCGGCGCTGTTCGCGTCCCGGTTCCGCGAATGCGCCGCCCGGGCGCTGCTGCTGCCGCGCGCGCCAGCCGGAGCGGCGTTCCCGCTCTGGCAGCAGCGGCAGCGGTCCGCGCAGCTGCTCGCGGTGGCGGCCAGGTACGGCACCTTCCCGATCGTGCTGGAGACGGTGCGGGAGTGCGTGCAGGACGTGTTCGACGTCCCCGCGCTGACCGGCCTCATGCGCGACCTGTGCCAGCCGCAAGATCCGGCTGGTGGAGGTGGAGACGCCGGCACCGTCGCCGTTCGGCCGGTCGCTGCTGTTCCGGTACGTCGGCGCGTTCATGTACGAGGGCGACTCGCCGCTGGCCGAGCGGCGCGCCCAGGCGCTGGCGCTCGACTCCTCGCTGCTCGCCGAGCTGCTCGGCCAGGCGGACCTGCGGGAACTGCTCGATCCGGCGGTGGTCGAGCGGAGACCGCAGGCGGAGCTGCAGCGGCTGGCCCCCGGCCGCGCCTGCCGCGACCTGGAAGCGGTCGCGGACCTGCTGCGCACCATCGGGCCGCTGTCGGCGGCCGAGGTCGCCGACCGGTGCACCGAGCCCGGCGGCGGCGCCCGGCTGGCTGGCCGAGCTGGCGGCGCAGCGGCGGGCGATCGAGGTGCGGATCAGCGGCGAGGCGCGCTGGGCGGCGGTCGAGGACGCGGGTGGCTGCGCGACGCGCTCGGCGTGCCGCCGCCGCCGGCAGTGCCGAGCCGCGTTCACCGAGCCGGTGCCGACCCGCTGGAAGACCTGGTGGCCCGGTACGCGCGCTGCCACGGGCCGTTCACCGCGGCACGACGGTGGCCGGCCGGTACGGCCTCGGGCGGGCGGTGGTCACCGGCGCGCTGCGGCGGCTGGCGGCGCAGGGCCGGGTCAGCGAGGGCGAGTTCCTGCCCGGCGGGCGCGGAGCGGAGTGGTGCGACGCCGAGGTGCTGCGGCTGCTGCGGCGCCGCTGCCTGGCCCGGCTCCGCAAGGAGGCCGAACCGGTGCCGCCGGAGGCGCTCGGCGCGTTCCTGCCCGCCTGGCAGGACGGCGGGCCAGCCAGCGCTCGCGGCGCCGCCAGCGGCGGCGGGCCGGAGCCGGCGGGCCGGCGAGGCCGGACGCGGTGTACGACGCGATCGAGCAGCTGGCCGGGGCGCCGGTGCTCGACCTCCGCGCTGGAGACGCTGGCGCTGCCCGGCCGGGTGCCCGGCTACCAGGGCGCGCTGCTGGACGAGCTGACCGCGGCCGGGGAGATCGTCTGGGCGGGCGCGGGCGGGCTGCCGGGCGGCGACGGCTGGCTGGTGCTGCACGCCCGCGCACACCGCCCCGCTGCTGCTGCCCCGCGCCGTCGGAGATCACCATGACGCCGCTGCACGAGCGCGGTGCTCGCGGTGCTGGACGGCGGCGGCGCGATGTTCTTCCGGATGCTCGCCGACCGGGCGGCCGGGCTGCTGCCGGAGGCGGAGCGGCGCGGCCTGACCGATACCGCGGTGGCGGCGGCGATCTGGGACCTGGTGTGGGCGGGGCGGCTGACCAACGACACCCTGGCGCCGCTGCGCACGGTCCTGGGCAGCGGTGCGGCCGGTGGCGGACGGCAGCCGTGGCCACGGCGCGCCCGGCGGGCCGGGCGCCGGGGCGGACCTAACGGGCGGGCCAGGCCCGACGGGGTGGCAGGCCCGGGGCCGGTGGTCCCGGCTGGGTGCCGCTGCCCGGCCGCCTCGGCTGACCGGCCGCGGCGGCCGGTTCGGGGCGCGCAGGCCGGGATCGGGCCGCATGGCGCATGGTCAGCCGCACCGGGCCGCCCACGGTGACCGGCCGGTGGTCGCTGCCTGCCCGCGAGTCCGACCCGACCCGACCAGGCGGCTGCACGCGCTCGCCCGCACGCTGCTGGAACGCCACGGCATCCTGACCAGGGGCGCGGTCACCGCCGAACGGGCGCCCGGCGGGTTCGGCGCGCTCTACCCGGTGCTGCGGGCGATGGAGGAGGCGGGCCACTGCCGCCGCGGCTACTTCGTGGAGGGCCTGGGCGGCGCCCAGTTCGCGCTGCCCGGCGCGGTGGACCGGATGCGGGCCATGGCCGCGGACAGGGCGGCCCCGGTCCAGCCCGAGCCGCCGCGGTTCCGGGGCGCCGCCGCGTGCGGTCACCGGGCCCGCGGAGGCGCGGACTTGCTGAGGCGAAAGGCCCGCCGGTGACGGTGCTGGCGGCGGCCGACCCGGCCAACCTGTTCGGCGCGGCGCTGGCCTGGCCTGCCCGGTCGGGCGGGTGCACGCGGGCACCGGCCCGGCCGCAAGGCCGGCGCACTGGTCGTGCTGTCCGGCGGGCCAGCTGGTCCTGGTACGTGGAGCGCGGCGGCAAGACGCTGCTGTCATGGACGAGCGACCCGGCGGTGCTGGCCCCGGCCGCGGCTGAGCCTGGCGGAGGCGGTGCGCGGCGGAGCGCTTGAGCCGCTCACCGTCGAGCGGGCCGACGGCGCGGGGTGTACGAGTCGCCACTGGCGCGGGCCCTGGCCGACGCCGGGTTCCGCCCCACCCCCGTGGCCTGCGCCTGCGTGGCTGAAGATCTCAGAAGATAGGTATCGCCCGCCCGCGGATTAAGGCACTTGACCGATGAAATCGTCACTCTTAGACCGAAGCCGAGGTCATCCCATCAGTGGCTGGCAGGAGTGTGGCATGGCGAGGCTCATGGATGTGCACAACGGATCCACCGGGGCATCGCCGGACGGTGGCGCGAGGCTTACCTCGCCCAGGCGCATGAGCCTCCGGTGTACTGGATGTCGTTCCCGCGGATTATTGACGTCCCGTTCGAGACCTGCGTGGCCACGCTGGAGAGCTGGCCGCGCACGGGGCACGACGGCGAGCTGCGTATCGGCCAGAGCAAGTGCTGCGCTGGCCGGTCGAGCATCGATCGCACGGTCCGGTACCTGCTGGATCGAGGTTGGCCCGGCCCGGGGCCCCGCTGCGCCCGCCGCTGCGCGATGAGACTGAGATCGACCGCTGGTCCCGGTCACGGACCGCCCCTCGAAGGCTCATCCCTGGCCAGCTCGTCCGGCCCACCGCCGACTACCTTCCGGTCCGGGCATCTCTGCTGGACTCGCTGACCCACTCGCTGCTGCGGACGCCCGGCGGGAGCGTCGGGCCGGGCCAGAGCCGGTAACCTCCGCCGCCAAAGGTGGCTAGGTGCCGCTGGGCCACCGGCGGCCGCCACGCCATCCCCTCAGGGGTCCCAGCGCAGCAGGGGACGGCGGCTTGCGGAAGACCGCCGCGCGGGGCGCGCTGGGGCGATCCGGGTCGAGGCGCAGGCCGGGCAGGTTCTCAGCACGGCCGCACGCGGCCTGGGCCTCCAGCCGGGCCAGGCGCGCCCAGGCAGAAGTGCGGGCCGTGGGCGAAGGCGAGGTGCAGCGCCTGGCGTTCGGGCGGTGGATATCGAACGCGCCGGGGTCGCCGAAGACCGCGGGATCGCGCTCGGCGCCAGCTTCAGCGACACGCTGACCAAGTCTCCCCGCTGGATGGCGGCCGCCCCGATCGGGACGTCACGGGTCGCGTAGCGGTCCACCACGGCCGCGGGCCTACTCGAGCCGCAGCGATTCCTCCACCGCGTTCGGCACCAGCCCCGGATCCGGCGGTGACCTGCGCCAGCTGGGCGGGATGGCTCAGCAGGTGGAAGATCGCGTTGCCGATCATGCTCAGTGGCTCTCGATCCCGCCGAACATCAGGACCGCGGCGTTCGCATACGGCCTCATCGCGGACCAGGCCGTCACCGCTCGCGGCCGTCGGCGTCCAGCAGCGACGGCTCGCCGTCGTCCGCGCGCTCGCGGCGTGCAGGTCCGCGTCGAGCATCCGGAACGCCTCCGCCCCCGACGCGCTCACCTCCGGGCCCTGAGCGGCGCCGCCGGGTGCTCCCGCCTGAGCGGACACGGCCGCCACGATCGCGCCGTACCACCTCAGGATGGTACCGGGATCGGTCCGGCTTGAGCCCCAGCGCCTCGGCCACGACGGCGACCGCGAGCGGGCCCGCCAGCCCAGCCGCAGATCGCTTAGCGCCCAGTGGCGCAGCGCCGCCACCAGGCGGTCTGCGCCTCCGCCTCCACATAAGCTCTACCAGCAGCTGAGCGGACCTCCGCGTGAGAGAACCCGCGGGTGAACGGCGCCCGGTGACGGCCGTGCTCGGCGCCGTCCAGGGAGAGCATGCTCGGCCCGACCACCCGCGCTCCGTCGAGAACCGCGGATCGTCGACGGTCAAGGCCGCGGTGTCGCGCAGCACCCGCAGCGCCAGGTCCCGCCTGGTCACCAGCCAGCCGTTCAGGGCGGGCAGCCAGGGAGACGGGCTCTGCTGGCGGCTAGCCGGGGCCAGCAGCGGATGCGGGTCGGCCTCGAGATCGGCGAGCGCCGGCCCGCCGAGTGGAAAACGCCGCGGCTCAACCGCGGCTCGGGCATACCGGGCACGCCTGCCGACGGTAGCGCAGCTTGGCCGAGGCGCCGGCAGGCTGACGCGCTCAGCGGTCACCTGGCTGGTCGTGGCGCTCACTAGCGCGCATCAAACCCGGCATAATGCTTCGACATGCGATTGTCCGCCCGCGCCGACTACGCGCTGCGCGCCGCGATCGAGCTCGCGGCGACCGAGCGCAATCACATCACCGCCGAGCAGCTGGCACGGGCGCAGCGCATTCCGGCGAAGTTTCTCGAGGCAATCCTCGACCCAGCTGCGCCGGGCCGACCTGGTGCGCAGCCAGCGCGGCCCGGAAGGCGGGTTCTGGCTGGCCCGGCCCGCGTCCGAAATCTCACTTGCCGACATCATCCGGGCCATCGACGGGCCGCTGGTCGGTGTGCGCGGCGAGCGGCCGGAGAAGGTCGGCTACAGCGGCGCCGCGGAACCGCTCCAGACCGTATGGATCGCTCTGCGCGCCAATGAGCGCGCGATCCTGGAAGAGGTGACGCTGGAAGACATCGTCACGCGTCAATCTTCCGCTGCGGGTCCGCGAACTCGCCGAGGACCCGCGGGCATGGGCGAGCGGGCCCAGCTGAACCCGGTGCCCTGTCAGGCGGCTCAGACCGGGACCATGTCCGTGACGTCGCGGATCCGGCGGGCCACCTCGTCGTCGAAGGCCGCCGTCTGGCCCGGCGGCAGCTGCACCGCGTCGAGGACCGCGCCGCGTCCCGGCGCCGCGCTCGCGGCCCGCGGCCAGCCGGACTCGGCCGCCCGGCGCCGGTGAACGCCCGCGGCGCATCCGCCGAGTGCGAGTGCCGCTGCCGACGGCCGGACGACTGACGGAGCGGGCGCATCCAGGACCGGCTCCTGGCCCCGGCGAGCACCGGCTCGCTCTGCAGCTCCGCGAGCGCGAAGTTGTCTGACACTTCCCGGAATACCTGCGACAAGCGGCGTCCCGAGCGCTGAGCAGATCGCCGCCAGCAGCTCCGAGGACGCTTCCTTCTGGCCGCGCTCAACCTCGGACAGGTACCCCAGCGACACCCGGGCGGCGGCGGAAACCTCGCGGAGCGGTGCGACCCTGCCGCTGACGCAGCCGCCGCAGCGCGTCACCAAGCAAGTGACGAAGCAGGACCATGGCCGCGCTCCCTTCCCGAGGTCAGTCTTGCCAAAGTCAGTCATCACAGCACCCACGGTACCTGCCTTCACCGACAGTAGCGGGAGAGCGCATGCATCCGTGTTCGCTGATGACGTAACGCTGTAATCACGGGCTTTCTTCCCAGAGCACGCTCCACAGCAGCCGCAGCGACCGCTCCACCGTGCCCGCGCCGGATCTCGTCCCTGCCGCCGGAAAGGGCCAGCGTCTGGACCACCGTGCCTGCCGCCTGGCGCATACCGCGATGTGGACGGTACCGGGCGGCTTGCCGTCCGCCGCGTCGGGCCCGCCACCCCGGTGGTCGCCGCCCCGATCGCGCCCCCAGCCGCCGCGCCACCCGGCTGCCATCGCGCCCGCCACGTCGGGGTCAACCGCGCCACGTTCCGCCAGCAGCGCCGCTGACACGCCCAGCAGCGCCGCCTTCAGGTCCGTGGCGTAGGCGATCACCCCGCCACGGAAGACCGACCGAGGCCCCGGGGACAGTGGTGATCGCGGCGCCGAGCAGCCGCCGGTGAGCGATTCGGCGACGGCGACGGTCTGCCGCCGCCGCGTGCGCGAGGCCGAGGCCCGCGACCCGCGTCCGGTCGCGCCGGCAATCCGCGCCGGACAATTGGGTGCTGCTCGATCCGCGGGCCGATTCCGGCTGCCGGGCCCGTGCTCGCCGCGGCGCCGCTCACGGCGCCAGCTCCCGCCGCCGGCGGGCGGCTACTGCCGATGCAGGCGCACCGCGCGAACGCGCGTAGTCGATGCCGGTGACCACCGTGACGGCCACCGCCGCCGCCATCACCACCGCCCCGCAGCACCGTCGGCGGCCCCGGCAGCACGTACAGGGCGATCGCCACCACCTGCAGCAGCGTCTTCAGCTTGCCGCCCCGGCTGGCGCGCGATCACGCCGTGGCGGATGACCCAGAACCGCAGCAGCGGTCACGGCGATCTCCTGGCGAGGATCACCACGGTCACCCACCAGGCCAGCTCGCCCAGGGCAGGACAGGGTCACCAGCGCCGGCGCCGGTGAGCGCCTTGTCCGCGATCGGGTCCGCGATCTTGCCGAAGTCGGTGATCAGGCTGCGGCGGCGGGCGAGCTCAGCCGTCCAGCAGGTCCGTCACCGATGCCACGCCGAACGCGACGAACGCCGCCACCCGCCAGTCCGGCCCGCCAGCCAGCAGGCAGGCCACGAAGACCGGCACCAGGACCAGGCGCAGCACCGTCAGCGCGTTGGCGACGTTGACCAGCCCGGGCCGGGCAGCGACCGACGGCCGCGCCTGGCGCAGGCGGCGGGCTGGCGCAGGCCCGTGCCGCACCCTGGGGCGGCTCACCTCCCGGCACCACCGGCCCGCCCGGTCAGCGCGTCTGGCCCGGCCGCGGCGCGGGCGGGCAGACGTCCGCCGTCAGGTCCACGCCCTCGGACCCGACGACCCTGGCGCTGACCATGTCGCCGACGGCCAGCGGCACCGGGCGAGCCTCACGGTCGTCACCCCGTCCACCTCGGGCGCCTGGTGGGCCGCCCGGCCCTCGTAGCGCTGGGCCGCCGAGATCGCTCCTCGATCAGGACCTCGACCGTCTCGCCGACGCGGTCGGCGGCCCGCTGGGCCATCAGACTCGTCGGCGAGGTCGGACAGCTCGTCGGCCCGGCGGGCGATCTCCGCCGGGTCCAGCTGGCCGGGCAGCGAGGCCGCCTCGGTCCCGTCCTCGTCGGAGTAGCCGAAGATGCCGATCGCGTCCAGGCGGGCTCAGCGACAGGAACCGCTCGAGCTCGGCCAGGTCGCCGGCGGTCTCGCCGGGGAACCCGACGATGAAGTTGGACCGGACGCCCGCATCCGGGCACGCGCTGCCTGATCTGGTCGAGCAGGGCGACAGAACCGCTCGGTGTCGCCGAACCGCCGCATCGCCCGCAGCACGCCGCCGCTGGCGTGCTGGAAGGACAGGTCGAAGTAGGGCGCCACGCCCGGGGTGGAGGTCATCACCGTCGATCAGGCCCGGGCCGCACCTCCGGCGGGCTGCAGGTAGCTGACCCGGACCCGGGCGATGCCCTCGGCACCGCGGCCAGGCCGGGCAGCAGCTCATCGAGCAGCCGCAGGTTGCCCAGGTCCTTGCCGTAGGAGGTGGAGTTCTCGCTGACCAGCAGCAGCTCGCGCACGCCCTGGGCGGCCAGCCAGCCCGCCTCGGCGATCAGGTCTCTGGCGGGCGGCGGGAGACGAACGCGCCGCGGAAGGCCGGGATCGCGCAGAAGCTGCACCGGCGGTCGCAGCCGGAAGCGATCTTGAGCGGCGCGACCAGGCCCGCCGTCCAGCCTGCGCCGCACGGTCCGCGGGCCCGATGCGGGCGCCGTTCCCGGCGGCAGGTCGGCGATGGCTGGCGGCCGGCGTTGCGATCAGGCATGCCGTGGCCGGGGACGTGCGGGTGCAGGCGCGGCGGGCCGCCCGGCCGGGGCGAGCGGGCAGCAGCCGCCGCCGGTCCCGTGGCTCGTGCGCGGGCAGCCGCTCGCCGTACCAGCACCGCGTCCAGCCGGGCGGCGATGTCGCCGTAGTCGTCGAAGCTCAGGACCTGCGCCTCGGGCAGCGCCTCGGCCAGGCTGCGATCCGTACCGCTCGGCCAGGCAGCCCGACCGCGACGACCCGGGCGCTGCCGGACGCCGCGCCGAGCAGCTCGGCGATGGACTCCTGCTTGGCCGCCTCGATGAAGCCGCAGGTGTTGACGCAGGACGCAGCGCCTGGCGTCGCCGTCCGGCCGGCCAGCGTCCAGCCGGCCGCGTCGAGCCGCCCGGCGAGTTCCTCGGAGTCGACCTCGTTGCGCGCGCAGCCCAGGGTCACCAGGCTGACGGTGCGCCCTGCGCCTGCGGGTTCTCCTGACTCGACGGCACACCGGCAGACTACGGTAAGCCCGGCCGCGTGCAGGCCGCGGCGCCTGCGCACGGCCAGCGCGCGCGCTCAGCCGGTGGCGGCTGGGCAGCTTCGTCCCTGGCCCGAAGCTCAGCGTCACCGGCTGGCCGGACGAGCCCGGCTGAGCCCAGGTTCTTGCCGTTCACGGTCAGCAGGATCCCGCCCGGGTTGCCGATCTGCATGGTCACCGCGTGTGCTGGAACGTCCAGGTCTGCGGTGCTCCCGCTCAGCACATAGTCCTGTGAGATCAGGTAGCCGTCGCCGGCGTGGTGAACTGGACCCAGCAGTCCTCGATGGCGGTCAGCCGGATGACCACGGCCGGCGTGGTGGCGTCGGGCGGGGATGGCGTGAGGGCTGCGGCGCGGCCGACGGATGGTGGCGTCGGCTGGGCGCACCGGCGCCGTGGCCGCGGTGAGGTCACCGCCGTCGACCACCAGCCGGTAACGCGCCGTACCCGAGGACGCAGCGCAGCACGATGACCATCGCGCAGGCTCCAGTTGGGCGAGCGCCGCTCCTTCAGCTTGATCGGCGTGGATGGCTCGAAGCACGTCGGCCGCCCTGATCGCCTGGGGCGCACCGTGGTCGGCGTCGTACTCGTGGATCAGCGGCCTCGGGTCGGCGCCGACCACGCGCGCGATGCTGCGGATGTGCCCCGGGCGTAGAAGTCGCCGCCGCAGGCGGAGAAGTCATCACGCTCGATGCCCCGGATGATCGTTTCCCGGATGCAGGTCCGCTGGCTGACCTGCGTAATGGTGAGACCGGCCTGGCTGCGGGCCTGCGCCAGGGCATCACCGATGCTCACGCCGCGCCTCCACGTGCCCTACGTTGTGGCGCTGCTGCCGCCCGGGAATGCGGGCGCAGTGGCCGGACTGGTGCGGTCCCGGAGGCGGGACCAGTAACCAAGTTTAGACCCGCCCCCGATCAGGCCGTGAACGCCAGGCGCCGCGATCAGCCGTCCTGCCCGCCCCGCAGCGATGCCAGCGACGCCAGCAAGATCGTCCGGGTTGACCAGGACGTCCCTGCGCCTTCGAGCCCTCGCTCGGTCCGACGATGCCCCGGCTCTCCAGCAGGTCCATCAGCCGCCCGGCCTTGGCGAACCCGACCCGCAGCTTGCGCTGCAGCATCGAGGTCGAGCCGAACTGGGTGGTGACGATCAGCTCGGCGGCCTGGATGCAGCAGGTCCAGGTCGTCGCCGATGTCGGCGTCGATCTCGCGCTGGCTGCCCTCGGCGCGCCGCGACGTCCTCGCGGTAGGTCGGGCTGCGGCCTGCTTCTTGCAGTGCGCGACGACCTCGCGGATCTCCTTCTCCGGACACGAAGGCGCTCTGCAGCCGCATCGGCTTGCTCGCCCCCATCGGCAGGAACAGCGCGTCGCCCTGGCCGATCAGCTTCTCCGCGCCCGGCTGGTCGAGGATGACCCGGCTGTCGGTCAGGCTGACGAGGTGGCGAACGCCAGCCGGGACGGCACGTTCGCCTTGATCAGGCCGGTGACCACGTCGACGCTCGGGCCGCTGGGTGGCCAGCACCAGGTGGATGCCGGCGGCGCGGGCCAGCTGGGTGATCCGCACGATCGGCGTCCTCGACGTCGCGCGGGGCGATCATCATCAGGTCGGCCAGCTCGTCCACGATCACCAGCAGGTACGGGTAGGGCAGGTAGACCCGCTCGCTGCCCGGCGGCGGCGTGAGCTTGCCCGCGCGCGACCGCCTTGTTGAAGTCGTCGATGTGCCGGAACCCGGACGCGGCCAGGTCGTCGTAGCGCGGTCCATCTCGCCGACCACCCAGTCCAGCGCCTCGGCCGCCTTCTTCGGGCTGGTGATGATCGGCGTGATCAGGTGCGGGATGCCCTCGTAGATGGTCAGCTCGACCCGCTTGGGGTCGATCAGGATCATCCGCACCTCGTCCGGGGTGGCCCGCAGCAGGATCGAGGTGATCAGCGCGTTCGACGCAGCTCGACTTGCCGGCGCCGGTGGCGCCGGCGATCAGCATGTGCGGCATCTTCGCGAGGTTGGCGACGACGAGCCGCCCTCGACGTCCTTGCCGAGGCCGACCACCATCGGGTGGTGGTCGGCGAGCGCGGCTGGCGAGCGCAGCACGTCGCCCAGGCTGACGATCTCCCGGTCGGCGTTGGGGATCTCGACCCCGATCGCGGACTTGCCCGGGATCGGCGACAGGATCCGCACGTCGGCGCTGCTTCACCGCGTACGCGATGTTCTTGCTGACAGCGCGGTGACCCGCTCCACCTTGACCGCCGGGCCGAGCTCGATCTCGTAGCTGGTCACCGTCGGCCCGCGGCTGAAACCGGTGACCTGCGCGTCCACCTCGAACTGGTCCAGGCACGGCGGTCAGCGCGCCACTCACCATGTCATTGGCCCGGGTCCGCTGCCTTGCGGCGCGCGCCCGGCCGCAGCAGCGCAGTCGGCGGCAGGCGTGTAGCTGCGAGTCGCTCGACCCGGTGAGCGTGAGCTGCTCGGTCGCGGCCGGACGGCGGGCCGGGCGGCCAGCGGCTGGCGCCCGGTGAGCGGCCCGAACCCAGCACGTCCAGCAGGCCGCTCCTCGTCGTCGGGTCTCGCCGCGTCGGCTGTCCCGGTCATCGGCGTCGCCGGCCGCCTCCCGGTCGGGCGCCGCTGGCGCTTCGTCCTGGCGTCAAGCCAGCTGCCGCGGTCCCGCCTCCGCGTCCGCGATCGGCCCGCGCCCGCGCCGCAGCAGCGGCGTGTCGTAGGGCTTGTGCGTGATCACCCGCCTCGATCGCGACCGTCTGCGCCCGAAGCGTGCAGCCAGGCCGGAGCCGTCGCGTACCGGCCCGCCGGTGGTCCCGTCTGCCCGCGCCAGGTCACGCCGCGCAGCTCCGCGAGCCGGTCCGGCACCCGGTGCAGCGGTGTGCCGGTGATGACCAGCAGGCCGAACGCCGCACAGCAGCGCCAGCAGCGGGCCGCGACCACGCGGTCAGCAGCGGCCACCAGCGGGGCCGAGGCGGCGTAGCCGATGAAGCCGCCCGCTGCTCGCATGGCAGCGTCCGTCGGCGGCGGGGTGCCGTGGGCGATGTGCACCAGGCCCAGGCCGCCGATGAGCAGGGCGGACGCACCGATCGTCAGCTGAGCCGGTCTCCGCGTTGCGGTCCGGGTGACGCGGGAACCGCCAGGCCAGCAGCGGCCAGCGAGCACCGGCACCGACCACGCCAGCGAGCCGAATGCTCCACACACCAGCGCGGTCATGAACCGGCTGGCGGCGTTGCCCAGGTGCCACCAGGCGGTGGCCGCGACCACGATCGCGGCGCCGAGGAAGGCCAGGCCCGGTCACCGTCCCGCCGGTGCAGCGGGCCGAGGTCGCGCGCGTTGCGCCGACGCGCCCGCGCCGCCCGGCCGCGTGGGCGAGGCAGCAATCCACACGCCCGACACCGCGCGGGCTACCTGGCAGCCGATGAAGATCGCGATCGGGTCGGTCTGCGGCGGTGACTTGCGCTTGCTCCGCCCGTCGCGCCACTTGCCGCCCGGGTGTTCTGCCCCAGCCGCTGGCGCGCGAACGCCCTGCCGGAACCGGACGCCGCGGCTGCGCGATCGATCGTCCCAGGCCCTGAAAGCCAGGCAAAGCAATACGTAACTGAACGAAGTACAA
>ERZ1370068.1642-contig-11552_pt1 | contig 81419 bp, 94 predicted proteins | sample MGYA00561227_ERZ1370068 | MGnify/ENA primary metagenome ERZ1370068 (study PRJEB38410, sample SAMEA6850437) | metagenome | study: Metagenomic assessment of the ecological functions of the soil: analysis of the soil microbiota associated with the...
GATAGCACTTCGTTCAGTTACGTATTGCTGAGACCATCGCGCGCGCGCGCGCTCAAGCCAGGCAGTTCGGCAGCAGTACGGCAACGTGTTCGACGGCAACCCGCGCTGGAACGCGATCCCGGTCGCGAGGGCGAGCGCTACGCGTGGAATCCCGGTCGACCTACATCCACGAGCCGCCGTTCTTCCAGGGCCTGACGCGCGAGCCGCAGCCGCTCGCGCGACATCGACGGCGCGCGCGTGCTGGTGATGGTCGGCGACTCGGTGACCACCGATCACATCTCGCCGGCCGGCGACATCGCCGAGCGACAGCCCGGCCGGGCACGTGGCTCGAGTCGCGCGGCGTCGAGAAGCAGCGACTTCAACTCCGTACGGCTCGCGCCGCGGCAACGATCTGGTCATGGTGCGCGGCACGTTCGCGAACATCCGGCTCAAGAACCTGCTCGTGCCGGGCTCCGAGGGCAACGTCACGCGTCCATCTGCCCGACGGCGAGAAGATCGAGCGTGTTCGACGCCGCCGAGCGCTACCGCAAGGACGGCGTGCCGCTGGTGGTGCTGGCGGGCAAGGAGTACGGCAGCGGCTCGTCGCGCGACTGGGCGGCCAAGGGCACGCTGCTGCTCGGCGTGCGCGCCGTGCTCGCCGAGAGCTACGAGCGCATCCACCGCTCGAACCTGGTCAGGCATGGGCGTGCTGCCGCTGCAGTACGAGAACGGGCAGACCGCCGAGAGCCTCGGCCTCACCGGGCGCGAAGTCGTTCGACGATCGCCGGGCCTCGCCGGCGAGCTCGAGCCGCGGCAGCAGCGTGACGGTGCAGGCGCGGCGCGAGGACGGCTCGGCGCTCAGCTTCCAGGCGATCGCGCGTCTCGACACGCCGGTCGAGGTCGAGTACTACCGCAACGGCGGCATCCTCCAGACCGTGCTGAGGAAGCTGGTGAAAAAGGTCTGACGGCGACCACTCGACGCGAGACGCGCTCACACGCCCGGCCGATTCGGCATCACGTCGGGGCGTTTCCGCTCCTCGACCGAACGCATGGACAGGGGCCGCGCTTGCTCTCGTCCTGGCGCTCGCCTTCGTTCCGCAGAACGCCGCCGATAGCCAGTCAGACTCGGCCGCCTCCTGGTCGGGTGACGCCGGGGCGTGCCTCTATCTCATGCGGGGCGACGACTTCGTCGTGCCGATCGCGGCGCATGGACCGCGGCGCTGCCATCTCGAGGGGCGCTGGCGAGTTGCGAGGACTTCCAGAGCCTTCTCGGCCTGGGCGGGGTGGAGAATTCGCGACGGGGGCGTGCCTGTTCCTCGACGTGGTGCCCATGGCGGGGGTGCTCGCCGGGGCGGACCCGGGGTTTCGCGCCCGGCTTCGAGACCATGGTGGCGTGGAAGAGCCTCGAACTGTACGGCGAGGGCGAGTACGTCTTCGACACCGAAGGCGAGGGCGACTTACTACTACCGCTGGACTCAGCTCGGCTGGCGGGCAAACCGTGGCTGACCCTGGGTCTCGGTCCAGCGCACGCGCCTCTACCACAGCGAGCTCTCGTTCGACCGGGGCCTCTACGCCTGCGACTGCACGTTCGACACCGCGGAGTTGTCCAGTCTACGCGTTCAATCTGGACGGCGAGAGCCGTTCGTCATCATCGCGATGAGCGTCGACTTCTGAAGTGATCGTTGCGATTCGCAGCCGGGCCGTGCCGGCAGCGAGCCGTTCTCTCACTCTCGAGAACAGTACGCAGCGACGCGTGCGTTCCGCCGTGCTTTGCCCTCAAGCGAGTAGGTCCCGGGCGCCACCGCGCCGGCTGGGCGCCAGGGGCAGGAGATGCCGTCCGGCGGCGACCGCGACGCGTCGCTGGAACACGCCGGCCGCCGCATCGATCAATTCTGTCGATCGCCGGTCCCGCCGTCGGCGGGCGAACGACACCGAGCGCGCCGCGCCCGGGGTTCGACGTCAGCCCGCCGAGATCGAGGGCGATTTCCCCACGCGGACGTCGACCTCGCCGGTCACGACGTCCCCGGCCGCGGCATGGATCGATCGGTATCCGTAGCGCCCGCCGGGTAGCACGTCGGTCTCGAACAAAAAACGTCCGGCGCCATCGGCCACGGTCGGTCCGCCGATCCCACGGCCCGTCCACGCGCCAGCGAGGGACACCGTCGCCGTCGTCCCCGACGCCGGTGCCACTCCACGCTCACGCCGTCCCGGTTTGCGTCGAGGCGGACCAGCGACACCGCCGTAGCGGTCGGCGCGTGCCGAAGATCAGCGTCGCATGGGATCCGAAGTTGGTCAGATGATTGGAGCTCACCTCGCCGGCCACCGCGATCATGGCGTCGCGTCGCGGATCGAACGCGGCGGAATGCGCGATGCGCTTGAGCGCAGCCTCCCGGTCGGCGCGAGCATGGTCAGGCAGGGCGCCCGAGGAGGTCGAGGGACCAGACGTCGTTGTACGGGCGGCTTCCGGTGGTGACGTAGTAGAAAGCTAGTAGGAGGCTCCGCCGAACAGGAGCATGCGCCGCCGCGCCACTGATCAGCAGAGCCGCAGTGTAGTGACCACGGCGTACCGGCCGGAGAGGCGCGGAGGTGCGGGCTCCACACCGGAACCGGGGCCGAGGAAGGTCCGAGCGTCCGAGATCCGGCGGGGACGGAGCGCATCCGCCTCTCCGGTGGTGGCGGACCGGTTCCAGTCCCCGCCGGGCGACCCGTCCGGTCGTCGCGATCCGGGGGATCGATCGATCGCATCGCCTTCCGCCAGAACGTCGGGAGGGCCGCCCGAGGTCGCGAGCTGCGTCAGGTCCAGTGCACGTGGCGAGGCTCACGCGCGCGTGCCATAGCTCAGTTTGTAGAGCGATTCCGGTGGCCTGGTCGGTGCCGCCGAAGACCAGCATCGGTCGCCAGACCGGAACTCTGTTGAGATCGTGGCGTGATCTGCGCTTCGCGTTCCGGTGGCGATGCCGACGGTGGCCAGCGTGCTCCGGTCCGGCACGTCCCTCGAACGCAGTCGGCGATCGACCACGGGCCCCGCGCTCGCCGCCGCCGAACGGGATCAGCCGGTCCCGCACCGGATCGTGGATCGGCAGGAGAAGTCGGGCCGCTCGCCGTCCGAACCTCGGGTAGCCACCCCATGCTGCAGGCATGCCGGTGGCGAGAGAAGCGCCGGACGAGGTCCACGTCGACCACGATCAGGCCGGCGAGGTCTGTGGGACATCACCCGCGAGTCGCCGTTGAAACCACGACCATACGGCGGTCTCGCCAGCGCTGGGTCGAGGGCTGGCCTTCTGCCCGAGCAAGGTCCGGATGGCGCCGCGGCGATGAAGACCCATGGCGTGCTGGACGGAGGGCTCGAAGATCCAGATCGCGAGACATCAGTTCAGAGCGGGGAACTGCGCAGCGCCTCCAGAACGCTGGCGATGCGGATGCCAGAGCCGGGTCGTAGACCGCGGATTGATACCGAAGCGCGCCGACGGGTGTCGTGCCCGCCGTCGTGCTCAGGGCGACCAGGATCGGGGACTCCGGGTCCCGATCGAGACGACGGACACTGGTTCCATCGAGGTTTGGGCGGATCGGGCGCCGGACGGTCGCCCAGAGGATCATCCGGTCTCCCACCGGTGCCAGATCGCGGACGCCCCCTGGCGAGGCCCCGGCGCGCCCCGCCGGCAGTGAGTCAGCTGGACCACGCGGGCGAGGGGAGCGAAGTCGAGGCGACCAGGAATCACCGGACCTCGGCGCCGGTTCCAGCCGCCGAACACTGATCATGGCGGTCCCGCGCCGGGTCGTCGATCGCGGCGGACGCGCTATATCCCGGACCGGACCCGGTCCCGCCCGGGGCTGAGCGCCGTCCACTCGGGTGGTCCCGAGAGGCTCAGCGCCCACACGTCGCCGAGGACTACGCTGCCCGTGGTGGTGCCGCCGAAGACGACCATGCGATCCGCGCACCGGGTCGTAGATCGCCACGTGATTCTGCGCGCCGAGCGGCGGTCGGGGTCACGAGACGGTTCCAGGCCGGCGACCCCGAGAGGGTCAGCTCCCAGGTCTCGTTCAGATCGGGCCGAGTCGAGGCCGCCGAACGACGATGCAGGTCCCGGATCGGGTCGTAGATGGCCCGTGTGGCCGCAGCGGACTCGAGGGGCGTGCCCGCGGGAACGATCAGACTTCCACTCGGGTGGCCCGTCCAGAGCTCAGTCCCAGACGTCGTGTAGTAGGTCTACGCCGTAACCCCCGATCGCGATCAGCCGCCGACGTCGGGATCGAGGATCGCGGCATGGGACGCGCGCGGCGTGATCGGCGCGATCGGGTACCACTCGCCGTCGACCGACGCTGCCCGCGGCGAAGGCATGGAGGCGGTGGACGCCGGAGCGTGGGTAGAAGACTCGATCGCGACCAGAGTCGCTCCAGAAGTAAACGGAGAGCGGCGCGCACGGAGGACGGGGGGCATCGAATGGCTCCTTCTCGACGTGCTGCTGCGCACTCCGGACCGGACTCCACCAAGCGGCCTGAAAGGGTAGATCTCCAGGGCGTCGCCGATCAATGGCCGAATCGACACGGCCTTACTCGGCAAGGCGCGCAAGTGACGAGCGTCGGGGAAGCGGCGAGCGGGACGAATTGCTCAGCCGATCCGGACCGGCAAGGCGTGCCGCCCGATCACCCGAGCCCACGGATCGCGGGCTTCATCACCATGAGCACCAGCGCCAGGAGCGGGGCGAGCAGCGAGACCGCGCCCCAGAAGTCCCCACGCTCGCGACAGCGCCGTAGGCCGCCCAGTCGGCGGGAACCACTCTTCCACGCCGCGGCGCATCGGCACCGCCATGCGGCGCTGGAGCGGCGCGAAGCCGGACCATGAAGGCGAGCCGAGATCGAGAACAGCACGATCGACCAGGAAAATCCAGCCAGGTGCGCAGCAGGGGCAGGCCGCCGGTGATCGCCGCGGCCACGCCGGCGGCGATGATTGCGATGACGCCGGGGACGGTGAAGCGCCGGTCGCTCCCGATGATGCCCTCGAGCGCGTGCGCGATGAGGCGGGGGTCACGGGTTCGATCCGCGTGACGCTTCCAGAAGATGCCGGTGACTGATGTTCCCGAGGAAGATCGTGACGGCGAGGACGCTACACCGCCTTGAGCGCCAGGTAGAGCATGCCAGCGTTAGCGCGCCTGCACCGCGGCGCCGCAAGGCGCTAGCCGCTCACGCCTCGACGCGAACGCTCGCCTTCTTGAGCAGCGCCACCTGCCCGGCGTGGTAGAGCACGTGTTTGCAGCTCGCCGATCAGCAGCTGCCTTTCCAGCTTCCATCGGTGTCTCGGACGCTTGGCGGAGAGCCGGTCGACCGGGAACTTCGCGACCGTCTCGCGCAGCGCCTCGCCAGTCTCGAACAGGCGGCGCTTCGCCGCCTCCCAGGCGGCGTCGTCGGCGAGCCGCGCCGGCGGCCAGTCCTCGGCATCCGACACCTGCGGGACCTCGCCCTCGATGCGGCGCCGCCGCGACGTCGTGCCACGTGCCGGCGTGCAGCACGATCTCGGCGATCGAGTGGGCGTCGGGGATCAGACGCCGTGACGCCGCCTCCCGCGTCGCCCCGTCCAGCGCCTCACCGCCAGGGTGCCACCTGCGTCCCCGTTCAATGCCCGCTCGTTACTGCTGTGCCAGCCGCTCGCACTCGTTCATGGCGCCTCCCGTCTCGAAGATCGACCGCGGAAACCGAAGTAGCGTTACCTCGTCACCACCGCCTTGGTGGTGAGCACGCGGTCTCCCGCGACGAGCCGGATCACGTGCATGCCGTTGGCCAGCGGCCGACCGCGCGCGAGCGCGATCGTGTGCGGACCGGCGCCGGGCTTCCGACCGAGGCGCGGTGGCGACGTGGCGTCCGGCGAGGTCGACGACGTCGATCCTCGCCGCCGATGCGCCCGGTAGCGTGAACGACACGCTGAGCGCGCCGTCGCGCGACGGGTTGGGCGTTCGCGCCGTGCAGCGCGAGCGCCGGGGAGACGCCGTTCGGAACGCCGACCGCCCCCGACGCCGCGGCCGCGCTCGTGGCCGGGCCCTCGTTGCCGTGACGATCCAGCGCGGCCACCTTGTAGTAGGTCGAGCCGCCGCCACCCGCGTCCATCATCTGGTTGTCGGGGATCACCGCGATGAGCGTCGCGGGCCCGGCAATGAATCCCGGCGTGCTGCCGCGGTAGACGCGATAGACATCGAGATCGGTCTCGTGATTCGAGAACCAGTGCACACGCGAAGCCTTCCGGGTGCGCCGCGGCGCAGAAGGCCACTCGGCTGGGCGGGTCGGGATGTTGTCCACCGAGTAGCCGCTGTCGACGCTGGACTGATAGAAGACGTTGGGGTTGCTCGTCAGCGCGGTGACGAAGAACGCGGTGTAAGGATTGCCGCTCGCCATCGAGTCCTGCGTCGTGGGCGCGCGCGTAGCCGTAGCCGTCGAGGTGCTCGGCCGGCAGGGTGATCAGCGCCTCCCAGTAGGGTGACCGTCGGACCGAACGGACCCGGATCGACGCGCGTCGTCACGATGCGTGCGGCGGGCGAAGCCGGCGACCTCGATCGCCGCGGCCATCGCGGTTGCGGGCGCGATGCGCCGCCACACCCGGTAGCCGGTGACCTCCGGGTACGGGCCGCCGTCGAGACCGCTGCGCAGCCGGGTGACGAACACGCGTCCGCCCTGGTCGTTCGGCACGTCGCGCACGGCGGTGAGCGTCGGTGAAGGACTCGGGCGGCGGCGGCGGCGGGCTGCCGCAGCCGTGCAGCAGCACCGAGACGCGGTTGCTCGTGTAGTTGGCGACCGCGAGGTCAGCCAGCGTGTCGGCGTTTGAAATCGCCGATGGCCACGCATGTCGGCCCGGGGCCGGCCGAGAAGTAGAAGGGGCTCGCGAACGTGCCGTTCCCGACCCCGCGCGCTGCCCTGGCCGAGCAGCACACCTACCACGCCCGAGTAGTCGGCGGTGAACCAGGTCGGTGATGCCATCGCGATCGAGATCGCCGGCACGCGACGCTGCGCGGCTGACCGCCGAGGCTGATGCTCGTCGCCGGGGCGAACCGTGCCGTCGCCGGCGCCGCCCGAGCCGTTGCCGCGGAGGACCGACAGCGTGCCGTTGCCACCGTTCGCGACCGCCGAGGTCGGAGATGCCATCCTCATCGAAGTCGGCGATCGCGATGCTGTAGGGATAGAGGCCGACGGGGTAGAACGCCCCGGTCGCGAAGGTGCCGTCGCCGTTCCCCAGGAAGACGGTGAGGTTCGAGCTGTTCTGATTCGACGCCACCAGGTCGGGCTTACCGTCGTGGTTGAAGTCGGCGGTCGCGAGCGCGTAGGGCGCTTCGCCCGCCACGTAGTAGGCCGGGGCGGCGTAGCCTCCCTCCGGCAGCCCGAGCATGACCGACACCGCGCCGTTCAGGAACGCAGAGGCGGCGAGGTCGAGGATCCCGTCGCCGTTGAAGTCGGCGCTCGCGACGCCGTAGGGCGCGTCGCCCGCGGGGTGAGTCGACCTGGGGCTGAAACGTCCCGTCGCCGTTGCCCTCGAGCACCGAGATCACGTCCGTGCCCGAGCTGTTGGTGGCGACGTCGAGGACGCCGTCGCGATCGAGGTCGACGACGATCAGGTTCCCGGTGCCGGGGTTCACCGGGTAGGTGACACGTCGTCAAGCTCCCGTTCCCGATTCCGAGCAGGACGCCGATCTTGGAGAGGCCGTTGACGGTCACGATCAGATCGCGATTGCCGTCGCCGTTCACGTCGGCGATCGCCACGTTGAACGGCGCATTGCCGGTGAGAAAGCTCGTGGCGGGCGTGAAGAACTGGTTGGTGGGACAATTGGCGCGCGCCGTCGACGCGAACGCGAGCAGCGCGACACTCATCAATGTGAACGAGCGAAGCTTCATGGCAGCCTCCCGAGGGTTTTGGGGGCGATGGTTCAGCGGGAACCGTAAAGACTACGCCCGTACCACGGCGGGCTCCAGCGCGATTGCGACCGTTACCGCGTGAGCGCGAGCCGCTGGACTCGGGCCTTGCCGCCCCGGGAACTGGTAGCGGACGAAATAGAGCCCGGCCGGCACCTGATCACCGTTCCAGGTCGCTCGGTAGCGGCCCCGCGGCGTCATGCCGTTCGCCAGCATCGCCACCTCGCGGCCCTGGACGTCCGACCATGTCTCACGCGGATCGAGGCCGCCTTCGCCAGCGTGTACTCGATCGACACCGCCTCGCCGTACTTCACCGGATTCGGCGTCACGCGGCCGAGCGCGAACGACGTGATCGCCTCGCCCGGTGGAACGCCCACCACTCCGTCGTCGTTCACGATCGTCCCCACGCCGGTGTTGTCCTGGATCGTCCCGTGCAGCGGCTGGGTCAGGAGCACATTGAAGGTCTCGTCCGGCTCGTTCTCGGTGTCGCCGTGCACGTCGATCGTGACGACGGCCTGGGTCTGCCCGGGGTCGAAAGTGACCAGGCCCGAAGCCGGCGTGAAGTCCCCGTACGGCGAGCTTCCCCAGCGCCAGGTCGTCGACGGTCGTCCAGTGGACCGACACCGCGGCCGCCGTGTTCGGCTGGCTGAGCGAGATCGTGAAGGCGAACAGGGGTCTCGCCATCGTTCCCCCTCTCACCGCCAGATCGCCGATCGTGATCTTCGGCTCGGGATCGTCGTCCGCGATGCTCACGTGCCTGACCCCGGACCGAACCCGAAGTCGCGCAGCGTCGCGTTCACCGGATTCTCGAACACGATCGCGATCGTCTCCCAGTTCTCTCGCGCCACGTCGCCGTTGATGAACACCGTGATCATCGCGGTCGTCACCTTGGGCGCGAACGTCACGTGCCCGCTCGCCGCCTGGTAGTCGTTGTTCGCCAGCGTCGCGGTGCCGTCGGCGGTGTGCCAGTCGCACTCCACGGTCGCGAGCGTGTTGGCGCCCACCAGCGACAGCTCGATCGGGAACGCCGTCTCTGCCACTGTTGCCTTCGTTCTTGGCCTGCGACCCGGTCGCCCCGCCCGTCACCTGGATCTGCGGTGGGCCGTCGTCGTTCAGGATCGTTCCCTGCACGGTTCCGGGCCCGGCGAACGTCGCTCCGGTCACGCTCGTCACGGTCACGAAGAGCGTCTCGTCGTTTTCGAGCTTTGTGTCGCCCAACACGGTGACCCGAATCGTGTCGGACGCGACATTCAGGGAGCACCCTCAGGCTGTCCTTCCGGGCGACGTAGTCACCGTTCGCCACCGTCGCGCTGCCGTCCGCGGTCTGGTAGTGCACCCAGACCGAGACGCCGCTGGCCTGGGAGAGGGTGACCGGAAACTTGAGGCTCTTGCTAGAGCTGTTGCCTTCGGCAATCGGAGCCGCGTCCCCGATCGACACGATGGGCAGCGGGCTGCCGCAGCCGTGCAGCAGCACCGAGATGTGATCGCCCGAGTAGTAGCCGATCGCGAGATCGGGCAGGGTATCGGCGTTGAGGTCGCCGATGGCGGCGGTGATCGGACTGCCGCCGATGGGGAAGACGAGCGGGCTCGCGAACGACCCATTGCCCACGCCCCCGCTGCCGAGTCCGAAGAGCACGCCCACCGAGCCGGAGTTGGCGAACACCAGATCAGCGATGCCATCGCGATCGATGTCCCCGGCCGCGACGTTCCACAAGTTATTGGGCGAGCCTACCGGGAGGTTCGTCGCCGGTGCGAACGTCCCGTCGCCCTGACCGTGCAGGGTCGAGATCGTGCCACTGCCGTAGTTCGACACCGCCAGATCGGAGATGCCGTCGTGATCGAAGTCCGAGACCGCGATGCCGTGGGGTACTGTCCCGTCGGGTAGTTCGCCAGCAGCATGAACGTCCCGTCGCCGACTCCGCGCAGCACCGAGACGTTCCCGCTCGCGTTATTGCCGACCGCCAGATCGACGAATCCATCGCCGTTCCAGTCGCCGGTCACGATGGCAATCGGACCCTGGCCGACCGCGTGAAAGGTCGCCGGGCTGTAGCCTCCTGCGGCCGCCCGAGCAGGATCGCCACCAGGCCGAAAAGGTAATCCGCGGTGGCGAGGTCGGGAATCCCGTCGCCGTTGAAGTCGCCGCTGGCGACGCCGTTGGGCTTGTCCCCCGCGGGGTAGTTGACCTGGGGCTGAAACGTCCCGTCTCCGTTGCCCTCGAGCACCGAGATCGCGTTCGTGTCGATGCTGTTGGTGGCGATGTCGGGAAAGCCATCGCGGTCGAGATCCGCGACGACGAGCTGCGTGGTGCCGTGGCTGACCGGGTAGCTCACGGGATCGTGAAAGCTCCCGTTCCCCACGCCGAGCAGCACCGACGTGGTGGAAAGGTTGTAGCTCGTGACGGCGAGGTCGAGAACACCGTCGCCGTTCAGGTCGGCCGTCGCGACGTTGCAACTACAGGTCGCCCTGGCCGATGCGGTAGCTCTCGGGAGCCGTGAACAACGAATCCGGGGGACAGTTGGCGCGCGCGGTCGCGGCCGTGGACATCACGATGGCGATCATCCCGATTGAGAGCGAGGGAACCTTCATGGCGGTCTCCAAGTAGAGGTCGACTCTCGCGTTCGGGGACACTCAAGGCTACGCCCGGGCCGGGGGAACGGTCCAGCACCGTTGCGAGCGGTGCTGGGTTGCGAGTAATTTCCTGTCTCGTTTCGCGGAACCGTTGCATCGGCCCGGGACAACGGGAGGCTCCATGAAGGCACCGTCCACGATACTCGCGTCCGATCGCCGCCGCTTCCTCAAGCTCGTGGGCTTCGCGGGGCTGTCCTCCGCGGTGGGCGCCAGCATGTCGGCGTGGGCCCAGACCAAGCCCGCGTCACCCGCGCCCGCGACGTCGCCGCCTCCGGCGCCGGCGCCCCGGACTCGACCGCGGCGCCGCAGAAGCCCGAGATCTCCGAAGACGCGAAGGCGCTGGCCAAGATCCTCGAGCGCCGCTACGGAAAGTTCCTCGACGCGAAGCAGATCGAGAAGCTGCCCGAGGAGGTCGAGAACCGCCTCCAGGGCGGGAAGCGTCTGCGCGACAGCAAGCTCGCGAACTCCGACGAGCCCGACTTCGTCTTCCGCGCCTGATCATGGCCAAGCTCGACACCAACCTGTTCTTCATGCCCGCGCGCAAGCTCGCGGAGCGCATCCAGGCGGGCAAGCTGACCTCGGTCGATCTCACCGCGGGCTATCTCGATCGTCTCGAGCGCTTCGGTCCGCGGCTGAACGCGGTGGTCACCGTGATGCGCGAGGCGGCGATGGCCGAGGCGCGCGCGGCCGACAAGGAGATCAAGGCGGGAAGTCGCGCGGCCCGCTCCACGGCATTCCGTATGGCGTCAAGGATCTGCTCGCGACCAAGGGCGTCCCCACCACCTGGGGTGCGACGCCCTATCGCCACCAGATCTTCGAGGAGAACGCCACGGTCATCGACCGGCTGCGCGACAAGGGCGCCATCCTGATCGCCAAGCTCGCGATGGTCGAGCTCGCCGGGCGGCATGGGCTACAACCACGCCGACGCGTCGTTCACCGGTCCGGGGCTGACGCCGTGGAACACCAAGTTCTGGAGCGGCGGATCCTCGAGCGGCCCCGGCGCCGCGGTCGCGGCCGGGCTCGTCAACTTCGCGATCGGCTCGAGACGTCGGGCTCGATCCTCACGCCCGCGGCGTTCTGCGGCGTCACCGGTCTCAGGCCGACCTACGGGCTCGTGAGCCGTCACGGCGCCATGGCGCTGTGCTGGACGCTCGACAAGCTCGGTCCGATGGCGCGCAGCGCCGACGACTGCGCGCTCGTGATCGCCGCGATCGCGGGCAAGGACGACAAGGATCCCGAGCTCGGTGGATCGCCGCTTCGACTACTTCGATCGCGGCTCGGTGCGCAAGCGCTTGAAGATCGGGATCCCGAAGGGCGTGACCGAGAAGGTGCAGCCCGCGGTGCGCGAGAACTTCGACAAGGCGATCGACGCGGTGCGCGAGATCGCCGACGTGACCACGGACATCGAGTGGCCCGATCTGCCGTGGGGCCCCGCGGTCGGCGCGATCGTCGGTGCCGAGGGTGCCTCGGCGTTCCTCGACCTCATCGAGTCCGGGAAGACCGCCGAGCCTCAAGTGTCTCCCGGCGCCGCTACGCCGGCTACTCCGGCACCTGATCCCCGCGGTCGACTACCTCCAGGCGATGCGCCTGCGCGGCCCATGAAGCGCGCGGTGGCGGCGGTCTTCCAGCAGTACGACGCCATCGCCGCGCCGACGCGCGCGAGTGTCTCCTACCCGGCGGACAAGAACTTCGAGGACGTCTATCCCGGCATCAGCGGCGGGCCGCCGCTGATCGCCGCGGGCAACCTCTGCGGCCTGCCAGCGCTGGCGCTGCCGAACGGCTACGGCGAGAACGGGCTGCCGACGTCGATCTCGTTCCTCGGGCCAGCGTTCTCGGAGTACGACCTGGTCGCGCTCGGCAACGCGCTACCAGGAGCGCACGGGGTGGAACCTGAGGGTGCCGCCCGGCGTGGCGTGAGCTCACGCGCGTGAAGAGGGTGGGAGCGAGGTAGCCTCCGAAGTTTCCGGCTCCGCTTCGCTCCGCTCGGGACCGGGTCCCTTCGCGAGCAACACGATCGCCGCCTCGATCGACGTCCGCGCGCCGGCGATCGCCACGACGTCGCCGAGCCGTAGCATCTCGTGCCCGTCGGGCACGATCACCACGTCGCCGCCACGCAGGATGCCGACGATGGTCGCCCCGGTGTGGCCGCGGATCCCGAGGTCGGCGAGGCTCCGTCCCACCGCCGCGTGCCCGGGCGCGAGCTCGAAGGCAAACCGGATCGCCGAGCCCGGGGATCAGATCATGGGCGCGGGCCAGCGCGCCGGATCCCGTGCCGCCGCTCGAGCGCGACTGCCGGCCGATCGCCTCGACGATCACCTCCGCGGCCGCGCGCACGTGTCCCTGGAGATCGACCGACGAGCGCCACACCGCCACGATCACGACGGCCGAGAGCAACGTCAGGAGTGCGATGCCGACCGAGCGCCGGCACGAACGGCTGCGTGATGGTGAGGATGGGCGCGCAGACGATGAAGAGCGTCGCGAGCTGGATGGTGGCGATCATCGTGCGCCTCGGCGCCGCGGCGGGATCGAGCCGGCCGCTCCCCGTCTCGGGAACGCGCGCCACGCCAGCGTCCGACCCAGCGCGCGCGACCGTTGCGCACGATGCCGACGACGAACGGCGCCGAGAGGAGCACCGCCCCGCCGACGACCATTGCGCGACCCTGCCACGGCGAGAGTCCAAGGCGCGCCACGAGAGCGCGTGCCCCATCGGTCCCACCTCGATCGCGGCGCCGAGGCAGAGTGCCACGATCACGGCACCGCGTCGATGGCGAGGGTGCGCAGCACGCGCGGCGAGCGCCGACTTCTGCGCCGAGGTCTCGGAGCGCGCGCCCAGGTTCTCGATCCACGAGCCGTAGAGCGCGACGAAGGTCTGCAGCGGCCGCGGCAAGCCGCGGTCGATCGTCGCGGCGACGCGGTCCGCCGAGCCGATCAGCCACGGCGTGGTCAGCGTGGTGAGCGCGGACACCGAGACCACGATCGGATACAGGAACGACGAGGTCACGCCGTGGGTGAGGCCGATGCCGGCGATGATGAACGAGAACTCGCCGATCTGGGCGAGGCTCATCCCGGTCTGGACCGCGTTGCGCGTCCCGCCGCCGAACAGGAAGGCGCTGATCGAGACCGCGACCGTCTTGCCGGCGATCACGAGCCCGGTGAACAGCAGCACCTCGGGCGAGTGGCGAGCGATCTGCCCGGGGTCGATCTGCATGCCGACGGAGACGAAGAAGACGGCGGCGAACAGGTCGCGCACGGGCTCGACTCAGCCGCTCGACCCGTTTCGTGCTCACCGGACTCGGCCACCAGCGATCCGGCGATGAATGCCCCGAGCGCGACCGAGTAGCCGAAGGTCTGCGCCAGCCAGGCGGCGCCCATGCACAGACCGAGGCTCGCGACCAGCAGCGTCTCCGCGCTGTCGAGCCGGGCGACGAAGCGCACGGTCCGCGGCACCACGAGCATGCCGACGATCAGGAGTGCTAAGAGGAACGCCAGCAGCCGGCCCAGCGTGACGAGCACCTGTCCGGTCGACACGCCGCCGCCGCCGGCGATCACGGTGAACAGCGCGAGCAGGAGGATCGCGATCAGGTCCTCGACCACGAGGATGCCGAGCACGAGATCGGTGAACGTGCCGCGCACGCGATGGTCGCGGAACACCTTGACGATGATCGTCGTGCTCGAGATCGCCACCGCGCCGCCGACGAACAGGCTGTCGGTCCACGACCAGCCCAGCAGCCGTCCGGCCGAGTACCCGAGCCACATCATCAGGCTGGTCTCGAGCGGGGCGATCGTCCCGGCGGCGCCGCCGACGGACGCGAGGCGACGAAGGCTGAACTCGAGGCCGAGCGAGAACATGACAAAGACGACGCCGAGCTCGGAGAGCGTCGTCACCGTGGCCTGGTCCGCCACCAGCGGGATCGGAACGTGGGGACCGATGATGAGCCCGGCGAGGAGATAGCCGAACACCACCGGCTGGCGCAGCCGCCGGAAGGCGACCGTCGTCAGCGCCGCGACCGTCGTCACCAGAGCCAGGTCGCGCAGGAACGGGTGGGCCTCGTGCACGTCGGGCTCCTCGGGTCGCGAACGCTCTCGATCGAGTGGGTCGAGGCAATGTCCGCGAGGCCCCGATGCGTGTCAACGCAGCGCCGTCGTAGAATCGGCCGCGTGAAACGAGGCGGCGCGATGGTACGGGAGGGCGATGCCGCTGCGCTGCCCGCTGTGCGGCAACCGCTGGTCGCGCCGCGGCTGGCTCTCGCTCGCGCCCCAGTGCGGGCGCTGCGACCTCTATCTCGAGCGCCGCGAGAACGACTTCTTCCTCGGCGGTTACACCGTCAACCTGCTCGGCACGCTGACGCTCGCCATGATCGGATCCTGGGCGATGGGCCAGCGCATCGACGCGCACTGGCGTGGCAGCGCGACGTCGTCGTGATCGCGGCGGTCGTGGCGTTTGCGCTGGTGTTCTATCCGTTCAGCAAGCTGCTGTGGCTCGCCACCGACCTCGTGTTCCGGCCGCCGCTCGAGAAGGACTTCGACGAGGAGGCGGAGCCCGAGTGACCGCGCGCGGCGCCGGCCCCGATCTCAGTCGGCGGCGCCGGGACTCGCTGGGCACGACGTCGAGCACCCGCCGCTCGGTGGGTCGCAGCACGGTGATCGTCGAGGGCACGCCGATCGCGTTCTCGCTGAGCAGCCGGTGCAGCGCGTCGACGCTCGGCACCGGCTCGCCGTTGAAGCCGATGATGACGTCGCGCTCGCGCACGCCGGCCTTCGCCGCGGGGCCGTCCGGCCTCGATCGTGAGTGCCAGGATCCCGCTCGCGACCGCGAGCCCGCTCAGCCGCGCGGCGCGCCGCGAGATCGCGACGTTCTGCCCGCCGATGCCGATGTAGGCGCGTCGGACACGCCCGTCGCGGATCAGGAGACCTCGCCACGAAGCGCGCGGTGTTGATCGGGATCGCGAAGCACAGGCCCTGGGCGCCCATGATCATCGCGGTGTTGACGCCGATCACCTCGCCGCTCGAGCTGACCAGCGGGCCGCCCGAGTTGCCGGGATTGAGCGCCGCGTCGGTCTGGATGATCACGTCGTCCATCAGCCGTCCCGAGCTGCGCGCGCAGCGATGCGCGCCGAGCGCGCTCACCACGCCCGCGGTGACGGTGGTGCTGGAAGCCGAGCGGGTTGCCGATCGCGATCACGAGCTGGCCGACTGGACGTGCTGCCCGAATCGCCGAGCCGGGCCGGGACGAGGTCGACCGGTGATGCGGATCACCGCGAGATCGGTGTCGGGATCGTCGCCCAGGAGGTCGGGCCGGCAGACGGCGTCCGTCGGCGATGCCCGACCACGATGCGCTCGGCGCCGTGAACGACATGGCTGTTGGTGAGGATCAGGCCGTCGGGCGTGAAGAGGAACCCTGAGCCGCTGCCGTCCTGGGGGCACGGGCGCGCGCCGGCCGCGCGGCGGCGCTCGCCGCGCGTCGCTGCCGCACCTCGATGTTCACCACCGACGGGCTCATGGCGTCGACCGCCGCGATCACGGCGTGAGAGTACGCATCGAGCAGCGTGGCGTCATCGGCGGGAAGCGCGGGCCGGGGCGATCACGCCGGCCGACGGGTCGTCGGGTGGCGCGGACGGCGCGGGTCGAAGTCGGTAGGAAGCTCTTCGGAGCGAAGCAGCGCGGGCGTTGGGTTCATGTCGGCATCCGAGGTGGGCAGCGAACGAGCGGCAATGGCGTAGGGTGCTTCGATGAGGGATCGCCGCGATCGATGCCGGTCGACCTCCTCGCGCGTCAGCGGCGGCGGGCATTCGGCGCTTGACGCGGCGCGGGTTGCCACGTTCGGCGCGGCGGGATAGCATCCGGCCGTCTCGAGCCGTTGGACTCGGTCTCCCGAGGAGCCTCCCTTCATGCACACGATCCAGCCCGCGCGTCTCAAGCCCGGGGCCAGGCCCGACACCGCCGCCGGGCCTGAGGGTCCGAGCACCGACGTCACCGCCGGCGGTCCGATCCGCGGCAAGGCGCTGATCTTCTGGGACCCGAAGGTCCCGGGAAGAAGCTCGACGCAATCGATACCGACCAGATCACGCCGGCGGCCGACTGCGTCTCCGAGAGCCTCGAGACGCTCGACGAGCGCTGGAAGGCGGGATCGTTCCGCTACCTGATGCCCGACTTCCGTGATCGCGTCCATCGCGGGGAGAACTTCGTGATCGCGGGCGACCGGTTCGCGATCGGCTCGTCGCGCGAGATGAGCCCCGCGGGCCTGAAGGGCGTCGGGGAGGAAGCCGGGCTCGAGATGGTGGTCGTGTGCGGCCACAACATGGGTGACATCTTCCGGCGCAACGCGTTCAACCTCGGGCTCCACGTCGTCCAGTGTCCCGACGCGGTGGCCGACGCGCAGGAAGGCGACGCGCTCACGTTCGATCCGCGCACGCGACGCCTCGCCAACGAGACACGCGGCAAGGCCTACGAGCCCGTTCCACTGACCGACAAGGAAGACGAGATCCGGCGCTCGGGCGGCATCTTCGCCGTCGGGCGACGCGAGCTGCGCGCCTCGATCGACACGCCGCCGCGCATCGTCTGGCCCGATCCCGCGACCGCGCGCCGCCTCACCTCCACCGAGCAGATCGTCTGGGCGCACCGCGTCGATAAGGACGCGGAGGTCAGGCCCGGGGCGACGCTACGCGTCTACGCCGACCTGCTGCCGGCCTCCGACGGCACCGCGCCGTTCGCGATCCACACCTTCAACCAGATCACCGGCGGCAACACGCTCCACCCGCGCCAGGCGGCGATCGCCAACGATCATTTCGTCTTCACCGGCAAGGAAGCCGACGACCGGCAGACCTCGATCGGCCGGGCCTTCGCCCGTCTCCACGGCATCGAGAAGCCCTACTACGCGACCCCGGCGACGGCATCTTCCACTTCTATTTCCCCGAGCAGGGCCTGGTGCTGCCGGGCCAGTTCATTCCCGGCGCGGACTCGCACAGCCGGGCGTAACGGCGCCTACGGCGCGGTGGGCATCGGCGTGGGCTCGACCACACTCGGCTTCGGCTGGTCGACGGGCTACGTCTACTTCACGCTGCCGAAGCAGCGGCGCGTGACGTTCTCGGGCGAGCCTCAGCCGTGGGTGAGCGGCAAGGACATCGTGCTCGCGCTGCTCCGGCGCTGGGGGGCGAAGCAGTCGCAGGGCATGTCGGTCGAGTTCGTCGACGCCAACCGGCAGCTCCTGATCGCCTACCGCAACACCATCGCCAACATGATGGCCGAGGCGGAGGCGATGAACGGCATCTTCGCTCCCGACGAGATCACCGACGCCTGGTACCGCTCGAAGCGGCGTGACCGGTGCCGTATCCGCGCGTGTCGCCGGGCGCCGACGCGGTCTACGAGATCGACGAGACGCTCGAACTGTCCGAGGTGGTGCCGATGATCGCGAAGCCGTTCAGCCCGGGGAACGCCTTCCCGGCGGACGAGGTGGCCCAGGAGCGCATCGGCTTCGACAAGGCGATGATCGGCTCCTGCACCAACGGCGGATATGACGATCTCCTACAGGCGGCGCTCGTGATCCGCGCCGCACGCGCGCTCGGTTTCCGCACGTCGTCCCGGCCGTTCGTCATCTTCCCCGGATCCGGGGCGTCGAAGCGCCAGATCGAGAACCCCGACGCGCGGCTCGACGGCGAGTCGATCGCGCAGGTGTTCCGCTCGGTGGGCGGCATGATCCGCGAATCGTGGTGCGGGCCGTGCTTCGGTCAAGGCCCCGACGCGCTCTCGCCCGGCCAGCGTGCGATCACGTCGTTCAACCGGAACTGGCAGAACCGCATGGGCGTCGGCGGCGAGGGCTATCTCGCGCCAGCCCGGCGGTGGTGGCGAGCCTCGGCGCTGCTCGGATACATGGGACCGCCGAGCGAGCTGGGTCTTCGCTGGATTCCCGAGGCCTTCGAAGTCTGACCCTCACGGTGGGCCGCGCATGATCACGATCTCCGGGTTGACCAAAGTCTACGGCGAGTTCAAGGCCGTCGATCAGCTCAGCTTCGACGTCGCCGCGGGCGAGATCGTCGGGCTGATCGGACCGAACGGCGCCGGCAAGACCTCGACGCTGCGATGCATCGTCGGCATCCACGCGCCGAGCGCCGGCACGATCGCGATCGACGGCCACGACATCGTTCGCGACCCCGTCGAGGCGAAGCGCCGCACGGCGTTCATGGCCGACGAGCCGCAGCTCTTCGACTACCTCACGGTGATGGAGCACCTGCGCCTCACGGCGCGGATCTACCGCGTGACGGACTTCGAGCGCCGCGCGTCGCACCCTGATCGAGGAGTTGCGAGCTCGCCGGCAAGGAGAACGCGCTCCCGGCCGAGCTGTCGCGCGGCATGAAGCAGAAGGTCGCGATCGCCTGCGGGCTGATCCACGATCCGCATGCGCTCCTGTTCGACGAGCCGCTGACCGGGCTCGATCCGCTCGGCATCCGCCGCATGAAGGGAGACGATCGTCGGCCGCGGCAAGGCGGGCGCGTCGGTGATCGTGTCGTCGCACCTGTTGCACCTGGTCGAGGAGATCTGCTCCCGCATCGTGATCATCGACCACGGTGTCAAGGTCGCCGACGGCACGCTCGCCGAGCTCAAGGCGCGCGAGTCGCTCGCCGCCTCCGGATCGAGCCTGAGCAGATCTTCCTCAAGGCCACGGCGCACGACGCGGAATGATCGGGGCGTTCCTCTATCTCACCCTCTGCACCGCCCGGAACCGCGTGCTGGCGCGGATCCGGCGGCTCAAGAATCCGCGCTACGCCATCGGGCTCGTCGTCGGCATCGCCTACCTCTACCTGCTCGTGTTCCGCCGCTCGCATCGTCTCGCGGGTGCGCCCGACATGGCCGCCCGGTTCGCCGACCTGCGCGGACCGTTCGAGGTTCTGGGGCGGCGCGATGCTGCTCGTGGTCGTCGCGTTCGCGTGGCTGTGGCCGGCGACGACGCGGGCGGCGCTGACCTTCACGCGCGCCGACGTCCAGTTCCTCTTCTACCGCTCCGATCAGCCGCCGTCAGCTGGTCGGCTACGCAATCTCTGAAGTCACAGCTCGCCGCGCTGGCCGGCAGCGCCTTCTTCACGCTGATCTTCCGCCACAACAGCCTCGCGGGCGGCTGGTCCTTCTTCATCGGCGTCGCGCTGCTCATGAACGTCCTCAACCTGCACTTCACCGGGGTCTCGCTCGGCCGTGAGAGCCTGGCCCGGCACGGGCGGTCGGGATGGACGCGCCAGTGGCTGCCGCTCGCGGTCGTCGCCGCGGCTCTGGCGGTGCTGGTCGTCACCGTGGCGCGGAGCTGGCCCGAGCTCGCGGGCTTCTCGAGCGGGCACGAGTTGCTCGCCACGATCCAGCGCATCGGGACCCACGGACCGCTGGGCGTCGTGCTGTGGCCGTTCCGCGCGCTGGTGAGGCTGCCGCTCGCGGAGACGTTGTCGGGGTTCGCGCGCGCGCTGCCGACGGTGCTGGCTGATCCTCGCGCTCAACGTCGCGTGGGTGATGAGCTCGGACGCGCGCTTCGAGGAGGCGGCGGCGGAGCGGGCCGAGAGGACGGCGCGTGCGCGCGGCCGCCGGCTCGCGCCGGGACCCTGAGCGGTCGGGACGCCGTTCCGCCTGTCGCTCACCGGTCACGCCGAGACCGCGATCGTGTGGAAGAACCTGGTGCTGCTCGGACGCTACGTCTCGCTGCGGACGCTGCTCCGCCTGGTGCCGCTCCTGATCGTCATCGTCATCATGGTCACCCGGCTCCGGCCATCGCGCCGGCATCGCGGCGATGATCGGCCCGCTGTGCATGATGCTGGCGCTCTTCACCGTGATCCTCGGGCCGCAGATGATGCGCAACGATCTCCGCCAGGATCTGGCGCGGCTCGCCGTGCTCAAGACCTGGCCCGTCCGCGGCGCCACCCTGGTTCGTGGCGAAGTGCTCGCACCCGCCGTGGTGCTGATCGCGATCGCGTGGATGCTCGTCGTCGTGGCGATGTCCGTGCCGAGCCGCGGCTTTCTCGGTGGAGCCTTCGCGGCGATCGACGCCCGTCTCGCCTACGGTGTCGCGGCCGCGCTCGTGCTGCCCGGCATCATCCTGATGCAGGTGCTGGTGCAGAACGGCATCGCCGTGATGTTCCCGGCATGGGTGACCATCGGTCCCGGGCGGGCCCGCGGCGTCGACGTGATGGGACAGCGCATGTTCATGCTGGCGGGCGTCATGGTCGTGCTGCTGATCGCCGTCGTGCCCGCCGCCATCGTGGCCGGCATGGTGGCCTGGACCGAGCGCGCCGTCACCCACCGTCTGTTCGTGGTGCCGCCGGCGGTGGCCGCGGCGTCGGTGCTGTTCGCTCAGGCGTTTCTCGGCAGCGAGGCGCTGGGCCGGGTGCTCGATCGGACCGACATCTCCGCGATCGAGCCCGAGGGGTAAAACGCGGCGGCTGCCCGATTGCCGGGCAGCCGCGCGACGCGTGCGACGACTCAGCCGCTGGAACGAAGGCTCTGGCTTCGATCCGGCGCGGAATCAGCCCCGGAGGTTCGCGTCCGCGCACGGCTTTGTCCCTCGAGTCGTCCACACGACACCTCGTGCCGCTTCGCTCGATCTCGCGCGGGTGATCGGGGGCAGCGGACGATCGAGGCGCCGATCACCGTGGCCGCACACAGGTGATCGGACTACCGATCGTCATACCCCCTTCACCACCCGTCGAGATCGTGGCGGTGACCGACGTGCCTGCGGTCCCTCGCCACGCGCGAAGAATGCGGGAGGGGTGTTGACTGGGACTTGAGTGAACCGGCCAACGTCGTGTCCGGGCATCGCTCCGGGCATCTCAAGGCCTTGGCGGTCATCGCCTTATCCGAACCACCCCGGTGGCTCCGAATAATCCGCACCGCGTCCTTCCGCTGGCGCTCGAAAGGTGGAGCCGGCACAATGACCGGCGTCTCGTTGGCCACGCTCGCACCCGAACCCTCTCGAGGAAGCCCATGCGTCACCGAAACCTTCTCGCGGTCCTTCTCGTCGTATCCCTCGTTCCAGCCCAGGCGTTCGCGTCGTTCGGTGGCGGGGCGGGTCGAAGCCCGAGACTCCGAGCAGCGGCACGCCCGATTACGGGGATCAGGCCAACAAGGCCACGAATCGCCAGGAGGCCGAGAAGTACTACGGCGACGCCTACGAGGACGTCGCCAAGGCCAGAAGGACCCTCGCCGATCCCAAGAAGAAGAAGAACGTCGACAAGAAGTTCACCAAGGCGCTGGAACGCGGCGAGAAGGCGGTCGCGCTGGACACGACCTACTACGAGGCGTGGAACCTGGTGGGCTACTGCGCGCGCAACCTGGGCCAGCTCGACAAGTCGATCGCGGCCTACGACAAGTGCCTCGCGATCAAGCCGGACTTCGCGCCGGCGCGCGAGTACCTGGGCGAGGCCTACCTCGCGCAGGGTCAGGCCGACAAGGTGCGCGAGCAGCTCGCGTGGCTCGAGAAGCTGAACGCCACCACCGAGGCGACCAGCTTGAAGACCCAGCTCGACGCGTGGGTGGCCGCGCATCCGGAATCCGCGGCGGCGCCGGCGACCGCGGCGACGCCGGACAGCGCGACGACGAGCGCGAGCGGCGCGACCAAGCCCTAGTGCCTATCTAACGCGAGACGCCCTCGGGAATCGGTTCCCGAGGGCGTCTTCGTGTGTGTGAGACGCTCGGCTACCGTCCGACCACCGCGACGCGACCCACCGTGACCGCCCCGCATCGCGCGAAGTAGAGACCGGGGGCGAGCGCCTCGCCGCGCTCGTCGCGAGTCGTCCAGCTCGCGTGATACGAGCCGTCCACGGCGCTCAGGCTCGCGCGGCCGACCCGCCGGCCGTGGAGGTCGTGAGAAGTCGAGCCGCGACCCGCGGGGCGCCCGAGAGCGAAGGTGATCGGACGCCCCGCCGTCACGGGATTAGGACCGTAGCGCACGCCGGTGAGCGCGGTCGCGCCGCCCACGCCGCTCCGTGCTCTGCTGGATCGCGATGCTCGTCGTGTGACCCTCGAGCGTCTGCGCGGGGAGCGGCCAGCCCTCGAAGGTGGCGTCGCCCTCGCTGGTGTGCCAGATCAGGCGCCATGCGGTGATCCGGCCGCTGTGGTTGAGATCGCCGCCCTCGGCGACGTCGAGCCGCCACGGGTGCGCGGCGGTCGGAGGCAGGTAGGCGTCGGCCTCGCCGTGCGGCACCTCGATCGCGAACGTCCAGGCGACGTTGCCGGTGGCGCTCGCGCCGTTGACCCATTCGCTCGACACGGCAGCGCTCGAGCCCGGCAGCGGGAACGAGAGCCCGCTGGTCGGTGCGTTCGGAGCCCCATACCGTCGCGGGCGGACCGGTGACGATCCCGGCGTCGACGTCGGAGTCGTAGGCGTTGTGGACGATCGTGACCTCGAGCGTGGCGACGCTCGACCCGCCCGGGCTCACGAAGCGCCGCGCCGGCGAGGCGTGATGACCGTCCGGGTCGTCCCACGACACGCGGTACCAGAAGGCCTGTCCCAGCTCCCGTGCCCGGCACGGTCCACACCTTCACGTAGGAGCCGCGATTGGCGAAGTCCCCGAGCGATCCGCTGCCGCTCGGCGTCACCGCGTCGTACGGAACGAAGACGCCCGGCGCGCCGGCCTGATCGGGCGCGCGCTCGACGACGAGGTCCGAGGTGGCGATCTCGCGCTGGGTCCCGATCCGCGCGTTGGATCACGTCGGGCAAGGTGGAGCCCAGCTCGAGGCGAACGAGCTGCGTGCCCATCGGCTGGTCGGCCTCGAGGCGCGGCGTAGAGATCGATCGCGCCGTACCCGAGCGCAACCGCGCCAGCGCGGATCCGCGCCGGTGGCGCTCGGGGCACAGCGGCGAGCGACCGGAACGACGTCGAGCGCAGCAGGTCCAGTGACCTGGGCCGGCGTGAGCGCCGGGTACTGGGACCGGAGCGCGGCCACGGCGCCGCTCACCACGGCCGCGGCCATGCTGGTCCCGCTCATCCGCTTGTACCGCGTGCCGTCGCTCGACCTAGCTGCCGTCGGCGCCGAGGATCGCGACTCCCGGAGCCAGCAGGTCGGGCTTGAGCTCGTCGGTCGAGCTCAGGTCGCCGTTGTCGGCCGCGCGGACCCTGATTGTTGAAGTCCGCGACCCGGTCGTCGGTCGCGACCGGCGAGCGCTGATCGTCGAGCGCGCCCACCGCGAGCACGCGTGACGCTCCGGCGGGCGAGGGCACGTAGCTCGTGCGCCCGTCGTTCCCCATCGAGGCGACGACGACGATGCCGAGGTCGACCGCGCGGTCGGCGAGACGCGAGGCCAGGTCGTTGCCGTCGGTGCAGGTCGACGCTCGAGACCGAGAGGTTGATCACGTCGATGCCCGTGAACCCGGGAGGCCCGCCCCAGTTGCGCGCGCGATTGTGGATGCACCAGTCGAGCGCCTCGGCGATCGCGGTGCCGATGCCGGCGTCGCTCAGCACCTTGACGTCGACGAAGCGCGCGCCCGGCGCCACGCCGGCCGCGTAGCCCGAACGGTCCGCCGGTGCCGACGGCGATGCTCGCGACGTGCGTGCCGTGCGATTGGGTCACCGCGTCGCCGCGATCGACCGGGTTCTCGCTGCCATCGGGCGGCGTGTCGAGCGCCGAGTCCGGCGCGGTGAACGAGGCGCCGCCGAGGCAATGGCCGAGCGAGCGACTCGTGACCCGGATAGGAGCCGTCGGGCGCGTCGTTGATGCCGGTGTCGAGGAACGCGACGACGACACCCGATCCGTTGGCGCCGCCGGTGCCCTGCCAGGTCGAGAACACGCGCTCGCTGGGATCACGCACGCCGATTGCGGCGAGGGCGTCGCGGTCCATCGGGTAGAGGATCGGCACCGCCTCGATCCGCTCGACGCCGGGGAGGTTGGCGGCCGCCTGCGCCTGCGCGAAGCTCGCGAGACTGCCGCACCGCCGGCGCCGATTCGTAGCGGTAGAGGATCGGCATGCCGAGCAGCGCGAGCGCCGCGAGATCGGCGGACGTCGGGGTGTGATCGAAGATCGCGTAGACGCCGTAGACCAGCCCGGGCCGCGCGTGGGCGACGCTCGATGCGCTGGCGCAGCAGCGTGTCGGCTGTCCTCGAAGCGAAACGGAACCCGAGCAGGTTCACCGACTCGATGCGATCGTCGATCCGATCGCCGTCGTCGTCCCAGATGAACGGCGCGGCGTGGGCGAGAGCGGCAGGTGAGCGCACAGCAGCAGCGAGGGCGAGCGCGTACGCCGTCCCTCGTTTCGCGGTCTTTCCGTCCAGTCGACCGGACGGCCCGCACCCCGGCTCGAGCGGTGCGATGTTCATGTCGACTGACCATCCTTCCGTGCGGGCCTTGACGTGGACTTGAGTGGATGCCGTAGTCCTCTGCGGCTCAAGCGACTTGATCGTCTTCTTCGTCGGCCTTGCCGTTCCAGACCTTGGCGCTGCCGCCGGCGAGCAGCTGCCGCACCGCCTCCTCGGTCTCGGGCAGCGGATCGACGTCGAGCTCGGTGCGGAGCAGGGTCTTGAGCTTCTCGTACTCGACCAGCGCCGCGCGCCGGTTGCCGATCCGGATCAGAGCACTCGATCACGGCGAGCCGCGTCGACTCGCGGATAGGCGTCGAACTCGGCGGCGCGCCGGAAGTGCTCGAGCGCGGCCTCGTAGTCCGCCGGCCTCGGCGCACAGGGCCCCGAGGTCGAGCAGCGAGGCGCTCGACGCGATCGCGCATGCGCACCTGCGCGCTCGTCCGCCCAGTCGGCGTAGAGCCCCTGGAGGAACGGCGCCACCGGCCAGCGCGGCCGCGCGACCGAGTGCGCGTGCGACGATCGTGCGATGCCGCGCGCGGCGCGCGCCTCGTCGAGCGCGCGCTCGAAGTCCCAGACGTCGCAGGTCAGCGGGTAGGCGGGGTTCAGGCGGTAGAACTCGGCCTCGCGCAGGATCGGCGCCACCGGCGCCGGCGGCAGCACGCTGCGGATGTAGGAGAGCGTGGGGTGGAAGTTCTCGCCGTCCCGCCGCCGCCTGCCGTCCCGGCCAGAAGCGCTCGAGCAGATCGTCCTTGCTCGCGCCCGCGCGGATGGAGCGACAGGTAGACGAGCATGTGGAAGGCGCGCTGGGCGCGCCACGCCGAGGCCGGAACCGTCTGGCCGTCGACCTGGAGCTGCGGCGGACCGAACAGCACGAGGCGGGCGCGACGGTCCGGCGCCTCGGGGTCGGGCGCGATCGCCACGCTCGGCGCGCTCGCCGATGTGACGCAGCGCGGTGCGGATCGCGGGCTTCAAGCCCCGGCGGTTGCGCGCCAGCCGCTCGAGCGCGTCGTGGGCCGTCCGGCTCCCGACCTCGGCGAGCACCGCGACCACGGCCTCCGCGACCCGCGTGGGCGCCTCCTCGAGCATCGCGAGCAGCGGCTCCTCGATCGACCCGCCGGCCTCGACCAGGCGCCGCGGCGACGGTGGTCGGTCTCGATCTCGTGCGCCAGCGCTTCGAGCAGCGGCGCGGGCTCCTCGCGGGCCTGGAGCCTGAGGAAGTAGTGAGTAGCCCCGCTCGCGCACCAGCTCGAGCGCGAGCTGGAGCGGCGCGGTCGACGCCGCGCTTCTCGCCCAGCGCGAGCATCACCTCGGCGAGCCAGTAGTGGACGCGCATGCGCCGGAAGTCGTTCTCGTCCGCGTCAGGGCTCGCTGCGCAGCTGCGACGAGCAGGTCGCGCGCCGCGTGCAGCCGGCCGGCGCGGAGCTCGCACCAGGCCAGCGTGCGCCTGGTACTCGATCAATCGTGGATCGTCAGGACGCGACGGCGAGCCGCCCGATCGCCTCGTTCAGGAACTCGACCGCGCGGCGATACTCGCCCCGCCCGCAGAAGATGCGCGCGCGCAGCGCGAGCAGATCGGCGGCGATCAGCTCCATGCGCAGCTCCGCGTTCAGCTCCTCGGCGCGCTTGCAGCGCGGCGAGCGCGCCGTCGAAGTCGCCGCACTGCGCCAGGATCTGCGCCAGCGCCAGCTGGCACGTGGTCTCCTGCGCGCGGTTCGAGAAGCGACGCGCCGCGGCGAGACCTTCCTCGGCGGCGTGGCGCGCGTCGTTCAGCTCGCCCAGCTCGGCGAGCAGCGAGGCGAGGTTCGAGAGGTAGAGCGGCGCGCGCGGCGAGCTGGTGCCGCGCACCTGGGCGAGCGCGCGCCCGCAGCTCGTCCGAGGCCTCGCGGAACCGGCCCTGCGCGGCGTACGCCATCGCCAGGTTGTGCACGGTGGGCACCACGCAGCTCCTGGTCGGCACCTGCTTCGAGCAGCTCGCGCACCTCGCCGAGCATGCGGATCGCCGCCTCGTACTGGCCGAGATAGAAGTGCGTCCGCCGCCTTCATCTGGAGCAGGCGGGCGCGCAGCTCGAGCCCGAGCGCGCCGGCGCCGCGCGAGGGCGCGCTCGGTCATGCCGAGCACCTGCTCGTGACGCCCGCGGAAGTTGAGCAGCGCGGCCGAGCCCCGTGAATGATGCGGCACTCGTCCTCGCGAACGCCGCGTCGCGCCGCGCGCGGTCCAGCGCCTCCTGATAGAGCAGCTCCGCGCGGTCCCAGTTGCCGAGCGCGCGGTGCGCGTCGGCGGTCGCGACCAGCAGCGCGGGTCTCGCGCGCGAGCGTTTCGGGCGGCAGGTCGTCGAGGTACTGGAGCAGTGCCGCGGCGCGACCCTGCTTGAGCATCGCCGGCGCGAGCGTGCGGGCGATCCGGATGGCGTCGTCGATCCGGCCGGCGAGCAGGTAGTGGCGCAGCGCGCGCTCGGCATCGCCGCGCGCCTCGAGCGCCGCCGCGGCGTCGGCCTCGCAGCGCTTCCACGCGTCGGGTCCTTCGCGCGACTCGATCTCGTGCCGCACGAAGCGCCGCACGAGATCGTGGCACTCGTAGGTGGCCTGGAAGCCGGTGCCGAAGGTGCGCAGCAAGCCGCGACGTCCGAGCGCGTCGAGCGCGGACCGCGCCGGCCGCAGCCCCGACAGCGTGGTGGCGAGCTCGGCGTCGAAGCGCTCGAGCGGCGCGGTGCGCTCGAGCAGGAGACGTGACGACTCGTCGAGGTGCGCGTACACCTCCGCCGACAGGTAGTCGTGCAGCTCGAGGTTCGAGGCGCGGAAGTCGTCGAGCACGTCCTTCAGGGCCACGGTCTCGACCCGGCGCAGCGACTCGTGGACCAGGTGCACCGCCGTGGGCCAGCCGAGCGTGGTCTCCTCGAGCGCCTGGATCTCGTCGGACTCGGTGGGGCGGCGATAGACGCTCGGCGAACAGGTGACCGAGCTCGTCGCGGGTGAGGCGGAGGTGGGTCGAGTCCAGCTCGAACAGCTCGCCGCGCGCGCGCATGCCGCTCGAGTGCCAGCGGCGGCACCGAGCGCGAGGCGATCAGCGATCCGCACCGCTCCGGCACGTGGCGGAGCACGGCGTCCATGAAGGCGATCACCTGCGGGTTGCCCGAGACTTCCTGGAAGTCGTCGAGCACGAGCAGGTGCGGCGGACCCTTGAGGCGAGGCGAGCTCGTTGACGAAGGTGCCGCCCAGCATCTCGGCCGAGTAGCGGCCGGGGCGATCTCGTCGAGCGCGCGCTCGAAGTCGCGGCCGAAGCGCGGCGATTCGCGGCGGAACCCCTCGAGCAGGTAGCGACCGAACACCGCGGGGTCGGCGTCGGAAGGCATCAGCGAGTACCACACCACCGGCCGCGACACGCTGCGCGCGAAGGCGGTGAGCAGCGTGGTCTTGCCGAAGCCCGCCTCGGCGACGATCAGCATGAGCGGACGGGTGGCGTGATCGGCGAGCGCGCGGACCAGCCGCAGGCGATCAGGATGCGGTCGCCGAGATTGGGACGGCTGAGCTTTGCCCTGAGCAGCGTCGGTGCGCCGTTCCGTCGTCGCGCTGCCGCCGAAACCGCGGTCACGGAAGCGTTCTCCTCGGGTCGTGGCCGGCACGTGGAGGCCGTCGGCCGCTTCAGGGCCGGCAGGAACGCCGGCACGGGAGCGTCAGCGAATAGCTAATATCGGTCCCGGGAGAATTTCGCGGCTACTTCTTGTCCTTGTTCTCCGCCGTGGGCGTCTCCGCCGGAGTCGGCGCCTTCGCCACCGGCTTCGCGGGCGGCGGCGTGTACGCCGCGATGTTGAGCACGATCTCGACGTCGTCGCCGAGCATCACGCCGCCCTCGTCGAGCGTTCGGTTCCAGACGATGCCGTACTCCTTGCGGTCGATCGTGGTCCGGGCCAGGAACCCCGCCTGGAGCCCGGCCGATCCCTTGCGCCCGATCTTGCCGGAGCCCAGGTACTCGAGGTCGAGCGTGACCGGCTTCGTGACGTCGCGGATCGTGAGGTCGCCGAGGGACCTGGAAGTGGTTCGCGTCCTTGCCGGCGACCACCTTGCCGCTCTTGAAGGTGACGGTCGGAAACTTTTCGTACCAGAAGAAGTCCGGGCCGCGGAGCTCGTGGTCCCGGTTCCGGTAGCCGGTGTCGATGCTGCTGTCGCGGATCACGGCCTCGACCGTGGACGCGGCGAGGTTGGCCGGATCGAAGGCGAGGCTGGATCGGTGTAGTCGTTGAACCGCCGTGCACCTTGTTGAAGAAGTGCCGGATGTTGAATCCGACCTCGGAGTGGGCGCGATCGGCCACCATCGGGGGTGGTCTCGGCGGCGGACATGGAGGCGGCGCCGAGGCCCAGGGTGAGAAGCGAGGCCGACCAGAACCGGGATGTGCTTCACGAACGACTCCTTGGCGCGGGGGGCGCGACCGTTGGGGGGCTCTTGGGGAGCGGAACCTGAACTCGACTCTAGCAGGGAGCGAGCCGCGAACACCCAGCCTCGACCGAGCCTCGGGCGGTGCCAAGCCCTCCTTCGGGTCCGCCCGGGCGGTGGTTTTGCCGGGTCTTGACGTCGATCTGCTACGATCCGCGGCCACATGTCCGAGTTCGAGAAGACGCCCCCGATGTCCGCGAGCTGCTCGGCAAGCGCATCCAGCCAGCTCGGACTGAGACTCGAGGGCTCGCCGGTCGAGCGCTTCGTCCAGCAGCTCCACCGCGAGCTCGAGCAGAAGGGCCTCCACAAGTTCCGCCCGGCCTGCTACCTGACCGACCAGTGGGGCTGTCCCGACGGCCAGCCGGTGATCGGCATCCCGTTCTACCTCGCCGATCCCAAGCTCGCGCGCCTCGAGCGCGACGATGAACGACCTCGAGGACGAGCGCGAGATCATGATGTACATGCGGCACGAGGCGGGCCACGCGATCAACTACGCCTACGCGCTGTACGCGACGCCGGAGTGGCGCACGCTGTTCGGCCCGTTCAACCGGCGCTATCGCGAGTACTACCGGCCGGTCCCGTTCAGTCGCCGCTACGTGCGCCACATCGCCGGGTGGTACGCGCAGAAGCATCCCGACGAGGACTTCGCCGAGACCTTCGCGGTGTGGCTGACACCGCGCTCCAACTGGCGGCGCAAATACAAGGACTGGCCGGCATTACACAAGCTGCGCTATGTTGATCGTGTCGCGCGTCGCATCCGTGACCAGGACCCGACCGTCTCGACCGCGCTCCTCGACCTTCACGGTCGAGGACATGCAGGCTCACGGTCGAGCAGTTCTACCGGCGGATGGCGCGCGAGAACGGCGAAGCGATCAACGTCGCGCTCGAAACCGATCTCCCGGACCTGTTCATGCCCCGCGGGCGCCGCCGCAAGGGCATCCGTCCGGCCTGGGAGCTGCTCGAGGAGCACCGGACGATGCTCACCGACAAGATCACCTACTGGACGGGCGTGAAGCGCCCGGTGGTCCGCGCCCTGCTCGAGCGCGTCGTCCGCACCTGCGCGCGAGCTCAATCTGTACGCCGAAACCGGCCGTGAAGCGGGTCACCTGATCGAGCTGACGGCCTACGGCACCACGCTGGCGATGAACTACCTGACGCGCGGCAGGTTCGTGCACGACTGACGCGCGCGGGAGTCCGAGGAACGGCACTCAGAGGTTCAGCGGAGAGGATCATGGCGAAACTCCGGATCGGCGTGCTTTACGAGTTCTGGTGGGACGAGGACGAGTCCGGGATGAGCGAGGGTCGTCCCAAGCGCAAGACTCCAGACGACGACGTCCAGGAGGTCTACGAAGCGCTCGAAGAAGATCGGGCCACAACCCGGTGTTCCTGCGCCTCGACGGCACGCACCGCAGAGCCTGCTCGAGCTGGCGCACGGCCGAGGCCGACCTGATCTTCAACCTGGTCGAGTCGTTCGGCGGCGACGACAGCTACGACATCAACATCGCCGCCTACCTCGAGCTGCTGAAGCGCAAGTTCACCGGCGCCGGCTCGCACGCGCTGTTACCTGTCGCAGGACAAGGCGCTCGCCAAGAAGATCTTCGCCTTCCACGGCATCCACACGCCCTACTTCGCCACCGTCTACCGCGGGCGCACCGACCACTCGCACGACATCCAGTTCCCGGTGATCGTGAAGCCGGCGCGCGAGGACGGCTCGATCGGCATCGCAGTTCGGCGCCGTGTGCGGCATCGATCAAGGAGCTGATGGAGCGCATCGACTACATCCACGCCGAGTTCGACACGCCCGCACTGATCGAGGAGTACATCGAGGGCCGCGAGCTCTACGTCGGCGTGCTCGGCAACGAGAAGCCCGAGGCGCTGCCGGTGGTCGAGATGGATCTCTCGAAGCTCCCCGAGGGCACGCCCAAGATCGCGGGCAGCGAAGTGAAGTGGGAGGAGGACACCGAGGCCTACAAGAAGACCAAGGCCTTCCTGCCCGACGACCTCGACGAGGAGGTCGTGCAGAAGCTCCAGAGCACCGCCGTCCAGGCGTTCCAGACGCTCCAGCTTCGCGACTACGGTCGCATCGACTTCCGCCTCGCCAAGGACGGCACGATCCACGTGCTCGAGGTGAACCCGAACCCCTACCTGCTCCCGAGCGCCGAGTTCGCGATGGCGGCGAAGAAGGCGGGACGGTCGTACAGCGATCTGATCGGGGAGATCGTCGACCTGGCGCTGGCGCGGTATCCGAACGGGAAGGGTTGACCCTACCGGACCGTGATCACTTTCCGAGAGGTCACCGTCGAGCCATTTCGGATCCGCGCGGTATAGATCCCGGGGAGCCGATTCCCCGTGAATCGGTGCCGTTCCACCGCACCTGCATCCACGCCTCGACACCGGTTCCCTTCGCCAAGTGTCTCACCGCTCGACCACCGAGATCGAAGATTTCGACCTCGAACGGTTGCCCCGCCTGGGTCGCGAATCCGATCAGACACTCCTCGCGCATCGGGTTCGGGCCAATGACCACGCCGCTGCGGACTGGGGGCAGTCTCGTCGGGCGGGTCCACGAGCACTTCGGCGTCGCCGACATACTCACCTTCGGCATCGTATGCCACCAGGACGACGTGACCCATGGTCCCCGAGTCCCACTCGCTGGTACCCGGGTCGATCTCGACGGCGAGCGTTGCGCTGTCTCGCACGGTTCCGGCACCGCTGGCGTCGAACCCCCGAACGAGGGCGACCGCACCGGGAGGCAGCAGCGACGCCATCTCGATTCGCCACTCGCCGCCGTGGTCGACGACCACCGGGATCAACACTTCCGAGCTCTCGGTGCGGCGGGTGACCGCTTCCTGTCTGGGCGCCCGCGACGGAGTCGTGGGGCGTCGGGTGGCACTGGTGTTGACCTGCTTCCGTTTCCAGTCATCCACGATGTGGGGAGGCCGGTTGCAGTCGTAGTTGAACTTGTTGCCGAAGGCCCAGCGCACGAAGGCCCACGACAGGTCCGCGTGAATGCGGCAAGGAATGCTGAGGCCCAGGGGCAGCCGATCGCAGACGTCGTGCATGCACTCGCGCCAGTTGCGGTCGCAGATCTCGCGTCCCAGCTCGGAGCAGAACGCGGCCGTTCCACCGACCTCGCGAACGCCGTGATAACAGCAGTCGTGCCAGTCGCAGCAGTCCCGGAAGAGCGGCATTAGGAAGTTGAGTCCCGCGTTCGCCCAACTGGCGCCCGTTCCGCGCAGTGGGTCCGGACCGCAACCGTTCGGGTGGCAAGGAATGCAGCCGGGGGTACGCAGTCCTGAGGACCGAACACGGTTCCGGCAGCCACCTCTGTCGGCACATGGCCATCTGCCACTACGAACGGTCCATCGGTCTCGCGCGGGGCCGAGAACTCGAGGGCGGAGAGAAAGAATGCCAGCTGAGTCACCAGCGTGTCCTCGCGCGACGTGTATCCAGTCCGCAGGAGGCCCGCCTTCCACAGATAGAACAGTGTGTCCGCCTCCGGCGAGTCGAGCGCCTCCGCGACTTCGCGCTGAGCGTCGCGATCCCAGCTCTCGATATCCGCCAAGCGGTGGCCCACCAATTCGACGTCGTTCCAGTTGCCGACTCGATCGATCGGATCGTACGGGAGCGCGATAACCGAGGTGGTTCCGACGCCGACGACGCATCGCCGGAGCGAGTCGGCGATCTCGATCCTCCAGAATGGCACTCCAGCGACGGACAGGACCGGGGGCGGGTGCGGAACTTGGCGGCCACGCTGAAGCAGTTGTGGCGGCTGTTCGTGGGGTACTGGTAGTCGGAACAGAATTCCTGGCTTTCGCCCGGCTGCAGCAGCCACGGCCGTTCGAGGCGATCGTGCTCCACGCGCCGCCGATGCTGAAGTTCTGGTGGTGATGAGGACCGTGTCGACGATCACCGGCGACTCGGAGACGTTCGTCACCGTTCCCACACGGTGATCGTGTCTCCCGAGACGATCGGCTTCCCGAACGTTGCTGACAAAGGCGTCGATTGCCAGAGGCTGGTTGACCGCGCGACACGATTCTCCAAGGTGGCGCTTGAATAGGAGCCAGTCGCGATCGTCGGCCCGACCGTCGCCGTCCATGTCACCGCATCCCGTGACCGAGAAATCGGTCATGGCGACTCGGCCGTTGCCGTCGTTGTCGAGGCCAGCGAGCCGCAACTCCCGGGACTGCCCGTCCAGCGTGCGGAGCAGCGCTCTTCCGCGCGGACACCCGGAGCCGCGGATCGAGAATCGAATGGTCCCGTCCCGCGCAGAGGGGCCGCGGGCCGCACCCGGTCTGTCCTCTCCACCGCGCCGCAGTCGACGAGCCCGGTCACACCCGACAGGTCGATCCAGACCGAGGAATAGCCCCGCACCGGAGTGCCGTCACCGTGTCGCAAGACAATCTTGATCGTCGTCCCACGTGGGGATAGCAGGATCGCGGCCGGGATGTCGGAGCGCGCGAGGTCGACCGGCTCGCCCAGATCCAGGGTCACGGGAACATCGAGCGTCCGCGCCGCCACTCCGTCGGCCTCGATGTGGAGCGTCGCAAAGTATGAGCCGGGTCCCAGCGACAGAGGGAGGGCCGCCACTGCAGCAACCCCGACTGCGGCGAGTTCGATACGATTTCTGCGACCAGCCACGGTGGCGCACCGGTCACCGACAGCCGGGGATTGTCCCCGAGGCCGTGCAGTAACACGAACTGCGCCAGAGTCGTGTCGGAGTGAGATTGTCCCGTCAGTTGAACCTGTCGAGGGGCGGCGCGTAGGAGATCGTCGAGGGGCCGAACCACCACGCGGACCGAACATGGAAACGACGCGGTGCCGTCGTCGGCCGTTGCCCTCAGCACCCACCATTGAAGGCCGACGTCCCCGAGACGCGGGACGAAGCGAAGCCCAACTGTCATCCCGTTCCCGGGCCTCGCGTGGGGAGCGACGGCGTTGCGACCACATGGTCCGGAAGCGAGCCGTCGATCGTGAGTGCCCGCCCGAGCGGGTCAGCGGCCCGCACCACGAGATCGAGACTGTCGCCCACGACGGCCACGATCGAGCTGGAGGGTGAGATCGTGCACGTTGGGCCTGCGGAGACCCTCGCCACGTCGCTTCCCAGCATGACCGGATTCCCGCTCGGATTGGCCACCGCGAGCACCTTCAGTCCTGAATATCCCGAAGGACCCGTGAACTGGGTGTGGTACTCACTATGGCTGATGTCGGCGGAAGTCACTCCCGGCAGCAGGACGCGGAGGTCTTCGGTGGGGTCGACGTGACTTGCCGTCGCGGCGATCGCCGTCAATGCGATGGGCAGCCAGCCGTAGGGATTCGTGAGGCCGGTGAGGGTGAACGCCATCAGGCTGCCGCCCGAGGAGTTCAGGTAGGTCTCCACGTCGACCCGGCGCATGTTCAGCGCGTTCAGTTCGGCCTGCGTGATGCCGCCGCCCACCTGGCCGGAGCGAGAGGGAATGCAGAGAACGCGATAGCGCGTGAAGTCGACCGCCGTGATGTCGGTCGCGTTCACGACGTAGTGGATCGTCAGGCCGGGTCCCCGTTGGTCGGGAGATTCCAGCTGGCCAGGCTGGACTGCGCTGTGCTCCCGTTCACGCCGATGGCGAGGATCTCGGACGACTCGACGCGCGAGCTATCGGCGGCGGCGCAGCAACAGCAGGGCATACATGTTGGCACATGTACGGCCTGGGCAGTGGTCTCGCCGTCATCACCGGAGACGAAGATCGTCCCCGCGTGGAGACCGCGATGGGCATGGCGAGGCAAGTGAGCAAAACGGTGGTGCGGAGTGCATGACGGAAAGAGCAACGCATCAGACACGAAGGAGAAAAGCGGCGGCCCATGGTGCTCTCCGTTAGCGGCGATACGGCTGGGTCGGCGAGCCCTCGCGAGCAGAATGGCAAGTCGCCGATGGATGAGACCAGGAGGCGGAGCATAGTGTCGAGAACTCCGCACCTCAAGCGTGATCGAGTTCGATGTTGTCTCGATACCATCCACGATTGGCGTTCACGGTCATGAAGGACGAGCCGAGTTTCGAGGACGACCTCCTGTATACTTAGCGCCGACCCGGGGCCGCTGACCCGAAACGCCCGATCGAGTAACCTCCGCAACATGCTCCCCCGGATCATCCTCCTCTGCCTCTCGCTCGTCCTCGCCGTGACACACCACCGGCACGGTTCCCGTCACGTCCCCGCCTCGAAGCCGACGCTGCCCAGCGGGACCGGGATCCCGGCGCTCGTGTTCGTGTCGCGCCAACCCGTCCCGGGCGGCGAGGTTCCCGGGCTCGGACCCGGCACCGGGCGGACTCGGCGGGCGGGAAGCTGATGGCGCGGACGCGCGGCGGGAAGACCAGGGCGCTCCTGCCGGCGGGTCGCCTCTACGACGTCAGCGACCCCTGCGTTTCGTGGGACGGGAAGCGCATCGTCTTCTCCGGCAAGGCGGCGCGCGACAGCGCGTGGCGGATCTACACTGTGAACGCCGACGGCACCGGGTTCGCGGCGCTCACGCGCAGCGACCGCGCGCTCGCGACGGATGCCTTCGGCGCGGCGATCGCGGCGGTTCGATCGCTACGACGATCTCGATCCGTGCTGGCTGCCGAACGGGAGGTGTGCTTCGCGAGCACGCGCTATCCGCAAGTCGCCGAGAACGGCGCCGATCTCGCGACCGAGCTGTTCGTCGTCAGCCCCGACGGACCGCACCTCGGCCGGATCACCTCGGACCGCAACGGCGCCGAGGAGCCGAGCGTCGATCCGACCAACGGGCGCATCGTCTACGCGCGGTGGTGGTTCAGCCCGTATCGCGCGAGCGAGCGTCGACCCCTCAGGCGTCACCGTCGATCCGCGACGCGCGCTGCCGTCCGACTCGGTCAACCTGTGGCAGGCGATCTCGATCTTCCCGAGCGGCGACGGCGCGCGGCTCGCGGGCGGCAATCCGCGCGTGCGCATCGAGACCATGGCCTACCAGCCGATCGTGCTGCGCGACGGCACGCTGGTCGGCGTGCGCGCGCGAGCATCCCGCGCTCGCACCCGATTGCGGCCGGCTCGCTCCAGGCGTTCCCGCACGCCTTCTCCGAGGCGCGAGCGCTGGTCGGCGGCGACGACGGCGGCTCGGCCTGCGCGCCCGCGGAGCTGCCCGACGGGCGCATCGTGTTCTCCTACGACCGCGACGGGAACGGCGACTTCGGTCTGTACGCGATCCGTCCGAACGGCGGCGGGCTCCAGAAGATCCTCGATCTCCCGGGCACGCTCGAGCTCGACGCGGCGGTCGCTCGCGCCCGCGAGCCGTGCCGCCCGACATCCCCTCGGGCTTCGCCGACTTTCCGCGCGCGCTGCCGAGCCGGGTCGAGCACGAGCTCAGGACAGCGTGACGACCTTCCGCTTCGACTGTCTCAACGTGTTCGCCAACGGTCCGATCGACACCCCGTTCCCCGACGCGCCGCCGGCAGAGCAGGGCTCCGGATCCGCTTCTACGCGACCCTGCGCGCCCGGCAGGCCGCGATGGGCGACACCGTGTTGCTGCTCGCGGACGTCCCGGTCGACCCGAGCGGCGCGGTCCACGAGCACGAGCTGCCCGCCGACACGCCGATGTTCGAGCAGCTGATCGACGCCCACGGCCACGTGCTCCGGTCGGTCATGCGGGCCCGCCCACGTTCCCGGCTTCAACGCCGGACGCTTCGGCAGCGGCACCAAGTGCGTGGGCTGCCACATCGGGCATTCTGCAATCCCGGTCGCCCAGAGCGCCCACGAGGGCAAGCGTTTCAATATTTCACCGTCGGCCGAGGTGACGGTCACGAGCACGGCCGACAGCACCGCTGGGCCGCGGGCGCTGGTCGATCGACGGGCGCGGGGGCGGCCGAGCGGGTGGCCTGGGTCTCCCGGACACATTGGATCGCGCGCGCGGCTGGCATGGCGATCGCCTATTGAAGTCGATACGCTCGTGATTTACGCTATTGGTCCCCAATCTTCGGAAGGCACGGACTTGCGGGTTCACGCCTGCGAGCTCGTTTTCTTCCTGGACGGCCGCGAAGTCGAGAGAAGGCTGCTCCAGCACGAGCTTGCTCCCAGCCGGAACGCGCGTGGACTGCAAGGGAATCCGCATCGACGCGGTGGAAGTCCGACCCCTCGGGTGACCGGAGGCGTTCGCCATCGCGTGGCGGTCGGGCTCGCCGAGATCGAGACGCGGGCGCGACTCGTCGAAGACCCTTCCCTCCGCCGTTGACGATCGGGGCCGTGCGGATCGAGCCACGTCGTTTCGTTGCATGCCAAGTCCTGGGAGGCTGTCGATGAAGTTCCCGTCGTTGATGTGGGCGCGTGGCGTGGCACTCGCGCTGACCGTGCTCGCTCCGGCGCTCGCGCGCGCGGGCTTTCAAGCCGTGCATTCCCCGGACGGGATCGACGTCTGGGCGGTCGGGGACAACGGCGGCATCTACCGCTCCTTCGATCGCGGCCTCAACTGGACCAGCCAGACGCTCGGCGCCCAGACGCTGCGCGGCGTGGTCTCGCGCGGCTTCAACGTGTTCGTGGTGAGCGACAGCGGCAAGATCTGGCGCAGCCAGAACAGCGGCGGGTCGTGGTCGCTCACGGTCATCCCCGGCGCGCCGCGGCTCGACGCCGTCGTCATGGCCTCGAGCGAGGTGGCGTTCGCGGTCGGCGCGGGGGCACCATCGTCAAGACCGAGACCGCCGGCGACTCGCTGGTTCGCGGTGACGTCCGGAACCTCCGCCGCTCTCCACGCCGTGCGCGTTCGTCGACGAGTCGGTCGGCTGGGCGGCGGGCGACGGCGGCACGCTGCTCGAGACCACGAGCGGCGGCGTCTCGTGGAGTCCGGTCGCGATCCGCACCACGAACGCGTTCTACGCGCTCGACGTCAAGGCGTCGCGGGTCTGGGTCGCCGGCGCTGACGGCGCGGCGCGGAAGAGCACGAACGGCGGCGGCACCTTCACCCCCGTGAACCTCAAGCTCGACGGCCGTGCCGACGTGAAGGCGCTGTGGCTCCAGTCCCCGAGCACGGTGTTCCTCGCCGGCGGCGGTGGGTTCATCCGCAAGAGCACCGACGACGGCCAGACCTGGGTGTTCCCGATCCATCCCGATGCAGGCGCCAGATCTCGGCGATCGGCTTCTACGGCGCCACCGGATGGGCGGCGAACAACAAGAACCGCGTGGTCATCACCTCCTCGACGCCGGCGGCTCGTGGACGCTTCCCAGCACCGCGGGTGTTCCGACGCGGACGTGGAAGCCGAAGCGCTGCTGACCGGCGGCACGATTCGCGGCAGCAGCTTCGGGATCAACTCGCGGAACAAGCGCGCGCTCTACTGCGCGATGGGCAACACGGTCTTTCGCAGCCTCGCCGACGGCGACTCGGCCACCTGGGCGTCGGTCGGCACGCCGATTCCGAGCTGCTCCAAGGTCAACGCCTTCATCGTGTCGCCCAAGGACACGAACGTCATGCTCGCCGCGGTCGTCCGGCATCATTCCGCGGCGCATTCGTCAAGTCCGACGACCACGGCTCGACCTGGATGACCGTGCTGAACCACGAATTCGGCGAGTACGGCGATCCCGCTCGAGTACGACCACGATCATCCCGACACCGTCTACTTCGGCGGCGACACCGACGTGACTGCTGGCGCTCGACCGACGGCGGCAAGAACTGGTCGCCGTGGTCGACCAACGCCTTCCGCAGCCCCTGCGACATCATCTGCGTCCCCGATAGCGCCAACATCATCCTGGTCGGCGACGGCGATCACCGGCTCGGGTCAGGGCGAATTCTGGAAGTCGCGCGACTGCGGCCGCACCTTCGTCACGAAGGCGACGCGCCCGATCGGATCCTCCGAGATCCCCGGCATGGCGGGCGGACGGCTGCGCCCCGGCACCGCGTTCGGCACCAACTGGGGCAGCGGCGGCGTCCAGCGCTCGAACGACTTCGGCGAGACCTGGCCGGGCGTCAGCACGGTCGAGCTCGGCCTGGGGCATCGACATCGGCGAGCGACGATCCGAACGGCATGATCTTCGGCGTCTACGGCGGCGGGCTCACCTACCTGTCGCTCGACGGCGGCACCAACTTCTCTCACCTCGCCGCTCACCGGATCGAACTACAGCTTCCACATGCGCGACCGCGCCACGATGCATGGCGCTCCAGTCGGGCGGCCTCTACAAGATGCAGGTGACCTACCCGTACACGCCGGTGAACACGCAGGCGCTGAGCGTGATCTCGCCCAACGGCGGCGAGGCCTGGGAGGCGGGCAGCGTCCACGACATCACCTGGACGTCGCAAAACGTCGCGGTCGCCCGCGTCGAGTACCGGCGCACGCTCACCGATCCGTGGCAGCTCGTCGCCGACGTGCCCGGCTATCAGAATTCCTATGCGTGGACGGTTCCGCTCGACGCCACGACCACCGCCAAGGTTCGCGTGCGCGACATGTGGGACAGCGCGCCGACCGACTCGTCGAACCTCGGGTTCACGATCTCGGTGGTGCCTGAGCTCGTCGCCGATCCGGTCCCGGTCGACCTGTTCCTCACGCTGACGGGCTCGACGACGGGTTCGCCGCTCCACGTCGCGAACGCCGGCACCAGCCTGCTCCAGGTGACGAGCATCACCAGCAACAACCCGCGTTTCTGGACCGGGCGCCACTCGCTCGCGATCGCGGCCGGCGAGACGACACGGTCGGCGTGTGGTTCCATCCCACCGGCGCGGGACGCGACAGCGCGACCCTCACCTTCAGCACCAACGATCCGCAGGGCGTGCACCTGATCAAGGTGCGCGGCGACGCCACCAGCAACGTCGGCGTCGAGCACGGACCGGCGGCGTTCGCGGTATGGCAGAACCATCCCAACCCGTTCCCGTCCACCACCGAGATCCGCTACGCCCTGCCGGCCGCGGCCGCGGTGAGCCTCGAGGTCTACAACCTCCAGGGCCAGCGCGTCGCGCGGCTCGCGAGCGGCGTGCAGGGGGCCGGAGTGCACTCGGTCCGGTTCGGTTCGGGCGTCCGAGTCGCCGGCGGCGATGCGATTCCCACGCTGCCTTCCGGCGTCTACTTCTACCGCTTCGAGGCCGGTTCCTACCGGGCCACGCGCAAGATGCTGCTGATGCGTTAGAGTGAGACCCGTCCGCGAGCGGGGGCGCTGCGCACGATCGCGCGGACGCCCCGTTCGCCGTTCTGGAGGATTCGATGCAGCCGACGTCCAGCACCGGTCTCGCGCCGGTCGATCTCCGCACGCTTCCCGAGTACGCGCCGACCACGTACGTCGACTTCACGCGGCCCGAGCACGAAGCCGCGTTTCGCGCCGCCCTCGACCAGGCGCGTGCCGAGCTCGGCCGTGAGCAGCCGATCGTGATCGGAGGCGAGCGCCTGAAGAGCGGACGCACCTTCGAGTCGCGCAATCCCTCGCGTCCGTCGGAGATCATCGGGCGGTTCCAGTCCGGCACCACCGAGCAGGCCGTCCAGGCGATCGAGGTCGCGGCGAAGACCTTCGAGAGCTGGAGCCGCGTGCCCGCGGCCGAGCGCGCCGCCTACCTGATCGAGGCCGCGCGGCGCATGCGCGAGCGCCGGCATCGCTTCTCGGCCTGGATGGTGCTCGAGGTGGGGAAGAGCTGGGCCGAGGCCGACGCCGACACCGCCGAGGCGATCGACTTCATGGAGTTCTACGCCCGCGAGATGCTCCGCTACGACCAGCCGCTGCCGCTCGTGCAGCTTCCCGGCGAGCGCGACACGATGGTCTACCTGCCGCTCGGCGTCGGCGCCATCATCCCGCCGTGGAACTTCCCGCTCGCGATCACGGTCGGCATGGCCACGGCCGCGATCGTCACCGGCAACACCGTGGTGGTGAAGCCCTCGAGCGATTCACCGGCGATCGCGTGGCAGTTCTACCTGCTCATGGAGGAGGTCGGGCTCCCGCCCGGCGTCTTCAACTTCGTCACCGGCGGCGGCGGCACGGTCGGCGACGCGCTGGTGCGCCATCCGCGCACCCGCTTCGTGTCGTTCACCGGCTCGCGCGATGTCGGCGTCGGGATCAACCGGCTCGCCGCCGAGGTCCAGCCGGGACAGATCTGGCTCAAGCGCGTGGTCGCCGAGATGGGCGGCAAGGACGCGATCATCGTCGACGAGGAAGCCGACGTCGACGCCGCCGCGCAGGGCGTGGCGGCCTCCGCCTACGGCTTCCAGGGGCAGAAGTGCTCGGCGTGCTCGCGCGCCATCGTCAGCGAGAAGGTCTACGACGCGTTCCTCGAGAAGCTCACCGCCGCGGTCGGCAAGATCTCGATCGGCGAGCCCGAGACGCCCGGCGTCCAGATGGGACCGGTGGTCAACGCAGGACGCCCGCGACAAGATCCTCTCGTACATCGAGGTGGGGAAGAAGGAGGGGCGTCTCGTGAGCGGAGGCGGCGCCGTCGCGGGCAAGGACGGCTACTTCATCCAGCCCACCGTGATCGCCGACGTCAAGCCCGAACGCGCGGCTCGCGCAGGAGGAGATCTTCGGCCCGGTGCTGGCGGTGATCCGGAGCAAGAGCTTCGACGAGTCGCTCGCCATCGCCAACGGCACCGCCTATGGGCTGACGGGCGCCGTCTACACCAAGAACCCGCAGAAGATCGAACGCGCCAAGCGGGAGTTCTTCGTCGGCAATCTCTACATCAACCGGAAGTGCACCGGCGCGATCGTCGGCGCGCACCCGTTCGGCGGCTTCAACATGAGCGGCACCGACTCGAAGGCCGGCGGTCGCGACTACCTGCTCCTGTTCCTGCAGGCCAAGTCGGTGGCGGAAAAGGTCGGCTGACCACGGGGCCGGTTTCGGCCCGGCCGTAGCCGGCTTCCGCCGTCGTCGGAGAGAACGGCCCGGGTGTACACTTTCCCCGGGTTTCGTCGTTCACGTTCCAAGGGCCGGGCCATGTTCGAGCGCACGAAGTCTTCTCCCGCGTGTCCGTGCTCGCGTCGGATCATCGCGATCTCCATCATCCTCTGGGCCGCGCTCGCGGGACCGGTTCCCCTCCGAGGCGCAGAGTACCGATCCTGACCTGCCGAAAACCAATGGACGGGTCCGGGCGCTGGCCAAGTCTGGCAACACGCTCTACATCGGCGGCGACTTCACGCTGATCGGTCCGTTTACGGGACCAGGCGCGGTGCTCGATGCGGCGACCGGTGCGGCGATCGGCTCGCAGATCGGAGCCACCATGCCAGGAGCCAAGGTCAGGGCGGCGGCGCCGGATGGTGCCGGCGGTTGGTTCGTGGGCGGCCAGTTCCAACTCGTTCGTGGTCAGAGCCGGCAGAACCTCGCGCACATCCTCGCCGACGGCTCGCCTCTCACCGTGGCTGGTCAACGTCAATGCGGATGTCTACACGATCGCGGTCGTCGACTCGGTGGTTTACATCGGCGGAGCGTTCACGATTGTCGCGGGTCAGTCGCGCAATCGTGTCGCGGCGGTCCACGCCGTGACCGGCACGTTGTTGCCGTTGAATCCCAACTCCGACGGCACGGTCCGCGCCCTGGCGGTCGGTGGCTCGAAGCTGTTCATGGGCGGGTCGTTCGCGCAGGTCGGTGGCCAGTCACGCGCCCAGGCCGCGGCGGTCGACCTCGCGACGGGCGCGGTCACGGCGTGGGATCCTCACGCCAGCTCCGTCGTCCAGGCATTGGCGGTATCCGGCGGCACGGTGTACGCGGGTGGGCAATTCACCGGAATCAGGGACGCCCTCCGCAACTACATCGCGGCGCTGGACACGACTTCGGCGGTTTCGCAACCTCCTGGAATCCCAACTCGATGAGCGGCGTGAACGCGGTGTCGGTGAGGAACGGAGTGGTCTACGCCGGGGGACAGTTCCACGCCATCGGCGGCATGACGCGGAATTACATCGCGGCGATCGACTCCGCGAGCGGGATCCCGACCGGTTGGAACCCGAACACGAACCTCGACGTCAACTCGATCGCCGTTTCAGACTCGGTGATCTATGCCGGGGACCTGTTCGGGACCGTCGGAGGTCTCCCGCGTGCTGGGATCGCAGCGCTCGACAAGGCCACGGGTGCTCCGACGCCGTGGCGAAGTGATGCGGTCGGGGGCGTGGTTCATGTGGTCGCGGTGAGCGGCGGAACGATCTACGCGGGCGGCGAGTTCAGCATGATCGGCACCACGCCGCGTCGCTACCTCGCGGCGATCGACGTGGCGACGAACACCGGTGCTGCCCTGGGATCCGAATCCCGACGGCCAGATCAATGCCCTCGCGCTCGACGGCTCGACCCTGTTCACGGGCGGCGGTTTCAGCTCGATCGGCGGTCAGCCGCGACTGACGCTGGCGGCGATCGACACCGCGCACCGGTCTCGCTCTGCCGTGGAACGCCGGAATCGGCGGCAATCCGCCACCCTACGTCCTGGCTCTCCGCGTCAGCGGGACATCGCTGTATGTGGGGGCAACTTCTCGGCCGCGGGGGACAACTGCGCAACAATCTCGCGTGTTTGGGCGCCGGCAGCGCGCTCTCCACGCCCTGGAATCCGGACGTGTACAACGAGTTCGGACCCACGGAGGTCGACTGCGTCACCACCGACGGCTCGCGAGTCTACATCGGCGGCCGCTTCACCAGCGTCGGGTCCACCCCGAGGGCGCACCTGGCGGCGATCGACGCGACGACCGGACTGGCGGTCCCGGGCTGGCGACCCGATCCAGACGGTCAGGTGGTATACGCCGTCGAGGTGTACGGCTCGCAGCTGTACTTCTCCGGGATCTTCACTCACGCCGGCGGTTCCGTTCGCAACAATATCGCCGCAGTGGACCGGATCAGCGGAGCGCTGACGTCGTGGCCCTCGAGGGTGGGCTCCGGTGGCGCGCACTACGCCTTGGGCGCCGGCGACGGCGTGATCTACGCGGGCGACTACGGGCTCTGTGAGCGCGACACCGTCGCGGGCGCGTCGAATGCGTGGACCGGCAATATCTTCGGCGACGTGGCGGCGATCCTGGTCGATGGTCCGCGAGTGTACGCGGGCGGGAGTTTCCAGGTGGGCAACCTCGCGGTGTTGTCGAGCTTCGGCGTTCTCGACGTTCCGAGCGCGGAAACGGGGACGCGGATGGTGCTGGCCCAGAGCCTGCCGAACCCCGCCGGGTTCATCACCACGATTCGGTTCGTACTTCCGACGGCGCGGACCGTCACCCTGCGCGTCCACGACATCGCTGGACGCCTGGTCGCGGTCCCCATCGACCACGAATCCCTGCGCGCCGGGCCGCACCAGCGCGGCGTCGACGTCGGGAGTCTGCCCAACGGTCTCTATTTCTATTCGCTGAGCGGAAACGGTTCGACCGTCACGCGCCGGATGATCGTCGCCCGCTGATCGTCTCGCCGCTCCGGCGCGGAGGAAAAGGTCGGCTGATCGGAGGTACCCTCGGCTTCTCCATCACGACGCCCCGTGGTCAGCTTCTCGAGTCGCCGGATGTCTCGGTCATCCGCCGATGCTCGAATTCCCACGGGGCGCGTGATGCGGTCGCCGCAGGCCGCTACGTCGCCGACATCGCTCGCATCCAGGCGCCCGCCCGTCCCGCTCCAGTTCGAGGGCGGCTCGACGACCTGCTGCCGCGTGATGCGGGATCGCGTCGCCTTGGTGCGCGGGGCCGCCTCGCGCTTCGGACAGGGCATCGGGCAGATCTCGGTGGCGCGGGGCGCCGGGGTGACGCTGAGCATCGAGACGCCGAGGCGGTTCGATCGCTCGAGCAGCGCGATCACCACGTCGGCTGCCAGGTCCATCGTTCGATCGCGGGCGGCGTGGGTCATGCCCGACAGCGTGACCCGGCCGGCCTGGATCAGGCTCTCTGGCCTCGGCCGATTCCACCAGCGTCATCGCGCGTGGCGCCACCGCCGCCAGGGTCAGTCCTTCCACCGTGAGCACCGCGACCCCCAGAGCCGCGATCAGCTTCGAGTTCGTCTTTCCCGTCTTCATCACTGCCTCCGGCTTGGAGGAGTCGAGAGCCCGGTCACGTTGCATGCGAGTCCACGAGCTTGGACGGGGGAGCCGGCCCGGACGTTGAAATGCCACCCGTTGGGTTTCGTGGAATTGTCCCGGCGTGAACATCTTGGGGAGAGCTCGCCGATCCGAGTAGGTCGGTCGCCCGTCGCGGCGGTTTTGCCGACTGAAGCGCGCCCGGGCTGTCGTCCGTCCCTCTGAAAGGCCTATCGATAGAGGGACTTCATTCGTTCCCCAGGTGGCCCGACGGGTCGGCGTCGCGATCGCGGCAGAGGTGGTCGCGATGCTGGTTCACGATCAGCGACGTCGTTGTTGCTGATGATCCCGTCGCAGTTGAGATCGGACCGCCAGTCGCTCTGACCGATCCGGCTCTGCACGATCGCCTCATCGGCCGCGTTCACGCCGAAGTCGCCGTTCTGGTCGACCGACGTGCTAGGAGGCGTGACCCATCACGATCCCGAATCCGGCCATGATCGTGACGCTATCTGGCGGGCAGCTCCCGATCAGACGCAGTGGGAATTGGACGACCCCTGGCCGTTGGTGAAGGCATAGATTCGTTTCGTGCGCTCGGATCGTGGTGTAGCCGGGCGATCCGCCTCCAGCCGCCGGGCAGTTGGTGAAATCGGGACAGTGGCTGAAGTCGAGCGTGACGATCTCGCCGGCGATCGGAGTGCTCTGGTAATCGCGGATGACCACCGTGGTGACGATGTCGCCATCCCGGGCTGCGACGATGCAAAGCGTGGACCGACGAATTGGCGAGGTCGGGCACGGCAAGGCCGGCCAGGCCTGCGCTGGCACCGGCGTGGGCCAACGCCAAGCAGGTTAGAGCCCCGAGAATGGTCGCGAAGCGTGACATGCAGCCTCCCACGTGGCCCCGATACGGGGCTCACGGATCTGGGGATGTCTCGAGCTCGCTCGCGGCATTGGCGATGCCGTCGTCGAGGTGTGTTCAGGGTCGCCGCCACCTAGTACCCACGAAGGTAGCATCCGTAGGCGATGAACCCACACGAAATCAAGACGGGCAACCAGACCGGCTGATACCACCATTGGTGCGCCGGGATCAGAAACAGCGTCCCTGGTGCCGAGGCTGGGCGGCCAGCGCAGCGAGCGCGTAGAGCCCGACGTAGTACATGATGTCCCAGACCCCGAAGCACACGAGAAACGCCGAACCGGCGCGAGAACCTGCGCGCGGCGATCGCGGCCACCGCGCCCAGCATGACGATGGTTGCGGCCTCGCGGGTCTGCTCGGTCGTCAGCAGCCATGGCACGCTGTGGAGCCGGCGGAACACCTCCTCGGCCGGCGGGATGGTCTCCGTCCGCGCGATCCCGAGGATGCCTCGGATGTAGACGACCACCACCGCCTCGAGCCAACCCATCGCCGCGGCGAACACGACGATTGCGGCGGCCCGCTCGCGCACCGGGGCTTCGGTCATCGCGACCGCAGGGCGCCGCGCTTCGCCGGGTGCGGCCGCCTTCGGCTTCCCGGACCGTCGCGGGGCCGCCGCCTTACGCGGCCTTCGCCGGCGCTGCCGTGACCGCGACCGGGCCCGCCGGCGGCCATGACGCCGCGGCGCGTCCGCTCGCGGAAGCGCTCAGAGGGCAGCGTGTTCAGCACGTCGCCGCTTGGTGAGGCCGGCGCGCCGCGCGACGAACACGCCGTAGCGCATGTGATCCATCTCGGGCAGTGTGTGCGCGTCGGTGTCGATCACGAGCGGGACGCCGCGCGCCCGGCGCGCCGCGCGTTCGTGTCGCTCAGGTCCATGCGGTGCGGCTGCGCGTTGATCTCGAGCGCCACGCCCCGCTCGGCGGCGCGGGCGATGACTCGCTTCAGGTCGAGCGCGGCCGGTGGCCGCGAGCCGAACATGCGGGCGGTCGGATGCCCCATGGCGTGGACGAGCGGGTGCGAGAGCGCCCGGAGCACCCGCGCGGTCATCACGTCTCGCGGGCTGGTCGAGCCGCGAGTGGAGCGAGACGATCACCCAGTCGAGCAGCGCGAGCGCCTCGTCGCCGAGGTCGAGCGCGCCGTCCGCCAGGATGTCGCACCTCGAGCCCGTGGAGCACGTGGATGCCAGGCACCGCCTGCGCACCGCCTCGATCTCCGTCACCGACCGGCGCACGCGCGCCTCGTCGAAGCCGCGCGACATCGCCAGCGCCTTCGAGTGGTCGGTGATCGCGCAGTACTCGTAGCCGCGATCACGCGCGGCGCGCACCATGGTCTCGAGCGACTCGCGACCGTCGGTGCGGTCGGTGTGCATGTGGAGATCGCCGCACCAGGTCGCCGGGCTCGATCAGCGCCGGCAGCTCGCGGCGGATCGCGAGAGCTCGATCTCGCCGCACGCCTCGCGCAGCTCGGGCGGGATCAGTCCATGCCGAGCGCCGCGTAGACCTCCTCCTCGGTGCGGCCGGCGACGCAGGTCTCGCCGCGCGTGAGCGCCGTACTCGTTCAGGCTCATGCCGCTTCGTCGAGCGCGATCTTGCGCAGCTCGATGTTGTGCTCCTTGCTGCCGGTGAAGTAGAGCATCGCGGCGCCGAACGATTCGGGCGGCACGAGCCTGCAGGTCGACCTGCGAGGCCGTTCGCGGAGCCGCACGGACGACTTGGTGTCGCCGCGGCCCAGCGACCTCCGCGACCTCGGGTGCGGCCGTGAACGCCGACATCACCGTGGCCGCGTCGCCGCCGCAGACCAGCAGGTCGAGATCGCCGATCGTCTCCTTGCGGCGGCGGAACGAGCCCGCGATCTCGGCGATCTCGACCGCCGGCGTCTTCCGCACGTGCTCGAGCAGCGACTCGGCGATCGGCCACGCGCCGGCGAGCAGCAGCGCGTCCGGCCCACTGGCTCGAGACCTCGAGCGCCTTGAGCACGTTCTTCTCGGTGGTCTCGCCGAAGCCGGCGAGCGCGCGCAGCTTGCCCGCGCGCGCCGCGGTCTCGAGATCGGCGCGGCTCCGGATCCCGAGCCGGTCGAACAGCGCCTTCACCCGTCTTGGGGCCCATGCCGGGCAGCTCGGTGAGCGCCACGACCTCGGCCGGGATCTTGAGCCGGCAGCTCCTCGTAGATCGCGGTGGTGCCGGTCGCGGCGAGGTCGCGGATCTTCTGCGCGAGGTCCTTGCCGATGCCGCGCGTCCGCCTCGAGCTTGCCCGGGCTCGAGCGCCATCACCGGCTCGGCCATGCGCCCGACCACCGCGCGCGCCTCGCGGTAGGCGCGGATGCGGAACGGGTTGCGCGCCCTCCATCTCGAGCATGGTCGCGATGTCGGACAGGATCCGCAGCGATCTCGCCGTTGGTCATCGCACTCATCCCTCCCCGATCCGCGTCGAGGAACGCGCGCCTCGTCGATCACCGTGATCCCGAGCTTCTCGCGCCTCGTCGAGCTTGGAGCCCGCGCCGGGACCGGCGACCACCAGCGTCACCGTTCTTGCTCACGCCCGACGCGATCTTGGCGCCCAGCGGCCTCGGCCTTCTTCTGCGCCTCGGGCGCGGCTCATGCTCTCGAGCCGCGCCGGTGAACACCATGACCTCGCCGGCGAGCGGCTGCGGCCCCGCGCGCTTCTTCTGCGCCACCGGCCGCACGCCGGCCTGGGCGAGGCGATCGAGCACCTTGCGGTTGCGCGCGCTCGAGAAGAAGCGGTGCACCGACGTCGCGACCTCGGGACCGATGCCCTTGATCTCCTGCAGCTCATCCTCGCTCGCGTCGAGCATCGGCTCGACCGCCGCCGTAGTGGTCGGCGAGCAGCCGCGCCACCGTCGTCGCCGACGTGCTCGATGCCGAGCGCGTAACAGGAAGCGGTCGAGCCGCGGGCGCTTGCTCGCCTCGATCGCGCTCATCAGGTTCTCGATCGACTTCTCCGCGAACCCTTCGAGCCCGGCGAGATCGATCGGGGTGAGCGCGGTAGATGTCGGCCAGGTCGCGCACCAGGCCCCGTGGCGATGAGCTGCCGCACCGTCTTGCGCGCCGAGCCCGACGATGTCCATGGCGCCGCGCGAGACGAAGTGGCTCGAAGTGGCCCTCGAGCTGTGCGGGGCAGGAGAGGCCGTTGGTGCAGAGGTGGTAGGCGCCCTCGCGCTCGACCTGCGGCGCCGCACACCGGGCACTTGCACGGCAGCTCGAAGCGTTCGGTTCCGCGCGGGTCGATGATCCGTCAGCACCTCGACCACCTCCGGGATCACGTCGCCGGCGCGACGGATCCGCACCGTGTCGCCGATCCGCACGTCCTTGCGGTCCAGCTCGTCCTGGTTGTGGAGCGTGGCGCGCGACACCGTGACCCCCGAGACGTTCACCGGCTGGAGCAGCGCCACCGGCGTGAGCTTGCCGGTGCGGCCGACCTGCACCGCGATGTCCGGATCACCGTGACTCTCCTCGCGCGGCGGGAACTTGAACGCCACCGCCCAGCGCGGGCTGCGCGAGCGCACGCCGAGCAGCTCCTGCCAGTCGCGCGCGGTCGACCTTGATCACCGCGCCGTCGATCTCGAAGTCGAGCCGCTCGCGCCGCTCGAGCAGCGCGGCGTGGAACTCGAACGCCGCCTCGATTCCCGTCGCAGCGCGTCGCCGATGCGGTCGACGTGGAATCCCCAGGCCGCGCAGCGACTCGAGCACCTCGATCTGGGTATCGGGCTCGCGACGCCGCTCGGCGGCGAGCAGGTCGTAGGCGTAGAAGTCGAGCTTGCGCGAGGCGGTGATCGAGGGATCGAGCTGGCGCACGGTGCCGGCCGCGCGCGTTGCGCGCGGTGGCGAACGGCTCCTCGCCGCTCCTCGATCAGCCGCTTGTTGAGCGCCTCGAACTCGGACAGCGAGCATCAGCGCCTCGCCGCGCACCGACAGCGTGCCCCGGGAGAGCGTGACGCCGATGCCGCCAGCCGGAGCGGCATCGGCGCGGATCGTGCGCAGGTTCTCGCTCACGTCCTCGCCGACCTCGCCGTCGCCGCGCGTGGAGCCGCGCACGAACAGGCCGTCCTCGTAGACCAGCTCGATCGAGAGGCCGTCGAACTTGGGCTCCGCGACGTAGACGACCCGGTCCGTGCCGAGCGCCTTCGCTCACCCGGCCGTCGAACTCGAGCACCCTCGTCGCGGTCCATCAGCGAGTCGAGCGACGCGCATCGGTCCGGCGTGGCACCTTCTGAACGCCACGCGCATCCCGCCGCCGACCCGAAGCGTCGGCGAGTCGGGCAATCTCAGATCCGGATGGGCCTCCTCGAGGTCCTTGAGCTCGCGGAAGCGCCGGTCGTACTCGGCGTCGGAGACGGAGGGCCGGTCGAGAGCGTAGTAGCGGTGATCGTGCTCGGCGATCTCCCGGCTCAGCGCCTGGATGCGCTTGCGCGCCTGGTCGCGATCCACGTCGGCGTCAGGCGACGGCGTGCGCGGAACCCGGCCGCGCTTGTCTCGAGCGCGCTTGGCGTAGCAGTATGCGGCCCGATCGGCCCGAGGCTGGACGCTCATGCGCGGAGGTTAGCGCATGTCCTCGCGCGAGGAAATTCGGGCGGCGGCGAGCCCAACACGAAGGAGGAGGCGAGCGCATGTCGGACATCTACCTCGACGTTCCCTTCGTCACTCCAGCTCGGCTTCGGGCGATCCCAAGAACCCGCAGAACGACTGGACCGGCTGCTGGTACGCGAGCGCCTGCATGGTGGGCTACTACTTCGAGGCCGGGCCGCGGCTCGGCGTGCCCGAGAAGTACGACGCGGCGAAGGGCTACCACTCCGGGATGATGGTCGAGGAGTATCCGAAGCTGATCGCCAACGAGCACCTCGAGATCATTTCTCGTTGCCGAAGTCGAAGAAGTGGGACGGTGGTGCGCTGGCGGACCTGCTCAAGCAGTACGGCCCGCTCTCGTTCGGCTGGAACAAGACGGTGGGCGGGAAGACCTACGGTCACCGCTCGGTGCTGATCGGCTACGACGCCAGGAAGAACGAGGTCATCTTCACGATCCGGAGAACGCGCCCAACTCGAGGCCTCGCCCGCGGACTTCAACGCCAAGTTTCGGTGGGTGAACCCTACGGCATGCTGCGGCGCGCCGGTCCCGGGATCTTCACCAAGCCGGGCGTGCATTGACGCGGACCGATCGTCGACCCGCGTCCCCGGCCACCGGCTCCGGGCCGGCGCTTGTCGGCTTCGCCGACGACCCCGATGCACGCCGCCACAGCGATCTGGCTCGGCATCGTCGCGCTCACCGCGTTGTGCTTCGCCGACGCGCCGTTCCGACCCCTGGGTCAGCGCTATCTCGCCCAGCGCGCGAAGGCGCGCCTGATCGTCGCCTCCTTCGAGGTCGATCTCGTTGCGCTATGGGCGATCGGCCGCTTCATGCTGCACCTCGATCGGCCGCTGGCACCGCCGGGTGTGATGACGGCGGCCGCGGCGATCGGTGTCGTCGTCACGCTCGCGGGCGCGGCTCCTCGCGGTCTGGGCGAAGCTCCGGCTCGGGAAGTGGTTCTCCTTGAGCTTCGCGATCAAGCAGCACGAGCTGATCGACCGACGGCCCCTACGCGATCACGCGACAATCCCCATGGCCACCGGGCTGCTGGTCGCGATCGCCGGCAGCGCGCTGGTGTGGAACAGCCTGCTCACGCTGATCCTCGCGGCACTGATGGCGGTCCTGCTCTTCCTCCACACCGTCTACGAGGAGACGCTGTTCGAGGCCCACTTCGGTGGGGCGTACTTCGACTACGAGCGCCGGGTCCCGCGCCTGGTCCCGTTCCTCCCGATGCGGAGCCGCGCGCCGACCCCGGTGATCCGCGGCTCGCCGCGATGGACCGCGGCGACGAGCGGCTGATATGATCGATGTGGCCCACCTCGGCACGCGCGACGACCCGGTCCGCATCGCGCAGACATCATTGTTTCGACCTCCTGCGCCGGAGCCCCCGTGCCCACGTCCCCGACCGTGCGCCTCACCCTGCTCGTGTCTCGCTGACCCTTCTGGCGCCCATGACGGCGGGGCCGTGACGCCCAACGGGCGTCTCCAGATCGTCCACATGGACGTCGGCCAGGGTGACGGCACGGTGATCATCACGCCGTTCGGCCAGGTGGTGATGATCGACGACGGTGTCTACTCCAACACCGCGGCACCGGTGAACCAGCTCGCCGCGCTCGGTGTGACCCACGTCGATCTCCATTTCGCGAGCCACTACCACGCCGATCACATCGGCGCGATCGGCCCGATCGTCGCATCGGGCGTGACCATCGACGCGGGCTGGGACCGCGGCGAGTCGTACACGACCCAGACCTACCAGACCTACGTCAACACGCTCGGCGCCAAGCGCCACACGCTCACCAAGGGCAAGTCTTCACGCTCGACGTGCCGTCCGCGCATCCCGTCGTGATCCGGGTCGTCGACCTGCGGGGGCGGGCACGACGGTGAGCGACGAGAACGCGAAGTGCGTGGTGCTCGAGGTCAGCTACGGTGAGTTCGACGAGGTCCTCGGCGGCGACCTCACCGGCACCGCGGGCAACGGCGGCGACATCGAGTCGATCGTGGGGCCCGAGGTCGGCCCGGTCGAGGTCTACAGGTCCACCATCACGGCTCGCGCTATTCCTCGAACCACAACTTCCCTCAACGCGACGCGTCCCAAGATCGGCGTCATCCAGTGCGGCAACGGGAATTCCTACGGCCACCCGACCGCCGACGCGCTCGGCCGGCTGCACGCGCACGGCGTGCGCACGTACTGGAACGAGACCGGCGCCGGCGTCGCGCCGGATCCCGCCTGGGACCGCGTCGCCAACGGAGCGGTCACGATCCAGGCGACCTGGGCGCCCGGCGGCGTCGACACCGTGCGCGGGCTCGGCTTCGCCGACACGCTCACCAACTCCGGCGTCGCCGCCGATCTCGTGGCCCCGGCGGTGAGCGTCGTGACGCCGAACGGCGGCGAGGTCTGGCTCGAGGGCGACACGCGCGTCGTCCGCTGACCGCCACGGACGACGTCGGCGTCGAGTCGGTCGACGTCGACTACTCGCTCGACAATGCGGCGAGCTGGTGGCCGCCCTCGCGCACGGCGTCACCGGCGTCGACTCGGTGGCGTGGACGCTGCCGGCGGAGCTCTCCGACAGCGCGCGGATCCGGGGTCACCGCCTTCGATCACGCGCGCTCAACCAGGCGGCCGACGCCAGCGACGCGGTGTTCCGCATCGACGCGCCGGTGGCCGGCGTCCGCACCTTCCGCTCGCGGTGGCGCTCGCGCTCGGCCCCCGCGACCCAACCCGAGCCTCGAACCGGTGACGCTGCGGTTCGCGCTGCCCGCGCCCTGTGACGACTGAGGCTCGAGGTGCTCGGACGTCGGCGGTCGCCGCGTCTGGAGCTGGGAAGGGTCGAGCCTCGCGACGGGGAGCACGCCGTCGTGTGGAGCGGGCTGTCACGTTCGCGAAGGGCTCGCGCCGGAGTCGGGCTCTACTGGGTGCGGCTGGTCGCGGCGACGGGAACGCGAACCATGAAGCTGGTGAGGCTCGAGTAGCGTAGTCTGCCGCGAGGCCGCTCCGGGCGCGGTTCCCGGAACGCGGTTTCGCCGCAGTCGGCGGTTCGTGGCATTCAATGGGTCGCGATCTCGTTCTCCCAGTTCACCACTTTTCTCCCCACCCCGACGGAGGCAACGTGAGCGAGCTCGTGATGGTCCTCGAGGACGAGCGCGAGATCCGCGACCTGGTCCGCTACAACCTCGAACGCGCGGGCTTCCGCGTCGCCACCGGCGCGCGACGGCGAAGCCGGGCTCGAGCGACCTGTTCGCGTCGCGGCCCGACGCGCTGGTGCTCGACCTGATGCTGCCGGGACGCCACGGCCTCGAGATCCTGCGCGAGGTGCGCGACGAGCCGATGACGCGCGACCTGCCCGGTGCTGGTGCTGACCGCGCGCGCCGCCGAGATGGACAAGCTGATGGGATTCGAGCAGCGGCGCCGACGACTACCTCACCAAGCCGTTCAGCCCGCGCGAGCTGGTCGCGCGCATCCAGGCGCTGCTGCGCCGCACGCAGCCGGTCGAGCGGCGCCACGACGCTGAGCGTCGGCGAGCTCACGGATCGATCGCCGACGCGCGCGAGGCGCGGATCGAGACCGCACGCTCACGCTCACGCCGCGCGAGTTCGAGCTGCTCGCGTTCTTCGCCCGCCACGCCGGCCGCGTGCTGACGCGCGAGGAGCTGCTGCGCAAGGTCTGGGGGCTACAACTATCTCGGCGAGACGCGCACGGTCGACGTCCACGTGCGCCGGTTGCGCATGAAGATGGGAGTCGAGCGCGCCGCTGATCGAGACGCTGATCGGCTCGGGCTACAAGCTGGCGGTTCGAGCGCCGCCACCACGGGGTAGCGCCGCGTTGCGCCTGTCCTGGCAAACCCGCCTCTCGCTCGCGCTCGTCGCTGGTGGTGGCGGTAGCGCTCGCGACTCTCACCGTGCTCGTGTCTCGCGAGCAGCGTCGCTGGGTGGTCGAGCGCAGTCTCGACGAAGCTGGATCGCGCCGCGCGCACCGCGGTCGCCGATCTGCCCGAGGCGGCCGACTGGTTCAGCTGCGCGCACCGCATGGGCGGCACGCTCGGCTGCCGGATCACGCTGATCGACTCGTCGGGCCGCGTGCTCGGCGACACCGACGTCCTCGCCTGCGCGCTTGCCGGCGATCGAGAACCACGCGGCCCGGCCCGAGGTGGCACGGCGCTCGAAGGTAAGGCGGGTCAGGCGATCCGCCACAGCCGGACGATCGGCGTCGATCTCGCCTCTACGTCGCGCGGCCGACACGCGGCAAGAGCCCGGTGGCGGTGGTCCGGCTCGCCGAGCCGCTGCACCAGATCGGCGCGATGCAGGCGTCGCTGCGCAATCTCTCCTTCGCGTCCGCCACCGTGGCACTCCCGGTCAGCATCCCCATCCTATTGTGGGTGGTGCAGCGGCACGCGCGCCGGATCCACGACCTCGAGCGCGTCGCGCAGCGGTGACCGAGGGCGAAGCGGCGCGCGCGCTCGAGCAGCCGGACGACGACCTCGGGCGTCTCGGCCGCACGCTCAACCGCATGGCGAGCGCGAGCCGCGCGCGGCTGCTGACGCTCGAGCGCGAGCGCGACGAGCGCGAGCGCATCCTCTCGCACCTGAACGACGGGGTGGCGCTGATCGACGCCGACGGAACGACGGTCCGCGCCAACGCACCGGCTCGCCGAGCTGCTGCGCCTCGACCGCACGCCGGCGCCCGGCGAGCCGTTTCGAGCGGCGGTGCGCCTGCCGGATGTCGACGAGCTGTTGCGCCAGGCGGCGTCGAGCGACCATCCGGTGGAGGGCGAGGTCCGGCTGTGGGGATCCAGCCCTGTGTTCCTCCGCGCGATCGCGATCCCGCTGCAGGCCGCGGAGCCGCGGCGCGGTGCTGCTCGTGCTGCACGATCTGTCCGAGGTCGAGCGGCTCGGCCGCGTGCGGCAGGACTTCGTCGCCAACGTCTCGCACGAGTTGCGCACGCCCTCACGTCGCTGCGCGGCTACGCCGAGACGCTGCTCTTCGGCGGGCTCGACGACGTGCAGCGGCGCGAGGAGTTCGCCCGCATCATCCACGACCAGGCGGTGCGGCTCGAGGGCCTCGTGACCGGACCTGCTCTCGCTCGCCGAGCTCGAGCGTCCGGGGTCACCGTGCGACGCGAGACTTTCGACCTCGGCGCCCTGGCGGCGCAGGAATCGCGGCAGCTCGAGATGCGCGCGCGGTCGGCCGGCCTCGCGCTCGAGGTCGAGCCCTGCGGGCGCGGTGACGGTGAGCGCCGATCAGAACCTGATCCGCCAGGTGATCGACAACCTGCTCGACAATGCGCTCAAGTACACGACCCGGGGCCGGGTCACCGTGCGTTGGGGACGCGAGGAGGGCCGGGCGTGGTGCGAGGTCCAGGACACCGGCGTCGGGATCGCGGACGACGACCTGCCGCGGCATCTTCGAGCGCTTCTACCGGGTCGACAAGGTGCGCTCGCGCACGCTCGGCGGCACCGGGCTCGGGCTCTGATCGTCAAGCACGTGATCACGTTGCACGGCGGGCGCGTCGAGGTCGTGAGTCGGCTCGGCGGCGGCAGTCGTTTCCGGTTCGAGCTTCCGTCGGAAGCCTGAGGCCTCGGACCGCGGACGCGGCGACCGGTCGCAAGAAGCGGTCAATTCGACATCTCCGGCCCCCGTCTCCCGCGCTGTTAACGCGGCGGTAACACGCCGTTCACGCGGCGGACACCGTGGACAGGATAAAAGTCGTCACTTGATGGAACACGTGCTCAGCGGCCAGAACTCCCGGAAGGCCCACGTTCTCAGGCGCCGGCTCGTGCCGTGCGCCGCGGCGTTCGCGCTCCCTCCTCTCCGGCGCGGCCCTTCGCCCAGGCACGGCACATCGAACCTCGGCCGACTCGAGCGCCGCGCCTCGCGACCACGAACCCGACGGTCACGGCCACGCCCCGGACTTCCTGCGCGGCAAGATCAGCGGCTACCTGTTCGGCGACGTGTACTACACAACGTGACCGGCGATCCGATCCACCTCACTGATCACGCGGCGCGGACTCCGCAGCGCAAGGTCAACATCGACGGCTCGCGGCGTAGCCGATCACGCCGCGATCTCAACGGTGTTCAGATTCGCCGCATCTACTTCCAGCTCGACAACGACCTCTCGATCCAGTACTCGACCCGCCTCCGCCTCGAGGCCGACAGCAAGCGCGCTCACCTCGGACGGCAAGATCGGCGTGCTGCGTCAAGGCCGCTTACCTCCAGGCGCGCCAGGTGCTACCCGCGCGGCGACGTGTTCGCCGGGCATGCTCACCACGCCGACGTGGGAGACGTCGAGGAGCTGTGGGGCTACCGGTCGATCGAGAAGACGATCGCCGACTTCCGCGGGCTCGGCCTCGTCGGCCGACCTCGGGGTCGAGGTCAAGGGCTTCGTCGATCGCCGATCACCACGTCGGCTACTCCGCGATGGTCGGCAACGGCATCGGCCAGCGGCCGAGGACAACCGCTACAAGCGCGTCTACGCCGCGCTTGCCGGTCAACGTCGGCGACGCTCTGGGTCGAGGCCGTACGCCGACTACGAGAACGCCGCGCGCTCGTCCGACCAGCGCGACCTACAAGCTGCTCGGTGGGCTACGAGTCGCAGCACTCGGTGGTCGGGCTCGAGATCGTCGACCGCGTGCAAGCATCGCCTCGCCGGCAACACCGGAGCCGCGCGGGCGCCTCGGTGTTCGCGCGCTGGTCGCGCGATCCCCAGTTCGGCGCGTTCGCGCGCTTCGACTTCTGGCAGACCCGATCGGCGCGCTTCGAACCGCGTCGACTCAGCAGCTCTGGATCGCGGGCGTCGACTGGCAGCCGTTCAAGGACGTGCACCTGATGCCCAACCTCGAGGCCATGCAGCTACGACGCGAAGGGCACCGCGGTCGCGCCCAGCGCACAACGAGCTCCAGGCCCGCGTCACGTTCTACTACCGCTTCTGCAAGCCGCAATCCTGAGCGCCGAGAGGACCCACCATGAAGCATTCCGCCTCGCACGATCGTCGCACTGCTGGCGCTCACCGCTGCTCGCCGCTGATCCGGTCGCGGCGCAGACAGCTCACCGGCGCCGGCGCCACGTTCCCGTACCCGATCTACTCCAAGTGGTTCGATCATCTATCACGAGAAGACCGGGGTCGCGATCAACTACCAGTCGATCGGCAGCGGCGCGGGCATCCAGCAGGTGCAAGGCCGGCACCGTGGACTTCGGCGCCAGCGACGCGCGCGCTGTCGAACGCGCAGCTCAAGGACATGCCGCGCAAGGTGGTTCACTTCCCGACCGTGGCGGGCGCGGTGGTCGCTCGTCTACAACCTGCCCGGCTTCGACGCCCAGCCTCAAGCTCACGCCCGGATCTGCTGGCCGGCGATCTACATGGGCAAGATCACGGTGTGGAACGACCAGACGCATCGCCGCCGCCAACCCCGGCGTCGACGATGCCGGCGGCGCCGATCCTGCCGGTCCACCGCTCGGACGGCAGCGGCACGACCGAACATCTTCGCCACCTATCTCGCCGCGGTGAGCGCGCAGTGGAAGGAGCTGGTCGGCGCCGGCACGTCGGTGAGCTGGCCGGTCGGGCGTCGGCGGCAAGGGCAACGACGGCGTGGCCGGCGTGGTGCGGCAGACACCGGGCGCGATCGGCTACGTCGAGCTGGCCTACGCGAAGCAGAACAAGCTCCCGGTGGCGCTGATGCGCAACCGCGCCGGGCAGTTCGTCGAGCCGAGCACTCGCGTCGCACCGACCGCGGCGGTCGCGGCCGTCCGCGAAGCGGCTGCAGAAGGACGTGCGCGCGCCGATCGTCGAATCGCCGCAGGCGCCCGACGCCTATCCGATCGCCGGGCTCACGTTCCTGATCGTCTACCAGCGACCAGAAGGATCCGACGCGGGCCGCGCGCTGGCCGAGCTTCATCTCATGGGCGATGCACGAAGGGCAGACGCTGGCGGCGAGCGCTCACCTACGCGCCGCTGCCGAAGGAACTGGTCGCGCTCAACGAGGCGACGCTCAAGACTCTCACCGGCGGGCGGCAAGCCGCTGATCGCGGCGCGGTAGATCCGGAACCATGACCACGTTCGAGAGCGCGAGCCAAGCCACCGCCCGACGTTCGCGAGCGTGCCCGCTCCGGCCGCGACCGGCGCGCTGCTCGACGCGGTGTTCCGCCGGCTGCTCGCCGGGCTCGGCGCGCTGGTGTTTGCGACCGCTGCGCTGATCGTGATCGAGACCGCGCGCGGCGCGCTGCCCGCGCTCGCGCGCCTTCGGCTCGCGCTTCCTGGTCGGGACCGAATGGGATCCGGTCGACCGACCAGTTCGGGCGCGCTGCCCTACGTCTTACGGCACGCTCGTCATCCTCCGCGCTGGCGCTGCTGCTCGCGCTCCCGGTCTGGCATCGGCGCCGCGATCTTACCTGGCCGAGCTGGCGCCGCGCGCGGCTCGGCAGCTCGTGTCCGTTCGTGGTCGAGCTGCTGGCGTCGATGCCGAGCATCGTGTTACGGCATCTGGGGCGTGTTCGTGCTCGCGCCCGCGCTGCGCACCGACTCGAGCCGTGGCTCATCGCGCACCTGGGTTTCCTGCCGCTGTTCCAGGGCTTCCGTTCGGCATCGGCATGCTCAACGCCGGGATCGTGCTGGCGATCATGGTCGCTGCCCACCATCGTCTCGATCTCGCGCGAGATCCTGCTCGCGATGCCGCGCAGCGCTGCGCGAGGCGGCGCTCGCGCTCGGCGCCACGCGCGCCGAGGCGATCGCGCGTGACGCTCGACGCCGCGCGCCCGGGCATCCTGGGCGCTGTGATCCTGGCGCTCGGGCGCGCGCTCGGCGAGACCATGGCGGTCACCATGGTGATCGGCAACATCGAACCGCATCTCGGCCTCGCTGCTCGCGCCCGAGCGCGACGCATGGCGAGCGTGATCGCCAACGAGTTCACCGAGGCGACCGGCAAGCTCTACCTCGCGGCGCTGATCGAGATCGCGCTCGTGCTGTTCGCGATCACGCTGGTCGTGAACGCGCATGCGCGCGGCTGCTCGTGCACTGTGGCCACGGGAGGGCGGCGCGATGTCGCCGGCGCGGCCTGAGGCACGCTGCCCGGCCGCCGGTGGCCGCGGCCGCGCGCGCGCCGGGCCTGGAACGTCGCCGCGCTCGCCGCGCTGCGTGCTGCCGCGGCGCTGCGTGATGCTGCCGCTCGGCCGTCATCGCTGATCCACCTGCTCGCGCAGGGCTGCCGCGGCCTCGACCTCGGCTTCTTCATCCACATGCCGAAGCCGGTCGGCGAGCCGGGCGGCGGCATGGCGAACGCGATCGTCGGGCACCGCTGCATGCCTGGTCGGGATCGGCGACGCTGATCGCGGTGCCGATCGGCGTCGGGAGCCGGCGTCTACCTCGCCGAGTACGGTCGCGGCCGCTTCGCGGCGATGGTGCGCTACACCGCCGACGTGCTGAGCGGCGTGCCGTCGATCGTCGTCGGCGTGGCGGCCTACGGGCTGGTGGTGGTGCCGATGGGACGCTTCTCGGCGCTCGCCGGCGGCGTGGCGCTCGGCGATCCTGATGCTGCCCACCATCATCCGCTCGACCGAGGAGGTGGTGCGGCTGGTGCCGCGATCCTACCGCGACGCGGCGCTCGCGCTCGGCGCGCCGCGACTGGCAGGTGGCGCAGCAGGTCGGTCGCTGCCGGCGGCCTCGGCCGGCATCATCACCGCGATGCCTGCTGGCGGTCGCGCGCGCCGCGGGCGAGACCGCGCCGCTGCTCTTCACCGCACTCGGCAACCGCTTCTGGTCGGTGGCGCTCGACCAGCCGATCGCGTCGCTGCCGGTGTTCATCTTCGACTACGCGCGCGCGCCCTACGACGACTGGAACCGCCAGGCGTGGACCGGCGCTGCGCTGGTGCTGGTGATGCTCGTCACGTTGCTCTCCGCCTGCGTCCGGCTCATACGATGCGAGGTGGATCCCGCGATCGTGACCCACGCGACCGATCCCCGAACCCGCGCACTCGCGCGATGACCGTGGAGGCCTCATGAATCGCAACGTCGTGCTCCGCCGTCGTCTCGGGACTGCTTTCGCGCTCGGCCTCATCGCGGGCTGCGGAAACGCCTCGAAGAACGAGGGCCAGTCGGCTTCGAGCGAGGCCCGTCGGCGGATCGTCGGTGGCGCTCACCGGCACGCCGGCGCCACGTTCCCGTATCCGATCTACTCCAAGTGGTTCGACGTCTACCACAAGAAGACCGGGGTCGAGATCAACTACCAGTCGATCGGCAGCGGCGCCGGCATCCAGCAGGTGAAGGCCGGCACCGTCGACTTCGGCGCGAGCGACGCCGCGCTCTCGAACGCAGCAGCTCAAGGAAATGCCGCGCGCGGTGCTCCACTTCCCGACCGTCGGCGGGCGCGGTGGCGCTCGCGTACAACCTGCCCGGCGTCGACGCAGCCGCTCAAGCTCACGCCCGACATCGTCGCCGGGATCTACCTGGGCAAGATCACGCCGTGGAACGACCAGACGATCGCGGCCGCCAATCCCGGCGTCGACCCTCCCGCCGCGCCGATCCTCGCCGTGCACCGCTCGGACGGCAGCGGCACGACGAACATCTTCACCACCTACCTGTCGCGCGGTGAGCGCGCGAGTGGAAGGAGCTGGTCGGCGCCGAACACCTCGGTGAGCTGGCCGGTCGGGCGTCGGCGGCAAGGGCAACGAGGGCGTGGCCGGGCTGGTCCGCCAGACGCCCGGGCGCGATCGGCTACGTCGAGCTGGCCTACGCCAAGCAGAACCATAGTTGCCGGTGGCGCTGCTGCGCAACCGCGCGACGGGCAGTTCGTCGAGCCGAGCGCTCGCCTCGACCACCGCCGCGATCGCGGCGCTCGGTCGACGCGCTGACGAAGGACGTGCGCACGCCGATCGTCGAACGCCGCGGAGCCGCAGTCCTATCCCCGATCGCCGGCGTTGACGCTTCCTGCTCGTCTACCAGGACCAGAAGGATCCGGCGAGACGGCGAAAGCCTCAAGCGAACTTCATCCGGCTGGGCGATCCACGACGGCCAGGCGCTCGCCGATTCGCTCGATTACGCTCGGTTGCCGGACGCGCTGGTCACCGCCAACGAGGCCACGCTCGAGAAGCTCACCGTCGGCGGGAAGCGCCGATCGCGGCGCGACCCGGGGCCATTGGCCCTGATGAGCCCGGCCTCGATTCGATGGATGATGGCGCTGACCTCCTGAGGCCCGAGATCAAAACCTCCGGGTCGAGGTTCGACCGCCGACGCCGCCCTGCAGCGCGCGGCGCAAAGCGGCCGGATCGCGACCGCCATCGCGCCGGCGCCGGAGATGCTCGTCCCGCCCGGGACTTCAACCTGTGGTGTACGGCGCGCATCACGCGCTCAAGGCGGTGAACCCCGGCGCGGGGCAGCACAGCATCACCGCGATCATCGGGCCGTCCGGCTGCGGCAAGAGCACGCTGCTGCGCTCGTTCAACCGCATGAACGACCTGATCCCCGGCGTGCGCACGCGGGCGGGTCGCGGTCGGCGGGCGTGGACGTGCTGGCCGCCGGGCACCGACGTCGTCGAGCTGCGGCGGCGCGTCGGCATGGTGTTCCAGCGCGCCGAACCCGTTCCCCAAGTCGATCTTCGACAACGTCGCCTTCGGGCTGCGCGCTGCTCGGCATGCGCGACCGCGGCGAGCTCGAGGCGCGGGTCGAGGCGCAGCCTGCGCAGCGCGCGGCGCTGTGGGACGAGGTGAAGGACCGGCTGCGACAGCTCGGCGCTCGGCCTCTCGGGCGGCCAGCAGCAGCGGCTCTGCATCGCGCGCGCGCCTCGCGGTCGAGCCCGAGGTGCTGCTGATGGACGAGCCGGCCTCGGCGCTCGACCCGATCGCGACCGCGCGCGATCGAGGAGCTGATGCTGCGAGCTGCAAGGAGCGACTACACGATCGTGATCGTGACCCACAACATGCAGCAGGCGGCCGCGTGTCTCGGACCGCACCGCGTTCATGCTGCAGGGCGAGCTGATCGAGGTACGACGAGACCGCGCCAGCTGTTCACGCGCCCGCGCGCAGAAGCTGACCGAGGACTACATCACCGGACGGTTCGGCTGAGCGATATCGGGGGCAGATGGAACGGCACTTCGAACGACGAGCTCGAGCGAGCTGAAGGAGCAGCTCCTGCTGCATGGGCGGCCGGTGCCGAGGCGATCATGCGCAAGGCGATGCGAGTCGCTGCGTGCGCCGCGACGCGGCGCTGGCGCCGCGAGGTGTTCGCAGACGACCGCGCGATCGACCGGCATGGAGATCGACATCGAGGAGGCGCTGCATCCGCCTGCTCGCGCTCCAGCAGCCGCATGGCCGGCGACCTGCGCTTCATCACCGCCGCGCTCAAGATCTCGAACGACCTCGAGCGCGTCGGCGACCACGCGGTGAACATCGCCGGCGGCACCGTCAGCGGCTCGCGGCGACGCCGCATGCTGAAGCCGCTGGTCGACATCCCGCGCATGGCCGAACTCGCGAGCGGCATGCTGCGCACGACGCGCTCGACGCCTTCGTGCGCCGCGACGCCGCGCGCCGCGCGCAGGCTGGTGCGCCGCGACGACGAGGTGGACCAGCTCAACCGACCAGGTGTTCCGCGAGCTGATCTCGCTACATGATCGAGGACCCGCAGACGATCACGCGCGCGATGGAGCTGATCCTGGTCGCGCGCAACCTCGAGCGCGTCGCCGACCTCGCCACCAACATCGCCGAGGAGGTCGTGTTCATCGCCGAGGCGCGCATCATCAAGCACCACGCCGAGGAAGAGGTGGGGGGACTTCGGTCGGACGTGACGCCTATCCCCACACCAGCGACGCGACGCTGACCATCGAGCCGTCCTTCTCCTCCGACTGCTCGTAACGCAGCAGCCGTCCGCCGTCGCCCGGCTCGGCGCAGCGCAGCATCACGTAGTTGGGGCGAAGCCGCAGATGCGGGTCGAGTCCTTGTGCGCGGCGATGGTCGTGAACCACGTCGGCGTCGCCGCGGCGGGCGGCGTCGATCGCGGCGTGGTCCTTCCCTGATCTCGGCGCGGATCGCGTCGTCGACCGCGGCATCTCCGAAGCGCGTGCCGACGTGCGAGAAGTCGATGCTCGCGAGGTACACGGTGCGGCCGCCGAGCGCGCGTCGGTCTCGCGCACCGCGTCGATCAGGTTTCGAGCCCCGGTCCTGACGCGGCGTCTCGCCGCGATCGATCAGGTCGTGGAAGGCCGCCGCACAGGATCGGCACCCACTTCACGGGCCGGTCGACAGGCGGTGCTTGGAGTACACGGCCATGAACTCGAGCGAGTGCTCGTCACGGTGCGCGAGCTCCGCGTGGTAGGCGTCGTCGCCGAGACGGCGCGCGACGGCGTCGACGAATACCGTGTCGCACGACACCCGGCCGATGGGTCTCGAACTCCTTCCGGGCGTGAGCGCGAAGCGGTCGGTGATCATCGAGTGCCCGGTGCCGATCGCGACCACGCGCAGCGGCTCCCCGTCGACCGGCAACTCGAGGAACGAGCGGGCGATCGCGGGCCCGGCGCGGCGCGGATCGAGGTGCGGGGCGTCGAGCGCGCGCGGCAGCGAACCGGCGGCGCGCTCGGGCCCGCCGGCGTCCTGTCGCAGGCGCTCGGCCTCGGCGAAGTGCTCGTCGAGGAACGTCGCAGCGCCGCGGGATCGGCGGGTAGGGTGACCCTCGAACACCGCGGGCCGGATCTCGAGGCGATGGTATTGCTCGCGGATCTCCAGGTACGCGGCCTCGAAGCGCGGCGACTCGAGCATCAACAGCCGGTCGAGCTGCGCCACGAAGTCGTGGACCATGTTCGCGACCCTGAGGTCCTTGCTCTCTCGCATCATCGCGGCGGTGATGTCGGTGAGCGAGACCGTCCCATCCATGAGCTGGAGCAACGCGACCGACTCGATGCCGAGCACCGGCTGGCCGGGGATCACGCCGAGCGGATCGTTGACCAGGACGATCGCGCTTGCCGTCGTTGAACGGCATGAGGATCAGCGGCCGGAGCCCGGATACTCGGGAAGGTCCTCGCTGTCGTCGCGGCGGGCCCCGGGGGACGATGGGCATGCGCGGGCTTCCGTGGGCGCTTCGGGCTCGGCACCCGGAATGATGATCCGGCCCGAGCCGCTTCTGCTGTCGTCGAGGTCCGCCATGACGCGTTCCTGCCTGTGGGGAAGGGGGACGGAGACCGCCCAGCGAGTCTAGCCGGTCGTCCTCGTTTCGCTCCAACGGCTCTCCGGGGCGGCCTCAGCGGCCCCGAACCTGTGGGGAAGGGACGCTCGGCGACTGGTCGCCAAATCACCCACCCGCGGCTGGGCGAAACCAGCGATTGACGCGGTCCAGCTCCGGGCTTACCATTTCTTGTGAATTCCACGACCGGGTTCCCCCGGTCCTTGGTTTGCCCAAACGCCGGAGCCGTCGAATGCCCAGGCAGCGTCCCTCGAGGTCCGTGCTTCACGCCCTGATCGTCTCCGTCGCGCTGGCGATGGTGATCGGCGGCTGCGGCAAGCACCGGAACCCGATCGGCGTCGACCTCGGCACGCACGGGTCGCTCTCGCTCAAGAATTCCCGTGATCTGGCGATGGTGCTCCGCACCCAGAACCTCCACACCCACGAGCTCCTGAGCATCCACGGGGTGGTCGGGACCGGGTGGGCGCTGCTCCCGACGGTCGGGCCGCGATCTACGTGCTCACCGATCGCGCCGGTGTGCGGCCGGTCGACAACATCGACGGCATTCCGGTCGTCACGCGCTACGTCGGCACCGTGGTCGCGCTGGCCGCGAAGGGCGCCGGGCCTATGGCGACGCCGGCGGCTGCCCCGCTGATGGGGACCTCCACCGGGAACGACAAGGAGTGCGCGGCCGGAACGCTGGGCTGCGTCGTGGTCAAGGGCACCGCGCGCTACTTCCTCTCCAACAACCACGTCTTCGCGCGCGAGAACGCCGCCGCCAACGGCGAGCGCATCGACGCCCCGGGTCGCTACGACGGCAAGCCCCGCTGCTCGCAGACGCCGCAGATCGCGACGCTGTCGAGCTTCCAGGCCATCAGCTTCAACAGCAACAACACCATCGACGCGGCGATCGCGCAGCCGGTGAACGGCCTCGCCTTCAGCTGCGCCGAGAAGGGCGGCTACATCGCCGTCCGCGACCGTGGTGCTCGCCGGTGGTGGGGCTCGCGGTCAAGAAGTCCGACGCACGAGCGGCGTCACCCATGGCTCGATCGCCGCGATCAACGTCACCGTCCGGGTCCAGTACTCGGCGGGTGGCCACCTTCGTCAACCAGATCATGGTCAACGGCTCGTTCATCCGGTCCGGCGACTCGGGATCGCTGATGGTGACGGAGACGGACAGCAACCCGGTCGGGCTGATGCTTCGCCGGCGAGTTCGGGCAGCAGCTTCGCGAACCCGATCGGCCCGGTGCTGCAGAAGTTCGGCGCCACCGTCTGCAACCAGTAACCCCACCTCTTCTACGGGCAGTTCGACGCCGCGCCGATCCAATCGACGGCCACTGTGTTCCCTACATGCAGCTCGAAACCTGCACGCGCTTGCGTCGCCCCGGATTGTGAAACGAGGGCCGAGCCCACGGCACGAAAGGGCGTGCGTCACGCTCGGCTCTCGGCGAGAATGCGCCGCGACATGTGCGGAGCCGCTGGCACCCCAACCTCTGAGCACGTCGTGAACCCTGCGAGCGGCACGGTGCCCGCCACGCGCACCGAGGTCCAGATCGAGCGCGGGGGTCTCGCTTCCCGGACGGCTCTGGATCGCCGAGACGCCGCGAGCCCTGATCGCGATCACCCACGGCATCGGCGAGCATTCCGGTCGCTACGCCGCGCTCGCATCCGATCTGGTCCAGGCCGGCTACACCGTGGCGGCGCTCGACTGGCCGGGACACGGCGACTCGCCCGGCTCGCGCGGCGACGTCAGGTCGTGGACTTGGCTGCGCGACCGGATCGTGCCCGCGATCTTCACCGGAACGCACGGCGTCCCGGGCCAGCCCGAGAGCCTCGCCCCGTGTGCTGCTCGGTCACAGCATGGGCGGCGTGCTGGCGCTCGACTACGCGCTCGCGCACCCGCGCACGCTGGTCGGCGTGGTCGCTTCGGCGCCGGCGCTGCGGAGCGCGATGCCGCCGTGGTGGAAGCTCGCGCTCGCCAACGTCGCGCGCGCGACCGCGCCGTCGGTCGGGTTCCCTGACCGGGATCGACGAGGGTGGGATCTCGCGCGACGCCGAGGTCGTGCGCGCGCGCGACGCCGATCCGCTCGTGCACGGCAAGATCAGCCCGCGCCTCTATCACGAGTTCAACGAGGCGCGTCAGCGCGCGCTCCGCGACGCGGCGGCGGCTCGCGGTGCCCGCGCTCGTGATGCACGGCACCGGCGACCGCGTCGTCCACATCGAGGGATCGCGCGAGTGCCGCCGCCGCCGCCCCGGCCGAGCTGATGACGTTGATCGAGTATCCCGACGCCTACCACGATCTTCAACGATCTCGGGCGCGAGGAAGGTGATCGCGGACCTGGTGGCATGGCTCGAGCGGCGCGTCGGACGCGGCTCGCGCCGGTCGATCTGAGCGCGGGCGACGGTCACCAACGGCAAGCGTCGGGCCGCGTGATCAGCAGCAGAGCCCGAGAGCGGACCGCGGCGTCGAACGGCAACAGCATCACCAGCAGCGTGACGCCCAGCACGATGCGCTTCATGGGACCTCCTATAACTCGTTGCGCCGGATGATGGCGCTGAGCGCGCGGGCGCTCTCGTGGACGACGCGCTTCTGGGTCGCGAAATCGACGCCGATCAGACCGAAGCGCGGCGCGGTAGCCGTCGGCCCATTCGTAGTTGTCGAGCAGCGACCAGTAGAGGTAGCCGAGCACGGGGATGTCCGTCGCTGATCGCGCGCGCCACCTGCCACAGGTGCATGAAGATGAACCCCCAGCGCGCGGTCGTCGTCGGCGGGCGGGCACGCCGTTCTCGGTGATCAGGACGCGGAAGCTTGTAGCGCGAGTACAGGCTCAGGAACTGCCGCCAGGCCTTCCGGGTAGACCTCCCAGCCGAGGTCGTTGCGCTTGCCGATCGGCTGATGGTCCTCGAGCGCTGCAGACGTCGCCGATGAACCCCGGCAGATCGAAGCCGGTGTTGTGGACGAAGTCGCGCGTGTAGTAGTTGACCCCGATGAAGTCGAGCGTGCGTCCGAGCGGGCAAGCGCTCGCCAGAACAGGCCCGGCACGCGCAGCGATCCGGTGTGCAGCGCGTCGAGGAAGAGCTGGTTGAAGAGGTAACTGCGCGTGCGCACCGACAGCGCGGTCGCGCCAGCGCTTCGGGATGTGCGCGCGCAGCGCCAGCGCAGTGCTGGCCACGCTGACCATCGGGTCCGGCAGCCCTCGTGCAGTGCGTGGTAGGCCTTGCACGTGCGCCCGCAGCAATCGCCGCATGACGCTGCAGCGCGGCGGGATACTCGGTCTTTCCCGGCGGGCCACTGCCCGATGACGTAACCCTTGTAGACGTAGACCACCGGCTCGTTGATCGTGATCCACCAGCGCACGAGCCCGCGGTACTCACGGGCGACGCGTCGCACGTAGCGCATCGAAGTGGTCCTCGATCTCCTGGCTGTCCCACCCGCCCTTGGCCGCGAGCCATCGCGGCAGCGTGTAGTGATGGATGGTCACCACCGGCTCGATCGAGCGCTCGCGCAGCGCTTCGATCACCTCGCGATAGTGCGCCAGCGCTTCGTCCGAGAAGCGGCCTTCCTCGGGCTCGATCCGGCTCCACTCGAGCGAGAACCGGTGCGCGTTGTGTCTCAGCGAGCGGGCGAGGTCGAAGTCTTCGCGGAAGCGCCGGTAGTGGTCGCACGCCGCGCCGGACGGCGTCGGCACGCGGCCGGCCTGCTCCCAGGCCCACCAGTCGTTGTTCGTGCAGTAGCCCTCGACCTGGTGCGCCGAGGTCGCCGCGCCCCACATGAAGCCGGGCGGGAAGCGAAAGTTGGAGCCGGTGAACGCCGGGCCCTGCGACGATGAGCGGACGCGAGCCGTGGCGGTGGCCGTCGCGTCGCGTCGTGGCGGGCATCGGCGTCATGGCGGGTGCGCGGGGCGCACCGGCGTCACGTCCGACCGATGTCTTCACCATCGGGCCCCCACGGGCCGGGCAGGGTCGTCGACGTCGTTCATCGGATCTCCCCTGGCCGAGCGCACACTCGTCTGTAATTCCTTCCCGGATTCACGGAAGTGCTTACCTCGTGCGTCGGATCGCGCAGGACCCGGTCGCCGCGCGAGCCGGCATCTCGGCGCGCCGGTCCCGGCGTCACCGAGTCCACGGACGCCCGACTTCCGGCGATCCGTCAAGCGCATGGAGCGCTCGCCGGACATCGTGTAGGGAAATGATATGCCCGCTCGGGCAGGGGGACGCCATGGCATGAAAGCTGCGGCGCGGCCGCAGCCAATGGCGGTGGAACGTTCACCGGGGGCGTCGCGTGAGGGCGCTCGCCTTCGGGGAACGTACGCGCCGCCCGAACACTGCGGACCCGTCTCATCCGGGCATCGCCGCAAGCCGGTTCGCGAGGCCCGCTGAAGGCAGCGTCGAACGCAGGAGAGGAGCCATGTCGCTCCACAAATGGAATCCCGGTCGTGTTGATCCTGGTCGCCGCCCTGGCGGTTGGCTCGATGCGGAAAGAAGCAGGAGGAAACCACGGCCTGAGAACCGCGCCGCCACCGCCGGCCGCGACGCGCCGCTCAGCGACGCCAACATCGCGGCGCATCATCGTCGCCGCGAACGGCCCGCCGGACATCAAGAACGGCGAGGTCGCCCAGTCCGGCCAGCAGCAACGCCGACGTCAAAGCCTTCGCCAAGCAGATGATCGCGCCGAACCACAACAGCGCGAACCAGAAGGCCAAGGATCTGGCGAGCAAGCTCGGGATGAAACCCGAAGAGAACACGACGAGCACCCGAAAGCTCACGAGCCAGGCGGGATGCGGCGCGCGCGATGCGCTCAAGGCCAAGAAGGGCCTGAATTCGACCGTGCGTACGTCGACAACGAGGTGGAAGACGCATCAGGATGATGCTCGACATGATCGACAACCAGCTGCTGCCGAACGCTCAGAACGCGGAGCTCAAGGGGCCTGATCGAGGCCGTGCGGCCGGTGATCGCCTCCAGCACCTCGACCACGCGAAGCAGCTTCAAACTGGTCGTGATGCGATAGCTGGAGTTTCATCCGAACGGCCCGCCATACCATCGGCAGGCCGCTTCTGGTGGAACACGAAGAACACCACGCCGCAGAGGCAGAGCACCGCCCACGAATCTTCAGGGGCTCGATCGCCAGCACGCCGTGGATCGCGCGTTGCCAGCGCCGGTGCTCGGCGTCGCGCCAGCGCCCGGCTCATGCGCGGCCGGAACACGCGCTCCGCTCCGCCGTGGCTTCGCGATGAGATCGCGCTGGCTGAGCCCCAGGACCCAGTGGCGAGCCCCGCGAGCAGCCCGGCGCCGAGTGCCGTGGTCTCGACCGCGATCGCGGGCGCTCGACCGGGACGCCGAGCAGGTCGGCCTGGTACTGCATCAGGACAGTTCGTTGGCGGCGGCGCCGCCGTCGACGCGCAGCGCGCGCGCACCCGGCGCACCGGCGTCGCGCGCCATCGCCTCGACCAGGTCGCGCGTCTGGAACGCCAGCGACTCGAGCGCGGCGCGCACCAGATGGGCGCGCGTGGTGCCGCGGGTGAGGCCGAGCAGCGCGCCGCGCGCGTCGGGCCGCCAGTACGGGCGCCCCGAGCCCGACGAACGCCGGGCACCAGCACCACGCCGCCCGTGTCGCTCACGCGAGCGCGCCGATCGCCTCGCTGTCGCCGGCGCGCTTCAGGATCGCCGAGGCCGTCGCGCAGCCACTGGATGCGCCGCGCCGGCGATGAACACGCTGCCCTCGAGCGCGTAGGCCGGCTCGCCGCGCGGCGCCGCACGCGATCGTCGTGAGCAGCCCGGCGCGCGACGCGACCGCGCCGCTCGCCGGTGTGGAGCAGCAGGAAGCAGCCGGTGCCGTAGGTGTTCTTCGACTGGCCGGCGCGCGACGCAGCCCTGCCCGAACAGCGCGGCCTGCTGGTCGCCGGCGATGCCGGCGATCGGAATCGCCGTCGGGCAGCGAGCCGGCGCCGCGCGTGCGCGCCGAACGTCGCCGCTCGACGGCACGCACCTCGGGCAGCACCGCGCGCCGGCACGCCGAAGCGCCTCGAGCAGCTCGTCGTCCCAGCGCCGGCGCGCGATGTCGTAGAGCAGCGTGCGCGAGGCGTTGGTGGGATCGGTGGCGTGCACGCGCGCCGCCGGTGAGCTTCCACAGCAGCCACGAATCGACGGTGCCGAACGCGAGCTCGCCGCGGCGCGCGCGCGCGCGCAGCCCGGGCACGTGGCGCAGCAGCCATTCGAGCTTGGTGGCCGAGAAGTAGGGATCGAGCACCAGCCCGGTGCGCGCCGCACCGTCGCGCTCGAGCGCCCGGCGCTTGAGCAGCGCGGCACAGCGGTCGGCGTGCGCCGGTCCTGCCACACGATCGCGCGGCGCCACCGGCGTGCCGCGTCGCGCGGTCCCACAGCAGCGTGGTCTCGCGCTGGTTGGTGATGCCGATCGCCGCGATCGTGCACGCGCGGGTCGCGCCGCCGCGCAGCGCCGGCGCGGACCGCGCGCAGCACGCGTCGCCAGATCTCCTCGCCGTCGTGCTCGACCCATCCCGGCTGCGGGAAGTGCTGCGGGCAGCTCGGCGTAGCCGCGCGCCGCGCACGCGCGCCGCCGCGGTCGAGCAGCAGCGCGGTGGTGCCGGTGGTGCCCTGGTCGATCGCCAGAACGAACGAGTCGCTCATGCCGTCCTCCTCCAGCCGCGCGTTGGCAGCAGCGACTCCTCCTCCCACAGCGCGGCGTCGTAGCTCTGGAACTCCTCGCGCGTCGCGCTCGGCGCCCAGCCGAGCGCGCGCGCCATCGCCGCGCGCGATGCGCGGCGCCGCGACGCGCCCGCGATCGGGCTCGAGCCACAGCGTCGTGCGGCGGCGCATCGACGTCGCTCGACGCGGCGCGCGAACTCGTGCTCGACCGCGAACTCCGCGACGCGCTCGATCGACGCGCGTCGGGCGCGAGCGGCGCGGGGCAGCGGCTCGATCGGGTCGATCGAGCGGCCGGCGCGCTGGCGGCCGAGCCGCCGCGCGACGCGCTCGAGCGCGTCGCGCGCCATGCACGCGGAACGTCGTGTACTTGCCGCCCGCCGACCGTGATCATCGGCCCGCTCCTCGACCACGCGGTGCTCGCGCGACGCGCCGCCGACGTCGCCGTCCGGAGCGCAGCAGCGGCCGCAGCCCGACGAGCACCGCGAGCGGCGGCGTGCCGGGCCGAGGCGCGGCAGCACGCGCCGCGCAGCTCGGCGCGCAGGTAGCGCGACTCTCCTCGACGCTCGCGCGCCACGCGACGGGCGCGAGCGGGCGAGGCGACCTCGACCTCGGTGGTCCCGACCAGCGATCGTCCGCCGAACGGCACCACGAAGAACACGCGGCCGTCGGCGCGCGCCGACACCAGCAGCCCGTGCCCGTGCGTGAGCGCGCGGGAAGACGAGGTGGATGCCGCGCGATGGGCGCAGCAGCGGCGCCGGGATCCGGCGCGCCGGGCAGCGAGCGGAGAGCGGCAGCATGGCCGCACGGCGTCGGCCCACGGCCCGGCGGCGTTGACGACGCGTGCGGCCCGTGCAGCGAGCGCTCGCCGCCCGCCGAGCGCGGTCGCGGCGAGCAGCTCGACGCTGCCGTCCGTCGCGCCGGCCGCGCGCCGATCACCTCGGTGTAGGTGTGGATGTCGCGCGCCGTGCGCCGCCGCGTCGCGCGCCACCGCGACCGCGAGGCGCGCGTCGTCCATCACCGCGTCCGGTAGAGTCCCGCGCCGCGCAAGCCCGCTGCGGCTCGAGGTCGGGCTCGAGCGCCAGCGCCTCGCGGGCGCGAGCCATCGCGTGCGGCGCCGAGGTCTGCCGCGCCCGGCGAACCAGTCGTAGAGCGTGGAGCCCGGCCCGCGAGCCGTCCAGCGGTCCCACGCGATCGCCGCGGTAGAAGGGGCACCAGGAAGCGCTGGCCGGCTGCGACCAGCGTCGGGGGCCATCCGTGCTCACCGCGGCGCGCTCGCCGAGCGCCTCGCCGCACCAGGGTGAAGTGGCCGTGCTCGAGGTAAGCGCAGCCCGCCGTGGAGCATGTGGCTCGATCGCGCTGCTGCGCGCCGGCGGCGAGGTCGCCGCGCTCGAGCACGCGCGCACGCTGAAGCCTGTTGCGTGCGGCGAGTCGAGCGATCGCCGAGACCCGTGATCCCGCCGCCGATCACGACGCAGGTCGTACGGTGCGTGCGACCATGCACGGCGCCGGCGATGCGACCGGAGCGGACGTCCATGACTCGCCCCTTGACCTCGTGATGCGCGCGCGCCGTACGCGACCGCATCGGCGCGGTAAGACCGCTCGGGACCATACCACGACGGCCCGCGGGCCTAGTTGCCTGTCGCGGACGCCTGATATCGCTTGCGGCCCTTTGGCATTCCGATTCCGCGCGAGGATGCACATGTTTCCTTCCTGTTCCCCAAGGAATAGGACTTCTTCACGGCTGCTTCAGGCAGCAAGGCGGCGCTCGTCCGGCAAGGGCTGCGAGCGGCTCTCAGCGAGATGCTCGAGCAGCTTCGACGATCTCGAGGACGCGCGCGCGCCGACTCAAGGACGTCGAGCACCAGGGCGACCTCGTCACGCCACGAGCTGTTCGGAGCGCCTGAACCGCACGTTCATCACGCCGCTCGAGCGCGAGGACATCCACGACCTGGCCAGCGGCCTCGACGACGTGCTCGACGCGGTCGAGGCGATCGGCAGCCGGCATCGTGCTGTTCAAGATCGACGACGCCGACGCCCGACGCTGCGCAGCTCGCCGAGCATCCTCGTCGAGTGCGGCGGCGCAGATCGAGCAGGCGCGTCGACAGCCTCAAGGACTTCAAGAACCTGATGGCGTTCACGATCGAGATCAACCGGCTCGAGAACGAGGCCGACAGCGATCTCGCGCGCAGGCGGTCGCCGACCTGTTCAGCGGGCCGGCACGAGGTGCTCGACGTGCTGCGCTGGAAGGAGATCTACGGCCGGCTCGAGGCGCGCCGCCGACCAGTGCGAGGACGTGGCGAACACGATCGAAGTCGATCGTCGCTCAAGAACCGGTAGACCGTGCCGACGCTGTCTCGACTCGAGATCTGGATCATCATCGCGCTGGCGCCTGGCGTTCGACTTCATCAACGGCTTCCACGACGCCGCGAACTCGATCGCCACCGTCGTGTCAGCACGCGCGTGCTGTCGCCGCGCATGCGCGGTGGTCTGGGCGGCGTTCTTCAACTTCGTCGCCGTTCGCGCGTGCTCGGCGTCGCACGTCGCGAAGACCATCGGCAAGGGCGTCGTCGATCCGACCGTGGTCACCGCCGACGATCATCGCTCGCCGCGCGTCACCGGCGCGATCGTCTGGAACCTGATCACCTGGTGGCTCGGCCTGCCGACGTCGTCGTCGCACGCGCTGATCGGCGGGTTCGTCGGCGCGGCGGTCGGTCGCGGCCGGGCCGCGGCGCGGTGATCGTCAGCGGGCCTGCGTCAAGATCGTCCAGTTCATCGTGGTCTCGCCGCTGATCGGGCTGCGCGCTCGGCTACTTCAACATGTGGCTCGTGTCTGTGGATCTTCCGGCGCTCCACGCCGCGCGTCGTCGACCAGCTGTTCCGGCGGCTGCAGTTGGTCTCGGCGGCGGCGTTCAGCCTCGGGCACGGCGGCAACGACGCGCAGAAGACGATGGGCATCATCACCGCGCTGCTCTACTCGACCGGGCCATCTCACCGGCGAGTTCCACGTGCCGCTCTGGGTCGTGCTCGCGAGCCACGGCGCGATCGGCGCTCGGCACGATGTTCGGCGGCTGGCGCATCGTCGAGACGATGGGCATGCAGCATCACCAAGCTGCAGCCGGTCGGCGGCTTCTGCGCCGAGACCGCGGGCGCGCTCACGCTGTTCGGCGCGACGCTCGCCGGGCATCCCGGTCTCGACCACGCACACGATCACCGGCGCCATCGTCGGCGTCGGGCGCGACGCGGCGGCTCTCGGCGGTGAAGTGGGGCGTCGCGGGCCGCATCGTCTGGGCGTGGATCCTGACCATGCCCATGGCGGCGGCGACCCTCGCCGCGATCGTGCGGACCCTGCGGCTTGCAGGAAGGCATGACAGCACGCGCCCCGCATGGCGGATCACGCCGGAAGCTCGCCTCTACTGCCTGACGATCGTTGCGTTTGCGCCGCGTTGCTGCGGTGACGACGAACCAGTAAGGGCCCGGCGGCAGCATGGCCCCCGCGTCGTCACTCCAATCCCAGGTGACTGGTGGTAGCCCGCGACCTTGAGTCCGGTGAAGAGCGTGCGGACACGCCGGCCGCTCAAAGAGGATCGCGACGTCGACCTGTCCGTCGGCGGGAAGCGAGTAGACCATGACGATCTGGGCTGCCGGCTGCCGGGCCAGGCGGAAATGTAGGGGCTCGACACGAGCGAGAGCGTGTCGGCGAAGGCGCGATCGACGTCATGGACGTGGAGGAATTCGGTCGAGTCCGCGGCGCCGACCGGATCCGCGCAATCGCTTCGTAGGTTCCGAGCACGACGGAGAAGGCGAAGCACCATCCACCGTGGACGCCGAGTCCGCCGTGGTTCCGGCGGCATCGAGGTAGACGCGCACGCTGTCCGCGTCGTCGACGACGAGGTTTCCGGAGCACGCAAGCCCGTGTCGTCGGCGCGGTACCCCATGAGCCTCACGCGCCCTGAGAGCCGCGTAGGCGTGGGTCTCCGTGGGCTTGTCGGAAGAGCACTCCGGCCAGCAGGCCGAGCCTGAGCGCGACGCGAGGCGCGCCACGATCCAGGCCAGGCGCACGCTATTCAACTTACTAACCGCTGGTGCGATGCACGGTACTTGCCGCCAGGTGGAGAACAGCGCTAGCCCGAGTCGACGGGGACTTGCTCGATGGACGGGATGTTGGCGTCCCAGTTCCAGAACACGTAGGCCTGGAACCGGGTCATCTTCTTCTTCTCGACCTTCGGTGCGCACGCGACCGGGGCGTACTTCATCAGCGAACGCCCACGCGCGCTCCGAGCCGCCGAAATCCCTTGGGCGTACCAGTTGAAGATCTGGCTCGATTCGGTTTCACCCGTTGATCGGGCTCCAGCGCAGATGTGGCGTCGGTGTCGCGAGCGCGTTCACCGCGTAGTCGAGCTGCTTGTCGAGCGAGTCGGCCCGGTAGACGCGCGGAAGGAGGGGGCGGGGCAACCCTTCGCCGCGCATACCAACGCGAAGTGCGCGCGGGTTTCCAGCGTGGGGCGCGGCTCGATCCCTTGGGAAAGTCCTGGAAGATGAAATGCCGCTCGAAGGCGTCGAGCGAAATACGTCTTGCCGATCGACGTGGACCGAGGTGCGTCGAAGAGGGTGCCGCCCTCGAGCTTCATGTTGTGGACGCTCGAGATCAGGCACCGTGTACCACACCATCATCCTGCCGGGCTGAGCTCGCGACTCGTGCTTTCCCAGAGGTGCTGCGTGACGACCTCGATCACGGTGAAGTTGTAGGCATTGATCACCTATGCCAGCGCCGCGCGGCTCGAGCGAGGCAAGCAGCCATGGCGATCTGGTCGCGCCGGATGTGCTCGAGGCGTCTTCCCAGTCGGCGCGCCTTCCTGAGCTTGACGCTGAATCGCGTCTCGATCGGGCGCGGTGCCGAGACCGTGACGACGGTAGTCCTGAGCAGGTCTCGACATCCCGTGAATGCCGGGTGTGGTCGGGGTCTCGGCGTCGGGGCGCCGTCGCAGCCGCCGAATCGGCCCTTCGGCACGGGCGCGCGCTCGTGACCGACGCAAACGCGAAGGCCAGCATCGAGGCCAGCACCCGCATCAGGCCGATGACGCGTCCCGCGTCACGAGAACATGGAGGCTCCTGTCATGACTTTGGCCAAAGGCTGGAGGAGTCGATGCTAGCACGCCCGGCCGAGATCTCCGGCAGTGGGCCGTCCGGTTTCGCGGCCCGAACGGCCCCCACCGTCACCATCGCATTGTAGTCGCGGCTCGCCCGAGACCGGGTCGAAGCGGCGCGAAATCAGCACGTTGGTCTCGGGCCAGTAAGCCTGGAGATGGCGCTCCTTCATCGGGGCGCAGGCGCGATGCCGATCCACTCGCCGAGCGTCCGAGCGCAGCCGGATCCCGGTCGCCGTCCGCGATACCCGAGCGATCGGCATCGGCGGGATTCATCAGCACGTCGCGACGAGTCGCGGCTGCCCATCAGGTAGTCGCTCTGCCCGTGGGCCATGCTGTTGAACTGCTTCCCGCGCCGGGTGGTGAGGTAGAACTTGCCGGGCGGGATCGCGATTTCGGGCGAGCGACACGGACGTGAAGCGCGCCCGGCCGCCCGGGCATGCGCGTGAAGCCGTCCGGTGAACAGACGCTCGCCGCCCCACTGCACCCACTGGCCCTCGCGCTCGATGCTCGATCCCGGCGTAGAGCGGCATCGCGCGGCTCATCTCGGCGCGGATCCCGGCGGTGCCGCGCCACGCGAGCCGCGGCGCCAGCGTCGGGCGTGCAGCGACCGCGATCTCGCACCGGGATCTCGCCACTCGGGCGCGCCTCGGCGATGCGCGGGCCCGCGATCTCGGGCGTGAAGCGGATGCGCCGCTCGGTGCTGGTCGCGGTGCCGCCGCCCGGCGTCTCGTAGCGCGTCTGCGCGCGGCAGGAGGATCACCGGTGCGTCCGGGCAGCAGCGACGAGGTGTTGAGCACGATGTCCTGGTGGACGCGCAGCGTGACGCGCGAGAGCGCCTCGCTGCATGTAGGCGCGGTCGGGCATGGTCTCGAGCAGGTTGCCGCCCAGCGAGTAGAGGAAGTCGATCTCGCCGCCGGTGCGCGGCCTCCAGCATCTGGAGCGTGCGATGTGCCGCTTCCACGCCGGGAGCGGCGCGCCCCACAGCGTCTCGAAGCGCTGCCGGTCCGCGTCGTTCGCGACCTCGAAGCCGCCCGGATAGCTTGTCGGGATCCACGCCGCACTCGCTGCCGCCCTGCACGCCCGAGTGCCCGCGGATCGGCATGACGCCGCACTTCTCGCGCCCGAGCATGCCGCGCGCGAGCGCCAGGTTGACCAGCGCCTTCACGTTGTCGACGCCGAAGCGGTGCTGGGTGAGCCCCATGCTGTAGACGAACACCGCGCGTCTTCGCGCGCGCGCGTACTGCTCGGCGAAGCGCAGCATGTCGGCGCGGTCTGGCCCGCCGCGCTGCTCGAGCCGCTCCCACGACGAGCGCCGCGACGTGCGCGGCGCAGCATCGTCGAAGCCGCTGGTGCGGCGCGCGACGAACGTCGCGATCGGTCCAGCCGCGCTCGATCAGGTGCTTCAGCACGCCGTTCAGGAACGCGATGTCGCCGCCCACCGCGACCTGGAAGAAGTCGTCCATCAGCCGCGTGCCGAACAGCGCGCTGCGCAGGTCGCTCGGCACCCAGTAGCGCTCGAGCCCCGGCTCGCGCATCGGGTTCACGACCACGATGCGCGTGCCCTGGCGCTTGGCGTAGCACAGGTACTTGGTCGTGACCGGCTGGTTGTTCGCGAGGTGCGAGCCCAGGATCACGACCAGGTCCGAGCCGATCAGGTCCTTGAGCGAGCAGGTCGGGCGCCGGAACGCCGAGCGTGTCCTTGAGGCCCGAGACGCTCGCCGCGTGGCACAGGCGCGTGCACAGGTCGACGTGGTTCGAGCCCATCAGCCGCGCGCGCCTTCTGGAACGCGTAGTAGGTCTCGTTCACGATCCCGCGCGAGGTGGCGAAGAAGCCCATGCGCTCGCCCGGCACGTCGCGCAGCTCCTCGGCGACGATGGCGAGCGCCTCGTCCCACGACAGCCGATGGAGCCGGTCGCTGCCCGCGCGATGGATCATCGGGTACGGGAGTCGGCCGAGCCGGTGCAGCTGCTCGTTGCGCGAGCGCGCGCAGCGCCGGAGGTCGTGCGAGCCGCGCCTCGGGGATCGGGCCCATGGTGTTGAGCCGGAGCAGCTTCAGGCGCGTCATGCAGAGGTGGACGCCGTCGATCACGTCGTCGCGCAGGCCGCGCGGGCCCGAGCGAGCAGCCGTCGCACACGCCGTGCGTCAGGATGCGCCACGCGTAGGGCAGGTTGTCCCGGTTCTCCCACACGACGCCGAGCATCTCGAGGAACGGGCGGGCCGGATGGCGCCGCGGGCCGAACGGAAGGAGATCGCGCAGCCGGAAGCGGCCGCCGCTGGAGGTCTGCGGAGTGGGAGGGCTGGAAGGAGCTAATCCCCGGTGCGCGGGCGGAAGCTCGGACGCCATGCGCGCACCGATGCAGATGGCTGCGCCTGCGGCGCGCCTCGTCGAGATGCGTGTTTCCGATCCCCGCGGTAGCTTGTCGGGCTCATGTATCGAAACCAGAAGGTGGTGGTGGTGATGCCGCGCATTCAACTGCCGCGCGCGCACGCCTGTCCAGCGCACGCACGACGAGGTGATGGCGCGGTGAGGTCGTCGATCTGGTGATCGTGGTCGACGACGCGGGTGCCACGACGAGACGGTCGGCGATGGCGCGCACGCTGGCCGCGCACGCAGGGTCGTCGATGCACGCGCAGAATCATGGCCACGGCGCGAACCAGAAGATCCGCGTACCGCGACCGCGCTCGCGGCGGGCGCGGACATCGTGATCATGGTCCATCCCTGACTCACCAGTACACGCCCAAGCTTCGATCCCGGCGATGGCGTCGCTGATCGGCAGAACGGGCTCTCACCTGCGTGCGTGCTCGGGCTCGCGGATCCGGGAGGCTCGCGCGCCGTCAGGGCATGCCGATGTGCGCTACGTCGCGAACCGTTTCTCACTCTGACGAGAACCCTGTTGCTGGGCTCCAAGCTCTCGGAGTTCCACACTGGCTATCGCGCGTTTGCGGCGGATCTGCTCGGCGGCTTCCTCTCGACTCGGAACTCGACGACTTCGTGCCCGACAACCAGGTGCTCGCGGAGATCCTGTGGCTCGGAGACGATCGCCGAGATCTCCTGTCCGACGAGCTACACCGCGGATGCGTCCTCGATCAACTTCGTCCGTTCGGTGCGCCACGGATTCGGCTGTCCTCGCCGCCGGCGTGCACGCGTTCCGCCCCCGGCGAGGCTCGGAGTGTCGCCCGCGTCGCCCCCGTCCCTCGCGGACCGTGTCAGCGCAATTCAGAGCTCACGGCAGCACCAGCGATCTTCGGGGATGCCGAGCCTGGGCGGCCGACGCGATGCGCACCCAGTAGACGCCGCGCCGCGGACGCGCGCGCCGGAAAGCCGTCATCCGCGGCGTCCCACGTCAGCGACCGGAGTCCTGGCCGGCGCGAGGCGCTGGCGCGCCAGCGTGCGCACGTGGCGGGCCCGATGGACCGGAAGCGACGTCGGCGGCGGCACCGCACCCGCCCGGGGCAGCAACGAACTGGAACGTCGTCCGCGCGTGACACGGATTGGGGCGCGGCGCCATCGCGACGAACTGCCACCACCGGGTGCTTCGGGAACACTGGATGGTTCCGGCGCTGCCGCCGCGTCGCGGCGTGACGTGCTGGCCGTAGATGTCGCTGCTCGTGCCCGATCGGCCGTCTTCCCACACACGCGAATTCGTGCTTTCGCCCACGCCGTCCGCGAGCAGCGAGATCGGAGGTCCGTTCCGATCCCGCGACGGTGAGGAGATGCCGTCCGCGAGCCACCGGGGGAGTCCTGCCCTGCCGTTCATCGCTGCGCATAGAGATCGCTGTTGAAGAGGCTCGATCGCAAGTCCTCCCAGGCCACGATCGCGCCGTTCACTCCGCCGAACACGACCTGGAGGATTCTCCTGGCTGCTCCTGCAGCGGTGCACACACCGCGACGCCGCCGTGGGCGGTCCGACTGCGTGAGACGCCCGGACGCGCCGACGCGCGCTGCGCGTAGATGTCCGGACCGAGGGTCCGCTGGTTCTCTTCCCGACGCGACGACCGCGCCGCCCGCGCCGTCTGGCCCGATACTGAGCCCGACCCGCTCGGCGCCGTTCGCGCTCAGACGCACGCCGCCGGACGCGCCACTGCGGTGGCGCCCGATGGCATTGAGGACGCCGTGCGCGTGACGTCGACGCCTCGGATCGTGTCGCGGAAATCCCCTCCCCCCAGGCCACGACCACGCCGCCGGACGCGGCCGAGGTGATGACGGGGTCCGGTCTGCGTCCCCGGCATCGATGCACACGGCAGGACGCCATTCGCGGCCCACATCGAGGTGCCGCCCGCGTTCACGCGCTGGGCGAAGATGTCGTCGTCGAAGTTCCGGTCGTCGAACTCACGTCACGATCGCGCCGCCTCGCCCCGTCGGGGACGACCTGCGGGCTGAACGTCCGGTCCTCGGCCGCCGTGCTGGGATCCCGCGGCCGCCGAGCGTCTCACCGGGGAACGCCGGGCGGCGCTGACCCGCCGCCCGGAAGATGTCCGGTTGATGTTCCTGCAGTCCTCCCACATCACGATCGCGCTCTCCGGCAATTGTCCGGCACGATCTCGAGCGCCGTTTTGGTCAGCGTGCTGGTGCACATGCCACGCCGGTCGCCGTCCACAGCGCACTTCGCCTGACGCGTCGATCCTCTGTATGCGCTATCAAATGTCGCCAATGCCGGTGCGGAAGTCCTCCCAGGCCACGATCGCTCCCCAGGCGCCGTCGGACACGACGACGGCGCCACCTGATCGCCGCCCGCGGTGCACACGGGCACGCCGTCGGTGGTCCAGACTGGCGCGCCCTGCGCGTTCATGCGCTGGGCGTAGACGTCGAACGTGTAGGGGCCAGCGGGAATCCGTCCAGACCGCGATCAAGCTGCCCCGTGCCCGTCAGCAATACGTAACTGGAAACGGAAGTACAA
>ERZ1370068.2436-contig-1589_pt1 | contig 81419 bp, 89 predicted proteins | sample MGYA00561227_ERZ1370068 | MGnify/ENA primary metagenome ERZ1370068 (study PRJEB38410, sample SAMEA6850437) | metagenome | study: Metagenomic assessment of the ecological functions of the soil: analysis of the soil microbiota associated with the...
TCGTCATCAATCCCTACCTGATGCGGCACATGCCGTACGATCCCCTCACCGAGCTCGTGCCGGTCGGCCCGATCGGGACGGTGCCGCTGTTCCTGGTCATGAACAGCAATGTGCCGGCCGCCACGCTGCAGGAGTTCATCGCCTATGCCAAGGCGCAGCCGGACAAGGTGAGCTACGCCGCGGCCGGCGTGGGCACCACGCCCGATCTCGCGGCGCATGAATTCAACCGCCGGGCCGGATTGAAACTCGTCTTCGTGCCGTTTCGCGGGACCGCGCCCGCGGTCGCGGCCGTGCTGGGCGGCGACGTGCAGGTGACGTTCGTGTCGATGGGGCCGCACATCGAGTTCGTCCGCCAGGGCAAGCTGCGCATCCTGGGCGCCGCCACGCCGCAGCGCGCGCCCTATCTGCCCGACGTGCCCACTTTCGCCGAGCAGGGCTTTCCCGGTTTCGAGACTTTGACCTGGTTTTCACTGTTTGCCCCCAGCGGACGCCGAACGGCATCGTCGACCAGCTCAACGGCTATGTGCGCGCGCTCGCCCAGGATCCGGACGCCAGGAAGCGGCTGGAGGCCAACTTCATCGATCCCGCCGTCATGACCGCGTCCGAGTTCGCCGACCTGGTCAGGGCCGACGCCGCCAAATGGGAACGCATCGTGCGCGAAGCCGGCGTGAAGATCGATTGATGTCCCTCATCGCGGCTCGATGGCATGTCCGGACGCGACCGTCGGGTCGCGGACGGATGGTTCACGCTCTGTAGGCAAAGGAAGCGCATGAAAGCGATCGTCATCCACGAGTTCGGCCCCCGACGTTCTCCAATACGAGACGCTGCCGGACCCGGCGCCGCGCGCGGGCGAAATTCGCATCCGCATTCATGCCGCGACGGTCAATCGCGTGCTCGATGTGAGCTTGCGCGCGGGCAAGGAAGGCGCGCGCGGGCCGAAGCTGCCGCTCATCCCGGGCGTCGATTGCGCCGGCGTGGTCGACGCGGTCGGAGCTGGCGTGACGCGCTGGAAGACGGGCATGCGGGTCGCGGCCGCCGGCGTCATGCCGCTCGACGTCTGCGGCGAGGACGACAGCGACTACACCGGCCCGCAGGGCATGATGGGAATCAAGCGGCCGGGCGGCTTCGCCGAGCTGGTCGCGGTGCCGGCCTGCGCCGTGGTCGCGCTGCCCGACGGCCTCGACTTTCACCACGCCGCCGTCGTCATGCGCCACGTGCCGACCGCCTGGAACCTGCTGTTCAACGTCGCCGAGCTCAAAGCCGGCGAGACCGTGCTGGTCATGGGCGCCGGCGGCAATCTCGGCAGCATCGGCATCCAGATCGCAAAGAACGTCATCGGCGCCAAGGTCATCGCCGTCGCCGGCTCCGACGACCGCGTGCAGACCGGCCTCGCGCTCGGCGCCGATTGCGGCATCAACTACAACCGGCAGGATCTCCCGGCCGAGGTCATGGCGTTCACCGGCGGCAAGGGCGTCGACGTGCTCTACGACAACGTCGCCAACCCGAAGGTGCTGCCGCAGGCGTTCCGCACCATCGGCTTCGATGGCCGGCTGGTGACCGCCGGCGCCCATGCCGGCCCCAACGTCTCGATCGATTTCTCGCACCTCTACCACAAGCGCATCACCATCAAGGGCCGGCCCGGCTATCACCCGCCCGACGTGCCGAAATGCTTCGTCGCCGCCGCGGAAGGCAAGGTCCGGGCGCAGATCGAGCGGATTCTGCCGCTGTCGCGCGCCGCCGAGGCGCACCGGCTGGTCAGATCCGGCGAGGCGACGGGCAAGCTCGGTGCTCGACCCGACGCAGGGTTAGCAGTGTCGCACACGCTTCGCATTGCCGAGATGGAATGAGCGGCGAGTTCGGTCCGCTCCCTCCCCCGCTTGCGAGGGAGGGACAAGCGGAACCCGCTTTCCAGCTCCCCTCTGCCCCATTGCGCCGGGCCGGGAGGAGTGCCTATATTCCCGCCACTTCCGTCATCACCGATGACACCAGGCTTCGCCTCCAAGGGCGGGCGGAGCGCAGAGGAGATTTAGCCATGGTAGCACCGCTGATGCCCAAGGCGACCGCCGTATGGCTCGTTGAGAACACCGCGCTCTCGTTCGACCAGGTCGCCGATTTCTGCAAGCTTCACCCGCTCGAGGTGAAGGCGATCGCCGACGGCGACTCGGCGCAGGGCATCAAGGGCCTCGACCCCGTCCTCACCGGTCAGCTCAGCCGCGAGGAGATCGAGAAGGCGGCCGCCGACCCGACCCGCCGCCTCAAGCTGCTCGACCCCAAGGTCCGCCTGCCCGAGGCCAAGAAGAAGAAGGGGCCGCGCTACACACCGGTGTCGCGCCGCCAGGATCGGCCGAACGCGATCCTCTGGCTGGTGCGCAACCATCCCGAGCTCAAGGACAGCCAGGTGATGCGGCTCGTCGGCACCACCAAGTCGACCATCCAGGCGATCCGCGAGCGCACCCACTGGAACGCGTCGAACCTGCAGCCGATGGACCCGGTCACGCTCGGCCTGTGCTCGCAGATCGACCTCGATCTCGAGGTTCATCGCGCCGCCAAGGAGAAGCCGGTCGACGCCGAGTCCCAGGGCGCGACCCTGCTGCCGGCATCGGAGACCACCATCCGGCGCGAGCCCGAGCCGGAAGAGAAGAAACCGGCGGACGAGCTCAACGTCGATGCCGTCTTCGCCAAGCTCAAGCAGATCGGCGGCAAGAACGAGTAGGGCCGCAACTGCGCGACCCAGCGGTACGAGATCATCCCAGCTCGAACGTGGTGACGCCGAAAACGCGCTCGAGCCGCAGCGGACGGATCGCCCCGGTATACATCCGCGCGGTCTCGAACACCGGCGCAAGTCCCTGGCCTTGCGCGAGCGCGACCGCGTCGCGGTTGACGCTCGGCACATCGAGGAAGACGTCGCCGCCGCCGGCCGCCGCGACCAGCGCCGCGAACACGCGCTCCGCCGCCGCGCGGTCGTCGGCCACCAGCGGGCCGATCTTGCAGCCCGTGCGGCACGGACGGATCACGCCCCAGGCGGCGAGCTTGCCGTCACGCACGAGCGCGCGGCCGACATGGCCCGGAGTGTCGATCCACGCGCGCAGGAACGCCGCCCGCGGCGCCGGGAAAACCGTGGCGTCGTCCGCCTCCACGCGCGGCAAACGGGACCTCGGCCAGCGCGATCGCGTCGCCGGCGGCGCGGACGGCGCCGCGACCGTTCCGCCGTATCGGATATTGGCGTAGGCGAGCGCAAAGCCCGACTTGCGATAGTTCTGCTGTTGCGCCACCACGCCGTCGAGGCCCACCACGCGCGTGCCGGCATGCGCGATCGCCGCGTTCCACATGCGCAATCCGTAGCCGCGCCCGCGCAGATCCGGCCGCACGATGTAGAAGCCGAGAAACGCGAAGCGCGCATCGTAGTTGACGCAGGAAATGGTCGCGGCCGGCGCGCCGTCGAGTTCGCCGATGAGAAACCCGGCGGCGTCCACGGTGGCGAAGCACGCCGCGTCGGCCAGGCCGGGATTCCAGCCCTCGGCCGCCGCCCAGTCGGCGGCAAGCGCGATCTCGTCCGGCCGCATTGCGCGAATGCGCAGGTCAGTTTGCCCAGTCACGGCAGCAAGCCCCGGAATCGAAAGGATTGCGCTGCGGACTTTCGTCAAGCGCGCACGCCCTTGGCCTTCAACGCCGAGCCGATCTCGTCGAGGATCGCGGGATCATCGATGGTCGCCGGCATGGTCCAGGTCTCGCCGTCGGCGATCTTCTTCATGGTGCCGCGGAGGATCTTGCCCGAGCGCGTCTTGGGCAGCCGCGCCACCGTGATGGCGAGCTTGAACGCCGCAACCGGGCCGATCTTTTCGCGCACCAGGCCGACGCACTCCTGCTCGATCTCGCCCACGGGCCGGTTGACCCCGGCCTTGAGCACGACGAAGCCGCAGGGCACCTCGCCCTTGAGCGCGTCGGCGATGCCGATGACCGCGCATTCGGCGACGTCCTGGTGCGCGCTGAGCACCTCCTCCATGCCGCCGGTCGAGAGCCGATGGCCCGCGACGTTGATGATGTCGTCGGTGCGGCCCATGATGTAGAGGTAGCCGTCCTCGTCCTTGAAGCCGGCGTCCGACGGTCTTGTAGTAGCCGGGAAACTCGGCGAGGTAGCTCTCCCGGAAGCGCTCGTCCGCCTGCCACAGCGTCGGCAGGCACGCCGGCGGCAGCGGCAGCTTGATCACGATCGAGCCCATCGTGCCGGCCGGCAATTCCTTGCATTGCTCGTCGACCACGCGCACGTCGTAGCCCGGCATCGCCACCGTCGGCGAGCCGTGCTTCACCGGCAACTGCCCAAGCCCGACCGGATTGCCGGCGATGCACCAGCCGGTCTCGGTCTGCCACCAGTGATCGATCACCGGCTTCTTCAGGAGCCGCTCCGCCCACTGGATGGTGTCGGGATCGGCGCGCTCGCCGGCGAGAAACAGCGTGCGGAATTTGGACAGATCGTGGGACGCGAACAGCTTGCCCTGCGGGTCTTCCTTCTTGATGGCGCGGAACGCGGTCGGCGCGGTGAAGAAGGCGACGGCGCCGTGCTCGGAAATGACGCGCCAGAACGCACCGGCGTCGGGCGTGCCGACCGGCTTGCCTTCGTACAGGACCGAGGTGGCGCCGTGCAGCAGCGGCCCGTAGACGATATAGCTGTGGCCGACCACCCAGCCGATGTCGGAGCCGCACCACCAGACCTCGCCCGGCTCGACGCCGTAGAGGTTATGCATCGACCATTTGAGCGCGACCATGTGGCCGCCATTGTCGCGCACGACGCCCTTGGGCCTGCCGGTCGTTCCTGACGTGTAGAGGATGTAGAGCGGATCGGTGGCGGCGACCGGCACGCAATCGTAGACCGATCGTGCGAACACGATCGCCTCGTCGCGCACGGCTTAGCCCAATCGTGATCGCGGCCGGGAACGAGCGTCGCTTCCTCCTGCGGACGCTGCAGGATGAGACAGGCGTCGGGCTTGTGGCCGGCGAGCCTGATCGCTTCGTCGAGCAGCGGCTTGTATTTGACGATGCGGCCGGGCTCGAGGCCGCAGCTCGCGGACAGGATCACTTTCGGCTTGGCATCGTCGATGCGCGTCGCGAGCTCGTTCGCCGCGAAGCCGCCGAACACCACGGAATGCACCGCGCCGATGCGCGCGCAGGCGAGCATGGCCACCACCGCTTCCGGCACCATGGGCATGTAGAGAACGACGCGATCGCCCTTTCCGACGCCGAAGTTTCGCAGGATGGCGGCGAGCACCTGGGTCTCGACCTGCAGGCGGTAATAGGTGAGCGTGCGCTTCTGGCCGGCGAGCGGAGAATCGTAGATGATCGCCGCCTGCTCGCCGCGCCCCTGCATGACATGGCGGTCGACCGCGTTCCAGCAGGTGTTGCAGACGCCGCCGGCGAACCAGCGCCCGTAGACGCCGGCATCGGGATCGAACACCTGCTTGGGCGGCTCGATCCAGTCGATGGCCTGCGCCGCCTCGCCCCAGAAGCCCTGCGGGTCGCGCTGCCAGCGGGCATAGACCTCGTGATAGCGGCTCGTGCGCGCATCCATGGCGCTGCTCCCGTCGATGATCGTGCCGCCGCCGCCCTTCGCTCCAGGACTCTCGCCTCATCCGAGGAGGGCGCGCAGCGCCCGTCTCGAAGGCTGAGGGTGAGCAGCGGTCGGCCGACCTGTTCTCGTGTCGCCGCCATTGTGAGGCCGTACCGGCGGTTTGCAAGTCGCGCGGGCGCCACAACGCCGCCATGCGGCAATAGGCTGGCGCGGGGCGCACGTCTGCGCTTTGATCCCGCCCCGCGGGCGCGTCGCCCTCCTCTTCCCGAGCGCCATCGCAACCGTGATCACCGATCCGCTGTTCTATCTGCTCGCCACCGTCGCGGTGATCCTGCTCGGCCTCTCAAGGGCGGCTTCTTCGGCCTGGGCGTGATGGCGCTGCCGTTGATGTCGCTGCGAGGTCCCGCCGCTGCAGGCGGCCGCGATCATCCTGCCCACCGTGCTGGCCCAGGACGCGCTGACGGTGTGGACCTATCGACGGGATTGGAGCGCCTGGAACCTGAAGATCATGATTCCCAGCATGGCGGCGGGCATTGCCGTCGCCGGGCTGTTCGCGGCCTCCTTGTCCGCCGCCCATATCCGGCTGGCGATCGGGCTCATCGCCGGCATCTTCGTGCTGCGGCACTGGCTCGGGACACGCTTCGAGCGGCTGGCGCCGCAGCCCGGCCTGCTGACCGGCGTCCTGTTCGGCGTCATCGGCGGCTTCACCACCATGCTGGCCAATGCCGGCGGCCCGGCCTGGCAGATGCACCTCCTCCCGCAGCGGCTCGACAAGCTCACCTATGTCGGCACCTTCACCATCCTGTTTGCCGCCAGCAACCTGATGAAAATTCCGGCCTATGGCGCGCTCGGCCAGCTGACGGCGGAAAATCTCGCGATCGGCGCCGTGCTGCTGCCGGCGGCGGTGATGGCGAACTATGGCGGCATCTGGCTGGTGCGGCGGACGCCGACCGAGTTGTTCTTCCGCATCGCCTATGTGCTGATGTTCCTGATCTCGGTCGAGCTGATCCGCGGCGCGCTGGTCGAAATGTCGCGGACCTGAAGCGCGCGCCGCCGCCATGCGCAAACGCGGGTGGTGCGCGCCGCGCTTCTCCGCTTTAAGGCGACGCATCAGCCGCCCGCTCCTCCTCACCCTCGCATGACCATCATCACCGATCCGCTGTTCTACCTGCTCGCCATTCCGGCCATCGCCGCGCTCGGCCTCGGCAAGGGCGGCTTCGCGGGCGTGGGCATGATCTCGACGCCGCTGCTCGCGCTCACCATGCCGCCGTTGCAGGCGGCGGCGATCCTGCTGCCGATCCTGCTGTGCCAGGACGCCATCTCGGTCTGGGTCTACCGCCGCGAATGGAGCGGCTGGAATCTCAAGGTGCTGCTGCCCGGCGCCCGTCGTGGGCGTCGGCGATCGCCTGGCTGTTCGCGGCCTATGTGCCGCAACGCCTATGTGGAGATCGCGGTCGGCGTGACCGGCGTGTGCTTCGCGCTCTACACCTGGTTCGGCAAGGTGCCGATGCATCCGCAGCGGCCGAGCGTGCCGGTGGGCATGTTCTGGGGCTCGCTCGCGGGCTTCACCTCGACCATCATCCAGGTCGGCGCTCCGCCCTACCAGATCCACATCCTGCCGCAGCGGCTCGACAAGCTCACCCTGATCGGCACCACCATCATCTTCTTCGCGCTGGTGAACGTGATGAAGCTCGTGCCCTATTTCGCGCTCGGCCAGTTCTCGCACGCGCACGCTCGGCGACCTCCCTCGTGCTGCTGCCGTTCGCGGTCGCCAGCAACTTCGTCGGCCTGTGGCTCGCGCGCCGGACGCCGACCGAGCTGTTCTACAAGATCGCCTATGTGCTGATGTTCGTCATCTCGCTGGGGCTGATCTGGCAGAGGCATCGCCGCGCTGCCAGGCTGAAGGCGTCGTTCGACCGCGACCGATCGCCACTCGCGCCTTGCCGCTGGTGCGATCGTTTCGGACGCCGGATTGATCGCAAGGCTCACCATTCGTAAGCTTGCCGCGGCAGGCTGGTGATGGACATGACGCCCTACGACATCGATCTCGATCGCAATCCGGCGAACTTTCAGCCGCTCACGCCGCTGTCGTTCCTGGAGCGGGCCGCCGCGATCTTTCCCGATCGCACCGCGATCATCCATGGCCGGCTGCATCGCAGCTACGCCGAATTCTACGCGCGCGCGCGCCGCGCTCGCCGCGCGCTGGCGCAGCGCGGCATCAAGCGCGGCGACACCGTCTCCGCCGTGCTCGCCAACACGCCCGCCATGCTCGAATGCCACTACGGCGTGCCGATGGCCGGCGCGGTGCTCAACACCATCAACACGCGGCTCGACGCCGCCGTCGTCGCGTTCCAGCTCGACCACGCCGAAGCCAAGGTGCTGATCGTCGACCGCGAATTCTCCAAGCTGGTGAAGGAGGCGCTGGCGCTCGCCAAGGCGAAGCCGCTGGTGATCGACTACGACGATCCCGAATTCACCGGCGCCGGCGAGCGGCTGGGCACGATCGAATACGAGGAGTTCATCGCCACCGGCGACGCGGACTTCGCGTGGAGCATGCCGCGACGACGAATGGGACGCGATCTCGCTCAACTACACCTCCGGCACCACCGGCGATCCCAAGGGCGTGGTCTATCACCATCGCGGCGCGTCATCTGCTCGCGGTCGGCAACGTGCTCACCGGCAGCATGGGCAAGCACTGCGTCTATCTCTGGACGCTGCCGATGTTCCACTGCAACGGCTGGTGCTTTCCGTGGACGATCTCGGTCGTCGCCGGCACCCATGTGTGCCTGCGCCAGGTGCGCGCGCCGCGCCATGTACGACGCCATCGCCGACCACAAGGTGACGCATCTGTGCGGCGCGCCGATCGTGATGGCGACCCTGCTCAATGCGCCGGCCGCGGAGAAGAAGCCGCTGCCGCACGTGGTCGAGTTCTTCACCGCCGCGGCGCCGCCGCCGGAGGCCGTGCTGGCGGCGATGAAGGCCGCGGGCTTCAACGTCACCCATCTCTACGGGCTGACCGAGACCTACGGCCCCGCCACCGTCAACGAATGGCAGCACGGGCTGGGACGCGCTGCCCGCCGCCGAGCAGGCCGCGAAGAAGGCGCGCCAGGGCGTGCGCTACGTGCCGCTCGAGGCGCTCGACGTGCGCGATCCCGACACCATGGCGCCGGTGCCGCGCGACGGCGAGAGCATGGGCGAGGTGATGTTCCGCGGCAACGTGGTGATGAAGGGCTATCTCAAGAACAAGCCGGCGACCGAGAAGGCGTTCGCCGGCGGCTGGTTTCATTCCGGCGACCTCGGCGTCATGCATCCCGACGGCTATATCCAGCTCAAGGACCGCTCCAAGGACATCATCATCTCGGGCGGCGAGAACATCTCCTCGATCGAGGTGGAGGACGCGCTCTACAAGCATCCCGGCGGTGCACGCCGCCGCCGTCGTGGCCAAGCCCGACGACAAATGGGGCGAGACCCCGTGCGCCTTCGTCGAGCTCAAGCCCGGACAGAGCGGCGACGACGGACGATCTCATCGCCTGGTGCCGCAAGAATCTCGCCGAGCTACAAGTGCCCGCGCTACGTCGTGTTCGCGGAGTTGCCGAAGACCTCCACCGGCAAGGTGCAGAAATTCAAGCTGCGCGAGATGGCGAAGGACGTGTGAGGGCGCTTAGCAGCCCAGAAGACCGAATATGAGGCACATCGCGTCAGTTGGCGGCGGCCGTCGCGGACATCGGCCAGGGTCAGTGATCTTCGATTTCGCGTGTTGCGCCTTCACCGCGGGGCGACGATCGGTATATTCCTTGCCGTCGGTCGGCGCGACGTGCGGCGGATCCCGATCGAGATACGGGCGCCCGACCCCATACTCCTTGCCGTGCGCATCGATCCATTTCCACAAGATTTCGCTTGAAATCCATCGCTGCCCACGTGTCTCGCCCTTGACGCTCACGAGATCGGCCGCAAGCCCGTGGCCATAGCCGCCGCGCAAGCTCCCGCCGTGGTATGATCTGTCGGTCGCGGCCTTCAGGCCCGCTGGCGATCGACTGACGGTAGTCATCGCGGAATGCGCTCGTTATGCCGGGCGCAAGCCCGGCGTCGTCCAGCGCGCGCAGAGCACGAAACAGCTTCAGCTTGAATCTCGCGATCCATGCCTCCGATCACGTATTCCTTCATCGACATGCCGGCTCGTTCTGCCGCCTTCGGATCCTTCCACGTGAAGTCCTGGTCGACGAGCTTGGTAAAGCTTTTGACGACGGTCCGCGTTTTGCCCTTCTTCTTAACCGTGACTTTCCTCCGCTCCACGACCTTGTTGGTATCGACCTTCTGGGTCCGCTGGTACACCGCCCACAGGTATTCTTCGATGCAGGTGTCCACCACCAGGCACTCGTCGACGAGCTCGATGGCAGGCACGGCGTTGCGGGGCTCATCTGGCACCGGATCGGCGGGGCTCAACGTTGCGACCTCCACGGGCGTTCACTTCTTCGGCGAGCGGCTCCGGCGACGAGCCGAGCAAGACTGCCACCGCGACCGCCGCATCGGCGACGCCTGCAGCGCTGGCGTCCGTCATCGACGCCGCATCGGTCGTCTCGGTGTCGGACGAACGCGAAGCCCGGCAAGCCCCTCTGCCACGGCCCAGCCGGCGAAAACGACGGCTCCGAACAATGCCGCCAAAGTCGCAAATCGACGCGGAGTCATCATGCCGTCGCCCCCGGCTCCCACTGAGCCATCCCCAGCAAGCACGCGACGGCGCTGATTGTTCGGATCAAGACGTGGTCGCGCAAGGACGAAAACGGCAGGTTATGATCTTTCCTAAACGTGTTGCCCGTACGCAACGCACGGCTGGCAGCAAGAATACGACGGGCTGTGCCCGCAATGGCTCGCAGCGAGTTCTCTCCCGATCTCCAACCTGCAGGGGCAAGCCGAAACGAGATTGATCGTGTCGCCCCCGAGCCGCCAGGCCGCTTGAGCGGGCGGCTCTTGAGGGCTCCTTCGAGCCTTGAAAACCGCTAGTATTCTCCATGGAGCACAGCGCATGGGCCGATCCGCGCCTGCAACATTCGCATCCGTTGTCGCCATCGCGGCTCTGGCGCTCATCGGCAAGCCGTCGGCGGCCGACTGCCCAAGGCTTTCGAGCAAGCCGGTCCGGATCATCGTGCCCTACACGCCGGGGTCGCCGAATGACGTCATGGTGCGGCTGCTGGCGCAGCAACTGCAAGGCAGGCTTGGCCCAGGCTGTCGTCATCGACAACAAGCCCGGCGGCGGCACGACGATTGGCTCCAAGGCGGCCGCGGTCGCGCCGCCCGATGGTTACACGCTGCTGTTCGCAAGCTCGGCTCTCGTGGTCGAGCCGATCTTGAACAAGCAGATCGAATACGATCCGCAGAAGGATTTCACGCCCGTTGCGTTCATCGCGCGCAACTCCTGCCTCCTCGCCATCAACGCACGAGGTGCCTGCCAATTCGGTCGAGGAATTCGTCGCCTATGCCAGGGCCAATCCTGGCAAGCTCAGTCTCGGTTTCGCGCAGGGGACGGTGTCTCAGCTCGCTCGGCGAATATTTCAATCGCCTGCACGGGCTGGATATCACCAGCGTTCCGTACCGCGGCGGCGCACTCGTCATCCCGACATGCTGGGCGGCCGCATCCATGTCTACTGGCCGACGCCCGCGACGGTGCTGCCGCTCATTCGGGAGGGCAGGATCAAGGCGCTGGCCACGTCGAGCCCGGAACGCAATCCCGATCTGCCCGACGTGCCCACCATGAAGGAGCTCGGACTGGACGAGCTGTCGCTGGAATTCTGGGCCGGGATGTGGGCGCCGGTCTGGAGTTCCCGCCGACGTCGTGGAAAAGCTCAACGCCGCGATCAACGAGGCGCTGCAATCCCCTGAGATGATCGCCAGCATGAAAAAGCTCGGCTTCGAGGTCCAGAATTGGCTCGTCGCAGGATTTCGCGGTTTTTGTCGCGGCGGAAATTCCGCGCTGGACCGCGGTGGTGAAGGCATCCGGCGTGAAATCCCAATGAGTCCTCCGGAACACCAGGTGCGGAGTCGCCCATGAGCACGTCGAAGAATGTCGCCGTCGTCGGCGCCGGCATCGGTGGATTGACCGCGGCGCTTGCCTTGCTCAAGCGCGGCATCGATGTCCAGGTCTACGAACAGTCGAACCAGCTCAAGGAAGTCGGCGCCGGCATCCAGATCAGCTCCAACGGCACTCGCGTCCTGTTTGCGCTCGGCCTGGAAGCGGCTCTCGCTGAAGTGCAAGTTCGGCCGGAGCGCCGCGAGCTGCGGCACTGGAGCACCGGCGAGACCTGGAACTGGTTCGATCTTGGCGACAAAAGCATCGAGCGATTCGGCACGCCGCATCTCATGTTTCACCGCGGCGATCTGCATGGCATCCTCGCCGGCGCCGTTCGCGTCGCTGAAGTCCGACGCCATCACGCTGAACAAGCGCTGCGTCTCGGTCACCTCCCACGCCGGAGACGCCGAAGCGACGTTCGAGGACGGCAGCACCGTCAGGGCGCCTTATGTGATCGGCGCCGACGGCATTCATTCCAAGGTGCGCATCTGCCTGTTCGGGCCGAGCAAGCCGGTGTTCACCGGCTGCATCGCCTGGCGCGGCTTGATCCCGATGGAGAAGCTGCCGCCCCATCTTGCCCGCATGGTCGGAATGAACTGGCTCGGGCCGCACGGCAACGTGCTGAACTATCCGGTGCGCCGCGGCGAGATCATGAACTATCGTGAGCATGTCGGAGCGCGACGATTGGCAGGTCGAGATCCTGGTCCACGGTGGGCACCAGGAGGAGCTGCGCAACGATTTCCGCGATTGGCACGCCGACGTCCAGCGCATGATCGATCAGATCGAGACGCCGTACAAATGGGCGATGATGATCCGCGAGCCGATGGCGGCCTGGTCGAAGGGTCGCGTCACCCTGCTCGGCGATGCGTGCCATCCGACGCTGCCGTTCCTCGGGCCAGGGCGGCGTGATGTCGATCGAGGACGGCTATGTCGTCGCGGCCTGTCTCGACAGATATTTCGGCGAGCCGGGCGTGGCCTTCGCCCGCTACGAGGAGATCCGCAGGGAGCGCACCTCGATGGTTGTCCGCAAGGCCAGCGAGAACAAGGCGAGCGCGTTTGCGCCGAGGCTTGCCGACAACGGACCGGATTGCCGACGAGGTCGCGCGTGAGTGGCAGCAGGTCCGCCTGCGGGAGCGGATGGACTGGCTGTATAACTACGACGCCACCGCGATTGCGATCTGATCGCGACGCGACGCACGCGACGCCGCCACGGCCCCAAAGCTCGACTCCTTCAGGTTCCCTTTGACAAAATCGATCCAATCGCCGACCGCGGCGCGACGCCATCGTGATCGCTACTTCGCGTAGATGCGCCGTGTCGGCGGCGTCGACCGCGCCGACGCGGGATCGGCCGGCGACAGCGCATAGGTGAGCCAGAGGTTCCAGCCTTCCGGACGGTTCGCGGCGGCGAACTCCCTGTAGGCCCTGACGCTCACGTTGCCGTCGAGGCTCGCCCATGGGGATCGGCATAGCCGAGCTGCGCGCCGGCGCTCGCGACCCGCGACTGGAAGCAGCCGACCCGGTCTCCCGATCCGCCGTCGCAGCTCGCCTGGTTGTAGAGGTAGCCCACCAGGCCGATCTGGAGCTGCTTGGTCACGTAACGCGACGCGCCCCAGTCCAGATGGACGTCGATGCCGCTCTGATACTGGGTGGCGGGATTGACGAAGTTGTAGGTCAATCCGGCCACCGCCGAAAATTCATACCCGGTCTGCTCGTTGAGATAGGTGTAGCCGGCTCCGCCATCCAACGCGCCGTGGCCGATGCCGATATTCGAGAGGCGGGCTCGATCGTAGGTGCCGACTGGAATATTGCCGGTCAGGTAGGTCATGACGTTATGGACGCCGGCATTCCAGCGCAGCGAGAACTGCGGGGACAGGTCCCCGAAGCCTGTCACCGTGTCGCTGATCGTGTCGAACCGGGACCGGGTGACCGCAAACGGTCCGACCAGCACCGGGGTGGTGAGGGTCAGCGTCGTCGGTGGTCCGCTTGCGGCCGTAGGTCGCCGTGTAGCGCGAACGCCGCCTGACCGCCGAGAACCGGCGTCGCGAACGTATATGACGGCGTGATCATTGCCAGGTCTTCCGGTGACACCGAGATTGCGTTTACGCTTTCGGCGACCGAGGCCTCGAGCCGTCCAATCCTGATGGCGCGGGCGCGCGCGACCTCGCTGCCGGCCGTCGTCGAGGTGTGGTACCAGGTCGACGACAAGCGAGAAGCCGGGCTGCGATGGGGTGGCGGCGAGGCTCCCGGAACGATCCCGGGGTCAGAAGCTCTCCCCGGTTTCGTCTGCGCGAAGCGAGGTGCGGCACCAGGGCAAGCGCCATCGCAACGGCCCCACCCGTCAGGCAGTGCGACCAGAAGCTGACGCGCGCATCCGAACCGTTCGGCCCCATTTCGCCCCCAGACGCTTTTGCGGCCAGCGCGGCAATCGCCCGGTCAACCGACCTCTGTACACTTCACTATACGGAGGGCAAGGCGCCCGAGCGCGGCCGTCGAACGCGATAACCGCGTCGGCAGGAAAAATATCGGCGATTGTTGCCGGTCGGAAACACTCTCTGGATTTGTTGGCAGGCATTGCGCAACAATTGCGCTCCGCCTCACGTTTTCACCTGAGGACCCAAGGCGACCTTTCGCGAGGCGGTGAAGAGCGGACACCGATCATGCTCGAGGCAATCAGCATCCCGCTATGCGGATTGGCAGATCACGCATGCGTTTGCCCTATCTGGCCCCTGGCCCCACCCTGTCCAGATCAACCAGCCGGTGACATCGGCAAACGAAATGATGCAGGGTGACGTCAACCCTGCAGTCGGGAGAACCTTGATGCCTGGTCGCAACATCTCCGTCGGTTGGCCGGCGGCCATGGGCGCGCTCAGCCTGCTGGCCTGCTCTGGCGCGGCCATGGCCCAGGGTGCTCCGCCGCCGCCCGCGGTCTCGGTGACCCCGCGTGGCGAGCCGTCAGGTGACGGAAACCGGCGATTTCCTCGGGCGCGTGACGGCGATCAACAAGGTCGACATCGTCGCGCGGGTCGCCGGGCTTCATCGAGGAGCGAAATTTCACCGAAGGGCAGAAGGTCAAGACCGGCGATCTCCTGTTCCGGCTCGAGCAGGCCACCTACAAGGCGGCGGTCGAGCAGCAGCGCGCCAATCTCGCCAAGGCCAAGGCGACAGCGGTCAACACCGCGCTCCAATTGCAGCGCGGCAAGGAGCTCGTCCGCAATCAGAACATCCCGCAATCCACGCTCGACCAGCGCGCGGCAGACGATGCCGCAGCGCAAGCCGAGGTCATGCAGGCGCAGGCGCTGCTCGACCAGGCGCAAATCAATCTCGACTACACCGAGATCCGCTCGCCGATCGATGGGCGGATCGGACTTGCCGTCTTCACCGTCGGCAACCTGGTCAGTCCCTCGTCCGGGACCCTGGCGACGATCGTCAGCCAGGACCCCATCTACGTGATCTTTCAGGCGAGCGAGCGCGATGTTCTCGACTACAGCCGCAGGATCGCCGAGTCGGCCGACAAGAGCCCACATGTGGTCATTCACATCAAGTTGCCCAACGGCACGCATCTATCCGCATCCCGGCCTCAGCAACTTCCTCGATGTCCAGGTCGACGCCACGACGGATACCGTGGCGGTGCGGGCGCAACTGCCGAACCCGGACGGTGTTCTGATCCCCGGCGGCATTGTCGGCGTCACGGTGGAACGGGGCGCGCCGCGCTCGGCGCTGACCGTTCCGCAATCCGCCGTCCTGCTCGATCAGGCCGGCCGCTACGTCCTCGTCGTCGACTCCGCGAAGAAGGTCGAGCTGCGGCGCATCACGGCCGGCGTCGAGCAAGGCCGGGACATCGTCGTCACCAGCGGTCTCAAGGAGGGCGAGTTGGTCATCGTCGAGGGCATCCAGAAGGTGCATCCCGGACAGATCGTGGCGGCGACCGTCGTGCCGGGAAACTGAAACGGATGTTCTCCGGCATCTTCATCGACCGGCCGCGGCTCGCCTTCGTCATCGCCATCGTCATCACGCTGGCCGGCATCATCGCCATTACGGCGATCCCGATCGCCCAGTTTCCGGACATCGTGCCGCCGCAGGTCACCCTGACCGCGAACTACCCGGGCGCCGACGCCGAAGTGGTCGAGACGACGGTCGCGCAACCGATCGAGCAGCAGGTCAACGGCATCGACAACGCGCTCTACTATCAGTCCGCCAGCGGTTCCGACGGCAGCTACACCCTCAACGTCACCTTCGCGCTGGGCACCGATCCCGACATCAACACCGTCAACGTGCAGAACCGCGCCAGCCTCGCCACGCCGCAGCTTCCGCAGGAGGTCTCGCGCACGGGCCTGACCATCCGCAAGAAATCCGCCGCGCTGCTGCAGGTCATCACCGTCTTCTCGCCGAAGAATACCTACGACGCGCGTTTATCTCAGCAACTACGCGACCATCAACATCATCGACACGCTGGCGCGGATCAAGGGCGTCGGGCAGGTCACCCTGTTCGGGCCGCTCGATTACTCGTTGCGGATCTGGCTCGATCCCGACCGGCTGACCGAGCTCAATCTGACGCCGAACGACATCATCGCGGCGGTGCAGAGCCAGAACGTCCAGGCCGCGCTGGGCCGGGTGGGCGCGGCGCCGACCTCGCCAGACCAGCAGGTCCAGATCACCATCAAGACCAAGGGCCGGCTGTCGCGCCCCGAGGAATTCGAGGCCCTCGTCGTGCGCGCCAAGCCGGACGGCTCCGTGGTCCGGCTGAAGGATGTCGCCCGCATCGAGATGGGCGCGAAATCGCAGGACCGCTACAGCCGCTTCAACGGCGCGCCGGCCGCCGCGCTCGGCATCTATCAGACCGCCGGGCTCCAATGCGGTCGACGTGACCCGCCTCGTGCGCGAAGCCCTGGACACACTGGCGACGCGTTTCCCCGAAGACCTCTCCTATAACGTGTTCTTCGATTCCACCGTTTTCGTCACCTCGACCATCGAGGAGGTCGTTCGCACGCTGGCCGAGGCCATCGTCCTGGTGGCGCTCGTGGTGTTCCTGTTTCTCGGCAAGCTGCGCACGACGCTCATTCCGCTCGTCGCCGTGCCGGTCTCGATCATCGGCACGTTCGCCGTGATGCTGGCGATCGGCTACTCGGCCAACACCGTCTCGCTGCTGGCGCTCGTGCTCGCGATCGGCATCGTGGTCGATGACGCCATCGTCGTGGTCGAGAACGTCGAGCGCGTCATCGAGGAGGAGCCCGAGCTGCCGGTGCCGGAGGCCTGCAAGAAGGCGATGGCCGAGATCACCGGCCCGATCCTCGCCATCACGCTGGTCCTGTTGTCGGTGTTCGTTCCGGTTGCCTTCATCCCCGGCATCAGCGGCCAGCTGTTCCGCCAATTCGCGGTCGCGGTCTCGGTATCGATGCTGATCTCGGCGCTCAACGCCCTGACCTCAGTCCCGCGCTGTGCGCGGTGCTGCTGAAGCGCGGCCAGCACGAGCCGCGGCCCGATGCGCTACGTGCTGGGCGCGATCGACCATGTCCGCGACGGCTATGTGGCGGTGGTGCGCCGGCTGGTGCGCGTCGCGATCATCGGCGTCGTGGTCGTGGCTGGCGTGCTGGCGGCCTCGGCGTGGCTGTTCAGCAAGACGCCGCAGAGCTTCCTGCCGGACGAGGACCAGGGCGCGATCTTCGCCGCGCTGCGGCTGCCCGAAGGCGTTTCGCTCAACCGCACCGAGGAGCGTGGTCAAGGAGGTCGAGGACATCGTGCGGCCGATCCCGGGCGTCGAAGGCATCCTGTCGGTGGTCGGGCTGAACTTCATCGACTACGTCGCGTCGTCGAACCAGGCCTTCTTCGTCATCCGGCTCAAGCCCTACGAGGCGCGCACCGACCGCGCGCAGAGCGCCGGCGCCATCATTGCGCGGCTGCGCCCGCAGATGGCGGCGATCAAGGGCGCCGTCGCATTCCCGTTCAACCTGCCTCCGATTCTCGGCCTCGGAAGCACCGGCGGTTTCCAATATGCGCTGGAGGCGCTGCAGGGCCAGCCGCCGACCGACGTCGCGGCGACGCTGCGCGGCCTGATCGTGGCGGCCAACGGACAGCCCGAGCTTGCGGGCGTCTTCAGCACCTATGCCGCCGATACGCCCCAGATCTATCTCGACATCAACCGCGACAAGGCGCAGGTGCTCGGCGTCAAGGTCAGCGACATCTTCAATGCCCTGCAGTCGACGCTCGGCAGCTTCTACGTCAACGACTTCAACGTGTTCGGCCGCACCTGGCAGGTCAACATCCAGGCCGAGACGCCGTTTCGCGACAATATCGACGACGTCTACCGCATCTACGTGCGCAACGCCCAGGGCGGGATGGTCCCGATCCGGGCGCTGGCCGAGGCGAAGCTGGTGCAGGGCCGCAGACGGTGATCCGCTACAACGGATACCGCGGCGCGATCGTGAACGGCGCGCCGAAGCCCGGCTACAGCTCCGGCCAGGCGCTCGCCGCCGATGGAGCGCATCTCCGCCTCGACCCTGCCCGCCGGCTACAGCTTCGAATGGACCGGGACGGCGCTGCAGGAGAAGGCGGCCGGCGGACGCACCGGCATCGTGCTCGGATTGGCCGTCCTGTTCGCCTATCTGTTTCTGGTCGCGCTCTACGAGAGCTGGAACATTCCGGTCCCGGCCCTGTTGTCGGTCAGCGTCGCGGTGCTCGGCGCCATCGTCGCGCTGGTAGCTGGCCGGACTGAGCTTCGATGTCTATGCGCAGATCGGGCTCGTGGTGCTGATCGCGCTCGCCGCCAAGAACGGCATTCTGATCGTTGCGTTCGCGGTGGAGCGGCGCAAGCTCGGGCAGGACATCGATGCGTCCGCCATCGAAGCGGCAGGCCTGCGGTTCCGCCCGGTCATGATGACCAGCTTCGCCTTCATCTTCGGGCTGTTGCCCCTGGTCATTGCGCAGGGGGCCGGGGCGTTGAGCGCGCCATGCGGTCGGCACGCCGGTGTTCGGCGGCATGATCGCTGCGTCCGTATTCGGGATTTTCATCATTCCGCTGCTCTACATCACTGCGGAACGTCTGCGCCGGCAGGCGCCGCGGCAGACTCCCAAGTGATTGACGAACCCCGGATCGCGGGCGCCCGCCCCGCCCGCGACGCTTCGTCTCTCCTCCACCGATCCCAGTTGCGGGTTTGAGGTACGGCAATGCCGAACTTGCAGACGGAAAAATTCCCGATGCATGTCGAAAGCCCGGCCGTCCGTTCGTCGTATGGCAGGGCACGCTCCGCTCGCCCCTAGATCTGGAGGAAGATTCTCATGCGTTTCATGATGTTGATGATCCCCAAGGGATACGAGTCCGCGGCGCCCGGAACTGTCCCGGACGCGAAAGCGGTCGAGGCGATGATGAAGTACAACCGAGCAACTGCAGGAGGCCGGCGTGCTGCTGGCGCTCGACGGCCTGCATCCGCCCTCGATGGGTGCGCGCGTCACGCTTCGCCGGCGGCAAGCCGACGGTCACCGACGGGCCGTTCGCTGAAGCGAAGGAAGTGCTCGGCGGCTACTGGATGATCCAGGTCGGCGTCGCGCGAGGAGGCGATCGAATGGGCCAAGCGCTGTCCCGGCGGCGACAACGAGGTGATCGAGGTGCGGCAGGTGCAGGAGATGGCGGACTTCCCGGAGGATGTGCGCCGCGCCGCCGGCGGCTTCGATGCGCTTGGCGCGTGACGTTCGAAGCCAGAGACGCCCGCGTGCGCCGTCGCGTTCGTGAATCTCCACAAGGCGCATGGAGAAGGACGGGAAGGCGAGTGTGAAAGTGCGTCAGATGGCGCTGGCGCCGGGGCCTTGACCGGCGAACCTTGCGTCGGCCCGGCGGGTGCGATAATCGGCGACCGTGACGGTCGCCGACACCCATCGCGCCATCCTCGCCGTTTGGCGGATCGAACAGGCCCGGCTGATCGCCGTGCTGGCACGGATGACGCGCGACGTATCGCCTGGCCGAAGAGCTGGCGCAGGAGGCGCTCGTCACCGCACTCGAGCGGTGGCCCGACACGGGCGTGCCGGAGAAACCCGGCGCCTGGCTGATGGCCGCCGCCAAGCGCCGCGCCATCGATCACTTCCGGCGCGACAAGATGCTCGAACGCAAGCATGCGGCATTGGTGCACGAGCTGGAGACCGAGCAGGACGCCACGCCGGATCTCGACGCCGCCCTGGACGACGACATCGGCGACGACATGCTGCGGCTGATCTTTACGGCTTGCCACCCGCTGCTTTCGACCGAGGCGCGCGTAGCGCTGACGCTGCGAATGATCGCAGGACTGACCACCGAGGAGATCGCGCGCGCCTTTCTCGCATCCGAGCCACGATCGCGCAGCGCATCGTGCGCGCCAAGCGCACGCTGTCGGAGTCCGGCGCTCGCCTACGAGACGCCGCGCGGGCCGGAGCTGGCGCCGCGCCTCGCGTCCGGTGCTGGAGGTGATCTATCTCATCTTCAACGAAGGCTACGCCGCGACGGCCGGCGACGACTGGATGCGCCCGCAGCTGTGCGAGGAAGCGCTGCGTCTCGGCCGCATTCTCGCGTCGCTGGCGCCGACGGAGCCGGAGGCGCACGGCCTCGTGAGCCTGATGGAGCTTCACGCCTCGCGCGCAGCGGCGCGCACGACCGCGGCCGGCGAACCGGTTCTGCTGCTCGAGCAGAACCGGCGCGAGCTGGGATCGTTTGCTGATCCAGCGCGGGCTTGCGGCCTTGGCACGCGCGGAAGAGCTGGGCGGCGCGCGCGGCCTCTACGCGCTGCAGGCGGCGATCGCTGCATGTCATGCCCGCGCGCCGACGGCAGCGGCGACGGACTGGACGCGGATCGCCGCGCTGTACGCCGAGCTCGCATCGCTTGCGCCCTCGCCGGTCATCGAGCTCAATCGCGCCGTCGCGGTGGCGATGGCGGAAGGGCGCAGGCCGGGCTCGACATCGTCGATCGGCTGGCGGAGGAGCCGGCGCTCAGCGCTATCACCTCTTGCCCGGCGTCCGCGGAGACCTCCTGTTCAAGCTCGGTCGGCACAGCGAGGCGCGCATTGCGTTCGACCATGCGGCAGCGCTCGCGACCAACCGCCGCGAGCGCGACCTCATGCTCAAGCGCGCCCGGGAAGCCTTGGCCGCGCAATGATACGGCTGGCGCAAGTCACCTCGCGATCATCGGCGCGATAAAGTCCACAGCTGACTTGATCAACAGACCCTCCGCAGCGCGAAGGCATTGTCGCCAGCGGCCCTGTGCGCCGCGCTAAAGGCCGAACAATGGCTGCACCGACCTGCAACGCGCGAAGATTTCCCTTGCCGTCGAACCGTCCACCCATGGCGCGAAGCAGAAGAGCCGGGTCGCACCTTGACCGCACGCGACGGCGGCATGAGACTCGCACGCAAGTCCCAAAGCGACGTCCCCTGACCTGACCTCGACCGCGACCCGGCGCGGGCCGGGCGACGGCGCGCCCGCTGCAACAGGAGAAAGCGCCATGAGCGAGATCCAGGCTTTGGACGTACGAATTCCAGCGGAAATCATTCACAACTGGGGTTGGTTCCTGCTCTTCGGCATATGCCTGGTGCTGCTCGGGGCTCTTGCGATCGTGCGCTCCGTGGCGGCCACGGTCGTCTCCATGCTGTTTTTCGGATGGCTGCTGTTGATCGCCGCCGGCATTGAGATCGTCCAAGCCGTCATGGTCGGGAAATGGGCCGGCCTGTTTCAACATTGGCTCAGTGCCGCCCTGTTCGGGGTGCTCGGGGCACTGATCGTATGGAGGCCCGTGGTCACTCGCCGAGATCTTGACGCTCCTGATCGGGGCGTTCTTCCTGGTGGCCGGCATCTTCCAATTGGTCACGCCGTTCGTGATTTCCTTGCCGGAGTGGGGCTGGCACGCGCTCAATGGCCTTATCACGCTGGTGCTCGGCGTCCTCATACTCGCGCAATGGCCGGTCTCCGGACTCTGGGTGATCGGCCTGTTCCTGGGAATCGAACTGATTTTTACGGCGGTGCCTGGATCGCGGTGGCGCTCAGGCTGCGCTCGGCCAGCTAGAGCGCGCTCCCGAAAAGTTGCCGACCACGAGGTGCTTGCGCCGGGCAATCCGGCGTGGCTCGCGTGCACGCGCAACCATGGGTCTGGGCCGTGCTGCATCCTGCGACCCGCACGGCCCCAAGCTCGGCCTTCCAGCGGCGGGCAGGTTGTGAAATAGCTCTCACCCCCTGACTGGCGTTTGCCAGTCCTGTATCCTCCAATGCGATCCCGGCTGGTGAAAGATCAAATGCAGTTCAAACCATTGAGACGGCGCGATTTCGTCACTTCTCGCCGGCGCCGCGGTCGCGTGGCCGCTCGCCGCACGGGCACAGCAGCCGGCAATGCCGGTGATCGGCTTCCTCGATCCCACATCGCCCGACGCCACGACCGCCGACCGCCTGCGTGGCTTCCGTCAGGGCCTGGGAGATGCGGGCATCATCGAGGGCGAGAACGTGGCGATCGAGTACCGCTGGGCCGACAGCAGAATCGATCGGTTGTCGGTGCTGGCGGCGGAATTCGTTCGCCGCCCTGTGGCGGTGATCGTCCCGCTCGGCGGTTCCACGCCGGCATTCGCGGCCAAGGCGGAAACCAGCACGATCCCCATCGTATTCACCGTCGCCCAGGACCCGGTCAGGCTCGGGCTGGTCGCCAGCCTCGCCAAGCCCGGTGGCAACTTGACGGGAATTTTTCTCCCAGCGGAGCAGACGGTACGGCGGCTGAGGATCTTGCGCGAACTGGTGCCCGCCGCCAAACGCATTTCCGTGTTCCTCGATCCGGCCAACGCCATGGATGTCGCCTCGATCGTGAAGGACTTGCAAGCGGAGGCTGGCCGCACCAGCGGACTGCAGATCAAGATTCTCAACGCCAGCACCGCCCGCGAGATCGATGCCGCCTTCGAAGGCTTTGACCGCGAGCGCCCCGACGCACCTTTGGTCGGCCCGTTCTCCACCGACCGGCGCGTCCAATTCGCCCTCCTCTCGGCCGTGCACAAGATCCCCGCGGCATATCCCTGGCGCGACTTCGTCGACGCCGGCGGGCTGATGAGCTACGGAGCGAAGCCTGAGAGATGCGTCTCGTCAGGCCGGCGGTTATGTCGGCCGCATCCTCAAGGGCGCGAAGGCGGCCGACCTGCCGGTCGTCCAGTCGAACAAGTACGAACTGGCCATCAATGCCTCGACCGCCCGGATGCTCGGTCTCACCGTGCCGCCCTCGCTGCGTTCGCTCGCCGACCAGGTGATCGAATGAACCGCTGGCCCCGGCGCGTGCGCCGACCCGGCGCGTTTCCAGACTTCGGCTGAGCAAGGCCAGTGCCCGCATCTCGGAGGCGCAGCGGCGTCGGTGGCACGCCTATCGGGCTAGGCCGACCCGCAATGATTCATTAACCAATCGATCGGTAGCGTAAAGACAGCGGCTGAGCGAAATGCTCGCGGCGCCAGCCTTATCTGTTGGGGCTGACGGACACAGCCAATGGCCGGCAGCCCATTGCACCCAGCGCGTAATCCTCCGATTTGCGAGTTCGCGCTCATCACCTCACATCGAACCGAATGGACGAGAAATGCAGCAAGGCGTCATCAAATTCTTCCGAGAAGACAAGGGCTACGGCTTCATTGAACGCGATCAGGGCGGGGACTTATTCGTTCATATCAGTGAGGTCGACGAAAATTTTGACACCCTGGCAAAAGGGCAGCGGGTGTCGTTTGAAGAGGGCGCCAGCCGGCGAACCGGCAGGCCCGAGGCAAAAAACGTGACTGTGATCGAGGCCTCGATTGAGCGCGTGCGGCGGTACGGATGATCAAACCGTACCCCTAGCCGAGACCTGGCAACGGCCTTCGGGCAATGAGATGCTCACCTTGACGGCCCTTTTCCTTGCTTGGTTTGGCCGCTCTAGGATGCCCAAGTGCGATTTGCCTCTCTAGTGTCGACCTCGGTCGCCGTCGAAGGACTACTTCTCTTTAGCTCAGCCCATACCGCGAGCGCGGACCACTCCTTGGCAACCGCTTCGAACTTGTCCTTTATGGACACATTAGAGGCGCGCGCCGCACGCTCCCTGGCCTCGTTAGCCAGCCTTCGGTAAAAGTTCGCCCACGAGCACATCTGAACCTCCTGAGAGATCCGATCTCCATGCCAGCAACATGAAGAGAACCGCATTACTGCGGCGTGTCGGTGGAATTAATGATTGGCAATCTCCGCGTGATGACCCGCGCGCGTATGTTGAGGTCTCAACTGTACTGGTCGGTGCTGCTCGGGATGGCGGCATCAACGCCGTGGACCTGGAAGACTGACTTTGCAATGTCGAGACCGATTGTCGTGACCGCTTGCATGAGTAGCTCCTCTGAATCGTGGGAGCCTTAACAGCGCCCACATCCGTGGCACTCACGTGCCGGTGGCGGGAAGTACCGGTAATTGTGGGCTTAGTGCTCGAGGCCCGGAGAGAGCGCCAGCGCGGCCGCCAGCGCCTTGGCGGGGCTGCCGTGGCCCTAAGCGAGGTTCAGTCGGTGACCAACGGATGCGCCTGGGAGCGAGGGCTTTTCGGTCCCATCGGGGCGTCGTGCACGACGGCCCGCTTGCGCCACTTAATGACAGTTTTCCGGTTAAGGCCTTAGCGAGCGGCTAAGTCTTCGAGCGGAGCCTTCGATCGCTGTATTGCAGCTCAGACGGCGTGCGTCGTCGTGGCGCTGCCGGGCGCCCGTCGTTTACGACGGCTCCCACGGCACCTGTTTACCGAAAAATAACCTTGCGGGGCTTTTATCTCTCCCCGGCAAGAACGCCCGGGCTTCGTCAAGCGCCCGCTGCACCGTGCCGAGGCCGCCGTCACCTGGATCTGCGCGCCTCAATCGGCTGCTTGGAACCGAAGCGTCACGGGATCGTGAATCCGCACCGGCGTCATCGCGTCCGGCCGCTCCGTAGCTGCTTCTGTAGCGGATCTGCTCAGCTAACGGAGGGCGTACGGCGATGCACCACGTGACCGAGGCCTCGGCGCATTCCGCACCTGAGCGCGGCAACGGCGCGGCGAAGTGGGCACCGGTTCACTGCAGCAAAGGCGTCGAGGGATCCGGAGCGGGTTCTGTTTCCAGAGGATCGGAAGATCAGCAACCGGCCCATCCCCTGCGCAGCTTCTGGCGTCTCGCCGGCGGCTTCTGGGGGCGCGGCGAGCCGCTGATCTCGTGGCTGTTCTGCGCCGTCCTTCTGCTGATCGTCCTTCTCGCCCTTGCCGCCTCCTACGGCATGAACGTCTGGTATCGCGTCATCTTCGACGCCCTGCAGAGCCGGGAGTCGAACACGGTTCTATCGCTGTCGCTGCTCTACCTGCCGCTGCTGGCGGGCAGCGTGCTCGTGAGCGTCACGCAACTCCGCCTGCGCATGTCCATGCAGCGGCGCTGGCGCGCCTGGCTCAACCATCGCCTGCTCGATCGCTGGCTTTGCGACGGGCGCTGCTACCAGCTCGATCTTGTCGGCGGCCCGCACTCGAATCCCGAAGGCCGCATCGCCGACGACGCGCGGATAGCGACCGAGGCGCCGGTCGAGTTGGCGATCGGACTGACAACGGCCGGTGCTCTCGGCGGCGACCTTCATCGTAGTGCTCTGGACCGTCGGCGGCGCCGTAACCGTCGAGATCGCTGGCGCGGCCGTTACCGTTCCAGGCTTCCTCGTGGTCGCGGCGGCGGTCTATGCGGCCCTGGCGAGCGGAACCATGTTCCTGATCGGGCGACGCTTGATTGCGGCGTCCGAGCGCAAGAGCCAAGCCGAGGCGGAGTACCGGTATGGGCTCACCCGCCTGCGCGAGGACGCCGAAGGTATCGCTTTGCTCGAGGGCGAGCACGAGGAGCGCAGAGGCGCCGAGCGGTCGTTCCGCGCGGTGGTGGGTGCTTGGCGCGATGTCTGTCTCCAGAGCATGCGCACCACGGTCGTCTCGCAGACCAGCGGTTATACCGCGCCGATCCTACCGATCATTCTGTGCGCGCCTAAGTTCCTCGACGGCGCGCTCACGCTGGGCGAGGTCATGCAGGCGGCATCGGCGTTCGTGCTCGTGCAATCGGCGCTCAATTGGATGGTCGACAACTATCCGCGGCTCGCCGAGTGGGTCGCCGCCGCCCGGCGCGTCGCCGCACTCGACATGTCGCTGGCCGCGCTCGCGCGCGCGCAAGCCGAACGCGCCGGCAGGATCGAGCGCGGCGACCACCCACACGCCGCGCTGCGGCTGCGCGACGTCTCGGTCCTGCGCGCGGACGGGGTGGCGCTCGTCGCAGGTGCCGAGCTCTCGATCATGCCGGGGAGAAGCTCCTCCTCACCGGCGCCGCCGGCACTGGCAAGAGCACGCTGGTGCGCGCGCTCGCGGGCGCGTGGCCCTGGGGCCGCGGCCGGATCGAGGTTCGTGCCGGCGCGAGGCTATTGGTGTTGTCGCAGCGCGCTTACCTCCCGGCCGGTTCGCTGCGTCGCGTCGTGAGCTATCCGGACGCCGCCGACAACCGCAGCGCGGGCGAGATCAGCGCCGCATTGCAGAAGGTCGATCTCGGCCATCTCGCCGCGCACCTCGACGAGGACGCGCCGTGGGACCGGATCCTGTCGGGCGGGGAGAAGCAGCGTCTCGCCTTCGCGCGCGTCTTCCTTATGCGCCCGGACATTGTCGTGCTCGACGAGGCCACCGCGGCGCTCGATCTACCGAGCCAGGACCGACTGATGAAGCGCCTGATGCGCGAGCTCAAAGATGCAACCGTCGTCAGCGTCGGCCATCGTCCGGAGCTCGCCGCGTTCCACGACCGCACCGTCGTGCTCTCGTCCGGCGTCTGGGGCGCGACACTCGCCAGTGACGTCCGTCACCGTCCTGAGCCCGGCCGCGTCGAGCTTCTGCGGGAACCGGCGCGAAGCGCCGGCGACCCCTGCCTCTGGCCGCCGCGCCGCCGCGCATTTGAGCCTGTCGCCCTTCAGGGATAAAGGGGTCGCGGCACGTCGGTAAGTTGGGCATCGCGCGGCCACACTCGTCGTTTTTGAACAGGCGCCTAAGTCGCTGCAGAGCTGCTGTGGTCGGCGATCGAACCGTGACCTGGCACTTGGTCCCGTGATTACAGTGGCGAGGACTACCGGCAGCGCCGCACGGAAACCGCTCATCGCACCACCGCGGAATCCACCACCCGCAAGCCCACCGACGCGGCGTTCTGCAGCGCAGAACGCACGACCTTGGTCGGATCGATGATGCCCTTGGAGAGCATGTTGACGTACTCGCCGTTCTGGGCGTCGAAGCCGTAGGCATATTGATCCTTCTCGAGGATTTTGCCGACGATGACGGAGCCGTCCTCGCCCGCGTTGATCGCGATCTGGCGTGCCGGCCAACTGAGCGCCTTGCGTACGATCTCGACGCCGGTCTTCTGGTCGTCGTTCTGCACGCGCAGCTTCTTCAGGACCTCGGTGGCGCGCAGCATCGGAGCAATTCGCAGAATCATGACCGCGTGTAGACGCGGCCGGCTGGCGCTATTGACGGTATCCCGGAGAATGCGCCGACACGACTGGGCCCAGCGTACGAAGCGGATGAGCCTTCGGCTTTAAAATAATTCGCTGCACGTTTCCCGGAAGTACATATTGACCGATGTACCAGTGCGCCTCGACATCGGCGCTATAGTGCCGGCTGATCGCATATGACATCGCTTCTGCTACGAGGCCACCGACTGCCCTCAGGCGCAACTCCCGTGCCCGCAACATGCGAGTGAACGGAAGGGCAAGGTCCGGGTTTTCGATGATAATTGGTCGCGCGTGCTGGCGTAGCGCAGCCATCAATTGGGATTTGAGAAATACCCGCACCGGAACTTCTGGCGCCGGCTTAGGCGACTCTGCGTGAGCATAATCGGTTTCCAACATGGGCCATTGCTTACGGCTTCAATCGGGGCATGCGTAAGGCGTGCCCGACGCCCGCGCACTGTCAGCCTGTGTCTATGGTTATCGGAGCGTTACCACGCAATAAATCGAGCGCGCGTTAAGTCTATGCAATGAACCTGGGCGATCGTGCGGTCGATCTAAACGCCTTCCTAACCAAGTGGTGGCAGCGTGCGGTCCTGGATCGCCAATGCGTGTTGGAACCATGAGACGCGCGTCACTTCTGACCGTTGGTCAACGTGTCGGCTGTTCAGGCGCCTACAGCGCGCGCCTCGACCCTCAAACTGAGCGAGCTCAGGTAGAACGGGGGCCTCGCAATGTATCATCTGTATGGGTATGCGCATGCGGCGATCCGCGTTTGTATCCAAGCTCACTTGGCGTCGTAGCGCGGTTGATGGCCTCCTATGCCTTCCCATGAAACCGGCGCAGCTTCGCAGGACCTGCACCGGCTTTCAGCCATTGTGACGGCATTGCAATTGCAGGCTCAGACTCAGGGGCCTGAGCCAGTCGTTCCGGTCGGTCATACCGAAGCCAAGAGGGTCGAAGCGCCAACCTTGGCCTCTCTCGCTACTCGGAGAGCGCCCCCTGACCGGTAGCCGGAACAGGTTTGAATTTCTCATCGTGATTGGCATGCTCTTGGTCGGCATCGGATTTGGGTTTGCCCTAGGCTCATACTCTCATCGGATACCGCCCCTCCCAAGAAGCTTCGGAAGCCCTGAACATTGATGCCGTTGTCGAGCAGATCATCAGCGTTGAGTCAAACGGCGATCCCAACGCCAAAAACAAGCGCTCCAGCGCGATGGGTCTCGGTCAGTTCCTGGACGAGACTTGGCTCGTTCTGATCCGAGCTCATCGGCCTGATCTGGTTAAGGGACGCAGCGAAGGCGATATGCTAGAACTACGGCGTGACGCCAGCGTTGCGCGCGAGCTCACCACGCGATTTACCGAGCGTAACGCCCATGTTCTGATGAAACGTGGTCTACCTGTCACACCAGGAACCCTTTACTTGGCCCACTTTGCCGGAGCTGCGGGGGCGATCGCGATCCTTTCGGCACTGGAGGAAGCCGATGCCGCCTCTATCATGGCCGAGTGCCGACGCGACAGGCCGAACTAAAGCGAGAGAAGCTCGTTAAGGCCAACCCGTTCCTAGAACGCTTTACGGTCGCTGATCTTAAAAGTTGGGCTGACCGTAAGATGCGCATCCGTCGCTCGTAGCCCGCGCTCGCAAGTGGGTGACATGGACCCATGTTCTGAAATCTATGCCGACAAGGGCCTCGGATTTGTCACTGTGGCGGACCCGACGCTTTCTTGCCCGCACGGGCGCTGTGGTACAATGTCGAGAAAGGGTTCGGTATCGTAGCGGCCGACCGCGGTGGCAAGGACGTCTTCGTTCATGCCACGACTCTGAGTCGGAGCGGGTTGGGTGAGTTGTCGGAAGGTCAGCGGGTGCGGATGCAGATTGAGCCTAACAAGGCACGCTGCCGTTTTCACGGTGGATTGTTGGCCGAAGTCAATCTGCGGCTTACTCCGCTTACGTGCGCGATCTTGCTACGCGACGACTTCACCCAAGTCCGCCGGTGAGATTGAGAGTCGTTGGGCCGACGACGCGGTTGGGCGGGATCGTTAGGCGTCTTGCTCCAGCACCCGAATTAGTTCTTCGCGGACCTGCTCAATGTTTCGCAACGCGCTACGGATGGGTGCATCTTCAATGCTGATCCGTGTGCCGCAGATGATGCAGTTGAAGCTGCCTTCTTCACGCAACCATCGAACCGTCTTGCGATGACCTTGCCCGCATTTCGGGCAAGCCGGATTGATCTCGACGTCATCGAATGACTCGCGCATGGCCTACCCCTTTGGGCCAGGACTGTACAAGCAATTCATCTTCTAGGAGTTAACCGAAGTGTCACAACGCGCGAAACGCTCGCTCTCGATACTGGCGCCTTCTCTGAACGGCACATGCGGCAGCGCGCGGCGGTTTCCGGCTTCCGCATCAACGAACTGAACGCCGCCGCGCCGGTGCTGCTCACGATGACGCTTACGGCGTTTGGAATGTCGACAGGTAGCGCCTGGCCTGTGAGAAACGCTCTTATCGCTAGTAAACGTCGGTCGCGCGAGAACGGCTCAATTCGATCGGTCCGGATTGGCGCTTGCCCGCATTTGAGCCGTCTTTTCGCGCAGCTCTACAAGACCCGACTTTATATCCGCCACTGTTTTCTGACGGTGCTCCATCCACCTTGCTTCGTCCCTGGCCAATCGTAGCGCTCTGAGACGCGCAGTTTTATCCCCTTTGCGCCCGGAGCTCCGCCTCGAATCCTGACTCCTCGGTCGTGCGGCTCTTGAACAAATTCTCCGCTCGAGCTTTGTCTGCTTCGTTCATCACCAGTCACCACGCCCAAAGGCTCGCTTCTCGCGAGACTGTCCCACCGTGAACACGGCTCGGCCAGTCCTACTCTGTGATGTGCTAAACAGGAGGTTAATAAAGCTCGCCAAGCCCGGAGATCAAAGAAAGCCCCGCCGCAGGTGGGGCCGGAGCCCTGAGGCAACGTGACGCGAAACACCCCCGGTTTCGGCGCATGCTGGTAACGATCCCTCGCGCAAGATTGCAAGGACCGACGCTGTCCTCCCTCCCTTGGCGCGCGTTCTACGTTGCGCCCGCACTGTGCCGAAAGCGCAACACCTAGCGGAAATCTGCCTCTCGCCACCTCCCGGTAGCCAGGCACACCCTTGACAGCATGCCAGCGTGATAAATTGCGGTCGTTGCGCGGCTTGAACCCTGGCGGCAGCCGCCCGACCGAAGCTCCCACCCACCGACCTGGCTTAGGAGACTTCTCGATATGTCCATAGAGATCAAATCTTGTGGAACTCCAAAGGCGGCATAGGGCCCTGGAAGCGGAAATAGCCGAAGCAAACGCTCATCGGTCGATCGACAATCTCCAGATCGTTGAGTTGAAACGCCGCAAGTTGGTGGTGAAAGACGAAATCGCTCGTCTTCAGAACTAATCATCTGACGCTAATTTTGATTCACCCCGAACCGGCGCCGCTGACCGCAGGCCGGGAATAGAATTCTATCGCATTACGATTAGTCATTCCGGCCACGCAGGCGGATATGGGCAAACCGTAGCCGTTAACGCGGATCGCGCCGATGCCGAGCGCGACCGGATCGGTGACAAAGGCAAAGACAACCGGTGTCGTCACGCCTGCTTGCCTGAGCGCAAGGACGGCGGGTTCAGTCAGGGCGACGATTACGTCTGGGCTTTGCGCTGCAAGCTTTGCGACCAGTGTGGTCAGCCGATAAACGTCGCCTTCCCGCCGAGCAGTTCGACTGCTGCGGTCCGGCCGTCTTCGTATCCGAGGCGTGCGTAGCGCCGCGAGCAAAGGTGTTATCGGCGTGCGATTCGGAAATCCGCTGTGCAGGATGCCTAATGCGCCAGGTTTCGGCCGCTCTTGCGCCCAGCGCCGCAGCGGCTCACGCCACCGCACCGCCAAGCACCGAGAATTTCGCGCCGCCTCGTTTAGTCCCACCCCCAGGCATCCGTAACGGGCGAGACGCCAGCACTCTGGAGGGGTACGGAGGGTGGCTCGGCAACCGGTTAGGTGATCGACTGATGTCCGAGTCGGGTCGATAGCGTTGAAAAAGGGCTCGCGCTCATCAGCGAACAATGATTCCGTCTGCTTGAGGCTATCAGTGGCGGAGGCTTGCCATGATGGGTCGGCAGACGGGCGATCAGAGCCATTTGTTCTACCTGTTCAACCTTGAACAGCGCATTCCGAGAGGTCATTTGCTGCGCCGGATCAATCCGGTGGTGACGCGGCTGCTGGCTGGACTTCGTGAGAAGCTGGCACCCTTCTACAGCGAGATCGGCCGGCCTTCGATTGATCCAGAGCTTATGATCCGGATGCTGATCGTGGGCTACTGCTATGGCATCCGCTTTGAGCGGAGGCTGTGCGAGGAAGTCGAACTGCATCTGGCTTTTCGGTGGTTTTGCCGGCTCGACCTCGACGACAGCGTTCCCGATCACTCGACGTTCTCAGTCAATCGCCATGGCCGGTTCCGGCAGAGCGACTTCTTCCGCCATGTGTTTGAGGCGGTGGTTCGAGCCTGCATGGATGCAGGCCTGGTCAAGGGCCAAGGCTTTGCCGTCGATGCCAGTGTTATGGAAGCGGACGCCAGCCGGTATCGCGGGGTCCCGCCCGAGGAAGCGGATTGGTCGGCACCGGAGCGCCAGACACGCGCGGTCGCCGAGTTCCTGGGAGCAATCGACGATGACGACCCCACTACCGACCGCAAGCTCCCGAAGGTGATCTCGCCTAAGCGACCCGTGCTCGGCATGGACCGCAAAAGGCGAACAAGCGTGTGCAGTTCGGTTACGGGCTTAATTATCTGATCGACATGGAGAGCAGCATCATCGTGGATGTCGAGGCCACGCCGGCGCGAACTTTCGACGAGGTCGCCGCCGCCAGGAGGATGATTGAGCGGACCGAAGGGCGCATGGGGCTCAAGCCGCAACGTCTCGCCGCCGATACGGCCTACGGCACCGGCAAGTTCCTCGGCTGGCTGGTCAGTGCTGGCATCGCACCGCAAATCCCAGTTTGGGACAAAAGCACCCGAGAGGACGGCACCTTCTCACGCAGCGACTTCACGTTCGACCGGGCGCGCAACGTCTATGTCTGCCCTGCCGGTAAGTTGCTCACGACGACGGGCAACGTTGGTGACGACCACATCCTGCGCTACCTCGCGTCAAGCGCGATTGCGATGCATGTCGACTCAAACAGCAATGCTGTCCGAAGATGCTCTTTCGCAAGGTCACACGTGACATCAACGAGGATGCCCGCGATCTCGCCCGCGCACTGATGGGTACGCCGGAGTTCGACAAATCACGCGACGAGCGCAAGAAAGTCGAGATGCGGTTTGCCCACCTCAAGACCCATCATCGCTTTGAGCGCATGCGATTGAGAGGGGCTGTCGGGGGCGCGCGACGAGTTCCACCTCGCCGCAATCGTGCAAAACCTCAAAACACTGGCGAACCACTTCTGGCGGCCGCCCCCAATGCGATGACTGCTTGAACTGCATTCAACCGGTCAGTGCAACACCAGTTGCAGTCTATTGGCAGGGGTTTCGAAGGCCAAGGTCTTTCGCGGGCGTTGATTGAGCCTCAGAGCAATGCCATTGAGGTAGGCCTGGGAGAAGCGCGAGAGATCGGTTCCTCTCGGGAAGTACTGTCGCAGCAGGCCGTTGGTGTTCTCGTTGCTGCCACGCTGCCATGGACTGCGCGGATCACAGAAGTAAACCTGCACGTTGGTGGCAACCGTGAAGCGTTTGTGGCCAGACATCTCCTTGCCTTGGTCCCACGTCAGGGAGCGTCGTAGCTGCTCGGGCAATTTGCGGATGTGCTTAGCGAGCGCGGCAACCACAGTCGTCGTGTCCTTCCTTGGAAGCTTGACGAGCATCGTAAAGCGGCTGTGGCGTTCGACGAGCGTCACGATGTGCGTGTCGCTTGCTCCGGTAAGAAGATCTCCTTCCCAATGGCCAGGAACTGCGCGATCCTCGGCCTCGGCGGGTCTGCTCGCGGATAGAGACCATATCGAGTATGTGCCCCTGTCCATTCTTGGCCTTGCCGCCTTTGGCGTGACGCATCTGCCGCCTTGTACGCAACTGTGCCGTCAGCTCCTTCTTCAGCACGCCGCGCGTCTGAACAAAGAGACTGCGATAGATCGCTTCGTGAGATATCCGCATGTCTCGGTCGGTCGGGAACTGCTGCTTCAGCCAACCGGAGATCTGCTCTGGCGACCATTGCAGCGCAAGCTTCTGCGCCACGCGCCATCGTAACTCCCCATGGAGCGCCAGGCGACAAGGCTTAGGGCGCAGCGCCCGCTCCCAGGCGCTCCTCTCGGCCCGGTTTGCACGGTAAGTCTGCGAACCGCCGTTGCGTCGAATCTCCCGGCTTATCGTCGATGGCGATCGTTTGAGACCTCGTGCGATCCGACGGACCGACCGGCCGGCCGCAATCCCACGGGAAATCTCTTCGCGCTCCTCAAGCTTCAATGCCGCCACAGCTCTGCAACGCGGCGCCGGAGCGATCCCTCCATTGAGAGCCACGATCCGCTGGACGCCGGTCTTGTTCCTCCTTTCCAGCGCCCGGGAGATGGCTAACACACTTTGTCCGTTCTTCCAGCGCTCCCAAAGTTCATCCTTCTGCTTCGCCGTGAACAATATCCGTGACGTCACCATCTGCCACCTCCTTATCCAGCAAGATTAGAAGGTGTTGCGTCGATCGGTTGAGATCACTGACAGCCCGTGTAGCGGACATGCCGGATCGGCAGGTTCGTGCCAACCGGACTCAAGCACCGCAGCAGCCCACTTCGCCTACTGATCACCTCGTCGGGGCGAGCGAGAGGGTGGGCCGGATCTCGAGACCGAGCCGCCCTGGCGGCCGTCAGATTGATAATGAGATCGAACTTGGTCGGCTGCTCGACTGGAATGTCGGCAGGCTTCGCCCCGCGCAGAATCGGAGGGCGAGCGACCAGCTGATCAAATAGCTATCGGCTATTTGTGCGGTTGAAAGATACCGCATGAGGAAATTCTTCAGAAAATCTCCAAAGAGTTTCCATCAGGGCTGAAGTTCGGCTCCAAGCCTTTCATCCGATCTGCGGCTAAGAACCCGACTGCACGCTAACGCAAGAGACCAACAATCCTGGACATGTCGAATAGTACGGAGACCTTCGTGCGCCAGCCCTTCCCCTCTCTGATAGTCGTCGCGGTGTTGTGTTGGGCGAGCATGTGTATGCCAGCCCTCTCGGAAGGTGTGCTGGGAGCTGGTTCGACGTTTGTGTATCCGGTCTTGGCCAAATGGGCGGAAGCCTACGAGGCCGTGACCGGGGTAAAGATTGACTACCAGGCCGTCGGATCGGGCGTCGGCATCCGGCAGATAAAGAGCAGGACTGTGGATTTTGGAGCTTCCGATGCGCCACTCCGACCGGAAGAACTGGCCGCCGCGGGCCTCATGCAGTTTCCAATTGTCGTCGGAGGCGTGGTGCCAGTGGTGAACGTCGAAGGTATCGGCCCAGGACAGCTTCGATTGACCGGATCCGTGCTTGCGGACATTTATCTCGGCAAGATCACCAAATGGAACGCTGAGGCGATAGGTGATCTCAATCCGGGCCTTGCACTGCCCGATCAGGCCATCATTCCGATCCATCGCGCCGATGGGTCTGGTACCACTTTCGTCCTCGCGGACTATCTAGCGCGGGTCAGCGCCAAGTGGAGAGATGAGATTGGAGTGAACACCGCGGTCGAGTTTCCAACCGGGATCGGGGGCAAAGGCAATGAAGGAGTTGCCGGCTTCACATCTCGGACTAAAGGCGCCATCGGCTATGTCGAACACGCCTACGCGATCCGGAGCAAGCTTGCCTACGTTTCATTGAAAAACCGGGACGGAGAATTCGTTACGCCAGGCAGACAGGCGTTTCAGTCCGCCGTCGCAAACGCCGATTGGGCAGCCGCGCCCGCGTTCTATGCGCCGCTTGCTCACCAACCCGGCAAGCAGACTTGGCCGATCACCGGCGCAACCTTTGCGCTTATCTACAAGCAACAGCAAAGGCGGCTCACGGCAATCGAGATGCTGAAATTCTTCGACTGGTCATATCGCGCCGGCGCCAAATTGGCAGATGAGTTGCAGTACGTGCCGATGCCCAAAGACGTTGTTCAAATGATCGAGTCGGCGTGGGCTGAAGTGACGGATGCCCGCGGCCAACCGGCATGGATGGAGCCCACTACAGCCAAGCATTGACGCTCAATTGGCTCAGCGCCGTGCGCGCCCGCACATAGGGGCGCCTCATGGGGCGATCCCTGCGGAAGTGGCCGTGCCGTTCCCGGTCGCCGTCCAGCGCCCGCCGGATTCGGTGGCCGATTTTGTTACCGGCATCAGGCCGGCGTGCTCCCCGGCCCTGGCATGGCCAGGATTAACCGCGCCACCTGCTCCGGCTCATCCAGTTGGACGAAGTGTCGAGCACCCGGGATCAGGAATAGTTCGGAGCCCGGGAGGAACTCGTGGAACGTCCGGGCGACACCGCTGTTCAGGGAAGGATCGGCGTCGCCGAAAATGATCCGGACCGGGCGTCTGAACTCTTTCAGCTTGGGGATCATTTGTGTGCGCGACCGGACCATGGGCAATAAGTCCTCGTTCAGGCGAAAGAAGGCAGGGCGGGCACTCGGCGTGGCGTCGAACTGTTGATACAGCAGCGGCACGAACTCACGTCTGACATCCGCGTCTCGGATGAACCTCCCGACCTGCCACCAGTACATCCGGCGGAAGAGCCAGTTCCCGAACATCCGCGACACAGGCCTCGCGACGCTTCTGATCACGGGCGTGGAGAAGAGCCAGATCGCCTCCGGCGGCCGGAGCGTCGGCATTTCGCAGTAGTACGTGTTCAACAACACCAGCCCGGCCACGCGCTCGGGGTGGGCCAGTGCCCAATCGATGGCCGGTGGGCCCGAGGCGTCGTGCGCGACGAGGACGACTTGCCCGAGCCCCAGTTGGGTGATGACGGCGTCGAGGTCACCAACTTGATTGTCGGTGGTGTAAGGGTAGCCGGACGGCTTATCCGAACTGCCCCACCCGAGAAAATCAAATAGCACGACCCGGCGCGGCGGCGAGAGGTAAGGAGACAGACGGTCGTAGAGGTGTACGTTGTCCGGGAACCCGTGCATGAGAATGATCGCCGGTTCCGCCCCGGGTGGTCTCGGACGTAGATCCGGTGTTGGTCCCGCTGAACAAAAGTCTCTTGGTAGGCCATCATTCCCTCGGGACGGAGTGTCACATAACGGATCGCGCTTGAGCTGCGGGTGCGGCCGCTTCGGGCGAAGGACGTTATTCTTGACAGCGCCGCCGTGGCGCGCCGTCAGGCCCGAGCGCATTTTGAGCCTGCCGCCTCTGGAGGACGACCCGTAGCGGGTCGAGCCAGCTGAACAGCGACGTCAGATAGACGGCAGCAGCAGAATATCGAATTCGTGAGGATCAGTCAGCGGGTATGCCAGCTGTTTCACAACCCGCCACAGGCGGCGAGGGCGACATTGCAGTCGTACGGGGCGAAATGACACGGAGGTTCGAATGATGTTCCACATTCCGGGGCTCACAACCTCTGTGCTGCTGATTGCAATTTTGTCGCTGTCTTCATCCCTCGCCATCGGCGCTGACGACTATCCATCGCGGCCGATCAAGCTCATGGTCGGAGCCTCGCCCGGCGGCACCACCGACACTATGGCGCGGGCGATCGCGCCGCCGCTCGCGTCGTCCCTCGGGCGGCCCGTGCTGGTCGAGAATCGCCCCGGTGCCGGTGGCAACCTTGCGGCGGATGCGGTCGCCAAGGCGGCGCCCGACGGCTACACCCTGCTGGTCAGCTTCACCAGCCATACGATCAACGCGACCCTCTATCCCAAGCTGCCGTTCGATCCGGTGACGGACTTCACGCCGATCAGCATGATCGCGACGGTGCCGAGCCTGCTGGTCGGCAATCCCGCCCTTCCCGCGCAGGACCTTGCTGCGCTGATCGCGCTGGCCAAGGCCAAGCCGGATGCCTTGAGCATTGCCATCGGCGGCATCGGCTCATCGCTGCACCTCGCCGGCGAGCAGCTTAAGCTGATGGCCGACATACGCATCCTAAACGTGCCGTACAAGGGAACCGCGCCGGCGCTCACGGATGTGCTCGGCGGCCAAGTCGACATGATGTTCATCAGCCTCGTGACCGGAACTGCGCAGGTGCGCGCAGGCAAGCTGCGCGCCTACGGCGTGACCAGTGCGCAGCGCCAGCCATCGTTTCCCGACTTGCCTGCGATCGGCGAGATCGTGCAGGGCTTCAGATCGACTGCGTGGTTCGGCGTCTTCGGGCCGGCCAACCTGCCGGCTGACATCACGAACAGGCTCAACGCGGCGATCGTTGCGGCGATGACCAATCCCGGCATGCGCGAGCAGTTGCAGAACGAGGGCGCCATGCCGGTCGGCAACAGCGCGACCGAGTTCGCGGCCTTCGTGCGCGACGACGTCCAACGCTGGGCTCCGATTGTGAAGCAGTCGGGTGCGAGGCCCGATTGAGATGCACCACAATTATCTAATCAAACGGATTTTGCTGGAGCGTTACGTTGACACCCGCCGTTCAGCGCAGTCGCATCTTTCTGTGGAAACACCGGGAAGCTTCACTTTTCCGGAGAATGCGCTAATCGCGACTACAGCCGCTCCTTGAGGAAGCGGATGAGGCGCGGCGCCATGAAGCCGGAATAGCTGCCGGGCTCATCGATCGGGTCGCTCAGCCAAAAGTGCGGCGCGCCCTGCACGATGCAGGTGCGGACGAAAAAGTTCGCCTGCTTCAGTCGCAGCAGGAAGGCGTCGGTGTGCGCCTGGCGGCATACGAGATCGTCCTCGGTGCCCACGCTCAGCAGCACGCCGATGTGATTGTTCGCGAACGTGGCGTAGTTGATCGACGAGGCCTCGAAATAGAGCTTCGGGTCGTCCATGGGCGCGGCACCCATGAAATTCTCGATGTTGTTCTCGCGCGGGCTTTGCAGCTGGTAGCGTTGCCACATCTCGACGAGGTCGTAGACGCCGTAGACGCCGATCAGCGCCTTCACCTTGGTGCTGACCTTGGCGTGGGCATCGTTGGGATAGGCGCCCTGGAAGCTCGCGCCGCCGAGCGCGGCCAGCGACGCGAGGTGGCCGCCGGCGGAAGCGCCGAACAGCCCGATCCGCTCCGGATCGACCTTGAACTCGGCGGCGCTGCCGCGCACGAACTGCACCGCCGCGAGCACGTCTTGCACCGCCTGCGGGAACATCTTCTGTCCCTTCTTGGCCAGCCGATAGCTGATCGCGAACAGGACATAGCCGCGCGCGGCGAGGTAGGGCCCCCAGAACTGAAAGGCGTTGCGCGCGCCGGCCTGCCATCCGCCGCCATGCACGCCGACGAGCGCGGGAAACGGCCCGGCCCCGCCGGCAGATAGAGATCGCCGAGCGAGCGCGACGCCATCGTGGGTGGCGTAGGTGACGCCGCCGCGGGTTTCGATCTGTTGCGAGTCAGGCATCTGTTATCTCTCCTAAACGCGGACAAGTCACTAAGGCCATCATGTTGCAGTCATGGCATTGTTTGGCTGGCTGTCATTCCGGGACGCCGCGAAGCGCGGCGGGCCCGGAATCCATAACGCACGCCGTGTGAGTATGGATCCGGCGCCTTCGCTGCGCTCGGAGCGCCCCGGAATGACAGCGGACGAGCGCGACCATCGGCGCACAGTCTTCAATTCCGGGATCAGGTTGGCGCCGAGATGCTCGCCGGCATCCATGCGCAGGCACTCCCCGTCATCGCGACCGCGTGCTCGATCAGGAACAGCGCGCGCGCGCGCCACGTCGATCGGCCAGATGCCGCGCCGGAGCGGAAACTCGGTGCTGGCCTGGCGCACCCGCGCTTCGTACTGCTCGTCGGTCATGATCTTGCGCGTCCAGCTGCCGAGCAGGCCGCCCGGGCACAGCGCATTGACGCGCACCTGCGGCGCCAGCGCGCGCGCCATGCTGATCGTGAGCGTGTTGAGCGCGCCCTTGGAGGCGGCATAGGCGATCGAGCTTCCGGCGCCGCGCATGGCTCCGATCGACGAAATGTTCACGATCGCCGCGTCGCCGGTGGCCTTGAGATGGGGCGCGGCCGCCCGGCACATCTGATAGTTCCCGATCAAATTGACCGCGTAGGTGCGCTGGAATTCGTCGGCGTCGAGCAGGTCGAAGCGCTGGTGCGGGATGGTCCTGGTGACGGCCGCGTTGTTGACCAGCACGTCGAGCCGTCCCCACCGCCCGACCGCCGCCTCCACCAGGCGCCGGCAGTCGTCGTCCTTGGACACGTCGCCCTGCACCGCGATGGATCTGACGCCGGCGCCCGCGCATTCGGCGGCGATGGCGTCGCCGCCGTCAGCGTTGGTCGCGTAGTTCACCACCACGTTGCAGCCGCGCGACGCCAGGATTTTCGCGCACTCGGCGCCCACGCCGCCGTCCGAGCTCGAGCCCGTGACGACGGCGGCGCTATGCCTGAGGTCCAACGCTCCTCACCGATCTCGGTCTCCGTGCGGGACGATCAGGCCCGGCGTGGCTTGCCGCGATTGAAGAAGCGGTCCTTGTCGTCGTCGGAGGCGGTCTCGCGGTTCGACTTGATGGCGGCGATCTTGGCGAGCGCGGCCTTCACCGCCGGCCGCTCGTCGATGGCATTGAACCAGCGCGCGAGATTGGGGTTGTCCTCCCACTTCACGCCCTGGGCGTCGTGGTTGCGGGTCCACGGGAAGGTCGCGATGTCGGCGATGGAATACTCCTGGCCGCCGAGATAGGGCGCCTCGGCCGAGCCGCTTCTCCAGCAGCTCGTAGAGCCGCTTGATCTCCGAGGTGTAGCGGCGCCATCGAATAGTCGTTGCCGGTCTTCGGCGCGAACAGCTTGAAATGGGTCCACTGGCCGAACATCGGCCCGACGCCGGTGAGCTGGATCATCAGCCACTGCAGTCACGTCGTACTTCTTGCGCCATGTCCTTGGGCAGAAACTTTCCGGTCTTTTCGGCGAGATACATCAGGATCGCGCCCGACTCGATCACCGTATACGGCTTGCCGCCCGGTCCTTCGTGATCGACGATCGCCGGAATCTTGTTGTTCGGATTGATCTTCGAAAACTCCGGTCCGTACTGGTCGCCCTTCCAGACGTCGACGAAGTGTTCCTTGTACGGCAGGCCGCACTCCTCGAGCATGATGTAGACTTTCTGCACGTTCGGGCTGGTCAGCGCATAGAGATCGATCATGGGATTGGCCTTTGCTTTGGCGTCGCCCGGCGAAGGACGTCCGGTTCGCCGGAGAAAACGCGTCGACACGATGAATGAGTGCGGTCCGATTCGAAGGAACGGAAGCCGCTCTGCCGGAAAGGCGGCAACGGTAGCGAGCGGCGCACGCCGGGGCAAGCCGCCCAACCGCAATGGAGCCCTCCGGCAACGCAGCTCTTGCGCCGCGATCCGTAGGGTGGGCATTGCGCGTGCACGGCCTCTATCGGTCGTGTTGCTTCCGCGCAATGCCCACGCGTTCCATCCGCGTGGGCAAAATCGCTCGCAGAGCCCAAGCGAATTGCTCGTTCTCAGCAGGCGATTTTGCCCACCTACGGCGCGCGCTTTTGCGCGGCGCGGGATCGATTAAAGTGGCGCGATAGAGCAAAGCCGCACAACGGGGAGCGCTCCAGTGAAGGCTGCAGAGACGAAGCGATTGACCGGCCGCATCGCGGCCGAGAACATCAAGCTGATGGCGGTTCCGCGCGCCGCCGCAGGGCGTGGTCGAGCGCTTCGATCGCGCTGGGCGATCCGACCGGGATCATCTCGGACACCATGGACGAGCTCGGCATCCCGTCGCGGCGTCATCGGCGCCTCGGTGCTGCGGCCGACCATCCCGGGCAGGACCATCGTCGGGCCGGCGCTGACCGTGCGCAACATCCTGCAGCGCATCGATCCGCTCGAGGGCGCGCGCCGGCAGGTCAACCAGCATGGCGGAATTCGAAGCGCATAACCTGGCGCAGCCGGGCGACGTGCTGGTGATCCAGGGCGTGCCCGATGTCTCCAACATGGGCGGCATCTCCGCCCAGACCGGCAAGCGCCAGGGCGAGGTGGGCGCGATCGTGCAGGGCGGCGTGCGCGACATCGCGCATTCGCGCGCGCTCGGTTACCCGGTGTGGGCGAGCGACATCACGCCGGTCACCGGCAAGTGGCGGCTCGAGACCGTGGAGATCAACGGGCCGATCCAGATCGGCGAGGTGCGCGTTGCGCCCGGCGATCTCGTGGTCGCCGACGACACCGGCGTGTGCTTCATTCCGCGCGACGTCGTGCTGGAGGTGCTCGAGGCGCGCCGAGAGAAAGGCGAAGGCCGAAGCGACCCGCTGCAAGGCGATCGACGACGGCATTCCGGTGCCCGATATTTCGCGCGCGACCTATGGGGAGAAGAAGGCGTAGCGCGCAAGGCGCCTGGCGCAGCCGCGACCACCATTTCGCGGGATGGCGGATGACACTGCGCTCATCCGCCTCACGGGCCAATGTCCCTGTGGGGTCGGTTTTGTCGGCCGGTTGGGCTACCTCTCCCGGCCGATCAGCCGGCCAGAGCGCGTGTCCTGCTCGGATGAAACCAGCTCAAGCGGCAAACTCGGTCTGCCCCCTCCCCTTGTGTGGGACGGGCTGGGATGGGGTCGTAGTCATGGACACGATGACGGGTCCGCACGTGACGAGCTGCAAGTCACGCGAAGCGCAAGGAACCGAGCGGCCACCGCTAGCGCCGCTTTCGAATATCGACGCGATGCTCGCGGGACATATCCGCGAATCACCGGGACCACCGCACTGGACAACACCTGCCCTACAAGGGGAGGGGCGCACCGAGTGCGCCGAACGGGCTGCGCTCCAAAACAAACAAACCACGGAGGAAGACGAGGTGCGGTTTCTTCGACGCGCGAGCTTCGTCGCCATCTTGTCGGCCGGGATCATCGGCGCGGGCGATCGCGCTTGGGCGCAAACCCCGGAACAGTTCTACGCCGGCAAGAACATCGACTTCGTGATCGGCTATCCGCCCGGCGGCAGCAACGACACGCTCGGCGCGGCTGGTGGCGCGCCACATCGGCAAGCACATTCCGGGCAAGCCCAACGTCATGCCGAAGAACATGCCGGGCGCCGGCAGCTTCCTGGCGGTCAACACGGTCTTCAACGTCTCGCCCAAGGACGGCAGCGTCATCGGCATCGGCGCGCCCACCATGCCGCTCGACGAGCGGCTCGGCACGCAGGGCGTGCGCTTCAAGACCGCGGAGCTCAACTGGATCGGCCGCGTCGATTCGCTCATCAACATGGTGTTCATGTGGAAGACCTCGCCGGTGAAGACCATCGCCGATGCGCTGAAGATGGAATCCACGCTGTCGGGCACCGGCGTGGGCTCCACCGTCTCGATCTATCCGACCGCGCATGAACAACGTGATCGGCACCAAGTTCAAGCTGGTCATGGGCTACAAGGGCTCGAACGAGGCGATGCTCGCGGTCGAGCGCGGCGAGGTCGAAGGCCACTCCACCTCGTGGACGGCGCTGAAGGTCGGCGCACCCCGACTGGGTGCGCGACAAGACGGTCTCGATCCTGGTGCAGTTCTCGCTCAACGCGGCACCCCGAGCTGCCCGACGTTCCGACCGCCGTCGATCTCGCCCGCAACGACGAGGAGCGCGCGATCCTGAGCGCGATCATGAACGCGGCCGAGGTCGGCACCGCCTTCTTCACCACGCCCGGCGCGCCGGCGGACCGCGCTGACCGCGCTGCGGCGCGCGTTCGACGCCACGATGAAGGATCCCGGAGCTGCTCTCCGAGGCCGAACGGATCAAGGTCGGCATCTCGCCGCTGACGGGCGAGGAGCTGCAGAAGCTGGTGGCGGAGGTCAGCAACCTCTCGCCTGCCCTGCTGGACAAGGTCCGCGCCGCCTACAGCGCGGGCAAGACGAATTGACGGCTACCTGCGCGCACCGACGGCACGACAGCGACAGCGATGCCGGCGGGCTGCGCTCATCCCGCAGCCGTCATTCCGGGGCGCGCCGAAGGCGCGAGCCCGAATCCATAACCACGGGCTGGAAGTATGGATCCCGGGCCCGCCGCTACGCGGCGTCCCGGAATGACGGCGGAGAGGTCTTGCGTCGAACTTGTAGAGCGGGTCAGCGTGGCGGTAACGCGCCATCCGGTCCAGGCGTGGCGGATGACGCTATGCTCATCCGCCCTACGAGCCGCTTCGCTGGCCGTCGGATGATTACGATCCCGGGACGGCCGGTCCAAGCACCGGCGCGGCCCACGGGCGGCGGCGCTGGTCGCTCGCCTTGAACGCCGCGATCTGGTCGCGATAGCTCGTCGTCAGCGCGATGTCGTCCAGGCCCTCGAGCAGGCGGTGGCGGGAGACCGGGTCGATGGCGAAGCGGTAGCTGCTGTTCCCGCACAGGATCGTCTGCTGCTCGAGATCGACGGTCACCGCCAGCTCCGGCGTATGGGCCAGCGTCGCCATGATCTCGGCTGCGTGCTCGTCCGAGACGACCGCGGTGAGGAGCCCGTTCTGCACCGCATTGCCGGAAAAAATGTCGCCGAACGACGGCGCGATCACGCAGCGGATGCCGTAGTCGTAGAGCGCATAGACCGCGCCCTCGCGCGAGGAGCCGCAGCCGAAATTGCGCCCGCCCACGATGATCCGGGCGCCGCGCCAGGCCGGCCGGTTGAGCGGGAAGTCCGGCCGCTCGCGCCCGTCCGCATCGAAGCGCAGGTCGTGCAGCAGCGCCTCTCCAAAGCCGGCCGCGCGCGGCCGCTTGAGAAAGCGCGCCGGAACGATCTGGTCGGTGTTGAGGTTGGCGACGTCGAGCGGACAGGCCGTCGCAGTCAGCCGGGTGAACTTGTCCATCGCTGCGCCTCAGGCCTTCCGCGCCGGCCAGGAGCGGCCGCACATCGGACAGCCGTCCGGTGACCGCCGCGGCCGCCACCATCGCCGGCGACATCAGGTGCGTGCGCGCGCCCGGACCTTGCCGGCCGCGGAAATTGCGGTTGGTCGGTCGAGGCGCAGCGTTCCCCGGGCGCGACCAGATCGCCGTTCATGCCGACGCACATGGAGCAGCCGGACTCGCCCCATTCGAGACCCGCCGCGCGGAAGATGCGGTCGAGCCCCTCCTCCTCCGCCTGGCGCTTGACCAGCGACGAGCCGGCGGACACCAGACCCGGCACCTTGCTGGTGCGTCCCGCCAGCACCGCAGCCGCGGCGCGCAGGTCCTCGATGCGGGAATTGGTGCAGGAGCCGATGAACACGCGATCGACCGCGATCTCGGTGAGCCTTCGGCCCGGCGCGATCCCCATATAGTCGAGCGCGCTCGCGCAGATATCTGGCGCGGGCTTCGTCCGGCTCGCGCGCCGGATCGGGCACGCTCGCATCGATCGGCAGCGCGTCCTCCGGGCTGGTGCCCCAGGTCACGATCGGCGCGATGTCTGCCGCCTCGAGCGTCGACCTCGCGATCGAACCGTGCGTCGCCGTCGGTCGCAAGCGTGGACCATGCTTCGACGGCGCTGTCGAAATCCGCGCCGTCCGGCGCGTAGGGACGGCCCTTGAGATAGGCAAACGTTGCATCGTCGGGCGCGATCATGCCGCAGCGCGCACCGGCCTCGATCGACATGTTGCAGAGCGTGAGCCGCCCTTCGATCGACAGCGCGCGGATCGCGGAGCCGGCATATTCGACCGCGCAGCCGGTCGCGCCGCCGGCGCCGATGTGGGCGATGATGGCGAGCGCGATGTCCTTCGCCGCGACGCCAGGCGCGGCGTGGCCGTCGACGGTGATCCGCATGGTTTTCGGCCGCCGCTGCCAGATGGTCTGCGTCATCAGCACATGCGCGACCTCGGAGGCGCCGATCCCGAATGCATAGGCGCCGAGCGCGCCGTGCGTCGAGGTGTGGCTGTCGCCGCAGACGATCAGCAGGCCCGGCAAGCGTCAGTCCCTGTTCCGGTCCGACCACGTGCACGATGCCCTGGCGCGGGTCGTCCAGTCCGAACAGCCTGATCCCGTGCTTCGCCGCATTCTTCTCGATCTGCCGCACCATGCGCGCGATCTCGGGATTGGCGATATCGTGACGCGAGCCGCGGGTCGGAACGTAATGGTCGGCGACCGCGAAGGTCAGGCCGGGCTCGGCCACCTGTACGCCCGCTCCGCCAGCCGGGAGAATGCGTGGAAGGAGCCTTCATGCACGTAATGGCGGTCGACCCAGAGCAGCGACTTCGCCGTCCTCGCGGCGCACGATCTCGTGCGCCGCCCACAGCTTGTCGATCAGGGTGCGAGGGTCGTTCATGCCCGGATACTGGTGCCTCGTAAGTCCCCGCGTGAGTCCGGATAATATAGAAGCCTGCGGGGACCAATGTTAGTCTCGCCGGTCAGCACCCAGGAGGGAAACGCATGTCTCGTCAGTTGTTGCCCGTGAGCCGCCGCCGGTTCCTGCAATCGACGACGCTGGGCGCCGCCGCGGCGCGCGGCGTCCTGCACGCCCCGGCCGTGCTGCGCGCGCAAGGCGCGCCGGTGAAGGTCGGCGTGCTGCATCCGGTCTCGGGCGCGCTGTCCTATTCCGGCCAGCAGGGCCGGCATCGGCGCCATGATGGCGATCGAGGAGATCAACGCGGCCGGCGGCATCAAGGCGCTGGGCGGCGCCAGGATCGAAGCCGGTGCTGGGCGACGCGCAGTCGACGCCGGAAGGCGGCAACGCCGAGGTCGAGAAGATGAACGGCGCCGGCGTGCGCGGCCATCGTCGGCGGCTACGCCAGCGGGATCTGCCTCGCCGCCAGCCAGACCGCGGCGCGCTATGACCTGCCCTACATCGTGGACGTGGGCGTGGTCGACGCCATCGTGACCCGCGGGCTGAAGAACACGTTCCGGTTCGGCCCGGGCTTCGGCGTCATCGCCAAGACCGCGCTCGACAATCTGGTCACCATCAACGATCAGGCCGGCAAGGCGGCGAAGACCGTGATGATCGTGCACGAGGACTCGGCGTTCGGCGCCGGCCTCGCGAAGCTCCTGAACGCGCAGCTGCCCGAGCGCGGGTTCCAGGTGCTCGAGACCATCGCGCATCCGACGCCGACGCGCGACTTCAACAACGTGGTGCTCAAGATCAGGGCGCAGAATCCCGATCTCGTCATTCCGGCCAACTACTACAACGAATACGTCCTGCTCGCGCGCACCATGCAGCAGCAGCGCGTGCGGCCGAAGGCGATCTATTCGGTGCTCGGCGGCGCGGCCTCGTCCTACAAGTTCGTCAAGGAATTCCCGGAGGCGGCGCAATACATCATGGACTGCAATCACTGGTTCGATCCGAAGAACCCGAAGGCGCTGGCGCTGAAGAAGAAGATCGAGGACAAGGGCGAGTTCTACACCTACGAGGTGTACATGAACTATTCCTGCGTGCTGCTGCTCGCCGACGCGCTCGAACGCGCCGGCGAGCGCCGACCGCGCCAAGATCATCGCGCGCGCTGGAAAGCTCGACCTTCGCCGGCCACGTCATGCCGTACGGGCCGACCAAATTCGTCAACGGACAGAACCAGGGCGCCGCGCCGGTCAACACCCAGGTGCATCAGCAACGACATCCAGGTGATCTTCCCGGCCGCGTTCGCGTCGGCGAAGCCGGTGTTCCCGATGCCGCGCGCCTGACGAGGCCGGCTGAACGGACGGCGCCGCGCGACGCCGTCCCGTCCGTCCGCCATGCTGTCATCGGTCATCCTCGTTCCCGCGGTGCTCAACGGCTTGATGACCGGCGCCGTCTACGCGCTCATCGCGCTCGGGCTGACGCTGATCTACGGCGTCCTGCACATCATCAATTTCGCCCACGGCGCGCTGCTGACCGCCGCGATGTTCGCGGCGTTCTTCGCGCACAAGCTGCTCGGCCTCGATCCCTACGTCGCGGCGCTCGGGCTCACGCCGCTGTTCTTCTGCCTGGGCTACGGCCTGCAGCGCTTCGTCATCGGTCCGGCCGCGCACGGCGAGGATCGCAACATCCTGCTGGTGACGCTCGGCCTCGCGGTCGTGATCGAGAATGCGCTGCTCTACGCGTTCCGCGCGGACACCCGCACGATCAACCTGCCCTACGCCTTCGACGTCGTCGAGGTCGGCACGGCGTTTCTCGCCGTGCCCCGCGTCATCGCTTTCATCGTGGTCGTCGCCGTTGCGCTGGCGCTCTGGCTCATCATGCGATGGACCGACACCGGCAAGGCGATCCGCGCCGTGGCCAAGGAGAAGCGCGGCGCCGAGCTCGCCGGCATCGACGTCGCGCACATCTATGCGGTCACGTTCGGGCTCGGCACCGCCTGCCTCGCGATCGCAGCCTGCCTGCTGATCCCGACCTATTACGTCAATCCCGCACGCCGGAAACGCCTTCGTGCTGATCGCCTTCACCATCGTCGTGCTCGGCGGCATGGGCTCGGTCGACCGGCGCGCTGATCGGCGGCCTGTTCGTCGGCGTGGTGGAGAGCCTGTCCGGCCTCTACCTCGGCGAGTCGCTCGGCCAGATCGGCATCTTCGCGATGTTCATCCTGGTGCTGCTGTTTCGACCGAGCGGCCTGTTCGGGGAGCGGGCATGAGGGGCTTCGCGCCGATCCTCATCGTCATCGGCACTGCTGGCGACCGTGCCGCTGATCACCTCGTCCAACGTCGTGCTCAACTTCCTGGTGGTCGCGCTGCTGATCGCGCTGGTCGGCCAGGGCTGGAACCTGCTCGGCGGCTATGGCGGGCAGTATTCGTTCGGCCATGCCGCCTTCTTCGGCACCGGCGCCTACGCGACCGCCATCCTGCAGGTGCACTACGGCATCAACGCGTGGCTCGGCCTGTTCATCGGCATCGCCGCGGGCGCGCTGGTCGGGGCCGTGATCGGCGCGCTGAGCTTCCGGTCCGGGCTGAAAGGCTCCTACTTTGCGCTGGTGACGCTCGCCTTCGCCGAAGTGCTGCGCATCATCGCGAGCGTCGCGCCCATCACCGGCGCCGGCGTCGGCACGCTGATCAAGCTCGACCTGCGTCCGGAGGCGTTCCAGTTCCAGAGCCGCGCGCCGTTCTACTGGATCATCCTTGCACTGGTCTGCTTGTCGCTGGTGCTCATCCGGATGATCGAGGACAGCCGCTTCGGCGCGTATCTGGTCGCCTTGCGCGAAAACGAGGACGCCGCGCAGGCGCTCGGCGTCGAACACCACGATGGTCAAGCTCCTGGCGATGACCATCTCGGCGGCGATCACCGCGGCCGGCGGCTGCTTCTACGCCCAGTATTTCCTGTTCATCGACGCAGGCATCGCCTACGGGCCCTGGATCTCGGTCGAGGCTCTGCTCGCTCCCATCATCGGCGGCATCGGCACCGTCTTCGGCCCGCTCCTCGGCGCGCTGGTGGTCAAGACGCTCGGAGAGCTCACCAAGCTCATGACCGGCGATGCGCCGGGCCTCGATCTCGTCATCTACGGCAGCGTGCTCATCCTGGTCATCGCGTTCGCGCCGCGCGGCATCGCCGGCATTCTTCTCGACCTGCGGCACCGTCTCGTGTCCCTCAGGCGGGCGGCGCCGGCATCGATGGGCGGCGGCCATGGTTGAACCGCTGTTGCGCGTCGAGCAGGTGTCGAAGCGCTTCGGCGGCCTGCTCGCCCTCGACCGGGCATCGTTGCTGGCGCCGGCCGGACGCATCACCGCGCTGATCGGACCCAACGGCGCCGGCAAGACCACGCTGTTCTCGATCATCGCGGGCTTTGCGCCGCCGAGCGCGGGCCGCATCGTCTATGACGGCGTCGATATCACGGGCGAGCCGCCGCATCGGCTGGCGCGGCGCGGCATCGCCCGCACCTTCCAGATCGTGCAGCCGTTCACGACCCTGACCGTGCGGGAGAACATCGCGGTCGGCGCGCATCTGTCGCGGCCGGCGCGGGCAGACGCGCTCGCCGCCGCCGGCGATGTCGCGCGCGCGGTGGGACTGGGCGACCTGCTCGACCGGCCGGCCGCGACGCTGACGGTCGCCGGCCGCAAGCGGCTCGAGCTGGCGCGCGCGCTGGCGATCGAGCCGCGGCTGTTGCTGCTCGACGAGGTGCTGGCCGGCCTCAACCCTTCCGAGATCCGCGATATGGTGCCGATCATCCGCGCCATTCGCGACCGCGGCATCACCATCGTCATGATCGAGCATGTCATGCAGGCCGTCATGAGCCTTGCCGAACATGTGCTCGTCCTGTCGGAGGGACGCATCATCGCGGAGGGCCCGCCGCAGGCGATCGCGGGCGATCCGCGCGTCGTCGAGGCCTATCTCGGTCACGGCGCGGCCGGCCGGATGCTGGCAGCGGAACCGGCCATGCCTGAACCCATCCTCGCAGTGAACGGCCTGCGCGCCGGCTACGGCACGACCGAAATCCTGCGGGGCGTGGATCTCACGGTGCGGCATGGCGAGATCGTCGCCGTGCTGGGCGCCAACGGCGCCGGCAAGTCGACGCTCAACCAGCGCCATCTCCGGCGTGGTCCGCGCCTGGAGCGGCGCCATCCGGTTTGCGGATGCCGCGATCGAGCGCGAGCGGCCGGCGGCGATCGTCGCGCGCGGCCTCATCCAGGTGCCGGAGGGCCGGCGCATTTTCCCAACATGACCGTGCGCGAGAATCTCGATCTCGGCGCCTACCGCCGCGGCCGGGCGCGGCGCGAGCCCAACCGCAGCAAGGTGTTCTCGATCTTTCCGCGCCTCGCCGAACGGCAGCGCCAGCGCGCCGGCACGCTCTCCGGCGGCGAACAGCAGATGCTGGCCATCGGCCGCGGACTGATGGCCGAGCCGAAGCTCCTGATCCTCGATGAGCCGTCGCTCGGGCTCTCCCCGCTCCTGGTCGAAGAGCTGTTCGCCCTGATCAAGCGCCATCAACGCGGACGGACATCGCCGTCCTGCTGGTCGAACAGAATGTGGTGCAAAGCCTCGAGGTGGCCGAGCGCGCCTATATCCTCGACAACGGCATGTTCGTGCTAGAGGGAAACGCGGCAGACCTCAAGAACGATCCCGATCTCAAACGTACCTATCTCGGAATGTAGCCATGGCCGATGCGGAAACGCTGCGCTCTCGCCTGAGCCGGAAGCCGATCGTGGTGGCGCCCGGTGTCTATGACGCGTTCACGCGCGCTGGTCGCGACGCAAGCAGGTTTCACCACGCTGTATGTCTCCGGCGCCGCCATCGCCTATACCCGGCTCGGCCGCCCGGATATCGGCCTCGTCAGCGCGAGCGAGGTTGCCGATACGCTCGCGCTGATCCGCGATCGGGTCGACGCCCATCTCATCGTCGACGCCGACACCGGCTACGGCAACGCACTCAACGTGGCGCGCACGGTCCGCTGCCTCGAGCGCTCGGGCGCCGACGCCATCCAGCTCGAAGACCAGGACTTTCCGAAGCGTTGCGGCCATCTCGACGGCAAGGCCCTGATCCCGGCGCAGGAGATGTGCGGCAAGATCCGCGCGGCGGTCGATGCGCGGCATTCGCCCGAGACGCTGATCATCGGACGCACCGATGCGGTGGCGGTGGAAGGCGTCGAACCCGCGATCGAACGCGCCGGGCTTTACCGCGCTGCCGGCGCCGACGTGCTGTTCGTGGAGGCGCCGCGGACGCGCGACGATCTGGCCCGCGTCGCGTCGAGCCTGGGCGCGGGCGTTCCGCTGCTGGCGAACATGGTCGAGGGCGGCAAGACGCCGCCGTTGCCCGCGGCCGAGCTGGAGGCGATCGGGTTCTCGCTGGTGATCTTTCCCGGCGGGATCGTGCGCGCGCTCGCGCCGCACCGCGGGCGAGTATTACGCATCGCTGGCCGGCCAGGGCACGACCGAGCCGTTCCGCTCCGCGCATGCTCGATCTCGAACGAGCTCAACACTCTCATCGGCACGCCGGAAATGGTGGCGCTCGGCAAACGCTACGAAACGGCCGGTTCAGTCCGGCCGGCAAGAGCACGGATGTCCGCCGGTGACATGCGCTCGACCTTGGCCGGCCGCGCGCGGCCCGGCTCGAGTCATCGCCGCGGCCGACTGTAACGTCAGCAGGGAAATATCGGAATGGCTGAGCCGTTTGACCTTGTGATCAAGAATGCCCGCATCGTGCGGCCGAACAAGACGTCGGTCGATTGCCTCGACATCGCGGTCAAGGATGGAAAGATCGATCGGATTGCCCCGGATATCCGCGCCGAGCAAGCCAAGGAGATTTTCGACGCCAGGAATTGTCTGGCGTTTCCCGGCTGCGTCGATGCCCATATGCATGTCGGCATCTATCAGCCGCTCGCGCAGGACGCCGTCTCGGAGAGCAAGGCGGCGGCGATGGGCGGCGTGACGTCGAGCCTCAACTACATGCGGACCGGACAATACTATCTCAACCGCGGCGGCCCGTACCGCGACGTTCATGCCCGAAGTCTTCAAGCAGTCCGACGGGCGGTTCTGGGTCGATTACGGCTACCACATCGCTCCGATCGAGGCGCAGCACATCGACGAAATGGAGCATCTCGCCGTCGATCACGGCGTGACCTCGTTCAAGATTTTCATGTTCTACGGCGGCTACGGGTTGCACGGGCGGTCGAACGCCCAGAACGATTTTCTCATGATCGGCCCGGAGGAACGCTACGACATCGCGCATTTCGAATTCATCATGCGCTCCGCGCGGCGATTGATGACGCAGCATCCGGAGCTTGCGGATTACATCAGCGTCAGCCTGCACTGCGAGCTCGCGGAGATCCTCAACGCCTACACCAAGATCGTCGAGCGCGAGGGCAAGCTCACCGGGCTGCATGCCTACAGCGCCGCCCGCCCTCCGCACTCCGAGGGGCTGGCGATCTGGATCGCGTCCTATCTCGCCAATGAAACGGATTGCCTCAACATCAACCTGCTGCACCTGAGCTCGCGCAAGGCGGTGGACGCGGCCTGGACCATGCAGCAGGTCTTTCCGCACATCGCGTTCCGGCGCGAGGTCACGGTGGGACACCTGTTGCTGGATACCGACTGCGAATGCGCGGTGCACGCCAAGGTCAATCCGCCGATCCGGCCGCGCGAGGACGTCGAGGCGTTGTGGCAGGCCGTGCTCGACCGCAAGATCGATTGGATCGTCAGCGATCACGCCTGCTGTTCGAGCGAGCAGAAGTGGTCGAAGGACGACCCGACCGATATCTGGCTCGCCAAGGCGGGATTTGGCGGCACCGAGTATCTGCTCTCGGGCGTGGTGAGCGAGGGCAGCAAGCGCGGCATGTCCTACAATCGCATGGCCGAGCTTCTGGCCTGGAACCCGGCCCGGCGGTTCGGCCTGCTCAACAAGGGCGATATCGCACCGGGCTTCGACGCCGACATCGCGCTGGTCGACCCGCACGAGAGCTTCGTGGTTCGCGCGCGCCGAGTCGGAATCCAAGCAGGGCTATTCGCCGTTCGAAGGGCAGGAACTCAGCGGCCGGGTGAAGAGCACCTTCCTGCGCGGCGCCTTGATCTACCATCAGGGCGAGATCGTCGGGCCGGCGCGCGGCCAATATCTGCGGCGGCCGCTCCAGCTCTGAGTTCGTTGTGGCATCCTCGCGCGCGAGGATTTCGCGGGAAACTTTGGTGGGCGCGACAGGGATCGAACCTGTGACCCCTACCATGTCAAGGTAGTGCTCTTCCGCTGAGCTACGCGCCCGGACCCGCTGGCCGGCGGGTCCTCGGTCATATCGGCTCGCCCGGGACGAGGCAAGCACTGCCGGTGCGTCCGGCTCGCGCCTCAGGCGGCCAGCATCTTGCTGACCTCGTTGACGAGTTCGCGCAGATGCACCGGCTTGGAGAGCACCTTGGCGTTCTTCGGCGCCGCCGAATCCGGAGTTGAGCGCCACCGCCGCAAAGCCGGTGATGAACATGATCTTGATGTCGGGGTCGAGCTCGGAGGCGCGGCGCGCCAGCTCGATCCCGTCCATCTCCGGCATGACGATGTCGGTCAGCAGGAGCTCGAACGGCTCCTCGCGCAGCCGCTGATAGGCGGACAGCCCGTTGTCGTAAGGAGATCACGTCGTAGCCGGCGTTCTGCAGCGCCTTCACCAGGAAGCGCCGCATGTCGTTGTCGTCCTCGGCAAGGATAATCTTCGCCATCTTCCAGCCCACTGGGGGTGGTGAGCTATCCGCCCGCCCCTCGTTTCCCGGCGATCCATAAGCCGGATGCCGGGTAAATAACGGGTGAACCCCTGCGCCGTTCGGCCGGCGTTAAGCCCTCGCCCATGGACAATATCGTGTTTCCGGCGATAAGTGGTGCACAAAAGCGCTCGGGGCGCATCCAGCCGCTCCCGGTCAGGTGAGGCCAGCCATTTTCGACATGTCCGAGATCGAACGACGAACTCGATCCTCCGTTCGAGATCATCGAACCGGCCCAATGGCGCGGGCCGGTCGTCTTCAATTCTCCGCACAGCGGCAGCGTCTACCCGCGCGCCTTCCTCACGGCGTCCCGGCTCGAAGTCACGACCCTGCGCCGCTCCGAGGACTCGTTCGTCGACGAGCTCGCCCTGGGCGTGGTGGAGCGCGGCTACCCGCTGATGCGGGCGCACTTTCCGCGCTGCTACGTGGACGTCAATCGCGAACCCTACGAGCTCGATCCCCGCATGTTCGAGGGCCGCCTGCCCTCCTTCGCCAATACCCGCTCGATGCGGGTCGCGGGCGGGCTTGGCACCGTGGCGCGGGTGGTGGGCGACGCCCAGGAGATCTACGGCCAGCGCATCCCGGTCGATGACGCGATCCGGCGGCATCGAAGGGCTGTACAAGCCCTATCACCGGGCGCTGCGGCGCTTGTTCACGCGGGTGCACAGGGATTTCGGGGCGGCCGTCCTGATCGACTGTCACTCCATGCCCTCGACCGCCGGCTCCAAGGACGAGCGTCCGCGCGCCGACGTGGTGCTGGGCGACCGCTATGGCACGAGCTGCGTCGCGGCTGTCGTGGAGACGATCGAAGCGACGCTGCGCGCCCAGGGCTATTCGGTCAGCCGCAACAAGCCCTATGCCGGCGGCTTCATCACCGAGCACTACGGCAATCCGGCCGCGGGCCTGCATGCCATCCAGCTCGAGCTCAACCGCGCGCTTTACATGGACGAGCGGCGCTTCGAGCGCTCGGCGTCCTTCGCCCGTTTGGCCGCCGACCTGGAAGCGCTCGCCGATTGCCTCGCCGCGATCCCCTTGCAGGAGCTGCGGCCCTATCGCGCGGCAGCGGAATAACAGCGCGCGAAATCAACACCTGGCAGCGCGGATAACGCGCCGGCGGTCCTCGAGATAGAAGTCGACAAGAAAAAGGGCCGCTTGCGCGAAGCAAGCGGCCCAAGTCTAGGGAGGAAACGCCCAAGGAGGGCGGCGGTAACGCGAGGCGCTACCGCACCGCAACAACATACACCGCAACGCACAAATGGCAAGAGGAAAAGTAAGGGATGTTGACCCATTCTGTGCATAGCGGCTGCGCTGCTACGCACGGAACAAAGGACGAGGTGCTCCCGGGGCTTCTCGCTGGGGTCGCGCGCGTGAAAATAAACCAAGCAAACCAATAGGATAAATGCTGCCTGCAAGCCGAAGACGGCGCGATAGGCAGCCAGCGAGTAGGCTCCGTCGGCCGCAACGGGAAACCATTCGATGACAGATCCGCTCACGGCCTGGGACAGGAACACGCCGCCCATGGAGCCCATGTTGAGGACCGTGAGACCCCTCCCGACCTGATGGAGCGAGAACAGCGCCTTCCCGTGCGCGATCAGGACCGGCCCGAAAGCGCTGACAAATCCGAAGACCGCGAACCATGCGACCAGCATCACCGGTGACAGCGTTCCGACCAGCGCGAGATAGCCGAGCGCGGCCGCCGTCGCCCCGGCGCCGATGAGCACGGGACGCTTGTGACTTCCCATCAGCCGGTCCATCGGCCCCACATCATCGATCCGACGATCTGTGTCAGCACCGGGATCACCAGGAAGCTTCCGCGTGCTTCGAGGCTGTAGCCGTAGACGTGCGTGAGGTAGGGCCCGCCCCAGAGACCCACGATGAGACCGAAGGTGGAGTACATCACCAGGTTCATGACGAACAAACGCCCGACCGACGGCGTGCGCAGCACGGAAAGGATGCCGGACCAGCTCTCGCGCAACGTCTCGTGCCGGCCGCGCGCGCGGTGCTCGTCCCTGACGACGACCGCAATCAGCAATCCGATCAGGCCCGTGAAGGCACCGACCGCGAGGAAGCTGCCGCGCCAGCCGATGGTCGCGGTGGAAAAGGCGAGCGGGGCGGTCGCCAGCAGAGCGCCGACCGTCCCGAAACCGATCTGCAGGCCGGTGAGCGTGGCAAAACGATCGGGTGGAAACCGGTGGGCGTAAACGGCGAGCGACGCCACCAGCGAGCCTGCGGTCCCAAGCCCGAGCAGGGCCCGGCCGAGGATCAGGATGCCCGGGCTTGCGGCCGCGGCGAACACAACGGCACCGACCACCGTGATCGCGGCGCCCACCACCAGGCACAGCCGCGGGCCGAAGCGGTCGAGCGCCACCCCGACCGGAATTTGGACCGCCGCAAAGACGAAAAAGAATGCGCTCGAAAGAAGCCCGATCTCGCCCGGCGAAAGCCCGAGCTCCTGGGCGAGGTTGGGCGCAATCACGCCGATCGAATTGCGCAGGAACTGACTGACGATGTAGACCGAGATGAGCGTGGCGACGAGCGTAATGGCGCCGCCCGGGCCCGCCCGTTGCGAACCGCTTTGGATGCTCATGACCCCGGCCTTTGACCGACCGAGCACTGGCCGGAGGCTCTACGTCGCACGGCGCCCGCAGCCCGACAAGCCGGGAACCGGTTGCCGCGCGCGCCGGTCTTCGGTAGTCGAGTGATGAGCCGATGAGTGAGGGCGCGCGGCATGACGGCGATCGACTTTTCGGCCTTCGTGAACGAGTTGGCGTCGGTCTCGGGCGAGACCATCCTGCCGTTCTTCCGCACCGCGCTCACCGTCGAGGACAAGGGTCGCTCCGGCAGCTTCGACCCCGTGACCGCGGCCGATCATGCGGCCGAAACCGCGATGCGCACGCTCATCCGCCGGACCTTTCCGGACCATGGCATCATCGGGGAGGAGTACGGCGGCGAGCGCGCCGACGCCGAATACGTCTGGGTGCTCGATCCGATCGACGGCACCAAGTCCTTCATCTCCGGCATGCCGACCTGGGGCACGTTGATCGCCTTGCTGCGATCGGGCGAACCGGTCTTCGGCATGATGAACCAGCCCTTCGCCCGCGAGTGCTTCAGCGGTGACGGCGGTGGAGCGTCCTACCGCGGCCCGGCCGGAGAGCGCGAATTGCGGGTGCGCGCATGCGCCGATCTCGCCCAGGCGGTTCTGTTCACCACCAGCCCGCTGCTGATGAACGCCGGCGACCGCGAGACTTTCGGCCGGGTCGAGAAGCTGGTGCGGCTCTCACGCTACGGCGGCGACTGCTACGCCTATTGCATGCTGGCGGCGGGCCACGTCGATCTCGTCATCGAAACGGAGCTCAAGCCCTACGACGTGCTTCCGCTGGTGCCGATCATCGCCGGCGCCGGCGGGATCATCACCACCTGGGAGGGCGGCACACCGCATGCCGGCGGACGCATCGTCGCGGCCGGCGACAAGCGCGTGCATGCGGCGGCGCTGGAGGTGCTCAAGGGCTGACGCCGGCCGATCGTCTCGCGTTCACGTCTACGCAGGCGCGCCTGGCGCGCCGGCGAGCGCGATCTGAGTCAGGCGAACAGCGGAGTGCCGGGCACGAAAGCGTCGAACGCCGCCAGCGCCTGCATGCGAAAGCGATCCTGCTCCATCAGCAGTTCATGACGCGAGCCCGGCACGATGAGGTGGGAGCCGGCACGCAGGCGCACCGCGAACTCGTCGATTGCGGGCGTCGACACGATCGCGTCCTGACCAGCGGCGATGATCAGGATCGGCTGCCGGATTTTCCCGGGATAGCTGGGTTCGCTCATCTCGCCCATCACCCGAAAGGCCGAGTCGGTCCACGCCACCGTCGGCCAGCCGATCGCGAGCGACGGCTCCGCCTCGAGCACCGCGACGTTGCGGGCATAGCGGACGGGATCGGAGGTGAGCAGGTTGCCCATGAAGGGACGCTGCATCATCACCGATGCGTCGCCGCCCGGAACATATGACGAGCCGAGCCCCATCAGACGCATCGCCCTGACCAGCATGCGGGTGGGGCGGGATCGGCGCATTCCCGGCAGCCCGATCATCGGCGCCAGCAGCACCATGCGATCGAACCAGCGCGCTCCTCCGGCGTGCGCGGCACGCAGCAGAATCGTCGCACCCATGGACTGGGCGAGCGCAAAGATCGGCGGCGGACAATCCGGAAGGACGATCTGGTTGATGAAGCTGTCGAGATCGATCTGATATTCGGCGAAGTTGCGCACATAGCCTTTGCGCGGGTTGCGCAACGCGCGGTCCGACATCCCCTGCCCGCGCCAGTCGAGTGTCGCGACCGCGAAGCCGCGGGCACGCAGGTCGCGCACGGTCTCGAAATATTTCTCGATGAATTCGGAGCGGCCCTGGAACAGGCAAACCGTGCCCCGGCGGCCCGGCGGCGGCGCCCAGCGTGCGAACCGCAGCGATACCCCGTCGCGGGTTTTCAGGGTTCCCGACACGACGTCGGAGGGCACCGGATTGGCGGGAATTGAAACGAGGGTCATGACCTTCGGGCACGCTGAGGCGCACGCCTTATAGCAGGGTACCGGCTTGGCTCAATCCGCCTCTCGCAGGCCCGACGGGCGCCGCGCAGGCCGGAGGGAAGTCTCATAATTTTCAACCTGTTAGCCCCTCTTGCGAGCGTCCGGGCCGATCCCCACATGCTGATCGCGCAGGCCCAAATAGGCTGCGCAAAGCAACCGGTCTGGCCCATTCGGGCGGACCAAATCGCATTTCGCTCAACAACGAGGATATGCCATGCGAACTTTCGATCTTGCTCCCCTCTATCGTTCGACCGTCGGTTTCGACCGGCTCTTCTCCATGCTCGACGGCTTCGAGGCCGCTCCGGGTTATCCGCCCTACAACATCGAGCGCACCGGCGATAACGCCTATCGCATCTCGGTGGCGGTAGCCGGCTTTGGTGAGAACGAGCTTTCGATCGAGGCGAAAGAAAACACGCTGACGATCAAGGGCGAGAAACAGGCGAAGAACGACAGCAACGGCGGCGAGGTGCTCTATCAGGGCATCGCGGCCCGCGCCTTCGAGCGCGTCTTCCAACTTGCCGACTACGTCCAGGTCAAGGGCGCCGCCCTCGAGAACGGTCTCCTGCACGTCGATCTCGTGCGCGAGATTCCGAGGCGAAGAAGCCGCGCCAGATCCCGATCGGGAACGGTCAGCCCAAAGTGGTCGAAGCCAAGGCTGCCTGAGCCATCGGCTCAATCAGAGGAGCGCCCCGGTTTTCCGGGGCGCTTTCGTTGCCCGCAGTCACGGCTTGGACTAGCAGAGCCCGTCTTGCTCTATTCCTCGATCGATGCTGCCGCCGGCGTCGGCCGGCGCGTTGGCCGTCCCGGTGGTTTCGTGCTCATTGCTCGGCGCACGCGCTGGCTGTTGCGGCGATGGCGGTGGCGCTGCCCACGCTGCGGGCTTGGCATCCGATGTATCGGATGCGGCGAGCTTGGGCCGCGGTCGCGGCAACGGCGGCGGACCGTCGCCGGATCGGCCGCCGCGCCTGCACCCGGCGCTGTTGCCGGGGCCGGCGTTCGGCGGAAGGCCTTCGGCGCCAGGCGGCGGCGCCATCCCAGGCGGATACGGGCCGTAGCCCTCCGGAACCATGGCAATCGGCCGCGGCGGGCGGCCGTAGGGCGGCCGCATCAGCGGCATGGCGTAACGCGGCGCCATCAGCGGTATCACCTTGACGATGCGCCCGCGCTGCGCATCGACGATGACCCTGACCTCTTCACCGGCAGGATCGACCGCGCGCAGCGCGTAAGCCGGGCCTTGGCGCACCGGACTACCCATGGGCTCAAGTCCGGTCGGAGCGCACGATGGTGACGATCTCGTGCGGCGGCAGTCCTGCGATCGGATAGCCGGCGCCGGGATAAGCAGGTGGCGGGGCGGGTTGCGCCAGCGCGTGTCCCGATACCGCAAGCGCGGCGACAAGTCCCGCGCAGAGGGCGATCTTGTGTTTCAAGACAGAGTTCCCCCGATTTGGATTTTCCCCTGCTCGCCGCCGTCGATCGACGCCGCGAGCGCGATGCGGTCAGGCGCGATGAATCGCTTGCTTGTCCGCATGTCGCAACGATAGCCAGGAATTGGGCGTAGCTTTGGCGCTGCCGTGTCATCAAGAAGCACGTGTCGTCGCCACAAAGCGATCGACCTCGGCCGCAGTTGTGGCAAACGACGTCACCAGGCGCACGAGCGTGGTATCGCGCGCCGGCATGACACCGTTCGGCAGCGCATCGGTGGTCCAGGGATAATAACTCGCGCCCGCGGCCTTGAGCCGCTCGTCGATCGACGAAGGCAGCGCGACGAACACCTCGTTCGCTTCCACCGGCCACACCGGATGAAGACCCGCGGCGGCGAGCCCACCCGCGAGCCGGTCGGCCATCGCATTGGCGTGACGTGCGAGCTTGAGCCAGAGATCGCCGGCGAGATAGGCTTCGATCTGCGCGGCGACGAAGCGATGCTTGGAGATGAGATGGCCGCCGCGCTTGCGACGCTCCGACATACTGGCGCCGCGGGCCGGATCGAAGAACACGACCGCTTCGGCGGCCAGCGCCCCGCCCTTGGTGGCGCCGAACGACAGCACATCGACTCCGGCCATCCAGGTCGCTTGCGCCGGCGAGGCGTTCATGCGCGCGAGCGCATTGGCGATCCGCGCACCGTCGATGTGCACGGCAAGGCCATGCGCGCGCGCGATGTCGGCGAGCTGCCGGATCTCATCCGCGCGGTAGACCGTGCCGGCTTCGGTCGCCTGCGAGAGCGACAGGACCGCCGGACTGACATGATGCGGGCCGCCCCACTGCCCTTGATCGAGCGCACGCTGCAGCGTCGCCGGCGTGATCTTGCCGGCTTCGCCCGCAAGCCCGATGAGCTTGATGCCGCCGCCGAAGAATTCGGGCGCGCCACATTCATCGGTGGCGATGTGCGCCTCGTCGTGGCAGAGCACGGCGCCCCAGGGCGGCGTGAGGTGCGCGAGCGCGAGGGCGTTCGCCGCGGTTCCGGTCGGCACCAGGAAGACCGCGACCTCGCGCTGAAAGATCTCGGCGAATGTCCGCTCGACCCGTTTGGTCCAGCCATCGCGGCCGTAGGCCAGCGCGGCGCCGTCGTTCGCCCGGGCAATGGCCGCAAGGATCTCCGGCGCGATCCCGGCTGCGTTGTCGCTTGCAAAGTTCATGGCGTCTCTCTCGGCTGGTCGCGGCGGCGCAGCCACGATGATGCGGTGGGCAATCGCTCGGCGACAAGCGCGCTCAACCGCGGGCCAGCCGCCGATCCCGCCGGTAGATGGTGCGGATCAATGCGTCGATGGAGATGGCGCCCGGACCGAACAACACCAGGACCATCAGAATCGACACCCAGTAGACATGCAACGACCACCACATTGCGGGCGCGACGTAGACTTGCAGCAGCATCGTCAGGGCGAGCAGGCCCAGCGGCAGCGAAGCGGGTGGCAAAACCCAGGAGCAGGCAGATCGGCAGGGCAAACTCGGCATAGCTGAAGAGATAAGCGGCAACCCCGGCGCCATCGGCAGATCAGCATATTGCCGTCTCGAACAGCTGGAATGTCGTCTCCTTGATCCCGGCCGGCAGGGTCACGGAGAAATCGATCCCGCCGGTGGTCCAATGGATCGGGACGCCCGGCCCCTCGATCTTGGCCTGGCCCGAAATGAAGAAGGCCCGGGCCATGACGAGGCGCAGTCCGAGCCCCACCAGCGCGTACGCAATGAGCGCGCAGGGCCGAACGAGCTTTTCGACCAACCATGCCGCGGTCGCAGACCGGGTTTGCTGCGCGCGGTGGCGCGGCATCCGCGATCGAATTCCCGGTTGGAAGCGCATTTTCCCGCATTCGGCACCCACCGTCCCAGACGTGCGTGCTCGCCTTATCCGGTCTAATCCGTTTGCCGCACAAGCGGGCGCGGTTGTTTTTTGGGCACTCGGTGAGGAAACTTCGAACGCGCCAGTTCATTTTCTCGTTAGGCGAACCCTTGTGTTCATGTTTAGAATTTGGCAAAGTAAACTAGGACAGCATTGCTGTCCCAGTTGACGGTCCGCCCGGTGTCCTCGGCCGGTTTTTCATCCGGCTTACATCGGAGGGTGGTAGGCGCGGCCAACGCATCGCCAAGCCACTTAACACAAGCGGCCACACGCTTGCGCCGAGCGGCGGTAGCGAGAAGGCCGCCAATGACCAGCGGTGCCCTTGAGGCCGTAACGCCGATTGGCGCCGCGGAGGCGGAAGGTGCGCCGAGATGCCGGGCTTCATCGGCGTCTTGGCGGGGGTGAGACGCGAGGACGCAAATGGGCGCGGCACACATGCGCGCGAGAAAGAGCGGGCGCCAAGCTGCGCGCGGCGAACGCGCGGCGGCGCGCTTTGCCGACAGCGCAGACCCCGGGCTGCCGCCGGCGCAGGGACTTTACGATCCCGCGCTCGAGAAGGATTCCTGCGGCGTCGGCTTCATCGCCAACATCAAGGGCACGCGCGTCGCATCAGATCGTCTCCGACGCGCTCAACATCCTCTGCAACCTCGAACATCGCGGCGCGGTCGGCGCCGATCCGCGCGCCGGCGACGGCGCCGGCATTCTGGTGCAGATCCCGCACGCCTTCTTCGCGCAAGGCCGCCGAGATCGGCTTCCAGCTGCCGAAGCCCGGCGACTACGCGATCGGCGCGCTGTTCATGCCGCGCGAAACGGCCTGGCGCAAGGTGATCCAGAGCATCATCGCCGAACAGATCAAGGACGAAGGCCTGATGCTGCTCGGCTGGCGCGACGTGCCGACCGACAATTCCTCGCTCGGCGAAACCGTCAAGCCGACCGAGCCCTGCCACATGCAGGTGTTCATCGGCCGCAACGGCACGGCGAAGACCGAGGACGAGTTCGAGCGCCGGCTCTACATCCTGCGCAAGTCGATCTCGCAGGCGATCTATCAGCGCCGCGACCGCGGCCTGGCCGGCTATTACCCGGTCTCGCATGTCGTGCCGCACCGTGATCTACAAGGGCATGTTCCTCGCCGACCAGCTCGGCAAGTACTATCCCGATCTGCACGAAGCGGATTTCGACAGCGCGCTGGCGCTGGTGCACCAGCGCTTCTCGACCAACACCTTCCCGGCCTGGTCGCTGGCGCATCCCTACCGGATGATCGCGCACAACGGCGAGATCAACACGCTGCGCGGCAACGTCAACTGGATGGCGGCGCGCCAGGCCTCGGTGCATTCGGAGCTGTACGGCAAGGACATCAGCCGGCTGTGGCCGATCTCCTATGAAGGCCAGAGCCGACACCGCCTGCTTCGACAACGCGCTCGAATTCCTGGTGCAGGGCGGCTACTCGCTGCCGCACGCCGTGATGATGATGATTCCGGAGGCCTGGGCCGGCAATCCGCTGATGGATGAAGAGCGCCGCGCCTTCTACGAATATCACGCCGCGCTGATGGAGCCGTGGGACGGCCCCGCCGCGATCGCCTTCACCGACGGCCGCCAGATCGGCGCCACGCTCGACCGCAACGGCCTGCGCCCGGCGCGCTATCTCGTCACCAGCGACGACCGCATCGTGATGGCGTCCGAAATGGGCGTGCTGAAGATCCCGGAGGAGCACATCGTCACCAAGTGGCGGCTGCAGCCGGGCAAGATGCTGCTGGTCGACCTCGAACAGGGCCGCCTCATTCCCGACGACGAGATCAAGGCGACGCTGGCCAAGAGCCATCCCTACAAGCGAGTGGCTCGACCGCACCCAGATCGTAGCTGGAGGAATTGCCGGACGCGCCGAGCAAGGGCGTGCGCTCCAACCTGCCGCTGCTCGACCGGCAGCAGGCGTTCGGCTATATCGCAGGAAGACATCACACATCCTGATGACGCCGATGGCGGCCACCGGCGAGGAAGCCGCCGGCTCGATGGGCAACGACACGCCGATCTCGGCGCTGTCGGACCAGCCGAAGCCGCTGTTCACCTATTTCAAGCAGAACTTCGCGCAGGTCACGAACCCGCCGATCGATCCGATCCGCGAGGAGCTCGTCATGAGCCTCGTCTCGATCATCGGGCCGCGGCCGAACCTGTTCGACCTGCAGGGCATGGCCTCGACCAAGCGGCTCGAAGTGCGCCAGCCGATCCTGACCGATGCGGATCTGGAAAAGATCCGCTCGATCTCGGACGTCGCCGACACCCATTTCAAGTCGCGCACGCTCGACACCACCTTCCATGCCGGCTTCGGCGCGGCGGGCATGGAGCAGGTGCTCGACGAACTCTGCGCGCGCGCCGAAGGCGCGGTGCGCGAGGGCATCAACATCATCATCCTGTCCGACCGCATGGCCGGCACCGACCGGATCCCGATCCCCGTCGCTGCTGGCCTGCGCCGCCGTGCATCATCACCTGATCCGCACCGGCTTGCGCACCTCGGTCGGGCTCGTGGTCGAATCCGGCGAGCCGCGCGAAGTGCATCACTTCGCCTGCCTGGCCGGCTACGGCGCCGAGGCGATCAACCCGTATCTGGCGTTCGAGACCATCATCGCGATGAAGGACCGGTCTGCCCGGCGCGCTCGACGACTACGAGATCGTCAAGCGCTACATCAAGTCGATCGGCAAGGGCCTTCTGAAGGTGATGTCCAAGATGGGCATCTCGACCTACCAGTCCTATTGCGGCGCGCAGATCTTCGACGCCGTCGGGCTGAAGGCCGATTTCGTCGCCGAAGTATTTCGCCGGCACCCACACCCGCATCGAAGGCGTCGGGCTGGCCGAGATCGCCGAGGAAACCGTGCGCCGCCACACCGACGCGTTCGGCGACGCGCCAGGTCTACAAGAGCGCGCTCGACGTCGGCGGCGAATATGCCTACCGCACCCGCGGCGAGGACCACGCCTGGACCGCCGAATCGGTCTCGACGCTGCAGCATGCCGTGCGCGGCAACTCGCTGGAGCGCTACCGGGCGTTCGCAAAGATCCTCAACGAGCAGTCCGAGCGGCTGCTGACGCTGCGCGGCCTGTTCCGGATCAAGACCGCCGAGGACGAGAAGCGCAAGCCGGTCCAGCTCGAGGAGGTCGAGCCGGCCAAGGAGATCGTCAAGCGCTTCGCCACCGGCGCCATGTGCGTTCGGCTCGATCTCGCGCGAGGCGCATACCACGCTCGCGATCGCCATGAACCGGATCGGCGGCAAGTCCAACACCGGCGAAGGCGGCGAGGAAGCCGACCGCTTCAAGCCGATGCCGAACGGCGATTCCATGCGCTCGGCGATCAAGCAGGTCGCCTCGGGCCGCTTCGGCGTGACGACGGAATACCTCGTCAACTCCGACATGATGCAGATCAAGATGGCGCAGGGCGCAAAGCCCGGCGAAGGCGGACAACTGCCCGGCCACAAGGTCGACGCGATCATCGCGCGCGTCCGGCATTCGACGCCCGGCGTCGGCCTGATCTCGCCGCCGCCGCACCACGACATCTATTCGATCGAGGATCTGGCGCAGCTGATCTACGACCTCAAGAACGTCAATCCGGACGGCCAGGTCTCGGTGAAGCTCGTCTCCGAAATCGGCGTCGGCACGGTCGCCGCGGGCGTCGCGAAAGCGCGCGCCGACCATGTCACCATCGCAGGCTTCGAGGGCGGCACCGGCGCCTCGCCGCTGACCTCGATCAAGCATGCCGGCTCGCCCTGGGAGATCGGCCTGGCCGAAACCCACCAGACGCTGGTGCGCGAGCGGCTGCGCAGCCGCATCGTGGTCCAGGTCGACGGCGGCTTCCGCACCGGACGCGACGTCGTGATCGGCGCGCTGCTCGGGCGCCGACGAGTTCGGCTTCGCCACCGCGCCGCTGATCGCGGCCGGCTGCATCATGATGCGCAAGTGCCATCTCAACACCTGCCCGGTCGGCGTCGCGACGCAGGATCCGGTGCTGCGCAAGCGCTTCACCGGCCAGCCCGAGCACGTCATCAACTACTTCTTCTTCGTCGCCGAGGAAGTGCGCGAGATCATGGCGCAGCTCGGCTACCGCAAGTTCAACGAGATGGTCGGCCAGACCCAGATGCTCGACCAGTCCACGCTGGTGGCGCACTGGAAGGCCAAGGGGCTCGACTTCTCAAAGCTGTTCGTGCGCCAGAAGGAGCAGAAGGGCCAGAAGATCTATCATTCCGAAGCCCAGAACCATCATCTGGAAGCCGTGCTCGACCGCCGCCTGATCGAGAAGGCGCAGGCCGCGCTCGACCGCGGCGCGCCGGTGCAAGATCGAGGAAGAGATCAACAACACCGACCGCTCCGCCGGCGCGATGCTGTCGGGCGCAGGTTGCAAAGATCTACGGCCATGCCGGCCTGCCGCTCGACACCATCCATGTCAGCTTCAAGGGCACCGCCGGGCCAGGCGTTCGGCGCGTGGCTGGCGCGCGGCGTCACCTTCGAGCTCGAAGGCGAAGGCAACGACTATGTCGGCAAGGGCCTGTCGGGCGGCCGCATCATCGTCAAGCCGCCGCGGAACTCCGGCATCGTGCCGGAGGAGTCGATCATCGTCGGCAACACCGTGATGTACGGCGCGATCGAGGGCGAATGCTATTTCCGCGGCATCGCCGGCGAGCGCTTTGCGGTGCGCAACTCCGGCGCGATCGCGGTGGTCGAGGGCGCCGGCGACCATTGCTGCGAATACATGACCGGCGGCATCGTCGTGGTGCTCGGCAAGACCGGGCGCAACTTCGCGGCCGGCATGTCCGGCGGCATCGCCTATGTGCTGGACGAGGCCGGCGACTTCGCAAAACTGCTGCAACATGGCGATGGTCGAGCTCGAGCCGGTGCTGTCGGAAGAGATGATCAACGCCGACACCTATCATCACTCCGGCGATCTCGAGGCGCATGGCCGGGTCGACGTGTTCCAGAACCTGCTCGACTCCGACGTCGAGCGGCTGCACGTCCTGATCACGCGCCACGCCAAGCTGACCGGCTCGAAGAAGGCCGCCGAGATCCTGGCGGACTGGAAGAACTGGCTGCCGAAATTCCGCAAGGTGATGCCGGTGGAATACCGCCGCGCGCTGAAGGAAATGAAGGCGAACGCCGACGCCGAGCCGAAGATCGCGATCGGGGCGTAATAATCAGGAACGTCGTCATTGAGGCGCGCGCGCGAAGCCCGGCTCGAATGACGGTCAGAGCTGACAACTCGATCCTTCGAGACGCGGCGCCAAGGCGCCGCTCCTCAGGATGACGGCGAAGACGACGAAGGACGCAGGGGCCTCAGGTTTAATGGGCAAGATCACAGGTTTTCTGGAGATCGAGCGGCACGACCGCAAGTACGCGCCGGTCGCCGAGCGGGTGAAGCATTTTCGCGAATTCGTCATTCCCCTGAGCGAGAAGGACACCCGCGACCAGGCCGCGCGCTGCATGAATTGCGGCATTCCCTATTGCCACGGCACCGGCTCGGTGGCGCCGGGCACGCCGGGCTGCCCGGTCAACAACCAGATCCCCGACTTCAACGACCTCGTCTATCAGGGCAACTGGGAAGAGGCCGCGCGCAACCTGCACTCGACCAACAATTTTCCGGAATTCACCGGCCGCATCTGCCCGGCGCCGTGCGAGGCGTCCTGCACGCTCAACATCGACGACAACCCGGTCACCATCAAGACCATCGAATGCGCGATCGTCGACCGCGCCTGGGACAATGGCTGGGTCAAGCCGGAGATCGCCCGCGTCAAGACCGGCAAGAAGGTCGCGGTGATCGGCTCCGGCCCGGCCGGCATGGCCTGCGCGCAGCAGCTCGCGCGCGCCGGCCACGACGTCCATGTCTACGAGAAATTCGCCAAGGCCGGCGGGCTGCTTCGCTACGGCATTCCCGACTTCAAGATGGAGAAGCAGCATCATCGACCGCCGCGTGGCGCAGATGGAAGCCGAGGGCGTCACCTTCCATTACGGCGCCCATGTCGGCGGCAGCTACGGCCGGCGCGGTCGATCCGCGCGAACTGCTCAACCAGTATGACGCGGTGGCGCTGACCGGCGGCGCGGAAGCCGCGCGCGACCTGCCGATCCCCGGCCGCGAGCTCGCCGGCATCCACTTCGCGATGGATTTCCTGCCGCAGCAGAACCGCCGCGTCTCCGGCGAGCCGCTCGATGGCAGCCGCCGACATCCTCGCCGAGCGGCAAGCATGTCGTCGTGATCGGCGGCGGCGACACCGGCTCCGACTGCATCGGCACCTCGTTCCGGCAGGGCGCGAAATCCGTGACCCAGCTCGAAATCATGCCGGCGCCGCCCGAGCATGAGAACAAGGGCCTGACCTGGCCGAACTGGCCGCTGAAGATGCGCACGTCCTCGAGCCAGGCCGAAGGCGCCAAGCGCGACTTCGCGGTGCTGACGACAGAAGTTCTCGGGCATCGACGGCAAGGTGCAGAAGCTGCATTGCGTGCAGGTCGACGACAAGTTCAAGCCGATCGCCCGGCACCGAGTTCGAGCTCGACGCCGAGCTCGTGCTGCTGGCCATGGGCTTTGTGCATCCCGTGCACGAGGGCCTGCTGAAGACGCTCGCGCGTCGATCTCGACCAGCGCGGCAACGTCCGCGCCAACATCGCCGACTACCAGACCTCGCGGCCGAACGTGTTCTCCGCCGGCGACATGCGCCGCGGCCAGTCGCTGGTGGTGTGGGCGATCCGCGAGGGCCGCCTGTGCGCGCGCGCGATCGACACGTTCCTGATGGGGAAGACGGACCTGCCGCGGTAGGCGGCAGCGAACCAAGCATTCGCCCGTCTCCACCATTTCCGTCATGATCATCCGCGCAGGCGGGTGATCCAGTATTCCAGAGACGCCAGCGAGATACGTGAAGGCCGCGGCGTACTGATTGCCCGCTGCCGGGCATGATGAGCGAGGCATGACGGCGACAAGCGCTCTAGTTCTGCAGCCTCACCCCCGACCATCACCACCGTCGACGCCGAGCTCGATCCCGGTGAGTTCGAATCCAGCCAGCTCCGTCGCAGCGTGCCCTTGAGCCAGAGGCTGCGCGTTCAGCTTGTAGATGAGGTCGCCGGACAGCGTGTAGATCTTGTCGGTGCGGTTGTCGCCCTGGTAGTCGAGCGTGCCGTAGGTGAATCTTGCCGATGCCGGTCAGCCAGCGGCGGAAATCGTGGTCGACCTCGACGGTGTAGGTGTGCGCCAGCACGCCGGAGGTGCCGGGCAGCGTGGTCTCGCCGATCTGGGTGTCGGAAAAGAATTTGGCGGTGGTCAGCGGCGTCGCGCTGCCAGACCAGCGAGGCCGAGGTGAGCAGGCCCTCGCAGGCGGTTGAGCCGCGGATCGGCGTAAGTCGCGCGCGGCGTAGCCGACCGCAGATTTCGCCGGTCAGCATGCCGCGAGAACTCGAAACGTGGTGCCGGCCCTTGACGTAGCCGCCGCTGGAATCGCGCGCGTAGCCGCTGCGGTCGAGATAGAGGTCGTGCGACGCGGCGGTCGCCTTGCGATCTCGCACGAACGGTTTCAGGCCCGGCGTCAGCTCGTAGCTGACGCGGCCGACGCCGCCATACTGGTTGAAGTTGCGGTCGTCGTTGCGTGGTCGAGGTGCCGTCGGTCAGCTTCGAGCTACTGATAATCGGTGCGGTCGACGGTGGCGCCGCGCGGAAACCTGCAGGCGATTGAAGTTCTGGTCGACGCCGAAGGTGCCGCCGAACGTGGCGTAGACCGGATATCTGGCGAGGCCGGCCTGCACGTTCGGGCTGCCGGGATTGTCGGTGGCGACCAGCAGCCGCGCCTGGCCGAGCAGCCGCGTGTCGCGGCGTGACGTCGAGGCGGCCGTCGACGTGGCCGATGAAATTCGGGCGATCGACATCGAGCGGCGCCGACAACGGCGTGCCGTCGGCGTTCGGCGGCGAGGTTGTCGGCTGTAGCCGGTGAAGGAGCCGCGCAGATCGGCGACCAGCGCGTGGCGCTCCCAGTCGGAGACCGCCAGAAATTCCGGCGCGACCACGATAGAACGGCGAGCCCTGCGGCACGTTGAGGCGGCCGGGATTGGTGTCGTAGCCGCCGGAGAACTCGACCGCGGACTTGATCAGAAAGCTGCCGGCGTAATCGCCGACCGCGCCGAACGGATCGTCGTCGATCTTGCAGCCGCTTGCGCGGCGGCTGGCCGAGCACGGTGCCGGCCATCGCCGGCGGCAGCGGCGTCTTGTTGGCCGATCTCCGACGGCGGGATCGAGAGCCGCAGCGGCGCGTTCGATGCGATGGCCGGCGCGGCGGCTGCCGGGGCCGATCGGCGGCTTTCGGCCTGGCCTGGCCCGGATAATATTTCGGCTTCTGGCGCTTGCGGTTGAGCGAGTCGTAGCCGGAGGTTGAGGCGCCGCTGGCGGCCGGCAGGCCGTAGGTCGGGATCTGGCCGATGCGCGACGGCGCGCGGCTCTGCTCCTTGTCGCGCTGCAGCCGCGGATTGTTGAGCGGATCGGTTCGCCTCCGCCGCGGTCCGGCGCAGCGGCGAGATCCGGCGTCGGCGATCTGGCTGGTCGCGGATCAGGGCTGAACAGGTCGGGCGTGACGGTCTGCGCGTGCGCAGCGGTTCCGACAGACGCGATCAGCGCAAGGCATGGCAAAAGCGCGCGGAAGAGCGCGCGCGCCTGTTCCGGCCCCTTGCTGGACCCGCCACCACGATAAAAATACCCCAACCAAATCATGATCACTTAGATGACGCGATCCGAACGCGCGCGGAAAACGTCGTTAATGGAGTTAAAACAATTATGGTTAATGAGCCCGTTGAGAGCCGGCCGCCTCGCGTCGCCTCACCGGACCGGGCCATGCTAAGGAAGGCGCCCGGGGCAACGCCCCTCCTCCCTGGACGCAGACATGGCCAATCCGAAACCGCTGATGGCAAAATCATCCGGCACCGATCCCGCTGACGCCGCCATCCAGTCGGCGCTGCGCACGCTGGATGCCGAGGCAAGCGGCGTCGCCGGCGATCACCGGCGGCGCTGCAATCCGATCTCGCCGCGCCGTTTGCCGCGGCCGCCGACCTGATCCAGCAACGCCAAGGGACGGCTGATCGTCACCGGGCTCGGCAAGTCAGGCCATATCGGCCGCAAGGTCGCGGCGACCTTTGCCTCCACCGGCACGCCGGCGTTCTTCGTTCATGCCGCCGAAGCGAGCCACGGCGATCTCGGCATGATCACCGCCGACGACGTCATCCTGGCGCTGTCGTGGTCCGGCGAGCAGCCGGAGATGAAGAACCTGATCACCTACGCCGGCGCGCTTCGGCATTCCCGTGATCGCGATGACGGCGGAACGCGAATCGACGCTCAGCCAAGGCCGCCGACGTTCGCGCTGACGCTGCCGAAGGCGCGCGAGGCCTGCCCGCATAATCTGGCGCCGACCACCTCCTCGCTGATGATGCTGGCGCTCGGCGATGCGCATGGCGATCGCGCTGCTGGAAGGCCGCGGCTTCACTCCACCGATTTCAGCGTGCTGCATCCCGGCGGCAAGCTGGGCGCGATGCTGAAATATACCCGCGACCTCATGCATTCCGGCGACGCGGTGCCGCTGAAGCCGCTCGGCACCAAAATGTCCGACGCGCTGGTCGAGATGTCGACCGAAGGGTTTTGGCTGCGTCGGCATCGTCGACGCCGCGGGCCACATCGTCGGCATCGTCACCGACGGCGATCTGCGCCGCCACATGCGGGCCCGATCTGATGACGGCCTTCGTCGACGACGTCATGACCAGCAATCCGAAGACCATCGGCCGCGACACGCTGGCCGGCGAGGCGCTGGAATCGCTCAACTCCTGCAAAGATCACCGCGCTGATCGTGACCGACGCCGGCAAGCCGGTCGGCATCGTGCACCTGCACGATCTCTTGCGCGCGGGCGTGGCGTAAGACGCACGCTCGTCGTTCCGGCGGCGCTAGCGACGACACGGAGTGAGAATCCAGGCGATGCTGACGCATCGTCGCGGAATGACATCAGGTGAGTCGTACGACTGCGCAGCTCTGCCCAGCACTCACGGAATCGCTACGCGGAAACCGCGCCGCCTTCTCCTCCAGCGGCAGCGGCCAGTCCGTTCGCGAGATACGACACCGTGCGATAGAAGCCGCAGAGCAGGATGATCTCGAGAATCTTCGCCTCGTCGTAATGCGCCGACAGCGCCGCGAATTCGGCGTCGCTCAGCGTCGCGCGGTCATGCAGCGCGTCGACGGCGGCGATCAGCGCCTGCTCGGCCGCCGACCAGCACGGTCGCGTCGGCGGCGCCGTGCACGGTGGCGCGGACCTGCTCCTCGGTCAGATCGCGCGGCCTCCGCAAACGCCGCGACATGGACGCCCCATTCATACTCGCAGCCGGTCAGCGCGCAGGTGCGGTCGATCGACGATCTCGCGCTCCCGCAACGTGAGCGGCCCGCGATCCAAGCAGGCTGCCGGCGCGAGAATTTCTCCCAGGCGCGCGGACTGGCCGGCCATCACGCGGAACAGCACGCAGCGGCGGCGCGCCGCGCATGATGCGGTCGAACTGCTCCTGCAGTTCCGGCGCATAAGGCGGCTCGCAGCGGCGCGATGCGTGACATGGGCTCGGCGTCCCTGTGCTACAATAACGTAGCAGTACGCTACATTATCTGTAGCGACGACGCAAGAGGGCTTTCGATGCCGAAACCGGCCGCCATCGCAAGAAGACGCGCCGTCCGCGGCTCCGAACCGGCCGGCCGATCATGGCGCTGCTCGATCTCTCCTGGGCCGGCGCTGGACCTTGCGGATCGTCTGGGAGCTGCGCGAGGGCGCCGCTGACCTCGCGCGCGCTTGCGCACCGCCTGCGACGAGGCCTCGCCGACGATCCTGCAGACGCGGCTGTCGGAATTGCGCGAGGCCGACCTCGGTCGAACTCGTGCCCGGGCGACGGCTATCGCCTGACCGGCGTCTGGGCACGGAGCTGCTCGGAAACGCTTCCTGCCGCTCGCACCGCTTTCGCCGGAGCGCATGGAGCAGGACGCAGCTAAGCGGAGCTCGAGCTAGGCCGCCGCCACCGTCAGGCTGGCGCCGTCGGCCTGCACGATCTTGACCCGGCTGCCGGCCGGCGCATCGGGGCCGGCGACGCGCCAGATGGTGTCGTCGATCCGCACCGTGCCCGATCCGTCGACGATCGGCTTTTCCAGCGTGAACTCGCGGCCGATCAGGGCTTCGGTGCGCTTGTTGAGGAACGGGTTGCTCGCGCTGACGGCTGTCGACGCTGCGCGCAAAATGCCGCCACGCCGGCACGGCGGCGACCGCGAACACCGCGAACATCAGGAGCTGCGTCTGCCAGGACGGATTGATCGCAAACGACAGCAGCCCGACCAGCAGCGCCGCGAGCCCGAGCCAGAACAGGAACACGCCCGGCGCCAGCAGCTCCAGCGCCATCAGGATGAAGCCGAAGATCAGCCAGTTCCAGGTGCCCAGCGTTGAAAACATCTCGGCCATGACACGACCTCTATCCAGCTGACGAACTCTAGCGCTGCGGCGCGACCGGCGGCGGGGTGGGACCGGCTGTTCGGCACCGATCCGCGCGCGCGCGGCGGCCGCAGCGGAGGCCGCGCTTTCGCCGAAGGTCGCTCTGGCGATCTCGCCGATGCCGGCAAGCGAGCCCAGAATGCTCGTCGCCTCGATCGGCAGCATCAGGATCTTCTGGTTCGGCGATCCGCGAAGCTGCCCGAACGCCTTGATGTATTTGTCGGCGATGAAATAGTTCAGCGCGGCGACGTCGCCCTTGGCGATGGCCTCGCTGACCATCTGCGTCGCCTTGGCCTCGGCTTCGGCGAGGCGCTCGCGCGCCTCGGCGTCGCGGAACGCGGCCTCGCTGGCGGCCTTCGGCCTGCAGGATCTGGCCCTGCTTGGCGCCTTCGGCGCGCAGGATTTCCGACTGCCGCTGGCCTTCGGCCTGCAGGATGTCGGCGCGCTTGACGCGCTCGGCCTTCATCTGCCGGCCCATCGCCTCGACCAGATCGGCCGGCGGCACGATGTCCTTGATCTCGATGCGGTTGACCTTCAGGCCCCACGGCGACACCGCGGCATCGACCACGCGCAGCAGGCGCTCGTTGATCTCGTCGCGATGCGACAGCACCTGGTCGAGGTCCATCGCGCCCATCACCGAGCGGATGTTGGTCATGGTCAGCACGATGATCGCCTGGTCGAGATTGGCGACCTCGTAGCTCGCCTTGGCGGCATCGAACACCTGGAAGAACGCGACGCCGTCGACCGTCACGGTGGCGTTGTCCTTGGTGATCACCTCCTGCTCGGGAATGTTGATCACCTGCTCCATCATGTTCATCTTGCGGCCGACGCGGTCGAAATAGGGAACGATGAGATTGAGCCCCGGCGACAGCGTGCGGGTGTATTTGCCGAACCGCTCGATGGTCCAGTCATAGCCCTGCGGCACGGTCTTGACGCCGGCGAACAGCGTGACGATGACGAGCAGAACAAGCGCAATCGCGAAAATGTCGAAACCAGTCATAAATCCTCCAAAGCCGGCAAGGTGCGTTGCCGGGCGCGGTCTCATCGATTTGGTCAGCAAAGCCGCGGCGCCGGTTCAGCCGGCTGTTCTCAGCTGTATCGTTATATAGCTAGGGGAACGGTTTGCCGGCCGCCAGATGTTCCGTTGAACGGCGTCCGAACGCCGTGGCGATGTCAGCCGCTGGATCAGCACGTTGTTCAGGTCGAGCTATAAATCCAGCCCTGAAGCTCGCGCAGCACGAGCTGGCGGATCACGTCCATGCCGGGATCGCTGTCGTTGAGGCAGGGGATCGCGGCAAATTGCTCGCCGCCATTGTGCTTGAAGATCTCGGCGTTTTCCTGCGCGATCTCCTCCAGCGTCTCCAGGCAATCGGCGGAGAAGCCGGGCGTCACCACGGCAATGCGGCTCACACCGTCTTTCGCGAGCTGCTCGATGGTCTTGTCGGTATAGGGCTGCAGCCACTCGTCGAAGCCGAAGCGCGACTGGAAGGTGAGGATCAGTTTTGAGGCATCAAGGCCCATGCCGCTTGCGCAACGCTTCGGTTGTTGCGACGCACTGCGCCTGATAGGGATCGCCCTTGTCGACATATTTCTGCGGCATGCCGTGAAACGACGCCACGATCAGCTCGGGCTGAAACGGCAGCGTCGCCAGATGCGCGTTGATCGAGACCGCCAGCGCCTCGATATAATCAGGATCGTCGTAATAGGGCGGCGTCACCCGCAGCGTCGGCTGCGCGCGCATGCCGGCCAGCACGCGAAACACTTCGTCGCAGACGGTCGCCGAGGTCGCGGCGGAATATTGCGGATAGAGCGGCACCACCAGCAGGCCGGTCGCAGCCCTGCGCGGTCAGCGCATCGATGCGCGAGCGGATCGACGGGTTGCCGTAGCGCATCGCCCAGTCGACCACGACGTGGTCGTGATCGGCGATCGCCTCCGCCAGCTTCTCGGCCTGCGCGCGCGTGATCGTCTTCAGCGGCGATTCGTTCTTCTCGACGTTCCAGATCTTCTGGTAGTCGCGCGCCTTGCGGCCGGGACGGATGCGCAGGATGATGCCGTTGAGGATCAGCTTCCACAGCAGCCCCTGATCCTCGATCACGCGCGGATCGGACAGGAATTCCTTGAGATAGACCCGCACGCCCTTGGCGTCGGCGGTGTCGGGCGTGCCGAGATTGACCAGCAGCACGCCGACGCGTTCCGGCCTGGCTTCCGGCGCGGGTCTCGCGCTTCCGATGGGAACGACCGCGGTCATGATTTCGGTGGCTTCGCGCGTTGGCACCATCCTTGTCAAGATAACCGGCCGGTTCGATACTGTCGCAGCCATTGCCGCGGTCGGGAGGAACCATGACGATCGCCGAATGGTGCGTTTTCGGAACGCTGATGCTCTATCTGCTGACGATCGCGTCGGTCAAATGGATCGGTCATCGCCGTTTCGACAATGCCAGGCCGCGCGATCCCGCCTTCTACGACGATCCGATCCGCGCCCGCGCGCTCGGCGCGCACCAGAACGGCATCGAGGCGTTTCCGTTCTTCGCGGTCGCCGTGCTGCTGGCGGAATTCCGCCTCGGCGCCGCAGCGCCTGATCGACGAGCTCGCGGTGCTGTTCCTGATCGTGCGGATCGCCTATGTCTTCACCTATCTCGGCAACCGCCCGACGCTGCGCTCGATCCTGTGGAGCATCGGCTTTGCGATCAATATCGCGATTTTCTTCTTGCCGGCGATAAAGGTGGTATTTGCCGGCCTAGGTTCGTCCCTCGCTTCCCGCAGGCGGGAGGAGGTGGACTTCAGAGGCACGTCACGCGCTCAGCGGCCAGATAGCCGAACAGCAGGCCGAGGCCGAACAGCAGCACCAGCCCCGCCGCGCCGAATTCGATGCCGCGCATGATCAGCGCGCCGCCGCCCTCGCGGCCGGCGCTGAGGCGCCGCGCGAGGTCGCTTGGCGGACACGCGCGATGACGGCGATGGTCGCGACCGTGATCGCGGTGCCGAGCCCCATCACGAAGGTCGCGGCGATGCCGGCCCAGAACAGGCCCTGCGCCAGCGCGAACACCAGCACCAGGATCGCGCCCGAACAGGGCCGGATGCCGACCGCGAAAATCGCGCCCAGGCCGCGCCGCCAGCCGCCGGGACCGGCGAGTTGGTCCGGCGTCGGCCCGTGGGAATGGCCGCAATGCTCGTCATGGACGTGGCCGTGATCATGATCATGGTCGTCGCCATGGTCATCGTGATGATGCGCGTGGTCGTGCGCGATGAGCGCGTGATGCGTGGTGATGATGATCGTGTCCATGGCCGTGGCGTGATCGTGCCCGGCGAGCGCCATCGCAGGCGCCGGCGCCGGCCGCGCCTGCAGCGCGCGCGATGAAGCCGCCGCCCTTGGTCCAGACCAGCCGGGCGCCGAACGCCGCGATCAGGGCGTAGCTGGCGATCTCGATCGCCCTCTCCGCCCCGCACATGGTCTTGGCGGTGGCGTTGAGCAGCCAGGCGCAGACGCCGACGATCGACCACCGCGACCAGCGACTGCATCAGCGCCGAGGCGAACGACAGCACGATGCCGCGCCGCGCGGTTTCCTGGTTGGCGACCAGATAGGACGAGATCACCGCCTTGCCGTGGCCGGGGCCGGCGGCGTGGAAGATGCCGTAGGCGAAAGGAGATCGCGAGCAGCGTCCAGACCGCGCTGCCGTCGGATTTGGCGGCGCGGATCGTCGCCGACATCTCGCGATAGAATTCCGACTGCTTTGCCAGCAGCCAGCCGACGATGCCGCCGACCTGCGGCTCGGCTGCGGCGCCGGCCGCGGGCCGCCGAACGGATTTTGCGCCATCAGTGCGTGCATGCGCGCCGTCGACCAGCAACAATGGCGGCGAGCGCGCACGGCGCCGACAGTGAGCCACGCGCCATGCGCGCGAGATTCGCGCTGCTCACGGGCAATCCACCATGATCTTGTTGGCGAACATCGCGCCGTAGTTCGAATTGTCGCCGTTCATGAAATTCTGCTCGTTGAGCCGTTGGGCACGTGGCGGTGCCGTCATTCGGCCGCTGGAATTTCATCTGGCAGGCGGCGGGAGCCCCGACCAGCTTGATCGGATCCTTGTCGTCGAACTTGAAGTCGATGAAATACGACGGGATCGAACACTTCCAGCGCGAGCTGCTTCGGCTTGACCGGCGTCTTCAGCGGCAGCATGAAATGCAGCGTCAGCGCGGCGTCCTTGTATTCGAGGAAGTAGTCGACCGGCTCCAGAAACTTCTCCTTCTTGCCGTCGGCCTTGGCGAAGGTGAAGAAGCCGAACTCCTTCAGCGACTCGACATTGGTCTGCGCCAGCGGCGCCAGCTCCTCGCGGCTGTAGACGCCCTTGGTCTTGGTCTCGATGCCCTGCAGCGCGTAGGTCGAGAACATGTCGTCGAAGGTCCAGGCGTGGCGCACGCCGGTGATCGAGCCGTCGGGCGCGTAGACCACCTCGCTCGTGGCGGTGATCCAGACATGCGGATGGGCCTGCGCCGGCGTCCGCGCCAAGCACCACGCCGGCCGCAAGCAGCAGCAGACCGAGCAACCGGCGCATGGTGGCACTGTCACCTCAGGCCGCCTCGGGCGTTTCGAGCAGGCCGCGCCGGCGCAGCAGCGCGTCCGGCTCCGGCTCGCGGCCGCGGAAGGCGACATAGGCCTCCTCGGGATCGCGCGAGCCGCCCGACGAATAGATGTCGTCGTGCAGGCGCTTGGCGGTGGCGGGATCGAAGATGTCGCCGGCCTCCTCGAAGGCGCCGAACGCGTCGGCGTCCATCACCTCCGACCACATGTAGCTGTAATAGCCGGACGGCATAGTGATCGCCGGAGAAGATGTGGCCGAACTGCGTGCGGCCGGTGCCGCAGCGCGATTTCCGCGGGCATGCCGATCTTCTCCAGTTCCGCCTGCTCGAACGCCCGCACGTCGCGGCTGGCGGCGGCCGGCTGGGTGTGGAATTCGAGGTCGATCAGCGCCGAGGAGACGAACTCCACGGTGGCAAAGCCCTGGTTGAACTTTGCGCGCGGCGAGGAAGCGCTTCAGCAGATCGTCCGGCAGCGGCTCGCCGGTCTGGTAGTGCCGGGCGAACTGCCGCAGCACCTGCGGCTGCTCCTGCCAGTGCTCGTAGAGCTGCGAGGGCAGCTCGACGAAATCGGTGAACACGCTGGTGCCCGACAGCGACGGGATAGGTCACGTCCGACAGCATGCCGTGCAGGCCGTGGCCGAACTCGTGGAACAGGGTCCGGGCGTCGTCCGGCGACAGCAGCGACGGCTCGCCGTCGGCGCCCTTGGCGAAATTGCAGACATTGATGATGAGCGGCGCGATCGCGCCGTCGAGCTTCTGCTGGTCGCGCAGCGAGGTCATCCAGGCGCCGGAGCGTTTTGACGGCCGGGCGAAGTAGTCGCCATAGAACAGCGCCTTGTGCTGGCCGTCGCGGTCCCTGACCTCCCAGACCCGGACGTCCGGATGCCAGACCGGGATGTCCTTGCGCTCGGCGAAGGTGATGCCGAACAGGCGGGTGGCGCAGTCGAAGGCGGCCTCGATCATGTGGTCGAGCACCAGATACGGCTTGATCGCGGCGTCGTCGAAATTGGCGCTGGCGCTGCCGCAGCTTTTCGGCGTAGTAGCGCCAGTCCCAGGGCGCCAGCGCGAAATTGCCGCCCTCCTCCGCGATCAGCGCCTGCAGGGCGTCGCGGTCGGCCAGCGCCCGGGCCCGCGCCGGCTTCCAGACCCGCTCCAGGAGGCCGCGCACGGCCTCCGGCGTCTTGGCCATGGAATCCTCCAGCCGGTAGGCGGCGATAGGTCGGGAAGCCCAGGATCTTGGCGCTCTCCTCGCGCAGCGCTCAGGATCTCGACGATGATGGCGTTGTTGTCGTTGGCGTTGCCGTTGTCGCCGCGCGCGGTGAAGGCCTTGAAGACCTTCTCGCGCAGGTCGCGGCGGGCGGAGCTCTTCAGGAACGGCTCGACCGAAGGAGCGCGACAGCGTCACGATCGCCTTGCCGGCCATGCCGCGCTCTTCGGCCGCGGCCTTGGCCGCGCGCGATGAAGCTGTCCGGAAGCCCGGCGCGGTCGTCCTCGCCGAGCTCCATGAACCAGTCCTGCTCGTCGCCGAGCAGATGGTGGCTGAACGCGGTGCCGAGATGGGCCAGCCGCTCGTTGATCTCGGCCATCCGCGCTTCTTGGCGGCCTCGTCGAGGCCGGCGCCGGCGCGGTGGAAGCGGGTGTAGGTGCGCTCCAGCAGCCGCATCTGCTCGCCGGTCAGGCCGAGCGTGGCGCGCTTCTCGTGCAGCATGCGCGATGCGGCCGAACAGCACCGCGTTCATCATGATCGGGTTCCAGTGCCGCGCCATCCGCAGCGACACCTCCTTGTCGATCTCGAGGATCGCCGGATTGGAGTGCGCCGAGACCAGGTCGTAGAACACGGCCGCGACCTTCGAGAGCAGCTTGCCGGAGCGCTCCAGCGCGGTGATGGTGTTGGCGAAGTCCGGCGTCGGCGGGATCATGGGTGATCGCCGCGATCTCGGCGGAGTGATCGGCAAAGGCCTGCTCGAAGGCGGGCAGGAAATGCTCCGGCGCGATTTCGGCAAACGGCGGCGTCTCGAACGGCGTCTGCCACGGCCTGCAGCAGCGGGTTTGCCTGCGCCTGCGAGGGGGCCGATTTGCAGGGTTTCCGACATCGACAATTCCCGTTTTCGCCTCGAAATGATCGGCGGCAATCTATATCACGCGATGCGGCATTTTTGGGCCTTTTGCGCTTGATAGCGGGCGCCTTTTCGGAGAGATTGCGCCCCCAAACAGGACCTTTTCCATGAGCCCGCAGCCCTCTTCCGACCGCCACCCGCCAGATCGTCTGGCCGAGCGTCGATCACCGTCATCTGCGGCGGCGATCCTGATCGGCGCCGAGGTGTTCGGCGCGGCGTTTGCCGGCGGCTGGGCGCTCGCGATCCTGTTCGGACTCGACGACACCGGCGCGCACATCCTGCAGGCGGTGCTGTTCGCGATCGGCGTCCTCATCATGGTGGCGTTCATCCGCGCCGCGCAGCGCGTCGAGCCGTTCACGCGGCGCGCGTGAGCGCGCTGAGCTGCAGAAAGCCGCTGCGCGCGCAGGCGCTAAACGCGCTCACGCTTCGTTAAAGAAGCTTAACGTCTGTTCATGTTTCAGCGCCGCGTGCGCGCGCTGAGCGCGACGTTGCAAGCACGCGTTAGGGAAATTTGTCCTCAGCCTAAAAAATTGTTGCGAAGCGGACTCAAAAGCACCTATTTGCAGCTCTTGCCCAATTTCGCACGTGCCTGTGGTCGTGTGTCAGTCGGTAGGTATCCGGACAAGAGGCCGGACAGCCGCCAAGGGATGAAGAACCGAGGGTCGCTTCAAGTCGTCAAGATTTAAGAGGCCAGCATCTCTCTCAAGAGATGCCGTTGAAGGTCTCTCCATCCTTTGCAACCGTGACTGGCAGCCGGAGGCGAACCGGCGCACCCGCTCTCAACGGGGGACGCGACTTAAAGCAACGACGGATCGGGCTTTTTGGTCTCTACCGGCATTCCACCGCCGGCGCGGGCTACTGAAAAGGCTTGTCCTTCATTGCCAGGTGTGCGGGCGGGAACATTCCCAACCAATCCACGGCAGCACAATTCGGTCTGAGTTCAAGGCTTCGTCGCGTCTCCATCGTGCGACAACGCCGAAGCGCTCATGATCCGAGATCACATTTGAACGGGTCCCGTCGCTGGGCCGTTTGGGAGGGTGCTATGACCGAACGTATTCAGGAATTCCTGCGCAACCGCCGCAGCGAGGGCCTGGACACCGAGCCGTGCCTCGTCGTCGACCTCGAAGTCGTGCGCGACAACTACCAGACCTTCGCGAAGGCGTTGCCGGACAGCCGCGTGTTCTACGCGGTGAAGGCAAATCCGGCGCCGGAAGTGCTGTCGCTGCTGGCCTCGATGGGCTCGTGCTTCGACACCGCGACGGTTGCCGAAATCGAAATGGCGCTGGCCGCCGGTGCGACGCCGGACCGCGTCTCCTATGGCAATACGATCAAGAAGGAGCGCGACATCGCGCGCGCCTTCGCGCTCGGCATTCGCCTGTTCGCGGTCGACTGCGCCGCCGAGGTCGAGAAGATCGCCCGCGCCGCGCCCGGCGCCAAGGTGTTCTGCCGCATCCTCTATGATTGCGCAGGCGCCGAGTGGCCGCTGTCGCGCAAGTTCGGCTGCGATCCGGAGATGGCGGTCGACGTGCTCGACCTCGCCAAGCGCCTGGGCCTGGAGCCGTGCGGCATCTCGTTCCATGTCGGCTCGCAGCAGCGCAAGGTGAAGGCGTGGGACCGTGCGCTGGCGATGGCCTCGACCGTGTTCCGTGACTGCGCCGAGCGCGGGATCAACCTCTCCATGGTCAACATGGGCGGCGGCTTCCCGACCAAGTACCTCAAGGACGTTCCTCCGGTCGTGCAGTACGGCCGGTCGATCTTCCGTGCGCTGCGCAAGCATTTCGGCAACCAGATCCCGGAAACCATCATCGAGCCGGGCCGCGGCATGGTCGGCAATGCCGGCATCATCGAGACCGAAGTCGTTCTGATCTCCAGGAAGAGCGACGAGGACGAGGTGCGCTGGGTGTATCTCGACATCGGCAAGTTCGGCGGTCTCGCCGAGACGATGGACGAGTCGATCCGCTACGCCATCCGCACCCCGCATGACGGCGCGGAGATGACGCCGTGCGTGCTCGCAGGCCCGACCTGCGATTCCGCCGACGTGCTGTACGAGAAGATGCCGTATCCGCTTCCGGTGACGCTCGAGATCGGCGACAAGCTGCTGATCGAAGGCACCGGCGCCTATACGTCGACCTACTCGTCGGTGGCGTTCAACGGCATCCCGCCGCTGC